>Ga0255343_1000863_pt1 | contig 44413 bp, 38 predicted proteins | sample wastewater_treat_4_FD_192413 | JGI IMG/M metagenome (GOLD analysis project Ga0255343, IMG submission 192413) | Wastewater microbial communities from Lulu Island WWTP, Vancouver, Canada - plant16 | ecosystem: Engineered > WWTP > Wastewater > Unclassified | place: Canada: Vancouver, British... | reverse complement strand
TTATTTAACGATATATTTTGTTTATGAGCATGAATTGCGGCTTTTCGATGCAATTCAGGTGAAATTCTCAAATTAAATTTTCCAGAGTATGGCTTTTCAGGTTCAGCCCCTTCTTCTTTACACCATTGTAAATAATCATTAATAGATTCATGGAAGGCTTTTTCCAATTGATTCACAGATGTACCTTGAAACGTTATTACATCTTTAGTATTGATAACTTCACCATGAAAAAGTTTTGCTTCATTATCAAAATTTACGAACCCTATATATCCTTTATATTCCATCATACTGTTATACCTGCATTTTCTAAAAATCTCCTCATTGAAATAACAGAACCTTTATCAGCCTCTTTTCTGGGATGTGGCCTATGAAAAACGGCTCTTACTTCATTTAATTTTATTCTTATTCGGGATCCACTCCCTTCTGATATTTCAGCTCCTAACGAAATGAGTAACGATTCGATTTCTTTCCATTCAATATTAGACTGAACTGGCTTTTTGAATATAGCTTCCAGCGTCTTATAATGCTTTGATTTCATTATATATTAGTACTAATATATAGTACTTATGTCAACATATTTTTATGGTCTGGGAAGCCGGGCAGGGATGCCCGGCAAAAAAGCCATTATAGGCCGTTTCGCCCAACGTTCCCGGGGCAGGCGACGTTGCGCCCGCCTTTGGGGCGCAATGTGGCGTAGCCCGAGGAGCACAGCGACGAGCGCTTGCCCCGTGTTGTACGCAGTGGCAACAATAGCAACCAGTTTATTCTGCCGGAGCCCACGGATGGGCGAAGGCAGGGTGAAGATATTTTTATAAACACATATTCATGTTGCTTTTAATGTATTCGGTTTTAAAAATATTATTTTAAATATTAAATAAATTAACAAAAAAACAATAATTATCAATGATATTTCCTGAGAAGGAGAGAGTATGTTAGAAAAAAGATGACCTCTTGCGTCTCCCCTTTTAAATTCAATGAAAAAACGGAATAATGAATAGAATAATAAGTAAATAATTAATCTGTTCTTTTTTAAGATAGTTTGAAAAAGAATTGTTAAAATTAATAAATATAATATTTCAAACTCTCTGACAGGGAAACGATGAATATGAAAAGACATTATTGAAAAATCACATAAATTGCCATAACAACAACCACCAAGCAAGCATCCAATACGACCAAATAAATGGAACATGGTTATTGATGGTACAATTTCGTTTAAATAAATATTGTATGCATAGCCAGCTAATTTCATTAAAATTAAAATTGAAACTATAAAACCTATTAGACCAAAATAAAAAGTATAGCCTGCATGTTTTATTTTTTGAAATAAAGGGAGGTTGGTATATTCTGGAAAAATATACCAATTTCCTATATTCGAAAAAAAAATACCCACAAGAAATGATAATCCAAGGTATATAATAATGTCTTCCTTTTTATAATTCCTATCATCGATATTATGTGAATTATAATAATACAAAATTATTGAGCATATTAAACCAATAGCTACCAGTAAATTAAAAATCGGAAATGTTCCTAAGTTAATTAATGGATGTAATTCGATCATAAAAATTTGTATTTGAGACGGACATTTAATCCGCCTCAAATACATACACCTCATTGATTATGCTTGTAATTCTTCTTTTTTTTGTGCAAAAGCCATTATACCACCAATGAGAAATAGAATTAAAGCTATTAAGGAAAAGAAATTGAAAGTTACAAGTGTTATTCCTGCTAAAACAGATGCTAATAACAAACCAATACCAGCAAAAACAGGTGATTTTTTACCAAAAAGACCACAAACAAAACCAATCAATGCTGAAATCAATCCAATAGCCATAAATGTATTACCTGTGCCTTGAGCAGCAGAACTTCCTTTTCCTGACATTGAATCAAGGCCTGCTGCACAAGCACCAGCACATAACGCACCTGGCAGTTGCATGACAGCTCCAATGATACCCATAAGCATGGGAACAATCGATGTACCTCTTTTTTTTGACATAATCGAACTCCTTTTGATTTAATTAGATTTTTAAGGCCTTATTATTTTATTGTAATCTCAATATTCTTATCTGCTTCTATACGTAATTTCCAACCTGCTTTTGACCAGATTTCTTTTGATACTTCAAATATTTCTGCATCTCTTTGAGAAATACCTGGATTGATGTCACTCGCTATCTTTTTATCAAGGTTAATTTCCGTAGCATAAGCCGCAGACGCTGCGAAAGCTTGATCGTAGGTAACATTGTTTGGATCTACAATTTTAACTTTTGGCACACTGAAAGAATTAACTGGTTCTTTAGATACATTTTTGTAACTGAAATTCACTACAATAAAAACGGCACCTTGACCTGCTTTTTGATTAATAAATTCACCGCCGACTGAATTTCTAGGAGTAACAGAGGAAACAGTAATCTCAAATTTATCTGTTTTAATTTTTTCACCAACTTTTCCTTTTAAATCTGATTCACTGCTACCACCCCCGCAAGCAATTGATAGTCCGATTAATAGCAAAATTACTGTCGTAAATGCAAGACCTGCTTGAAACTTTTTTTGATTCATTGTTCTTCTCCTTTCGAAAATAGTATTTTTATTGATTTTATTAAAATGAGACCTGTCGGGAAACCGATAAGTGAACCCAAAATGAAGCGGATAATATTTGTATCAATTATCTCAATATAGGTTAACAGATTTATAATCAAAGAAAGGAATAAAAAGACGAATAAATGCTTATATGAATATTTAACTTCCACCAGTGGATATGTAAACAATAATAAGAATATGGGCAAATAAATGCCGGTACATCTTGCACATAAGAAAAACTGGAAATCATTAATAAAAAATGATCTTTCTGGTTTTTGATGGCAAATTAATTTACAAAAATTATGTATTATATCAAGCACTAAGGTTACTCCGCCACAAGCCGGGCACGGACGCCCGGCCAAAGTTTTGTTGCCATTGCGTATAACTTATACATATACGCAATGCGTATATCCTCCCATTCTGGTGTTATATACGTACTATTGCATATATACCTCCAAATTTGGAGTATATACGAAGTATTTCGTATATACCTACCTTTGCATGAACTCATGTATTTTCCTCCAGTATAGTGTCCAGTGGGTTTTTTATATTTGTGAGACTCGTCTTACTTACATGGGTGTAAATCTCCGTAGTCTTACTGCTTTTATGTCCGAGTATTTCCTGTATATACCTCAAATCCACACCACTTTCAAGCAGATGGGTTGCAAAACTGTGTCTTAAAGTATGAACGGTAACATTTTTGTCTATCCCTGCTTTCCTGCATGCCTGTTTGAAAATTACCTGAACAGTTCTTACTGTTATATTCCGTCCCGGCTTCGCTCCCTCAAAAAGCCATTCTCTTGGCTTGCACTGCTCATAATACTTTCTTAAAATTTTCAAAGCAGCTTGAGAGAGAACTGTATATCTGTCCTTCCGGCCTTTGCTGCCTTTAATATGAATTAGTCCTCTCTCTGAATCAATATCCTCAGGCTTTAGTTTTACCCCCTCTCCAACTCTTAAACCTGCTGAATATATGAGCATTAATATTGCCTTGTGTTTAATGTTGGAAGGTGCATTTAAAATTTTATGAACCTCTTCTCTACTCAAAACTACAGGCAATTTTTTATCCCTCTTCGGGCGCTTGACTTCATAGATAAACTTTTTCCTTAAAACCTCGCCATAGTAAAATTTCAAAGCGTTTATAACAATATTCAAAGTGGAAGTAGCCACTTTCTTTTGCTCTACTAAATAATAAAGATATTTTTTAATGTCCTCATTTTTTATTTCATCAGGTTTCCTATCTATAAATAACAGAAAATCCATGTTGTGTTTAATATAGGCTCTAATTGTTCTTCTGGAATATTTCCTTATTAAAAGTTCACTCTGTAAAGCCATGAGATAAAAGTAAGGTTCAATAACAATATTTTCACCAAAAAGAGTCTGTAATTTTGATATTAAGTCTCCATCATAGGGCACTTCCCAGCATTTCTCTTCTGGATTCCATCTTCTTCCTGAAATTGTCTTTACCTTATTTATCAATTCCTGATTATAAGGAACACGAATTTTCACCTTGTTATCCTTTCCAAATTCTATTTTCACGGAGTTAATTTTACCTCCCCTTGCCATTTTATCTGCCTATGCGTTGCATGCAGACGGTAAAGACTATATTTTCCCATTTTTAAACCTGCTGCAAAAGCTGGTATTATATGAACGTCTTTTGGGTAATTATTTTCCCAAAACCTTCCATCACAGGTTCAACTCTTTTTTAACCTGCCAAAGTTTATCATCATTTTGCACAACTATTTAGCAGAAGAAATCAAAAAAGTCAATTCCATTTTCAAAAATTTATTTCCTTTTCGGAGCGGGCGTGGGTAAGTCTCATCGCCGATCCAGAATAGGAAAAAGAGAGAGTTTTGCTCTCCTTGCCTTCTTATTGTTACAGGAAATCAGCATGATACTTATACATTCCGTTGGTACAAAGGATACCTGCGTGTCTCGCTTCAGGCAAATAGAACCAAACGCCATGCTAAATTAAGTTGGTACGTCCTCCGAAAAAGTAAACAGGAGGAAAAAAATGTCAACGAAAAAAGAACGGCGGCAATTCAGTCCAGAAGAAAAGGTCGAGGCAATACGGCAGGTGCTGGCAAGGGTAAAAACAGTAAGCGAAGTATGCGATAATTTAGGAACGCATCCTAACGTATATTATCGATAGCAGAAAGAATTTTTAGATGCAGTATATGATCATTTTAAATTTCAGAAACGAGGAAGGAAAAACTCTCGCCATGCCAAAGCGATAGAGAAATATGAGGAAGAAATCCACCGACTAAACGCGGTGGTTGCTGAACTGGTAAAAGAGAATGTAGAATTAAAAAAAAAGCATGGAATCTTGTAAAGGGCGGCCATTGCGGCATCGAGCAGAGAAAAGAAATTATGGCAGATATGGAGATAACGGAGAAGCGCACGGGTTGGAGCAAAAGGAAGGTGTATTCTCTCTATGGGGTGACCAAAAGCACGGTGCATCGCTGGCAAAAGGAAATGGATAATCCGCCGGCAAAGCGCCCGGGACAGAATCCCTATGAGATTTTAGAAGAGGAAATTCAGGCGGTGATTGAGTATCGCACATCGAGCGATGAACGAAAGGTAATGAGCCACAAGAAGCTGACCTATATGATGATAGATGAAGACATTGTGTACCTTTCGGCGTCATCAGTCTATAGAATATTGAAAAATCATCGCCTTTTGGGGGGCCCTCATACAAGGAAAAAGGCGATGCGAGCAATGAGTATAGCGAAAAACCAACGCATGTGCATCATCACTGGCATGTGGATATTGCGTATGTGAAGATATGTGGCGAATTCTTTTATCTGATCGCAATTCTCGATGGCTTTTTGCGGTATCTATTGGGATGGAAGCTTTGGCTGGATATGACGAAGCAGAGTGTGACGTTGTTCGTACAAAAGGTGTGCGATGAATATCCTGATGCAAGACCGAAGATAATTCATGACAATGGTGCGCAATTTATAAGCCATGACTTTAAAAATCTGTTGCGAGAAAATGGGTGCATGGATATTCCTACACGGGTAAAGCATCCCGAGACCAACGGGAAAATTGAGCGCTTCATTGGTCTGATGCGCCAGGAAGCGCTTCGGCCGAATTCGCCGGTATCGCTTTCGTCTGCGGAAAAAGTGATTAACGGCTATGTGGAGTATTATGACAATACACGACTACATTCTGCGATAGGATATGTAAGGCCAATTGATGTATTTAGTGGGAAGCAGGAAGAAATAGTGCAGTCACGAAAAAGAAAGCTTTCGGAGGCAAAGAAAAAACGTATTGAAATTAACAGAAGTCGACGGATGAAAACCACGGAGGCGCAACCCGCTTAATTTCGAGGAGATTTTGTCCCGTTTTGCCTGAAGCGAGACAGTTTGGCACAAGGTGATATTATAAATAACATACCATTTTACTTTATTGACTCTACTGGAAAAGAAAAAAAGCGGAAGTGTATGGGTATGATGATTTCAAATACATGTGATGCAGAGAATAGAGAATATATTATATTCTGTCCATGCTTTACTGTAGATGAATTTAAAGAATTAAAAATCGATAATATTGTAAGCAATACATATTATAATTTATTTTATTTGCCTATAAAACCATCTATTGAGGACAATATTGTTGTTAACTTTAGCATTACAACATCCATTTCAAGGGAACGAATTTTAGAAAACATTGATAAAAATATTATTAACAAATGTTTTTCGCTAAATCAGTTTGGCTATTACTATTTTATAGCAAAATTAACAATTCATTTTATGCGTCCCGAAGATATTCAAGTACAAAGTTCACGAACACCATCCCTGACAAGATAATATTCTATTATTATATCAGTTAATAACATTAAGACCCTTCAGATAAATTTGTGTTGTTGAAATATTCTTATGGTTTAAATAATTCATAGTAGCATATATATCATGCGTTTCTTTGTTTTTTAAAAATCATAATAAATTCATAATCTATCTCTATTAATCCATTTGGAGGATATGGATAAGACCCCATAATAGTTGCTCCACCAGTTGTATTCATGGTAGTTTTTTCTGCCAGATAATAGAGCCCATGTAATCAAAGCCAATCCTCTCACATTGAGATATAACCTCAGCATGAAGAGGAATTATTTTATAGCGACCATAAATTATAGAACGAGCAAATTGATCGCCAATATTGATACATAGCCTTCTACCTGGGAGCAAGACACGATAACATTCCGTCCATACTCGATAAAGACCCCTAAGGTATTCATGCAAAGTTTGTCCATAACCAATTTGACCAGCAACACCATAATCTTTTATATTCCAATAAGGAGGTGATGTAACTACCAGACCAATAGATTCGTCAGAAACTTCTGACATATTTCTACTATCACCTATTATTATTTTAATATCCATCTAACGCCCTATTATAATTGCAATACAATATAACTTAAATACAGATTCATAGTTTTATTTTACTCCTAAATGGCGATGTCAAATCTTTTTCCTTTCACAGAGAAAATTAAACAAAATGTTTGACTTATCCATAAAAATATATAACAACAAGATATATAAAGGGGGTATCTATGAAAAAAAACAAAACTTCCAACGAAAGATGGTATATTCAGGAACTCACATGTCCTGAACTTCTTCACAGAAATGCCTTACAATTTGGCGACAGAAGATTTCAATGGTGGCGTTTAAACAAAAGAGAGACAGCCTCAAACACATACGCAGAGGTATGGCAACTTGTTAAGGAGTTATCCTCTGGACTTATCTCCTTAGGTTTTGAAAAAGGGGACAGAGGGGCAATAATATGCCACACAGCTCCGCAATGGGTCTGGGCTGACTATGCAATTTTATGTGCAGGAGGAATAACTGTTTGCCTTTATCCAACTCTTTCAGAAAAAGAGATTAAATTCATTCTTCAAGATTCAGGCTCAAAGGTAATATTTGTTCAAGATGAAGTACTGCTTCAGAAGGTTCTTAATGTAAAACATGAAACCCCTGTAGAAAAAATCATTGTGATGAATGAATCAACCTCTGATGAATCAAAGTCAGTCACAAACTTTGCCCAAATACGAAAATCCGGGATAAAACTACTTGCAGAGGATCGCCATATATTTGAAAAGAGATGGAGATCCGTTGAAATGACAGATCTCATGACTATAGTTTATACATCAGGAACAACAGGCATGCCAAAGGGTGCAATGCATACACATCAGAGCTTCAATGCTGCATGCTGCAGAGATATGAGACAGGTTCCTGTTTATGGAGACGATGAAGTGTGTATGGCTTTTCTGCCTCTGGCTCACACATACGAAAGAGAGTGCGGCCACGGCATAGCAATGATGACTGCATCAACAATTGCCTATTCTTCTCCTGTTACAATAGTTGAGGATCTGCAAATATTTAAGCCCACAATCTTTATGTCTGTCCCCAGGATATATGAGAGAATATATATGGCCATGAGAGAGCAAACATCAAAATCTCCTATAAAGAAAAAAATATTTGAAGCTGCCATAAATACAGGACTTCAGGTCGTCCATGCCAGAAGTGACGAAAAGGGATTTATAGACATGAGAGAGGGGATTGATTTTACAGAAAATCTTGGACCATGGCTTAAATTCAAATACAGATTATTTGACAGGCTTGTCTATTCAAAGGTGCGCCACCTCCTTGGAGGAAGATACCGCTTTGCCTTTTCTGCAGCCGGAAGCCTTCCAGCAGATCTGTGTAAAACCTACATGGCTATGGGTATAAGAATCTTTGAAGGCTATGGAGCAACAGAAACCTGGAACACAATAAACTTAAACTGGGACTACAAGGTTCTGCCAGGCTCTGTGGGTCCACTGTGTATTGGGGTTGAAGGCAGAATTGCAGAAGATGGTGAGTGGCAGGTTCGTGGAGAAAACATATTTCTTGGTTACTGGAATAATCCTGATGCTACAAATGAGGCATTCACAGAAGATGGATTTTATAAAACAGGAGATATAGTAGAAGAAGTTGCAGATGGATATATAAGAATTGTTGACAGAAAAAAAGGGCTAATGGTTCTTGATACAGGTAAAAATGTTCCTTCCAATAAAATCGAAAGCTTATTTTCTTTAAGCAAATGGATAGATACAGTTGTTCCTGTTGGCAGTGAAAGAAAATATGTAACAGCTCTGGTTATTCCAAACTTTGATGCCTTCATTGAACTTTTTGAAAAAGAAAAAATAGATTATGATAAATCAAAGTTAATTAAGATAACAGAGCCAGCTCCTATGTGCATTGCCGTTGGAGATGACTTTATTCAAAAAGACATTCTCCGTAAAATGATTGACGCTGATATTCAAGCTGCTAATAAAGAACTGGAAGAATATGAGACAATAAAAAAATATACAATACTCACCAAAAGGCTTACTGTTAATGATGGCGAGATGACTCCTACATTAAAAGTAAAAAGAAAGGTGGTTTTAGACAAATATGCTGACTTAATAGACAAGATGTATAATTGATGACAGAAAAGCTCAATATAATTTACGAAGACAACCATATAATAGTTGTAGAAAAACAAGCAGGGATCCTCACTCAGGGCGATTACTCAGGTGAGATTTCCCTGCTTGATCTTGTTAAGTCTTACATAAAAAAACAATATAATAAACCAGGTGAGGCTTTTGCAGGACTTGTTCATAGGCTTGATAAAAGCGTCTCAGGGGTGCTTGTCTTTGCGCGCACATCAAAGGCTGCAGCAAGATTACAAAAGGAATTCCAGAGGGGAGATATAAAAAAATTCTATATTGCAATCACAGAAACCAGAGAAAATATGCCAAACCAAAGGGGATGGATTACCCTGAGCAATCATATCCTTAGAGTTGGGGATAAAACCATTGTAGAGACCAAGGAAAGTCCTCATACAGAAAAAGCTCTGCTGCAATACAAAATAATTAAAAGCAATAAAGAATTTTCTCTCTTGCTTATAAATTTAATAACAGGGAAAAAACATCAGATAAGAGCTCAGCTTGCCAGCGCAGGATTTCCAATTGTTGGCGATAAAAAATATGGTTCCACTATTTCTGAAAAAAGTGGTATATGCCTGCACGCTATTTTTCTCTCACTTTTACATCCTACAAAAAAAGAAAGAATTAGCTTTTACTGCCCCCCACCTGGTATTTTTAAAAAATTTTTAGATATAGATAATCTCACCCCTGAAGAAGAGATAAAAAAGCATATTGAAGAAATTTTAGAAGCAAAATAATTTTATGCAAGCTTGTCTATCTTAAATCCTTTTAATGAAGAAGGCTCTGGATTTTTAAAAATCTTTTTATCCACTGCTCTTTCCTTTGTTTCATCAGGGATTGTAGCAGCCTCTTTTAAATTTTTTCTGGCAGTTTCTACCACACCCTTATAAACAAGATTGGATTTATTCACGTTTTCAATCTTCATAACCCCTCCCGTTATGAAAAATTATTCATTCTACATTCAAATTTAAAACAAAGTAGGCTGATAGTCATCTTCTTTTTTGGATTTTTTTTCTATTTTTTTGAAATTCAACAAATTTTCTTCAATTCGATCAATAAATCTGCTCTTTGGCAGCTTAAGCATTCTTGCCTTAAATTTTCTGCTTTGAGCATAGGATAAATAAACATTATCTCTTGCCCGTGTAAGACCAACATAAAAAAGCCTCTCCTCCTCTTTTATGTCACAGGAGTTTTCTCCAAAGAGTTCAAAGGGTATAATCCCATCTTCACAACCAGGAATAAAAACACTCTTAAACTCAAGCCCCTTTGCAGCATGAATTGTCATAAGAGAAACAGCCTCATAATCAGGCAAATAATCATCCTCTCCTTTATGGAAAGTGAGATACCTTGCAAAGTCATCATAATCAGAGATATTTCCAAAAAAGTAGCCTATTCTAAACCTATCAAACACCACCCCTCTTTTTTGCAGCAAATGATTTATCAAATCAACAGGGGGCATAATTTCCATGAGATCCCTTATAGACTTAGATTCCTCGTCATCTCTATCTGCTCCTATTATTATCTTTCTTATCTCTTGAATAACTGAGCTATAAGGCTCATATTCATAAAAAGGCTTTTCTCCCACAACCTTATATGCTATACCATGATTTACAAAAGCCTCAACAATAGAATCAAACATAAAGGAACCTCTGCAAAGCACTGCTATCTCGCCAAAGCTATGATGAGGCTTGCTTCCATCGGAAATACCGCTGTCAAAGGAAAAGCTGCGCACGCCTCCAACAATTCTTTCAATCTCTGAGGCAATCCAATCTGCCTCACTTCTATCAGATGAGAAGCTACTTACAGTCAAACTGGTACCCTCCTTAGCTGAAGTGAGATATTCACCCTTGCCTAAAACCTGACCTGCACTTTTAAGTATAATATGGCTACACCTAAAACTTCTCTTTAAAGTAAAGATCCTGGCAGAAGAAAAATCTTCTTTGAATCTCTTAAAAAGATCCAAACCAGCACCCCTGAATCCATAAATAGACTGATCTGGATCTCCTATAACAAAAATATCACCCTCAAGAGGGACAAGGAGAGTTATAAAATCATACTGCAATGGACTTAAATCCTGAAACTCATCTACAAGTATATGGCTAAATATAGATCTTAAAGTTGAAGCAAAATTACTATCCTCCTTTGCAAGCTCAACTATAAGAAATATCAAATCATCAATATCTATGAGATTTCTGCTTTTTAGAAATTCACTGTAATAGCTAAAATGCTGCAAATTAACCTGAGAACTTAAACCTTGCTTAAAGAGGGAAGCTTCACGAATAAAAGCCTTTATCTGAGACTTTTCCATATTAAAAGCCTTCTGTGCAAAAGCTAAGGATTCCTCTGCAGTTATAATTGTAAAATTTTCTCTCAAGCCAAAGATTTTGTAATTTTCTCTAATAATTTTATATCCAAGGGAATGTATTGTTGAAACATAAACCGTGGAGTCTTTTAACTCTGCCTGAATCCTCTCTTTAAGCTCAAGGGCTGCTCTATTGGAAAAAGTAATTGCACAAATAGCAGAGGGATTTATTCCCCCCTCAATAAGGGCTTTAATCTTTTGCACCATCAAAAAAGTTTTCCCTGTGCCAGGCCCTGCAACAACAAGAGATGTCCCACTATAATTTAGCACAGCTCCTTGCTCTGCCGAAAGTCCTGTAAAAACAAAAGAGGATTCTTCAGAGTCTGTTTTATCCTCTGAAATAATCTCTCTAAATTGACGCAAGGAAAAATCAAAACCATCTTTAGAGGCAATGACTCTATCTGTTTTATTAGCATTATCACTAAAAAGAGAAAAGTATTTAAAAGAATCGATCTCCCCTTCAGAAAATACTCTAACAGTTCCAAACTCACCATCAAATCCACCTTTAAGATGAACCTCACCACTCCTGAGTCTTCGGATCCCCTCTGCTGTAAGCTCACCAGCTTTTGACGATATATCCCTAAGATCGCAATCAAGCAGAATATGAAACTCAGAGCCCAGGAGATTTATAAGCCTGAAATACTCATTCATCACTGCTTTAGAGGAACTACTTTTTTGTTTTAAAATTTCAGCTAATAAATCTGGCATTTGAGTAATGGAATAAAAATCTTTTTTAACATAATCAGGGGCATCATCTCTATCACAAAGCTCTGCAACCCTGTAAAGCACCCCCTTTGTTACTGGCTTCCCACAGACAGGGCATATTCCTTTATGCCTGGCTGTTTCAAGAGGAGTCCATACAACAGAACAATTCCTGTGGCCATCAAGGTGATATTTCCCTTCTTCAGGGAAAAATTCTATTGTGCCAAGAAATCCTTTATCAAATTTAAGTGCACTGTAAATTTCATCATAACTTAAAGTTGTATCAAAAATATTTGCCTCTCTGCCAAGCTTTTCTGGTGAATGGGCATCGGAATTAGAAACAAGGCGAAATTTATCAAGAAAACTACATTTCCAGTTCATTGGCGGATCTGAGGAAAGACCTGTTTCAACGGCAAAAATCTCATCGGCGAGATCTCCATAACAATGTGAGATAGAATCAAAACCAGATTTTGAACCTAAAACAGAAAACCATGGAGTCCATATATGGGCAGGTATAACGAAAGCCCTTTTGCCAGAGTTCAGAACAATTTCCAGCAGATCCCGCGAGTCAAGGCCAAGTATTGGTCTGCCATCGGATGTAATATTGCCAATATCTGCAAGTCTTGATTGAACCTTAAGCAAAGAGTCCATATCAGGAAAGACACAGATATTATGAACCTTCCGAACAAGGCCGTCCTTTTTATATATACTGCTAATCTCTCCTGTGAGCATAAAATAAACCTCATGGGGAATAAAATCCCCCTTGAGAGCTCTGGACTCAGGCAGTTTATATTCATCCTTAAGGACGAAAAGCCCATTATCTGCCGGGTAAAGTTTTTGAGAAAGCTCCTGTTGCCATCCAGGATGAATACAGTCCCCTGTCCCAATGACATTTATACCCTTAAGCCTTGCCCAATATTCAAGGTGTTCAGGAGTGAGTTTACTGCTTGTAGCCATAGAAAAATGAGAGTGAATATGAAAATCAGCTATAAATTTCAAAAAAGACCCCTTTGCACACAAAATTTTATCTTGACAATAAAAGCTAAAATTAATATATGGAAACCTCAATTGGCGCTGTACCCAAGTGGTAAGGGAGAGGTCTGCAAAACCTTTATTCAGCGGTTCGAATCCGCTCGGCGCCTATTTTTTTATTACCCTGCTTCTATCAAAGGCCCGGGTGGTGGAATTGGTAGACACAAGGGACTTAAAATCCCTTGGACCTTTGGTCCGTGCGGGTTCAATTCCCGCCCCGGGCACCACTTAAAATATCATAATCCCTTTACTAATTCAACCAGAAGCCTTACTCCATATCCAGTTGCATTTTTTGGTCTATAGCCTCTTGCTTTCGAATACCATGCAGTGCCAGCAATATCAACATGAGTCCATGGAGTTTTCTCAATAAAATTCTTAAGGAACACAGCGCCACTTATTGTCCCTGCATTTTTCTCAGAGGACATATTACTTAAATCAGCTACATCTGACTTCATTCTATCTTCATAATCTTCAAAGAAAGGAAGCCTCCATAGCTTTTCACCTGTCAAGCTGGCTGCTTCTTCAATAGATTTAGCAAGGCTCTCATCTGTAGATAAATAAGCAGCAACAGTCTCTCCAAAGGTGACAACGCAGGCTCCTGTCAAGGTTGCAAGGTCAACTATGCATTTTGGCTTCAGTTCCTTTTCCATGTAAGAAAGAGCATCTGCCAGAATAAGACGACCTTCTGCATCTGTATTTCCTATCTCAACAGTCTTCCCGTTATAGGCTCTATAGATATCACCTGGTCTGTAGGCATTACTGCTTAACATATTCTCTGTAAGAGGAATTACACCATAGAGATTTTTCTTTATTTTAAGTTCAGCGATAGTTTTCATTGCACATAAAACAGCAGCAGCTCCAGCCATATCAGATCTCATTGTTTCCATAGAGCCAGAGGGCTTGAGATTCATGCCACCTGAGTCAAAAGTTATTCCCTTACCCACAAGCCCAATGAAATCCTTTGAGGTGCTATCACCTTTATACTCAAGAACAACAACCCTTGGTTCAACCATACTGCCTCTGTTTACAGCCAAAAGCAGACCCATACCTTTTTTTTCTATATCCTTTTTAGTCAAAACCCTGCACTTCACATTAGACTTAGCAAAAATACTCTTTGCTAAATCAGCAAACTTAACAGGATTAACCTCATCTGTAATATCATTGACAAGATCCCTGCAAAGCCATGTATTCTTTGCAATTATAAAAACCTCCGCAAGTATAGACTCAAGACTTTTAAATGCTCCAACAAAGTCAATTGCAGATAAAGGCTTTTCCTTTTCATCCATTGATTTATATTTCACAAAATTATAATTGGCAAGCAAAGCGCCCTCTGCACAATATCGAAAGAGATCCCCTCTTTCAAAGCCTTCCACCTCAGGAGAAATGATAGAAACTGAGTCAAACTTTTTACTCATACAAAATTTTACTGCAGAAGCAGCGGCATTGCGAATAGACTCAGGAGTAATCTTTGATGGATCTCCCAGCCCACAAATAACTACTGCTGAAGAATTCTTAGGAGTGACAAAAAGAAGATCACCACTTCCAGCCTTAAAGAGATCAATATTTACATCCTGTATATAGTTATAAAAAGGTAAAACCGAGAGAGCTTTATTATCACTCTTGATCTTATCATCAATAAATACAATCTTTGGATTATATTTAGAATTTTCAACAGAGATAGTAAAAGTTATATCCATATATACCTCACTACATTTATATTTAACTAAAAAATAAATTGCAGCAACAATATTTAAATCAAGAAAAAAACATAATTTAAAAAATTTAAGGAGACATAAAAACAGCTACAAAAAAGAGAAATTAAAAACCATATGCGCTAAGATATAGCAAAAAAATAAAAAGCCTACCGTAAACAAAATGGTAAAACAGTACCTCTTTGTTTCTATAAAATTTTCACAATTAAATCTAACAGGTAATTGTTTTTGCAATTTAAAAATCACATAAAAACCAATAAAGGATAGGGTTATAATGCTTAGTATTCAAAAAAAATTTAATCATTTTTTGATTTAAAAACTTATTGATATTGACATTTTTTTTTAAATAATTATAAAGTGCTATGTGTGTGTAGTTTCATATCAGAAACTGGAATTTGTCCAAATTGTCCCAGTGGACTTCCAGTAAAAAAAAGATTTTTTAAGTTTCCTTAAAAAAATAAACAAGATTGTTTATCAACAGACTTTCACAGGAGGTTTTTATGGTTAGAAGGATCGAAAAAGTAGCCGTTATAGGCTCTGGTATCATGGGTGGTGGTATAGCTGCTCTCTGCGCCAGTGCAGGCGTACGAACTCTTCTACTGGACATCGTTCCCTTCAATCTTACAGATGAGGAGAAAAACGATCGTGCAGCAAGGAACAGAATAGTTCAGGCTGGACTTGATGCGCAGCTTAAAGCAAAACCTGCAGCATTCATGGACAAAAAACACGACCTCGCTCTTATTGAGCTCGGCAACCTCACAGACGATTTCGACAAGCTTGCTGATTGCGACATCATTTTTGAAGTTGTTATTGAAGATCTCAAAATTAAACAGGATCTTTTTGCAAGACTTGAAAAAGTCAGAAAACCAGGCTCAATAATCGCTTCTAACACATCCGGTCTTCCAATTGCAAAAATGGCAGAAGGAAGAAGCGAAGATTTCAAAAAGCATTTCCTTATTACACACTTCTTCAACCCAGTACGTTACATGAAGATTCTTGAGTGCGTTGCAGGAAAAGAAACTTCTAAAGAAGTATGCGACTTCGTTTCTAAATGGGGAGAGCAGGTTCTTGGTAAAGGTATTGTATGGGGTAAAGATACTCCTAACTTTATCGGTAACAGAATTGGTGTTGAGCTTATATGCGAAGCTTTCGTTCTTATCGAAAAAGGTCTTGCTTCAATACCAGAAGCTGATGCAATGTTCTCTAAGCCAATGGGTATGCCTGGCACAGCTATCTTTGGTCTCGCTGACTTCGTTGGAAACGACACAATCGATCACATTGCAAAGAACTCTTATGAACTTCTCGTAAATGATGAGTACAGAGAGATCTACAAAGTTCCATCATTCTTCAACAAGATGATCGAAAAGAAGATGTATGGTAACAAAACAAAAGAAACAGGTGGTTTCTACCTTTCAGGAAAAGGTCCTGATGGAAAGAAATTCAAAAAAGTTATCGACATCAAGACTCTGGAGCACGTTGATTTCGACAGCAAAGCTACATATCCAATAGTTGAAGCTGCTAAAGAACTTCCAACAACTGCAGAAAGACAGAAATATCTCTTTAAAAACAACGAATTTGCAAGAAGACTCATCTCTTCAATGTGTGTATATTCAGCAAACAGAATTCCTGAAATCACAGACACAATCGTTGACCTTGACAACGCTATGAAGTGGGGTTATGCTTGGGAATTCGGTCCATTCGAAATCTGGGACAACCTTGGACTTAAAGATTCTCTACCAGAAATTGAAAAAGCTGGCTTCCAAATCCCAGCCAATGTTAAGAGAATGGTTGAGAAGGGCGCAGCAACATTCTACAGAATCCAGAACGGTATCAAACAATACTGGGATTTTGCAACAGACAGCTACAAAGACATTCCTTACAGTCCAAATATGATCTTCCTTGCTAATATCAAGGCAGACAAATCTAAAGTTGTTCTTGGAAACGAATCTTGCTCACTGGTTGACATAGGTGACGGAGTGTTCTGCTTCGAATTCCATACAAAGATGAATGCAATCAATGACAAAGTAATCGCTATGGTTCCTAAGGTTATTGACTTCATCAAGAAAAACGGTGCTGGTCTTGTTGTTGGTAACGAAGCTGGCGGTATGCCACCTGCATTCAGTGCTGGCGGAGACCTCAAATACATGCTGTCCCTTGCTAAGAAAGGTGACTTTGCTGGTATTGACAACTTCATTAAAGACGTTCATGCTGGAATGCAGTCAATGAAATATGCTCCATTCCCAGTAGTTGCAGCTCCATTTGGACTTGCTCTTGGTGGTGGTTGCGAAGTTTGTCTCTGGGCAGACAAAATTGTTGCTCACAACGAACTTTACATGGCTTTAGTCGAAGTAGGTGCTGGTCTTGTTCCTGCTGGCGGCGGCTGCGTTCAGATGTGGAAGAGATTGAGCGAGTCTTCTGTAGTTACACCAACAGACTGGTTGGCAGTATTCCTCCAGGCATTCCAGACAATAGCTATGCCAATGCCTTCAAGCTCAGCTCAGGAAGCAAGAAAGAAAGGTTTCTTGAGACCACAGGATAGGATAGTTTTCAACAGAGATTATCTCATTGGCGAAGCTAAGAAAGAAGTTCTCAGAATGTTTGAGGACGGATATGTTGCACCAGCTAAGATGCCAATTAAAGTTATGGGTCACTATGCAATGGGTGCAGTTGACGCTAATATTCCAGATATGTTAGCTGGATTTAAGATTGCTCCTCACATCTCTACAGTTGTAAGAAGAGTAGCATACATCATATCTGGTGGCACAGCTCTTCCAGGTTCTGAAATTTCAGAAGACTACATGCTCTCACTTGAAAGAGAAATGTTTGTAGATTGCTGGAAGACTGAAGGTTCTCAGAGAATGGCTGAGCACATGGCTACTAAAGGTAAGCCTCTGTTCATCTAATTCTTAATTTACTTTGCAATAATCCTGACCTCTAATTTTAGAGGTCAGGTTAAAATTTTAGGAGGTTTTAAAATATATGAGAGAAGCATATATTGTTGAAGCAGTAAGAACTCCAGGATGTAAGAGAGGAAAAGGTCTCCTTGCTCAAACAAGGCCTGAAGACCTTCTTAAAACTGCTCTTGCTGGTGTAGTAGAAAGAGCTGGAATTCCAAAGGAAGCAGTTGAAGACGTAATGACTGGTTGCTCTTTCCCAGAGGCTGAACAGGGAATCAACATTGGCCGTATAGCAACACTTATGGCTGGTTTCCCAGTTACTTCTTGCGGTGCTACAGTTAACAGATTCTGTTCTTCAGGTCTTGAAGCTATAGCAATTTCTACAATGAAAATTATGGCTGGTTCTCACCATGTAACAATCGGTGCTGGTATTGAGTCCATGTCAACAGTTCCTATGGGTGGAAATCTTCCAAGGCCTCACCCAGAATGGTCAAAGGTAGACCCAACTGTTTACATGTCAATGGGTATAACAGCTGAGAACGTTGCAAGAAGATATAATGTAACAAGAGAAGACCAGGACTATTTTGCTTACCATTCACATCTTAAAGCAGCTGATGCTCAGAAGAATGGATATTTTAAAGAAATAGTTCCTGTTGAAGCTTATAAATTTGACCCACAGCCAGACGGCTCATACAAAAAAGTAACATACAAAGTTGACTATGATGATGGCGTAATAGCTCAGCCAGATCGTGAAAAAATGGGCAAACTGAAAGGTGCATTCTCTGCATCTATGCCAAATGTTCCAAACTCTGGTTCAGTTACAGCTGCTAACTCTTCACAGACAACTGATGGTGCTGCAGCTACTTTAATCATGAGCAAAGAAGCTATGCAAAAATATGGACTAAAACCAAAGGTTAAGCTCCTTGGCTACACAGTTGCTGGTTGCAAACCTGATGAAATGGGTATTGGACCTGCTGTTGCTATTCCAAAGCTTCTTAAGCAGCTTGGCATGACAATGGATCAAATTGTTAAAGACGGCGTTATAGAACTTAACGAAGCTTTCGCTTCACAGTCCATCTACTGTGCTCGTGAACTTGGAATTGGAGATCCTAAGTACTTTGAATTTGGCAGCAAAGACCTTATTATTAACCCAACAGGTGGAGCTATAGCTCTTGGTCACCCACTGGGATGCTCTGGTGCTAAGATATTCGCTACACTTGTAATGAATATGCAAAGACTTGGCAAAAAATATGGTCTTGAGTCTATGTGTATTGGTGGCGGTATGGGTGCTGCTGCTCTATTTGAACTCTGCGACTAATTTTTTGTTCAGATAAATTTGAAAAGCCGCTTCCAATGGAGCGGCTTTTTTTATGTCTCTTTTTTAACTGAAAAAATTTATAAAAATGTCGATAATTAGACTGAGTCTTTTAAAAATTTGTTGTAGAGAGGTGCTTATGAACAGACCAAAGGAAAACAAATGGAAAGCTGAACAGCTAAAGATATTTAAGGAGTATATAAAATCCTTTGCACCGGATTCTCCTGAATACAACAGAATTCATAGAGCTATTTTGACACTGGAAAATAAAATTTGACACTTCTGTTTCCTCTTAAAAATCAAAAAAATGTTGAATTACCAGCTAAATGAGTTAAAATAGCCCACTGAGAGGTTATAATGAACGAAAGGCCTTCATGGGATAGCTACTTCATGAAAATTGCAGAAGATGTTGCCACACGCTCCACCTGTCTGAGACGGCAAGTTGGTGCTGTCATTGTAAAGGACAAACGAATACTTACTACTGGATATAATGGTGCACCATCAGGGATAAGCCATTGCACAGAAGAGACATGCTTAAGGACAAAATTCAATGTCCCAAGTGGCCAGAGACATGAACTCTGTAGAGGCCTCCATGCTGAGCAAAATGCAATAATTCAGGCTGCATATTATGGAGTTTCTGTCAAAGGAGGAAAAATTTATGTTACTCACCAACCATGCTCTATATGCACAAAAATGCTAATAAACAGTGGAATTGAGGTTTTTATTTATAGGCACCCATACTCTGATCCCTTAGCTGATGAGATGGCAAATGAGGCAAATATTAAAAGGATAATTCTGGAATGAGATATATAAAATTCTTTGCTTCTATAAGTCTTTCCATAATGCTTGCCATACCCCTCCCTGCTATTTCAAAGGAGGATGAACAATTCCTGAAAGCTCAAAAATACTTTTTCCAGAAAAAGTTTGAAATGGCAGAATTGCTTTTGCAGGAGGTAATAAAGTCAAATCCAGAAAATGCTCTTGCATACTCATACCTCGGTGATATTTACTTAAAAAAGCAATTGTATGATGGCGCACTTAACTTATACAAAAAAGCCGTTGATCTTGACCCTGGCAACGCCCTCAATCATTTTAGAATGGGACAGGTTTATTATTTTAAAAAAATGGGGCATGAGGCTTTAGAAAGCTATCATAAGGCTTTAGAGCTTGACAGTAAACTGAAAATTACCTATTACCAGATTGGACTCACATACCTGATGCTACTGCGAGATAAAGAAAAAACAGTAGAAAACTGGGAAATATACATAAAAGAGGTTCCAGAGGATCCACAATATGAAAGCATAAAGCGTGTTATTGCGCTCCTTAAGGATCCTGATTTCAAGATCCCACCTGCAGATAGCGAGATATCCATAGAGGAGGCTCTTCTACTGGGAGGTGCTACACTTGATAAAAAAGAAAGAGAAACTGAAAATCGCAAAGCTGAGCATGAGTCTAAAAAATCAAAAAAGACTTTAGAAGACATTTATATAGATGATGATCTTTAATTTCATGGAGGATCTATGTATTACTACAACGACAACAGAGTAAAAATCGCTGCCATAGCTGCTGGTGCTCTGGTAATTGCAGCTTTAATATTTTTTTTGTTTATCAAAAAAGATCCAGCCTCTGAGATTAAGGATCTTAGATTAAAGCAAATTTCTCTCTATGAGGAAATACTTGCAACTGATAGCAACAATATTGACATTATGCTAAAAATTGCTGAACTATACAAATCCTTAGGTGACTATGATAAGGCCATTGACTATTACAAAAAAATACTTACCATTGATCCAGAAAACTACAATGCTCTCAATGGACTTGGCCACACCTATGCTCTTAAGGGGGATTATGATAACGCAATTAAGATCTTTGAGCTTGCAAAAAAAAGCAGACCTGACAGGCCTATTGCATACAACAAACTTGGAAATGTTTACGACTCAAAATTAGAAGAGGAAAAGGCACTCTCGGAATACAAACAAGCCCAAAAAGTAGCACCAAGAGATCAGGAAAGCTACAAAAATATGGCAAACCAGAAGCTAAGGAAAGGAGATGTAAAAAGTGCCCTTGATATTATTGAAGAAGGTATAAAAAATAATCCCGGAGATGCTGAGGGATATTATAATTTAGGAACAGTATATCTCCACAACAAAAGATACAAAGATGCCAAAGAAAAATTCACAAAGGCAATAGGAATAAACTCAAAAGTTGGGAAATACTTTAAAGCTCTTGGAGATGCAGAACTTGGCCTTGGCAACATTGACAATGCAATTGCTGCATATAAAAAAGCCAATGAACTTGATGCAAGCGATGCCTACTCTGCAGAAAAACTTGGAGATATATATGCAGAGCGAAAGGAACTGGAAAAAGCGCTTGATTACTACAAAAAGGCTCTTCAATACAACAGCAAAGATGAGACTCTCAAAGATAAATACACTGCCATTTATGATGAGCTTGAAAAGAGAAAAAAATCTGTTGCAATAACTACGGCAAAAGAACCAGATAATAAAGAAAAAGAGCTATCACTGCCCATTGAAGAAAAAGGAAAATCCATAACAGACACTTCATTGGACACAACCTCTGAAAAAACTTACAAAGCAGCAAATAATAATGTATCAGCTGATGCCATCAAATGGAGGGAAATAGGGGATAATCATAGGAATAAGAAAGAGTATGATGATGCTGTGAAGGCATATAAAAAGGCTACTGAACTTGATAAAAACGATGACTACTCTTACTATTGGCTCGGCAGGCTTTATTTTCATAGGCAAATGTATAGTGAAGCAAAGGAGGCATTCCAGAAAGCTGTTTCTATAAATCCAAAAAATCCAGATGCCCACTACAGAATAGGGCTCATACAGTATATGGAGAATAACTTTAAGGGCTCAATCCAATCATTTAACAAGGCCATTTCTTATGATCCTGAACACTCAAAGGCCTACTATGCAAGGGGTCTGTCCTATCTCAAGGTTAATGATAAGGGAGGAGCTGTAAGTGATTTTAAAAAGGCCACGTCCCTTGATCCTAAGATGGATCGTGCTTATTTTAATCTTGGAGAGCTATATCTTGACTCAAAAAATTACAGTGAAGCTCTTACAAATTTTTCTAAGGATCTTGAGCTTAGGCCTAACAATACAGAAACCAATTTTAAACTGGGCGAAACTTATCATGAGATGAAAAATTATAGCAATGCTGCCACATTTTATAACAAGGCTATTGAACTGGATAGAAATCACTATCAGGCTTACTTTAACTTAGGTCTTATAAAACAAGCTCAAAAAAATCACAGTGAAGCTATACCTTTATTTGAAAGAGCTGCTCAAATTAAGGGTGGAGATGCTGCCTCTTATTACGAAATAGGAAAAGCCTATGAGGGTCTCAATGATGACATGAGAGCTATTGAATACTACGAAAAGGCTATTGAAGCAAATCCATCTTACACAAATGCTTATATCAACTTAGGGAGGCTCTACTCTGAAAAAAAACTCAACGAGAAGGCTCTTGCTACATTTAGAAGGGCTGTGGAAACCTCTCCCCGTTCCTATGATGCACACTATAATCTTGCAAATGCCTACAGAGAAATGAAAATATACGATAAAGCTATTGAAGAATACAATACTGCGGCAGAGCTAAATCCAGTGGAATACAAAACATATTTTGCCCTTGGAATAGCCTACAGGGATCAGGAGAGTTATGAGAAGGCTGCAAGCTCTCTGGAAAAATCTCTGCAGATAAAAAAAGATTTTGTTGACGCCCACGAAGAACTTGGAATGATATATTACAGGAACTTGAAAAATAATCAAAAGGCTATTTTTCATTTTGAAAGAGTGCTTGCACTGAATCCAAATCACAAAGATGCTGATAAAATAAGATCAATTCTCAACATTTTAAAGGGAAACTAAATGAGACTTAAGAATATATCTTTTCTTCTTCTGCTATTCTCATGCTCAACAACTCAATTGCCTGATAATTTACAAAATGATTTCAAAACATCAGGTGCACTGGGGGATAATTGCTTTCAGGCAGTGATAAAATATCATCCTGATAAAAACGCTCAAAGCCTGCATGATAGAAGATTAAGTGCATTTATAAAAGCAAAAGAAAATCTATTAACAGAGGCTGAAAATCAGATAATAAATTTCTACATCAATACAAAGAATTCTGATGGGAATTATAGTAAGCAGTTAAAGGATTTTGCAGAGGATATCTCAAAGAGCGGTAAAATTGAACAGGAGTTTTATCTCCCAGATGATTCAGTTGTACTCATTTATAGAATTTATAAAGATGGGATAAAAGAAAAAATACTTTCATTTTAAACCGATTTGTTTTGCTGATTTGATTTTTTGATTTAATATTCCGATAATCTTTACAGAAAAATTCTTTATTTTATAAAATATTTTAGATAAAAAGAGGAAATCATGATAAAAAAACTTTCCACAAGCACACTCTTTGCCTTATTTTTAATTATCCTCCTATCACCATCATGTTCCAAAGAGCAACAGAAGATTGATAAAAAATCGCAACAACTCTCTCACACAGAATTAACTGAGCTATATAAAAAAACAGGGTGGATCTCAGATAACACATACAGAACAGGAATTTATATCATAACCAATGAAGAATTCAATTCCAACAGTAAAGATACAATAAAAGAAAAAATTGCAATAGAAGCAGAAAAACATCTACATAGAGAACTCAATCCATCCTTTAACAGAAATATCTCTGCAAGGATTAAGGTTTTGATGGCCAATAATGGAAAAATAATATATGCTGGCGAAAGCTCTATGCAAAGTCATGTTTACATCTACGAAATAGAAAAAAATAATCTAAAAAAAGAATTCGATGATATAAAAAACATGAAGTAAAGAGGTCTTTTTATGAAAAAAGTTTATATATTACTACTTTTTATCATCTTTTTATCCCCTGCCTTTGGTGAAAATCTTAATCATGAACAAAATAGTGATATTATAAAAATTCTAAACTACTGCAGTGGGCAGACACGAGAAGAGGCAATTCATATAATAAACTACATTGATGATACCTATGGCAAGCTATATGAAAATCTCACAAACAATGGAAAATTTACAATTTACTTTGGACCAGCTCACGGTAAAGATGAATCCGGGCAATGGCGTGGAATAACTACAAACCGTATTGGGATAAGTGGCCTCCCGGAAGAATATTATTCCATGATATATTCAAGAAAACTATACTCTCTGCTAAAAGGAAATAAATTCATTGAGGTTGCAGCAGCACCTTACTACAAAGATGTTCTGGAAGGCAAAAACGACTCTTACCATTATATGAAGTTTACAGATGTAGCCAAAAATGCCTATGAAGCAAAGGCCTTCATGGTTGTTGAAATGCACATGAATAATGTATCTGTTTTTGAAAAAGCAGATGGGTTGGTAAATATGCCGGGGATTCACATGGTAAGAGATTCTTCTGGGAAAAAGCTTTTAAAAAATATAACTGGAATATACTCTGGCTTTTTAACACTCTACAATAAATATGATGCAAGCGGGTTTTCCCAGCAATATGCCTTAAATATTCGCAATGCCCTTGTTGCAAAGGGTTATAGTGCCAATGGATGGGAATATGGTGCTGTTGGAGACGATAGATTCTCTTATTACCTGCTGTTTCCAGTATCTGTAATTTATGAATGTGGATTTATCTCCCATCCTGTGGAGGAGAAAATGCTAAGAGACCCATATTATATGGATGGAATGGTTTCAACTCAATATGAAATGCTTCTAAAGACAATTAAAGATATTTACGGTATAGATATATCTGGAGAAAATGTTCTTGGCAATCCTAAAGACATATCTGAAAAGGTGGAACTTTTAAAACTTGCAAGGCTCATTATACACTTTATTCAAAGTGGTGATGTTGATGCAGCAACAGAAAGCTACAGAGCTATGAAAAAAATTCATAACTCCGCATCAAAGGAATACATAAGTTATTATGGAAATATAATTGAACGGGTTAACAGATCCGAAAGCCTCTATAAAAAAGGTATAGCTTTAAGCAAAAACAAAAATGCCAAAAAAAGAAGCAAAGCGCGACAATATTTTGTTCGGGCAAGAGATTGTCTCAATAGAAATGTAATGTATCAGACATTAAAAGAAAAATATAGTTATGCCATCTATGGAGAAAGAAAAAATGAGAATGCTATTGCAGAAAGAAGAACTCAAAGAAATATATCCTATTCTTCTAAAGGAGTGTCTGCTTTTTCTGCCACACCATCCTCTATTACAAAGCCATTTGTAATTTCCCTGAGTCATGGAGAGACCCTTGAACATGCAGTTGCGGAGGCTCTGGATGCTGATCAAAATATAATTGAAAAACTTGTCTCTGAAATGGAAAACTACAAAAAGGTAAAAGTTGTGAAAGTAAAAAAATATTCAGCCAGAAAAAAGAAAGCTATATGGACATGGGAAAAAATTCGAGAAGATTTTGAGTTTACACCTGGACTTTATGTTGTATCTCTTGACAAAAAACTTAATGTTATTAAAGCAGAAAAAGTATCTGCTGTATACCTTGATCCGCACAGATACCAGAATCAACAATATTTGAAGAATTCATACTTTGCAGCAACAGAGAAAGAAAAAGATCTATAATAAAGGCAAATGGTCAGGTAAGCCCTACAACTTTTTTGGCGATTATCTGAGTGCAAAATACAATTGCCGTGTTTTAAAGCTTCCAATTGATGCCGGGCTTTCCTGTCCCAACAGAGATGGAACTATTGGCACAGGGGGATGTATTTTCTGTGGAGAGGATGGTTCTGCCTCCCCTACTGCTCGTCTCTCATATACAATTACAGATCAAATGACAGATGCACGCAATACCTTCAAGAGAGGCAATATCCCCACCAAATACATTGCCTACTTCCAGGCCTGGACCAATACATACGGGGATATACAGCGACTTAAAAAACTATATGATGAAGCTGTTTCTTTCCCAGATGTTATTGGTCTGATGATCGGAACAAGGCCAGATTGTATAAACAAAGATGTTGTTGAGCTAATATCCTCATACAAAAAAGAAAATTTTGAATTGTGGATTGAGCTTGGCATGCAAAGCATTCATGACAAAAGCCTGAGATTCTTACGCCGCGGTCATTCTCACTCTCAAACGCTTGAGGCTATAAATATCATAAATCAATACAGCATACCTCAATGTCTTCACCTCATCATTGGAATACCTGGAGAGACATGGGAGGATATGATGGAAACAGCTCTTTCCATATCAAGACTACCGGTCCAGGGAGTAAAGATCCATCATCTCCATATAATCAAAAATACAGCCCTGGAGGTAATAGACAAAAAAGAACCTTTACAATTAATGACCTTAAAAGAATATGTCTCTGTTGTCTGCGACTTTATTGAAAGACTGAGGCCTGATATTCTTATTCACAGGCTGATGGGAGACAGGCCTGCGGATTCCCTCATAAAACCAAAATGGGGGCTGCACAAGGGAACTGTAATCAAGGCTATAGAGGATGAATTTGAGAAAAGAGTAACATACCAGGGATTTTTTTACAATAGTGAGGAATTTTAAAATGAAAATAGCTGTGGCAATGAGTGGAGGAGTAGACTCTGCAGTAACTGCTGCTCTACTAAAAGAAGAAGGTCATGAGATTATTGGTATAACTGCAAGATTTTTGCCCTACAATGACATAAACGACCAGATATACAAAGCAAATGTAAATGATGCTAAGGCAATAGCAGAAAAACTCGGCTTTAAACATATTGAGGTAGATCTGGTAGATGATTTTTATCAAAATGTAATATCTCCCTTTTGCAGTGAATATCTAAGAGGCAAAACCCCAAATCCATGTATAATCTGCAACAGATACATGAAGTTTGGTAAATTGCTTGATATTGCAAAAAATATGAATTGCCACCTAATTGCCACAGGACATTATGCCATAAAAAAAAATAACAATGAAAGATTCTATATATCTGCATCACCAGATGTAAAGAGAGATCAGTCTTATTTTTTATATATGATCTCACAGGAACAACTCAGATACACTATATTTCCCATAGGTTCCTATAGTAAAAATGAAATAAGAGAGATTGCTATACAAAAAAATATCCCTGTGAAAAATAAACCTGACAGTCAGGAAATATGCTTTATCCCGGATAACGATTATATCTCATTTATAGAAAAAAACACCTCAAACCTTCCTCCTCAGGGGCAGATAGTAGATATCTCAGGGAAAATAATAGGACATCACAATGGGATCTACAGATATACTATAGGTCAAAGAAGAGGCATGGGAATATCATCACCTGTTCCTCTATATGTAAAAGAGATTGACCCAGAAAAAAACCGAATAATTGCAAGCACAAAAGAAGAGCTTAATGTTTTTGGACTTGAAACAGCAAATGCCTTTGATATGAAGATGATAATAAGTGGAAAAATAAAAGCAAAGATAAAATGTCGCTCAACCCAAAGCCCCTTCTATGGAACCATAGAAAGGCACAATGACAGATTTCTTGTTCAATTTGATGAGCCTCAGTCAGGCATTTCCCCGGGGCAGAGTGCAGTTTTTTATGATGAGGGAAATGATGTCTTAGGAGGAGGAGTTATAGAAAAAACATTTTAACGCTCTTTTTTTTCTTCTGAGTGAGGATGGCACAGATCATATACCTCTTTAAGGCGCGCCTTTGTTGTATGAGTGTAAACCTGAGTTGTGGAGATGCTTTTGTGTCCAAGCAATTCCTGAACAGCTCTTATATCTGCACCGCGATTTAGCATCTCAGTTGCAAAGCTATGGCGCAATGTATGAGGAGTTAGTTTGGAGGAAAGAGAAGCATTCTTTGCGCGCTTTTCTATAATGCCAAAGATTCCCCTGACAGACAATGGTTTGCCATACTTATTTACAAAGATATTACCCTGACAATTGCCAAAGAGCTCCTCTCTTGCCTTAATATAATCTCTAAAGAAAGCAACTGACTCATCTGTAAGAAAGACCATCCTCTCGTAACCACCTTTGCCATAAACCTTAAGTTTTTTTTGTTCCAGATCAATATCCTTAAGCATAGAGCCTGCTATTTCCGAGATTCTACATCCAGTGGAATAAAAAAATGAAATAATGGCCTTATCCCTTATATCAAAAAAATCCTTCACCTCAAAAGAAAGAAGCCTGTTATACTCCTCAAAATGAAGGAATTTTGGCAGTCTCATCCCTTTCTTAGGGTAAGTGAGTTTCAATGATGGATTGGAACTTATGAGTTCACGCCTATGTAAAAAAGAAAAAAAAGTTTTTATTGAGGCAACCTTCCGTTCAATTGAAGACTTCTTCATCCCCCTGTCAAAGCAAAACTCCAGAAAACTTCGCAGATCACCTGTAGTAATTGTGTTAATATCAGGCTCGCCATCAATCAATGAAAGATCAAGCTCAAAGTATCCCTTAAAAGCATCTGGAACATTACCACAAAAAAAATCATATAGTTGGAAGAGATCCTTCTGGTAAGAAGAAATTGTATTTTCTGAACAATTTTTTTCATTCTGAAGATAGTCTACAAAGCGATCAACTGCCCAGTTCATTCCTCGTCTGCCTCTGCACTGTTTTCAATCCCTGGAGCCTCGTCAAGAAGCTCTATTTTGAAATTGCAGCTTTGATTAAGGCAAATGAGTTCCTCCCCCCTGCCTTTGATTTTGCGGACAAAGAGGAGCTTTCCACAGTTAGGGCAACCTCTCTCAGATGGGGTTTCCCTTGTGAGAAAATCACAGGAGGGATAATTGCTGCATCCATAAAAAGCTCCCTTACCACCTGAGCTTCTTTTAACAACATCACCATCACACTTTGGACATTTACCAAGTGGTAAAGATTTAGCATTGCGACACTCAGGAAAACCAGAGCATGCCAGGAAGAATCCAAAGCGCCCCAATTTTTTTATCATAGGTCTGCCACATTTGTCGCATATATAATCAGTCTCCTCGTCAAGAACACCTTTAATCTCCTCGATATTGCTCTCTGCTCTATCTACAAGTTCCTTAAAAGGCTTATAGAATTCCTCAAGCATCTGAACCCAGTTAATCTCTGATGACTCTACTTTATCAAGCTTATTCTCCATCTCCGCGGTAAAATCCACAGAGACAAGAGAGGAAAAATTTGATGTCATAATTCCATTTACAATTTTGCCAAGCAAGGTAGGCACAAGTTGCTTTCCTGAGCGAACAATATAATACCGCTTGAGCAGGGTATCAATTGTTGGAGCATAAGTGGAAGGCCTGCCGATCCCGGATTCTTCAAGAAACTTTACTAAAGAAGCATCATTAAATCGCGGAGGTGGAGTTGTAAAGTGCTGCTCATATTTTAGATTCACTATATCCACCATATCCCCTTCTTTCAGCGGAGGGATTGTATTCTTCTCAGACTTATCTGGCTTTTCCACAATAGTAAATCCAGGGAATAAAACCTTGTTACCTGTTGCCTTAAACAAATAATCAGAGGCCTCTAAATTTACGGTAAGGGTTTCTGTAATCTCCGGGGTCATCTGACATGCAACAAAGCGCTTCCAGATGAGTTCATATAGTCTATATTGATCCCGTGTAAGATCATTCTTTATTGACTCTGGAGTGCGAGAAACATCTGTTGGCCTGATTGCCTCATGGGCATCCTGTGCACTTTTTTTTGCTCGATAAATGTTTGGCGAATCCGGTAAAAATTCAGGAGCAAAATTTTTTGATATATAATCTCTTGCCATTGCAATAGCATTATCAGAAAGCCTTGTGGAATCAGTTCTCATATATGTTATGAGCCCTACAGGGCCAAGACCTGTTATATCTATACCCTCATATAGCTGCTGAGAAACAAGCATTGTCTTTTTTGATGTAAAGCCAAGTCTGTTTGCAGCATCCTGCTGTAGTTTACTGGTTATGTAAGGAGCTGGGGCTTTACGCTTTCGTTCCTGTTTTTTTATCTCTGTAACAACAAATTGCTTACCATCAAGAGCTTTAACAACTTTCATCGTCTCTTCTTCATTGACAAGCTTAATCTTTTCATTCTTATAATGAGTCAAAGAGGCAGTAAATTTTTTTCCTTTAGATGAGCAGTGAGCATCTATTGTCCAGTATTCCTGAGGGATAAATCTTTCAATTTCCTCTTCCCGATCGCATATAACCTTCAAGGCAGCAGATTGAACTCGCCCTGCAGATAATCCTCTTTTAACTTTTTTCCAGAGAATTGGACTTAAAAAATAACCAACAATCCTATCTAATATACGCCTTGCCTGCTGAGCATTTACCAGATTGATATTTATATCCCTTGGATGAGCAACTGCATCTTTTACAGCCTTCTCTGTAATCTCATTAAATTCAATTCGCTTGATATTGCTATTTTTTGAAGAGAGGACATTGGAAAGATGCCATGAAATAGCCTCACCTTCTCTGTCAGGGTCAGTGGCAAGCAACACAGTGGAAACATTTGCAGCCTGTTTTTTAAGATCTGAAAGAATCTTTGACTTGCCCCTTATGGTTATATATTCTGGCTTAAATCCATTTTCAATATCAATGGCAAGTCTTGACTTTGGTAAATCTATTATATGCCCAACGGAAGATGATATTATATAGTCCTTACCAAGATATTTATTAATAGTCTTTGCTTTTGAAGGAGACTCTACTATTACAAGAGTTTCTGCTTTACTTTTTGCCATTTCTTCTCCAGGGAACAGATCAAAATATAAATTTTTGAAATCCAAAATAAAAATAAGTTAAAAAAATTTTAACTTAACTAATATATTGCACCTCCAGACATTAGCTATAGCCAAAAATATTTGTCAAATAATTCTTTAAAACACCACAAGAGTTAAAAACTCTTTTTACGGAATATTCTATTGCCTTTTCTTAAAATAATCCCTTCAATCTCCAGAGAAACAATAGCCCTTGTAACCTCATCAGTGCCAAGGGAAAAGGAGCGAATAAAATCATCTATATCAAAATCGCCCTTTGATAGATGAGATAAAATTAGACCCTCAACTTTAGAGTATTTACTCAAATCTACTGAATTTAAGAAGTCCCCATTTTCAGACTCAGCACAAACAGTTTCTTTTGCTGTTACAGAATCAAAAGAACAAGAATCTCCAGAGCTATTTGAATAAGACTTTAAAATCTCCATAATATCATCAAAATCTGATACAAGTGCAGCGCCCTCTTTAATAAGCTCAAGGCAGCCACTGTAGCCTTTATCAAAGGCATTGCCTGGACAAACAAGAAGCTCTCTATTTTGCTCAATAGCATATCTTGCTGTCATCATGGCACCACTATCTAATGGAGCTTTAACCACGATTGTTGCCACAGATAGGCCGCTTATTATTCTGTTTCTCTGAGCAAAGCACCATTTCTGACCAGCCACAATCCCTGGGGGATATTCAGACACAAGGCAGGAGCTTTGTGAAATTGAAATCATATGATAGAGATCCCTATTCCTTTGTGGATAAGTGGTATCAATGCCACCAGGCAACACTCCAACAGTGACTCCCTCTGCCTTTAAAGCTCCCAGATGAGCAAACCTGTCAATACCATAAGCCATCCCACTTACAATTCCATAGCCAGCCTTTGCAACTCCATAGGCTATTTTAAAAGCAATTGACTCACTTACTTTATCAGAATTCCTTGTGCCAACAATAGAAACCATTGGTACCTGGAGGTTTGCTCCCTGTAGGTAAAGCACTAAGGGAGGTTTATGAATTTCCTTTAAAAGAAGTGGATAGTTTTTATCAGAGAAGGTGATTATTTTAAAATTTTTCTTTTTACAGGTCTGGTATATCTCAGAAGCAGCAGACCATGGTTCACAGCCATAAGAGGCTGCAATATACTCAGGCACAGTAAGAGAATCAATATCAAGGGTATTACAAATTTCTTTTGGAGGCAGATGCACTCTTTCATATAAGCCAAGTTTAGAAGGAGAAGAGAGAATTGATAAAAAAATCCAGTAAAGCGTATCATCCATAAATGCACCTCAAAAATATTATTTATAAGGTAAACGCAAAAATTTTATAGATTTTAAAAAATTTTTATCCAGATAAGCTAATTTTTATTAAATTAAATAAAGCGTTTGAAAATTCTAAAGGTGAAATGTAAAGGAAATGAATCACGAAGATAAATTAAATCAGCTCATTAAACTCAGTTCAGATATAAATACAGTGCAGGATATAGATATTCTCCTTGAGAGAATTTTATTTGAGGCAAGGAAAATCGCAGATGCAGATGCAGGGACCATTTACATCAAAGAAAATGATCACCTAATTTTTACTCATGCTCAAAATGACACTCTGCAAAGACGATTACAACGAGGTAAAAAACTCATATACTCAAATTTTAGATTGCCAATAAATGAAAAATCTCTCTCTGGATATGCAGCTTCCACTGGTAAAACAATTATAGAACAGGATGTATATAACATAAAATCCAGGCCTTACTCATTTGATCCAACATACGATAAAAAGGCATCATATAAAACAACCTCTGTTATGACAGTCCCTCTTAAAAATGAAAGTGGCAAAATTCTTGGAGTCATGCAAATTATAAATCCACTTACAAATTCTGGAGACATCAGATCCTTTAACGATGAAGACATACTCTACATAAATCACTTTGCTGGCATAGCAAGCATGGTAGTTCAAAAAGCTCAAATGACCAGGGCATTGATTCTGAGGATGATTCAAATGGCAGAGCTGCGGGATCCAAAAGAGACAGGTGCCCATGTAAACAGAGTTGCCTCTTATTCCGTAGAGATATATGAAGCATGGGCAAAACATCACAAAATAGATGAAAAAGAAATAGAAAAAAATCGTGACATTTTACGAATGGCTGCGATGCTACACGATATAGGTAAGGTTGCAATATCTGATTTAATACTAAAAAAACCAGCAAGGTTTACCCATGAAGAATTTGAAATAATGAAATCACACACTTACCATGGGGCAAAGATATTTATTGAGGCACAAACTAATGTGGATGAGGCTGCTCGAGATGTGGCTTTAACTCACCATGAAAACTGGGATGGGACAGGATATCCTGGGAAGATTGATCTATTTACAGGAAAGCCTCTAAATGGAAAAATTGAGCCTCTGGCTGGAGAGGAGATCCCTCTATTTGGAAGAATAACTGCACTTGCAGATGTCTATGATGCACTATCTTCAAAACGAGTATATAAAGATCCATGGGAAGAAAAGGAGGTATTTAAAGAAATAAAAGAATTATCAGGGAAAAAATTTGACCCTGAGCTTGTTGAAATTTTCTTTGAATTAACAGACATCATCAAGAACATAAGAGAAAAATATCCAGAAAGCTAATCCTTAAGTTCATTGAATATTATGGCAAATCTGTTGAGTTCACTTTCAAAGGCTTCAATAATCTCAGGATCAAATTGCTCACCAGATCGAGATAGAATATATTTAGCAGCATCTTCATGGGACCATGGTTCCTTGTATGGCCTCTTGCTCCTTAAGGCGTCATATACATCAACAACTGTAGTAATACGAGCAGACAATGGTATGTCTTTTCCTCTAAGCCCCTGGGGGTATCCTTTTCCATTATACCATTCATGATGGCTGAGCGTTATGGCGGCAACCATATCCATTTCCCTTTTGCCTTTAACTATATTGTAGCCCAGTATTGTATGGCTCTTCATTATTTCAAACTCCTCTGGTGTGAGTTTTCTCTCTGCAAGCAAAATAGAATCACTGATTCCGACCTTTCCAATATCATGTAATGGTGCAAAGACCTCTATGTCTTCACAATACTTCTCTGGCATACCAAGTTTGTTTGCTAAAATTCTGGCCAGAAGTCCTACCCTTCTCATGTGATTTCCTGTTTCATTATCTCTAAGCTCAGCAAGGGCAGCTATTGTCTGGTAGAGCTCAACTTTACTTTTATATTCTTTTTTTATTGTTGTTGTTATGTCTACAGGGAGTCCAATAAAACTTTCAGGATTTCCTCTGGAATCATAAATGGCATTAATAATTAGCTTAACCCATAAAAAAGATCCATCTTTCTTTTTATTTATAACAGTTCCATGCCATGTCCCAACTGAAGGATTTTTTATAGCTGCCCACATTCCTTTAAATATTTTATCATAGGCTTCTTTTGTATAGCCAAAGTTACTGTAGACCTCAAACCCAGGATTTAAAACACGGGGATTCTTACCAATTAATTCATCAAGCTCAAAGCCATACATTTTTATAAAAGCTCTATTGACCTTGATTATATTACCATTTGCGTCTGTGAGCAATACTGGCTGATCTACAGACTGAATTGCAGTAAAATAAAGTTCCAGTTCCCTTTCCCTATTCTTCCGCTCTGTTATATCATATAAAACCCCAATAATACCAGAAGGAGCCCCCTTAGAATCCTTAAAGAGCGTTTTATATAATATGACATGGTGCTCTTTAGATGCATAATCAATCATCACAGTTTCATAAACCTGCCTCCCACCGTTTCGAAGCAGTTCCTCATCCATTTTATTGTAAATTATGGCTTTATCCTCTGGGTGAATGTCAAAAACGCTTTTGCCTTTAAAGTAATTCTCATCCATTCCATAAAAATCCTCAAAGGCCCTGTTTACCCCCAGATAGAGCAATGAAGAATCCTTGTAAAAAACAGGCACAGGCAAGAGATCAAGCAGTGTCTTATTAAAATTTTCAAAACTGGAAAGCTTTTCCTCAGCTAACTTTTGAGCTGTTATATCTTTGCAAAAGGCCATAAATGTGCCATCTGGCAAAGCCACAGCATCAAGTAAAATCCATACTCTTGAGTTGTCACTTCTAAGGAGAGCTATCTCCCTTCTATCTTTTCCACAGGTTTTTAAATTTTCAAAGCTCCTTATAGCATCATCTGCAAATTCAGGGGCAGTTACATCTGGAATTCTTTTTCTGAGGAGATCTTCCCGAGAATATTTTAAAAGTTCACAGGCAGCTTTATTTGCAAATATATAATTGCCCTCTCTATCTGCAATAAAAATTGCAGCAGGAGCAAGGTCAACATACTGATGGATTTTTGTTAAAAAAATTTTTTCTTCTGTAATATCAACAAAGCTCAAACACAGTATAGAATCTCCATGGGGCAATACCTCAACTCTATAGAATTTACCTCTTTTACTTGCATTATATTCAACAGAACCTTTGCTTTTAGTTGTAATTACATTTTTGCATACAGATAGAAAATTTTCCTTCTCTGTAAAAATATCTCCTTGAATATCACCAAAGCTTTTGCCAACAACAGAGCCGTTGCACACAACCAAATCTTCAAAAGCGTGATTAGTATCAATAAAAAGGCAATCCACAGGCAAATTACTGTCATCAAGTATAACCTTTAAAAGTGCATAAGGAACAGGTGAATCTTTAAATATTTTTTCATAATCAATATTCATGAGCTCTCTCTTTTTTTTATGTATTGAACTTTATTTCTGCCGGTTTCTTTTGCTCTATAGAGCATGTCGTCTGCTTCCCTTATAAAATCATCAACGCTACAGCCCTTTATAAATGTTGAAACTCCTATGCTTATTGTTATATTTTTACCATTGCTAAAGATATGCCTCTCTACAGCAACTCTTAGCTTTTCTGCAATAGCAACAGCAGAAGTCAAATCTGTTTCTGGCAGCAGAAGCATAAATTCCTCTCCGCCCCATCTTGCAAAGACATCTGTTGCTCTAATTGAAGATCTTATAAGCTCTCCCAATTCTTTGAGAATTAAATCTCCTTCCCCATGGCCATACATATCATTTATATTTTTAAAATGATCTATATCAAATATAAGTATGGACACATTACAAACATATCTCTCTGCTCTGAGCTTTTCATCCTCAATCTCTTGCAATATTTTTCTTCTATTGTATAAACCTGTAAGGGGATCTGTTATAGAAAGAACTTCTAATTGAGCATTCATGTCCATAAGCTGCTGATTTTTTTTATAAAGCTCTGCATCAGTGATACTCTGTATCGCCCTTGCAAGTCTTCCTATTTCATTATCTGGATATTGAATCTCTTTTTCTTTTTTTGTAGAATCAATTAAATAACTCTCAAGCTCTACAAGAGGTGCTACTACGTTTTTTATTAAGGTATTACTTGTTATAATTCCCAATATCACAGCTGCAGAAAGGACAACCGAAAGCATGAGAATTATTTTAAAAATTATCGGTAGAAGAATCTCATTCTTATTTACTACTGTTATTAAAATCCATCCCAGTTCATCAATCCTATGATAATATGCTATCTTGCTTACTCCATCAATAGTGCTATAATGAAAGCTTCCTTCCTTTTCTTTAAAATCAGGCATTGGAAATATAACTTCGCTTAAATTATGATTTAAGAATCTATTTTCATGGTGCAGTATAACTATGTTATTTCTATTTATAACATAGCTATATGAAGTTTTTAAACTGGAATCGCTCACGCGAATTTGCTCAGCCAGATGCTGTAAAGATGCATCAACAGCAAGCACTCCTATGATCTTGCCATTATTATCTGTTATTGTTTTTCCAAGAGATACAAGCCATGATTTATCTTTTATTTCCTGATATGGTATACCATCTGAAACATAGGGATGAGACTCCAGAGCTTTAATATACCATGGACGCTCTGTAGGATTAAATCCAGCAGGTGGAGTGTAATCGTTTATAAAAAGGCTTTTATCTTCATAGCCTGAATAAACATAATTTATATTGGGGATTATCTTTTTGACAATTCTATAAAATTCAAGAATCCCCTGCTTTTCTGATGTTGTTATCTTTGTTCCTTTTTTTATGTCCGAATGCTCTGATAAAACTTCAACTGTATTTTTAAGGGGCATAAAATACCAGAGCATATAATTTCTCATTGCAAAATTTCTCTGCCTGATTATAGCAAAGGCACTATCTATACCTGATTTGTAAATTAAAACAGAAACAAATATTGAAAAAACAACAAGCAGCGTGCCTGATATTAAAAAAATACTCCTAAAAATAGTATTCCTTAAGCTATTAACTCCCACAATTAAACTCTCTTAATTTAAAAATATCAATACCTCAACAAAACTTCAACTTTAAAAGATATTGAATATTTTTAGATAGGTCAAATAAAAAGTTTTCTCTCAGGTCAAAGAGTTTTTATCATAGCTCATATTTCTGATATATAGAAGTATATCTATAAAAACCATAGTAAAATTTATAATGTAGAGAACAATAACCCCATCACACAAAAAATAAATCTTGTGCAAAATTCCAGAAATATAGCCCATAAGAACAATTATGAGAAAAAAAAGAGATTTACCATTGTTTGTTTTTGATGTCCAGCTCTTTAAAATAGAGACAGGCCATGCCAGGCCAAAGCATATTAACATTATTATTTCAAAGATACTCATAACAATCTCCTTAATTAGCCAGAAAGACACAGAGAGCACCAAAGGCAATAAAAATTTTTTAAAGCTATCTACTTCGAAGAATTTTTTTCTTTTCTTTGACCTTATGTATAAATGCTGGGATAAATACAAAAATATCATCTTCAACTATATAATCAGCAATTGAGGAAATAGCTGCATATCTGTCTTTATTTACAGACACAATACACCGTGAATTCTTCATACCTGAAAGATGCTGACTTGAACCAGAAATACCAAGGCTAAAATAAAGAGCAGGGGAAACTGTTTTACCTGTAACCCCAACCTGATATTTATATGGAAGCCATCTATTGTCACAAACAGGACGGGAGGCAGCAATAGATGAGTTATCAAAGAGCAGAGCAAGTTCCTGTGCTAATTCAATATTTTCTGGAGACCCAATCCCTCTACCAACTGCAATTAAAACATTCGCCTCAGATAATCTGGAAAAGCTCTGTGCTTTTTCCACAGAAATTACGCTGCAGAGATCTTCACATTCAACAGGCGACTTTTTAATTAAGTTATACTTAGCCCCATTTAAATTGTTACAAGGCTCACTATGGGAGCATAACCATGTAATAATACAGTTAAGTTTGCAAAGAATTCTTTCTGTAAATCCTCCAAAAACTTCTCTCTCTAAAACAAGAGTCTCATCATCAAAATAAAAATCATTTATAGCCGTAAAGCATTCCATAGAAAATTGTGCAGCTAAAAAAGCTGCAGCGCCACAATTTGTAATTGAATGAGGCAATATTACAACATCAAAGTTTTTCTCACCAAGGGAAGAGATGTTCTGCGCAAGTATATAGGGATTATTCCAAGGGAGACTATCATCCTCAATGACAGAAACATCCCCATAAAAATCCAGATGGGAATTATCTAAATACTTAGAAACATTACTACCGCAAAACAAAAGCTGTAAGTTAACTCTGTTTTTAAATTTATTTTTAATCTCATAAAAATTTAGATTTCCATGAAGCAATTGCCCATCTTCTACATTAAAAACAATAAGGACTTCCAAAAATTTCTGTCTCAAAGCAAACCTCTTTTATGCAATTCATTGTATAAATATTCACACCTTTCATCCAGAGAACCTTCAATTAAGATTCCTTTGACAGCTTTTTTTCGCTTATATTCATAACTAAGTGACTTATCTTTTTTCTGATCTAACTTAACAACAAAAGCTTCTTTACCTCTGGCATTAAGCTTGCCTGTAAGAGTTGGATAACGTATTTCACGGCCACCACTTTGCATAGTCACAAGACATGGCAATTTAATTGAATATGTTACAGCAATACCATCCTCAAGCTCACACCTGACCAGAAGTCTTTTATCATTTACAAGTTCACAACTTACCGCAGCCACTGCAAAGGGAAAAGAAAAGAATCCCGCAAGGGCAGGTCCAAAGGAAGAGGACATAAAATCTTCAGCCATGGCACCTGTAAAGATAATGTCATACCCCCTATCTTTAAAATGACTATAGACCAATTTAGCACAGACCACAGGAGTCAGCTCTTCTTGTGATTCTATCAAAGTTAAGGAATCAGCACCTCTCTCCAGAGCCTTTTTAAGCAGCCCAACAGAATTAGAGTATCCAAAAGTCACAACATCAATGGCCGTATCCGGGAATTTATCTTTTATAACCAGAGCCTCCTCAAGAGCATATTCATCAAATCTATTGATCCTCAGTGGAAGATCATAATCTGGAAATGCATTATCCTTTCCATCATATATAACCTTCATACATACCAAGATTTTCATTTAACAAACACCACTTTTTTAAACAATATATTTTAATGTTAAGTCCATGATCTTTATATGAAATAAAATTCTCTCAGTTAACCTCTCTCTCAAGAAAGGGATTTTGTTTGAAAATCCTATTTATTAAACTAAAAGATATATTAGTAATTATTAGTATATCTCATAACAAATAAAAAGTTGTGCTCTGTCAAGAAAAAAATAACGAACGTTCGTTTTTATATTGACATTTCTAAATCACATTGTATGATGACTTTAAAATTGCAAAGGAGGATCTATGGACTTTAAAATATCTGAAAAAATGCAAGCCACCCTTGAACTGGTAGATGAATTTGTAGACAAAGAGCTGCTCCCTCTGGAGCAGGACTATCTTACACTGGATTTTAAAGATCTTTTGCCTACCCTTGCAAAGAAAAGAGAAATGGTAAAAAAAATGGAGCTATGGGGACCAAACATTCCAAAGGAACTCGGAGGGATGGGACTTTCCATGGTTGATCACGGTCTTTTTTCTGAAAGATTAGGCCGCACTCCTCTGGGGCATTATGTCTTTGGATGTCAGGCTCCAGATGCAGGAAATATAGAAATACTTCATCTTCATGGAAATGAGGAGCAAAAGAAAAAATACCTCAAGCCCCTTGCCAGAGGTGAAATTCGCAGCTGCTTTGGGATGACAGAGGTTGATATGCCGGGTTCAAATCCTGTGATGATGGAGACTACTGCCATCAAGGATGGAGATGATTATATAATAAATGGCCACAAATGGTATACAACAGGTGCCGATGGATCTGCCTTTTGCATTGTTATGGCTGTGACAGATCCTGACGCTCCACCACACTTACGCTCAAGCATGATTATTGTGCCAACAGACACTCCGGGATTTAATCTTATAAGGAATATCCCTGTAATGGGCCACAGTGGCAGTGACTACGCAAGTCATGGTGAAATAATTTTCCAATCATGCCGCGTTCCACAAAAAAATCTTCTTGGTAAAGAAGGTATGGGCTTTGCCATGGCACAGGAGAGATTAGGACCAGGAAGAATTCATCACTGCATGAGATGGCTCGGGATATGCAACAGAGCCTTTGATCTCCTTTGCCAGAGAGCAAATACAAGAGTAATTTCACCTGATGGGAAACCCCTTGCCTCAAAGCAAATAGTTCAGGAGTGGATTGCAGACTCCGCAGCGGAAATCCAGGCTGCACGCCTTATGACTCTTTATGCTGCATGGAGAATTGACACTGTTGGGCCAAAGGCCGCCCGCGATGATGTTGGCACAATTAAATATGTTGTAGCCAATACAATGCAGAGAGTTATTGATAGAGCCCTTCAGGTCCACGGCGGACTTGGTATGACAGATGACACTATACTTGCCTATTTTTACAGACACGAAAGAGCTGCACGCATTTATGACGGTGCTGATGAGGTACATAAATCAACTGTAGCAAGAAGAATTTTGGAGAAGTATAAATGAAACTCAATTTTGAAAAATTTAAAAAAGATTTTTCCCTTTCCCTTGAGGATATTTCACGGGAATATTTTATCCGAAATAAAGATAACATGTCCATTAAGAAAGAAAGCACAGCAATAAAAAATCTTGCCACAATCATTCAGACTACTCTTTCCATAAGCAACGACAGAGGATTTCAGGCAATGAGTCTCAGGGATTTGAGCAAAGAATCTGGTTTAAGCCTTGGTGCCCTCTACTCTTATTTTTCAAGCAAAGAGGAGCTTTTCAGAATCATTCACAACATTGGCATGGACACCATAACTAATGTTCTGGTTCAAAATATAGCTCATTGCAATACTCTTGAGGAAAAATTAAGGCATGGGATAAAAATACACTTATACTTAAGTGAATTGATGGGTGACTGGTTTTACTTCCTTTACATGGAGACTAAAAATCTTAGCAAAGAAGAACGGAAGCTATCTCTCCAGGCAGAGCTTTATACAGAAAACATCTTTGCAGAAATAATCCAGGAAGGCATTAAGAAAAAAATCTTCCAAACAAAAAATGCACTTCTGATTTCATCGGCCATAAAAGCATTGCTTCAGGATTGGTATCTAAAGCGCTGGAAATACCTTTCACGTAAAATCACAGTAGAGGAGTATGCTGAATTTGTGATAGAGTTTGTAGAAGCAAATCTACTTAAAAATAAAAAATAAATTACAGGAGGTCTTATGCATGATTCACTCTTAATTGATGAGCCTTCCAAAATTAGACAAGGTGAGGAAATTAATACAGAAGATCTCATTGAATATCTAAAAAAACACATAAGCCCTGCCATAAGTCAAATTGAGATTAAGCAGTTCCCCAGTGGATTTTCTAATCTCACATACCTTATAAAACTCAATGGAAAAGAATACATATTAAGGCGACCCCCCTTTGGCAAAAAAGCAAAAACAGCCCATGACATGAAAAGGGAGTATACAATTCTTTCTGCCATTCATCCACTTTTCCAATACTCTCCTGAGCCAGTGCTATACTGTGATGATGAGACCATAATTGGTGCACAATTTTATATAATGGAAAGAATTAAGGGAATAATTCTGCGCAAAGATCTGCCTTCTGGAGTTGTTCTATCAAGAAAGGAAGCAAGAAAATTAAGTGAAAATTTGATCTCTATACTTGCAACTCTGCACTCCATTAAATATGAAGAAACTCCTCTGAAGGATATTGCCCATCCTAAGGGCTATGTCACCCGTCAAATCGAGGGATGGAGCAATAGATATAGAGATGCGAAAACACCTGATGCTCCTGACTTTGAAGAGATTATGCAATGGCTTGCGGAAAAAAATCCAGGGGACTCTCAATACATATCTCTCATTCATAATGATTATAAATTTGACAATGCAGTTTTAAAAGAAGATAATATTACTGAGATTATAGGAATTTTAGACTGGGAGATGGCAACAATCGGGGATCCATTTATGGATATAGGATCCTCTCTTGCTTACTGGATCGAAAAAAAGGATCCTCCACAGCTACAGGCCATAAGACAGATGCCTACTCATATTGATGGAATGCTCACACGCAGAGAGCAATTTGATCTTTACTGCAGGCTAACTAATAGAGAATCAAACAACTTTGATTTCTATTATTGCTTTGGCTTGTTTCGCCTTGCAGTGATTGCTCAACAAATTTACTATAGATTTTTTCATGGGCAAACCTCTGACCTAAGATTTAAACCTCTTGTCTCTTATGTTAAGATTCTTGAAAATACTGCACTTGACCTAATTAAAAAATCAGATATATAGGAGGACATATGAAACTACAGGACATAAAAAAAATTCTTCTTATAGGTGCAGGGACAATGGGCCAGCAAATAAGCATTCCCTGTGCACAACGTGGGTATGATGTTGTATTATATGATATAAAACCTGAGATGTTGGAGAAAGCAAAAATTAGAATTAAAGGACTTATGGATAACCTTGTTCAATGGGGAAAAATGAACGCTGAAGAAGTTGAGCCAGTATACAACCGTATAAGCTACTGTTCAGATAAAGTAGAAGCTGCAAAAGATGTAGATCTCCTTATTGAATCTGTCCCTGAGGACCCAGAACTGAAGGGTCAGATTTTTGCTGAATTTAATAAACTCTGCCCGGAGCGCACAATATTTACAACAAACACATCGACCCTTTTACCTTCAAAACTGGCTCATCACACTGGGAGGTCTGATAAATTCCTTGCATTTCATTTTCACGACATAACCCTTACAAACATTGTTGATGTTATGCCTCATCCTGGAACTTCTCCAGAGACGATCTTATTGGTTAAAGAATTTGCAGAGGCAATTGGCCAATGGCCGATTGTTATGAAAAAGGAAAGCGGAGGTTACCTATTCAATAGAATGCTCACCTCTCTCTTCTATGCAGCTCAAAGTCTTGCTGCAAATGAAGTTGCCACTCCAGAGGATATTGACCGTGCATGGATGGGAGTAACCCACATGCTCATTGGTCCCTTTGGCATGATGGACAATATTGGCATTGATACTATATGGAAGATATCAGACTTCTGGGCAAAAAAACAAAAGGATCCACAGGGAATAAAAAACACAGAATTCCTCAAATCCTATGTCGACAGAGGCGCCACAGGAAGAAAAGCAGGCAAAGGATTTTATACATATCCAAACCCTGATTTTGCAAAACCAGATTTTCTTTCATCAAAAAAACAATAAAGAGGATAATTATGAAGATAGATTTTAATCTTACAGGAAAAATTGCAGTTGTAACAGGAGCAAGCAGAGGCATTGGTGAGGCCATTGCAGAGACCTTCGCAGATCATGGAGCTACTGTTATAATCACAAGCAGAAAACTTGAAAACCTAAAAGAGATAGAAGAAAAGATAAAAGCAAGTGGTAAAAATGCTGAGGCAATTGCATGTCACAATGGCAATTTATCTGATATAGAAAATCTCTTCAAACACATTGAATCAAAATATAAAAAAATTGATATCCTTGTAAACAACGCTGCAACTAACTTTTATTTTGGTGATGTATTAAATGCTCCTGAGGCTGCATGGGATAAAACCATGGATGTAAATTTAAAGGGATATTTTTTTATGAGCCAATTTGCTGCAAAGCTGATGCAAAAAAAAGGAAGAGGCTCTATTATAAATATTTCTTCAATCAATGGGATACGGCCTGCACCAATGCAGGGGATATACTCAATTACAAAAGCTGGAGTTATAGCTATGACTAAATCCTTTGCAAAGGAGCTTGCCCAATTCAATATACGAGTCAATGCAATACTCCCTGGGCTTACTGATACAAAATTTTCATCTGTCATGGTTAAAAACGAAGAGCTTATGGATAAAATTTTACTGCCTCAAATTCCACTTCACAGAGTTGCAAAACCAGAAGAGATGTGTGGAGCTGCCCTTTACCTTGCCTCCGATGCTTCTTCATTTACTACAGGAGCAACCATTGTAGTTGATGGAGGCGCTTTAGCATAAGATTTGATTCATTTTTTATATTTCCCTTGAGGTGACTTTAGCTCACCTCTTTTTTTATGCCCATATCGGACGCTCAAAAAAGAGAGGGCTACCATCACGATAGCCCTCTCTCACTTTTGAGGTGTATTTTTTTACTTACATTTCTGCTAATCTTTTATACTTATTGTATCTCCACTTAGCATCTTCCTCTGCAGCCTTAAAGAGAGTTTCTGCTTTGTCAGGGAATTCCTTCTGCAATGAGGTATATCTTACCTCTCCCATCAAAAACT
>Ga0255343_1000861_pt1 | contig 44438 bp, 48 predicted proteins | sample wastewater_treat_4_FD_192413 | JGI IMG/M metagenome (GOLD analysis project Ga0255343, IMG submission 192413) | Wastewater microbial communities from Lulu Island WWTP, Vancouver, Canada - plant16 | ecosystem: Engineered > WWTP > Wastewater > Unclassified | place: Canada: Vancouver, British... | reverse complement strand
TTGCGGTGTAGTCGGGCTGAAGCCTACGTACGGGCGGGTGAGCAGGTACGGTGTAGTGGCTTTCGCATCATCACTGGACACAATCGGACCGCTTACGAGGGATGTGCGGGATTGTGCCGTCATGCTTAACGCCATCGCCGGGCGCGATGAGCGGGATGCTACGTCCGCGCCTGATGCAGTGCCGGACTACACCGAGTGCGTGGAACGAGGAGTACAGGGGCTCAGGATCGGGATCCCGAAGGAGTTCTTCGGGCCTGGCATGAGCGAGGGCGTGCGGGATGCAGTGGAGGGTGCCTTGCGCGCTCTAGAGGGTGCCGGGGCGGATATCGTCGAAGTGTCGCTTCCGCTAGTAGAGCATGCGCTGGCGGTATACTACCTGGTGGCTACGGCGGAAGCTAGTTCGAATATGGCGCGGCTGGACGGCATCCGTTATGGATACAGACCTGAGGGGCACGGCGGCATGGATGTGGCCGACCTCATGAGCCTAAGCCGCGGGCAGGGTTTCGGCATGGAAGTGAAGCGCCGCATAATGCTGGGGACATTCGTGTTGAGCTCCGGCAACTTCGACGCGTTCTACGGGCGGGCCCTCAGGTCACGGCGGCTTCTAGCTGAGGATGTGCAGCGGGCGCTGGCTGAATGCGACTGCCTGGTGTCGCCCACCGCTCCGACTATTGCATTCAGGTTCGATGAGGAACCGGACGATCCGCTGGCCATGTACCTGCAAGATATCTACACCACTCTGGCAAACCTGGCGGGCGTGCCGGCGATGTCGGTTCCGTGTGGACTCGCGGACGGCATGCCAGTGGGGCTGCAGATCGTGGGCAGGATGTTCGATGAGGCCACGTTGATCCGGGTTGGGCGTGCGGTTGAGCTGGTGTCGGGAATCGGCGGGGCTAGGCCCAAGGTCGGGGGGTGTGCTAAGTGACGGAGCGAGACGATTACGAGGTTGTTGTCGGTATCGAAGTCCACGTGGAGCTGGCGACTGAATCCAAGGTGTTCTGCGGGTGCAAGACTGCGTTCGGCGCCGCGCCAAACACGCAGGTCTGCCCTGTGTGCCTGGGCATGCCCGGCGCCCTGCCGATGCTCAATAAACGCGCGCTCGAATACACGATCCGTGCGGGACTGGCGCTCGGCTGCAGCATTGCGGGTTGGACCAAGTTCGACAGGAAGAACTACTTCTACCCTGACCTTGCCAAGGGATACCAGGTATCGCAGTATGATATCCCAATTGCGCACGACGGTTACATCGACATAGAAGTAGACGGGCAGCCCAAGCGGATACGAGTCAGGCGTGTGCATCTCGAGGAGGAGACCGCCAAGCTAGTGCACGCCGGCGACGACATAATCTCAGCCAACCAGTCGCTTCTAGACTTCAACCGCTCCGGGATCGGTCTGATAGAGATCGTGTCGGACGCCGATATGCGCTCAGCTGACGAGGCTCGGGCGTACCTAACCAAGCTTCGATCCATCTTGGTGGCTATCGGAGTGTCCGACTGCAAGATGGAGGAAGGCTCCATGAGGTGCGAGGCCAACGTCTCCGTGATGCCCCGGGGATCGAAGGAGTATGGTACCCTAGTGGAGCTGAAGAACATTGCATCGTTTAGGGCAGTGCACAGGGCCATTCAGTATGAGTCGGCGCGCCAGATCGACGTGGTGCGCTCCGGTGGACGGGTGACCCGCGAGACGCGACACTGGGATGACGTCCGCGGTGAAACGGCCTTCATGCGCAGCAAGGAGCAGGCCGCCGACTACCGCTACTTCCCCGAGCCGGACCTCGTGCCGCTCGAAATCGCCCCGGAGTGGGTGGACCAGATCAGGGGCGCTCTGCCGGAACTGCCCGATGCGAGGGCCGCAAGGTACGTGAGCGAGTTCGGGCTTCCGGGAAGCGATGCTGCGCTGATAGCTGAGTCCCGGGAGCTAGCGTCCTTCTTCGATGGCGTATGTGATGTTCTTGCGAAGGCGGGCGCTGGGGCCGTCGACCGCGCTGAAGGCGCTCGGGAGGCGGCCAAGTGGCTCGTCGGCGATGTATCGGCGGCGCTCAATGCCAGCGGAATCGAGCTTTCGCAGTCGAAGCTTGCGCCAGAGCTGCTTGCGGAGCTGATCGGGTTGGTGGCCTCGGGCAAGATCTCGGGCAAGATCGCAAAATCCGTGTTCGAAGAGGTATTTGCCCGAGGCGTGCGCCCCGGCGATGTGGTGCGAGAGCGCGGGCTTGTGCAGATAAGCGACGCGGGTGAGCTTGCGGCGATTGTGCAGCGGGTCGTCGAGGCCAACCCCGGGCCGGTGGCCGACTACTTCGCGGGTAGAGAGAAGGCCATCACCTTCCTGGTGGGCCAGATCATGAAAGAGACCAGAGGACGGGCAAACCCTCAGGAGACCAACAGGATCCTCAGGGAGGAGCTGGCCAAGAGGTCGTAGGTCGTCATTGTGTATCTACGTGCCTACTGCCCAGTGCCGACGTGCCCGAGTGTCGAAGTGCCGGCGCGGCTACGAGTTCGTGTTGCCGCGCCGACGATTCTGTTCGGCCATGCGTAAGGCCGCCTTCACCGGTGATCAGGACAGGCGGGAGCATTGCGAATGGCCTGCTTGACCAGGTCCAGCTGCCTCTGCTCGATGGCGCGCGCGTTCGCAAGCAGCGGGACTAGCGCGGCAGCCTGCGCAGGGCCGACCGGGTTTCCGAGAGCCTCGGGCCCGCACGGCGGCTGTTCTAGAACGTCAAGTATCTCGCCAAACGCCTGGGCCAGTTGTTTCGCGGCGTGCGCGGCATCCTGCATCGCCCCTGAGGTGTTCCAGTCCTTCGACAGCGACTCGATGTACTCTGAGGTATGTGCCTTTGCGTCGGCATACACAGCTGCAATGTACCTTAGGCCAAACGGGTTGAACTTGCCGGTCTTCATCGCCTGGATCCACGCGTCGTACGCGAGCAACCCACTATGGTAGGCAGGGGCTACGTGCGCAGTCTTCTCCATCTGCTCAGCGTAGAACGCCAGCGACTGTCGGTTCGCCCGATCTAGGTCGAACGGTACGGCCTCGATGGGCGTCTGGCAGAAAAGGATCGGCGCTCCTTGGAACGTGAGCCCTACGTTATCGTAGAGAATGGGATCGCTTTCGCCGGTCTCGCCGCCTGCCGAGGCTACGCCCGAGACCAGCAAGACTCGATCGTCGTCATCATACCCGTACGCCACCCCGAACTCCCCGGTGTCGACCCCCCAAAGTACGGCTCCGACTCCCCGGTCGATTGACTCTCGGATTCGGCGAATCGTGTGCCGACGCGCTGCGTCGTAGATAGGTATGCCGGGCTCTGCCATTTGCAGCTCAGCGAAGACGCCGATCCTGGCCATGGCTTGCTGATGCTCTGATGCCCAGTCATACACCGTCACCGATGATGGGCAACATTCCTCATGCACTATGAAGTGAAAACCGATACCTGTCATCCCCATCATCTGGCTCATGCTGAGGTCGGTCATGCCGGCTGCTGTCAGCACGCCGTGGGCTGCCCCAACATAGGAAGTCCATGAAGGAGTGAGGCGAGCGCCTGTCGAGTTTCTCATCCCTGGAGCACCTCCGCGAAGCGATTCTGATATGTGCGACACATTCAGTGTAACAGGCGTGGCGCGACATGGGATGTCATACTGTGCCGAACTGCCTTGGGCAGCGGGGCCGGGAGTCTCGCAGTTCGCCTCAGCGAGCTCGTCGGCTGCCGCAAGCAAGCGCCGGCGGAGCCAGGCAGGGTTCTGAATCCGGAACGCCATGCCTGCGGAGAGCAGCGCAGATAGGAAGGCGCCGGGGTCGGAGAACGTGAAACCCAGGCCTCCGTCATCATCTGCAGATCTGAAATGTGGCTCTAGTCCCGCAGGCAGGCGCCCATGCAGACTTCCTACGGGCACAAGCCGAGCGGTGTACGGAATGGGCTGGGGAAGATGGAGCGCTCGGTCGTGCCCGTCGCTCGAGGCAGGCTCAGTCGGCTCGTCAGTGACCGCAGCTTTTCCAAGGCGGCGAAGGACATTGGCTATCTCGGCGTACCTGGCTCCGAACCGGCCTTCGGAGACGAACGCCAGCCGGGCTATGTCGCTGTACTGCGATGCCAGAGCTGTGAGGGCAGCGCTCTCCTTGGCCGTCACTACCAGACTCGGCAGGGTGAATGTGTCCTCGCCGTACCGATAACCCCGTCGCGAGGCGCAGTACTCCAGCGGAGCTCCCAGCGAGTCGCGCATGTACTCAATATCGCGTTGCGCCTGCCGGTGTGAGATCTCAAAGCGTTCCGCCAATGACCGGGCGCTTGGATATCTGCCTGTCCTGACGTGGGCATCAAACCACTGAATGCGGTGAATAGACGGCATCCAAGGCTCCCCCAAACGAGTAGTTCGGCGACGAGTTCGACTTCCAGCACCGGCAATCCTGCATGGGTTGCTCGTGGAATGGCAATGGGGAGCATCCTCGAAGCGTACACATCTCCCGAGGAAGGGGAAACGCCTGTCACGTCGAAGCCGCTGATGCATAATGGATCAGGGTAGCGTGGTCGATATAAACTGATTGGCTTCGTAGGACGTGCGACTCAGAAACGGATCTGGAGGAAGGAGGTGAGTTCCATGTTGGTCAGCCATCTGGCATGAAGTCGCTACAGTCGCGTATTACACGGCAGATCTGGCCGCCAAGCGCCGGGAGTTCGTCTTGGACCACTGCCCACACGAGTTGAGGATCAACATGCCCGTGATCGTGTATCAACTTGTTCCTCATGTCCTTTATGTCTCGCCAGGGGATCTCGGGATGCCGTGCTTTCGTCGTCCACACCGATACCCTCAGTGTAGCGTCCAATCCGTGCAATGCTATCCGCAAGCGTACGAACCGAAGATGCAGACACTCATTGCTCCATGCTTCCGGGCAATGCGGATGAGTTCCTGGCTCGGCACGCATCACTTCCCATGGGGCCGCCCGGGGTCCCGGTCCCGTGAGGACAGACTGTTACGTACGGAAGGAATGCCCGAGCGCTATGTTGAACAAGAAAGATTGGCAGAAGCCTGGCCCGATCTGGGAGGGCGGGGCGATCATTTACAGGGAGGAGATGCCTGTGACTACAAGACGAGCAAGATACCTCTGGACTATCCTGGCGGTGTTTGTGGCTCTGTCGGTCTATGCATTGGGGCCTGCTCGGGCCATGGCGGCGAGCCCTGCCGAGCGCGACACTTGCGGCATTATCGCATTCCTCACGGATTGGGGCACTCGCGACTTCTACGTGGGGGCCGCCAAGGGCGTGGCTTATTCGGTATTCCCGGAGGCGCGCCTCGTCGATATCACCCACGAGATCGAGCCGTACAACATCATGGAGGGTGCGGTGACCTTGCTCCTTGCGGCAAGGGAGTTCCCGTCGGGCACAGTATTCGTGGCTGTCGTGGACCCTGGGGTGGGCACTGAGAGGCGCCCCATAGCTGTCCGGACGGCAGACGGTAGGTTCTTCATCGGCCCGGACAACGGGATATTCACCATGGTCATGCAGGAGTTCGGAGTCGAGGAGGTTCGAACCATAACCAACCGAGCGTTCATGCGCCCCGGGCCCACATCGTACTCGTTCCATGGGCGCGACATCTTCACGCCTACGGCGTCCAATCTGGCGGCGGGTCGTAAGTTTGCGGAGGTTGGACCCGTGGCGGCTGAGGTGATCCTGCTCGACATCAAGGCGGCGCGCGTTGAGAACGGAAAGGCATACGGAGAGATCGTGCTGGTTGACCAGTACGGGAACCTGCAGGCCAACATCGGTCGCGAACTCTTGGCCGAGCTGGAGCTGAACTACGGCGACATAGCCCTGGTCACTGTGGGCGGCAAGACGATTCCCAGTAAGTTCGTGAATACGTACGGCGATGTTCCTGAAGGCGACCACCTTATCTTCATCGCCAGTACGGACTGGGTGGAGATCTCTATCAACATGGATGACGCCAAGGCGGCCTTCGGGGCGCAGATCGGGTCTCCTGTCATGATTGAGAAGGCCAGGTAGACGTTGGGGCGGGCAGGCCGGGCAAGGGCCTGAGGGAGTGGCGAAATGCGAGTTGCTGATTTGAAACAGTGCCATTTGGATGAAGCTTGCGAACTCTTTGCTGCGACTTATCGGTGCCAGCGTGAGGCGGTGCCCATACTTGACGAAAGCAATGGAAGTGCAGAAAGAGTACTGCCCATGCTCGAATGGTGTGTGGCAACGCACCCGGGTACGGCGGTGTTTGAGAACGGCAGAATGATTGCGTACATGACGGGGTTTTACATCGACGAGTTCCTTGGGGTCCACAGAGGAGTCTTGTGTCCGGAATGGGCCCATGCGTCTACGAATGAGGAGTCTTTCGATACTCACCGCCTTATGTATAAGGCCTTAGGACAGAAATGGGTTGAGGACGGATGCCTCACTCATGCCATCTACTTTTTGAACTATGCCCGTGAGGCACAGGACGCGTTCGTCTGGAATGGCTTTGGCAGTATATGCGTGGATGCCGTTCGCGCTGTTGAGCCCGTAGATGTGAGGGCGCCGGAGGGAGTCCGGATCACCGCGATACGGGAAGAAGACATACCGGTCTGGCTACCTCTCGTAGATGGACACAATCGGCATGTGGCCAAATCGCCTGCGTTCAAACCATACCTCGAGCCCGAAAGCCCGGCTGAACTTGGTGATACGTTGAGGCAGCCGGGGAATCTTGCATGGATGGCATGGCACGGCAATGAAGCCGTGGCTTACATGAAGGTAGCGCCGGTCGAGGATGGAACCGCCTGGATAGTCAATGGAGAAAGGAAATTCGCCGTGAACGGCGCCTACGTGAAGCCTGAATACAGGAACATGGGTATTGCCAAGTCTTTGCTCTCAGCCATCATGGAGTGGGCACTGGGAGAGGGGTTTGTGCGGTGTTCAGTGGAGTTCGAGGCAACGAATGTGGAAGCATGCCGGTTCTGGTTGAAGCATTTCGAGCCTGTGTGCAGGTCCATGGTGCGGCGGCTGGACGAGAGGATATTGCGCACACTCTGAGGAGGAGCTGTACGGAGAGGCTGTACAGAAGACAAGGGGCGGGATAGACCCGCCCCTCTGGCAGTTGTCAAGATGAACGGGGCAACAGGAGTTGGTGGGTTACTTGGGCCACATCAGAACAGAACCCACCTGCCGCGAGTCGATCCTTTGCACTGTGGCCGAGTCCTTCGCCACGAGCAGGTCCATACCGCAGGCGCCGACGAGGAAGCCTTCAATGGCAGAACCGTCCAGCATCAGCAGGCGTACGGGAATGCCCTGCGCTGCGTCAGCATCTGATGAAACCACTGATCCCGGCATCGATGACGCCACTTCGTCGGCGGTCAGCGCTCGGCTATAGATACGCACCTCGCGTATGGCTCCGGGCAGGTTATGGCGCTCGTCATTGTCCACGTATGCGCCTATGGTGAGTACACCCTGATCAGGGTAGCAGATGACGCCGTGCTGGTCTTTGGACTCTGCTGACAGCCGACCATCCACATACAGCCTCATCGTTGTTCCGTCGTATACCCCTACCACATGGTACCACTTGCCTGTCTCGAACGGGCCGTCAGCCTTCATGTACGTCAGGTATGAAGGATAGGGGTCTGTCACTTTGCGATCTCCGAGCGAGGCCAGGCCGAACATGAATCGGCCGTCCAGACAGCCCAGCATCCAGCCACGCTCGTAGCTTCCGTTGTCCTGTATGAAGTTCGCGAGACCGGCCCAGTTCGTTGACTCTGAGACCATTGCCCATGCCTCGACGGTGATGGATGTCGACGGCAGGGCTAGGCCATCTTTTGCCCCTGAGTAGACGACGAAGTGATTCCCGGATCCGTCCATACGGTACCACTTGCCGTCGGGTCCGTCGATCCAGGCCACAGGGCCCGTTGTCTTGCCAGGCAGGCCGTGAAGTGCGCCAAGTGTATCGGCGGATACGTGAGACGGGTCAAGGATCCATTGCATCCAGAGCCCCTGTGGAGCGGCGCCACAGGTCGCGGAGGCGCCTACTACTGCCAGGAGCGTGACTGCCAGCGCAACTGATCTTCGAGACAAACGACTACACCTCCAATTGCAGCCTGAACCGGCGGAGTGGACAGACAGCTTATCTGCCCACCTGGATCTGATCGATAGCCACGGCGGCAGGCCCGCCCTCTGCGCGAGGATGCGAAAAGACCTGCAGATACACCGGCGTTCCTTCGCTGATCCAGCCCATGTCGATGACTGCGGGGCTGTCCATGCCCGACATTTGGAGCGCCACCCTACCTGGGTACACCTTAAGCCCGACCCACTCGGGCGCTTTCACAGGTTTGATCGGAAGGAGGCCGTCGCTTCCGTACTTCTCGGGGCCCTGGGTGTTGATGAACACGACGAAACCCTCGCCCTCGTCAGTCGCGCTGACGACATGCACCCACACGGTCTGAAGAACCCACACATCGTTGTGCCAGCTAGAGGCGAGCGTAATCACAAACCCGGTTGTGAGCGTCGGATCGGTTTTGATCAGTATCAAGCCCGGCTGCGCTGCAAACGATCGGTCAACAGTGAATATGGGCTGCTTGGACTGGATGCCGGTCTTTCCCCATGAGTTGCCCTGGGGCACGTTGACAACGAGTCTCCCCGAATCGAATCTGGCGAACCTTCCGAAGTCGCCTCCTACCACAGCGACAGGATCCCACCGATCGCCGAGACCGTTTTGAAAGTCCTCTACTATCGTCGGCTGAGCGATGGAGAATGGGGATCCGGACGGCGAAGACGCGGGCATCGTCGGTGCGCTGGAGAATGTGATCGACTTGATCTCGTCGGTGTCGTACGTGACGGTAGCGCCGTTGTTGAAGACTATGGTCATTGGGGCGCCCCAGACAATAGAGAGAGGAAAGGACGCGAGCGTTATTGCCAAAGTGCACAGAGCAAGAATACGCTTCATGAAATCGCCTCCTCAAATTGGCTTACGCCTGACGAGACTGATGAGCGATGATTCTGCAAATCGGCGTCCTTTCCTTCGATCCCCATGACCAGGGCGTCGGAAAATCTCGGGCTACCGCTGATCGGGCAGTATTCGCCCTACTGCTTTCCAGTGACGGAGCACCCGTCGAACTGGACATACGGAAGCCTGATGTCGGCTATCTCGACACACTCGCGCGATACGTCGGTCACCTGCCGGAGCAGGTCATAGATATTTCCGGCGATCATCGCTTCGCGGACGGGGCAGACGATCTTGCCCGCCTCGACGTAGTAGCCGCCCTTGACCACGCCGGAGAAATCCCCGCTCACCTCGTCCAGGTTTCCGGAGAACCTGTTCACGATGAGCCCCTTGGAGCATGCAGCTATCATGTCGTCAAGCGAGAGCTCGCCCGGGGCGATCACGAAGTTGGTAGGTCCGATAGACGGCGTGTTCTGATCAGAACCGGCGGCGCGCCCATTCGAGGCGACGCCGTCCTTTCGGGCGGTGTAGCAGTTGTAAAGGTAGTGATTGAGCACGCCATCCTTGACAAGCTCAAGGCGGCGCGCCGGCACGCCCTCCCTGTCGAAGGCGGTTGAGCTGGCGCCTCCGGGGATCGATGGATCGTCGATGACGGAGAGCAGCGGCGACAGGACCTGAGACCCGATCATCCCCTTCCATTTCGACCGGCCGGTCTGGACATTCTCTGCATCAGACGAGAACGTGATAGGGGAGACGATCAAGTCCATTCCTGCGTAGGGAGCGACGATCACAGCGCCCCTAAAACTGGGTATGGTCGTCGCCCCTAAAGTGGTGACGACCTTTTCGCCCAAGCGTCGGCCTAGAGCGGCTGGATCCATGCCGGACATCCGGCTCGACGCGCCGACTTCCATGTCGAAGGATGACACGGTTTCGCCATCGCGGGCGAACGCCATGGCCTGGCACACGAATAAGCTGCGCTTCTCGGAGAGGCGGACTCCCCGGGAGCTTACGATGGCTTTCTCCGAGACTTCTATAGTGTACATCGCCGAATCTAGAGTCACTCTCGGGTCGGCGCCGCGTGCCGCTTCCAGCATGAGACGGCCTTGATCGATGGCGTCTCGAAGGGTAAGTTCCTCAGCCGATTCATCGTATATGCCGGGAACTGTCTCAGCGGGCGCGGGATCGGGGAGGGAGTGGTTCGGGTCTTCAGGCGACGCCTGCGCTATGGCGATGGCAGCGGAGAGCGCGTTTTCAAGCGACTCGGAGGTGAGATGGTTTGTAGCTGCGAAACCCAGCTTAGCGCCATTGGATCCACCGAGGAGCACGCGTATGCCCACGCCCTCGTACGTGTCGCCCTTCGGAACCTGGAGGTCGTTCTTTTCGAACATGGCCTCGAGTTTCCTGACCTTTCTGTAGAACACTTCCGCATCGGCAGCGCCCCGGGCCACGGCGCGCCGTACCAGATCATCGCACAGATCAAGATGCATCGATCCATTCCCTCCTCTACTCATGGCGTCCTCCAACAGTGACCCTGCAGCGCAGATAGGGGCCTCCGGCGTCCACCTTGGCCGGCTGCCACTTGCCGCAATGGCCTGCGCCAAGGCTGCAGACGAAGTCTGACGAGACTGCGTCGACACTCTGGAGCACGTCAAACGCTTGGCCTGAGATGGTTATGCCCTTAACCAGCTCCCCGAGTCTGCCGTTCTTGATGACGTAGCCCTCAGAGACTCCAAACATGAACTCCGCGGTGGAGTCTGCTTGCCCGCCGCCGCCCATATCGCGAAGGAGGAGGCCGTTGTCGATGCCCGCGATCATGTCGTCCAAATCGTCGTCGCCCGGGAGTATGCAGGTATTCGTCATGCGGATCAGGGGCTCGTCACCGTACGTGAAGGCACGAGCATTGCCGTGCGGTTCGGCCCCGAAGGTTTGGGCCGACTCGCGGCTGTGCAGGTAGTCGCGGAGAATGCCGCGGTCTATGATGACGGTGCGCTGGCCCAGAACACCTTCGTCGTCTGCGAGAACCATGCCGGCGGCCCCTGCCATAGTGCCGTCGTCTACCATCGTGATCATATCGGACGCGACCTTCTGGCCGATCTTGCCCTGCACCACCGACCCGGCCTGGACGAAGTCGGCTTCCACTGTATGCCCTATGGCCTCGTGCGAAAGCACTCCAACGAGCATGGGGTCGAGAATCACGGTGTACTGTCCGCCCCGGACGTAGCCTGCGTCGAGCTTGCGCACGGCTAGGTCGGCGGCGTCTTCGGCCGCTTTGTCCAGACCGGTCTTGTCCAACAGATCTTCCCATGAGCCTGTGACGCCCCAGCTTTTGATGGCCATCTCAAGTTGGTCGCCCCTGCCTGCGGTGGCTATGACGTGGAAACTGGGCTTGTTGTCGAGGATGTGGACGGCCGCCCCATCGCTGGTGACTATGTACTTCTCGTCCTCATACTGCAGGTATCTCACTGAGCTTGCCACAATCAGGGACGAGCGCTCGCGAACACGCTTCTCAGCGGCCATGACTGCCTGGATCTTCTCTCCGATACTGGGTTCGCCCGCTGAATCATAGTAGACGAGCTCTCCCTGAGCGAGCTTCGCCGGCGCCAGGACAACCTTTTCGCGGCGCAGCTCGGCGCCTATGCGCGCTGCCTCCGCTGCCTCGGAAATGGCCTTTCGCAGGCCGCCCGGGGTCACGTCGGTGGTGGAGACGAATCCCCAGCACCCGTCCACAAGGCACCTAACTCCGGCGCCTGCGAGGGTGCGTCGCTCCACCCGGGCCAGTCTGCCGCTTTTGGCCTCAATGGACGTCTGTTCACGCTTGTGATACCGGATCTCGGCGTATCCGGCGGTTCCCGAGACTGCCGCCTTAAGTAGATCGAGCATTCCATCACCTTCTCTGTCGGACTTTGCCATAGCATTCATGATCCGATATTCGCGTTTGGTGTGCGTTCACCTTCCAGATGCGTCTTCTGGCAGGTCCTGGGGCATGCTGCATCCTTGTTCAGATCTGAACACGTCTCCCGCGTCTCCCCGGAAAGGCCTCCGGACGGGCGCTTGAGACCATAAAAAACCCAATTCGTCTGGGTCGAGTCCCCGGCCCGTCAAAACCGAGCACATTCTGAGCAGGGCCGGCGGAAAACCGGGCACAATTCTTACGGGCTCGCTAACTCCCTGCTAGACGTGGGTTTGCCTAATAGCCTGCTCGCAGCCGTTTTCGCCAACAGCCGGCGACTCCGAGCGTAGGCATACCCCCGCGCGAGGTGTTCGCCGCATGAGCAAGACTCATATCCTTTCCAGTGATGGGGGCAATGGAATTCGGCAGTAGGTATTTGCTGCAGAGTGGAGAATGGACGTAGGCGGGAGGGGGAGGACGATGGCGGAGCCGGTCTGTTTCGATTGGGATGCATACCGGCGCCGGATGGCTCAAGCAGCCAACACGCTTGCGTCCGCTCGGGTCGATGCGGAGTATGCCTTCCACAACTGGTGTTGCTTCAAGGTGCAGCCGGCTGGGGAGTATGCGGTGAAAGCGATACTTCACGGCCTGGGCGTTCCGGCGGCAGGGCGTTCTATTGTCAGCCTGTCGGAGAAGCTGAGGGAGATTGGAGTCGAAACATACGAAGGCTTCATGACAGATGCCCGACTGCTGGACCGGCACTACATTCCACTGCGTTGCCCTGATGCATATCCCTCTGGGAGTCCACACAATTACTACGATAGCGCGGCTTCGGGCGAGGCGCTCCGAGCTTGCGAGCGCGTCATCGAGCTGGCGCATGGAGTAGGCCGGCAGGTCGAAGAGGGATGAGATTACTGAAGGCGGCGCTCACCGAAGGCGTCGTCCTGCTCGATCCGTATGGAGTGTTCCAGAGCCCCGCGTCCCATTGAGCTTTTGGACTGGGCCGCTGCAATCGGAGGAAGGACATAGGTATCGCCATGACAGGAACGCTAATAAACGCAGCTACAGTGGTCGCGGGCACTGCGGTCGGCCTGGCGGTGGGGAAGCGCATGCCCGAGAGGATGTCGCAGGCTATCATTCAGGGGCTCGGCATCTTCACGGTGTTCATTGGCTTCAAGATGGCCGCCGAGACTCGCAACGTGCTGATAGCACTGTTTGCCATAGTGATCGGCACAGCCATAGGAACGGCGCTTGACATTGAGGGTCGCCTGGAGAGAATAGCTGTCGGAATCGAGCGACGATTCGCGAAGGGCGGTTCGGGTCTGGCCAATGGCTTCCTGGCGGCGAGTCTGCTCTACTGCGTTGGGCCTATGAGCATCATAGGCTCCATAGAGGACGGACTATCCGGCGATTATCGGATCCTGATGACCAAGGCCCTGATGGACGGATTCTGCTCCATAGCGTTTGGCGCCACCATGGGCATAGGAGTCGCCCTTTCCGCTCTTACAATCCTGGTGTACCAGGGTGGTCTCACACTCGCTGCTGCAGCTGTGAAAGGCTTTCTGAGCGATGCCGTCATGACCGAGATGGGCGCAGTGGGCGGGCTCTTGATCGTAGGGATCGGCCTGAATACGCTTGACGTGAAGAAGGTTCACGTGGGCAACATGCTTCCAGCTATATTCGTTGCCGCGGCGCTGGCGCGGATGCTGCCATAGTCGTTGCGGCGGTCTTCGTGCGGTCGGACCCCGTATGCTCGAAGCAATCGGGAAGACGCGCTTGTCTATCACGTGTCCTGCTCTTCGTGGCGCTTTATCAAGGCCTCGACGAATGCCTCCAGTCGGCATAGCTCCTCATCCAGTGTTGACCGCATCTGCAGGGTCTGGATGACCAGATCCTGCACTCGCTCGCGATCAAGTTCTGCGCCGTAGGCATGTCGGAAGAGATGGCGAAAACGGCGCAGTTCATCTAGCCACGCGAAAGTGCATTCAGTCAGGACTGCCGGCTGCACGCCCTCCAAGGGTTCACTCATGCTGAGAAGAAGGCGCCGATGCCAGTCGTCGGCATGCGTCAAGTAGCCGTCGAGAACCTGAGCCACTCTCGTGCCAACACAATCATGTCGTCAGAACCACGATCGAGCGAAGCTACCTTCGCGTGATCCGCGGCACGGAAAAGCCGATCTATGGCTTTCATGTCTGTGCGCATGTCCACAAGAAGACCGCGCAGCTCACACGCGCGCTCACTCCTCGCGCTCATAAAGAACCCTCCCTTCCGACAGGATGCGCTCTCGCAGCAAGGCGCTTGCAGCCTCCCAAGGTACCAGGTCAAGAGTCAGCCCGCCGCCTAGCGATCGCTCGGCTATTCCCAGTAGCTGATCCTGTGAGTATGGCAAGCCCTCCACAGCCATGTCAAGGTCCGAATCAGAGCGTACGCGGCCTCGCGCAAAAGAGCCGAAGACCCAGACGCGCCTTGCCCCGAGGGCGCTCAGGACCTCGGTGAGCCGAGCGGCCTGCCGGGCGAGACGCTCCTTGTGCGCGGCAAGATCCTTCTCCCGCCGGGCAACGATCCGATCTTCGTGCTCAAGATACTGGTCGAAACCGTGCGAGCCCATTACGCTCAGCCTCCTCTCGACCGCTGGTCTTCGAGACGATTATTCCATACAGCCAGATTGTGTCAGCGCGGTGTGCAATTCGGTGTGCAATTCAGATGGCGAGCTGTGTTCAAAGACATCAGTATGTGATATCATGATACCATAGGAGGAAAGACTCACTGAAGGGGGATGCTCATGATCCGCATGCAGGTGCAGCTCACAGAGGAGCAGATCGAGGGCTTGCGGGCAATGGCCAGCGCGGAGGGGGTGTCGGTTGCGGAGCTGATCAGGCGCGGCGCCGACATGGTTCTGGCCGGTCGGGGCAGTATCAGTCGCGAGGAGCGCGTTCGGCGGGCTCTTTCGATTGCGGGGAAGTTCAGGTCCGCTGAGACTGACATATCGGTGAATCACGACAAGTACCTGGCGGAGGATTTCCTATGATGAGCGTTTTCGTCGATACTTCGGCGCTCTTCGCCCTACTCAGTTCGAATGACGTCAATCATGATGCGGCATGGCGCGTGTGGGAAGGGCTACTCCGCGACCAAACGCCCCTTGTATGCAGCAACTACATTGCGGTTGAGGCCGCGGCCCTTGTTCAGAGGCGACTCGGAATGGAGGCCCTGCGGGCGTTCCGGGAGTGCATCTGTCCGATGATGGACGTCGAATGGGTTGACCGCACCGCGCACGATTCGGCAGAGACCGCTCTCCTAACCGCGAATCGCCGGAGCCTGAGCCTCGTCGATTGCACCAGTTTCATCATAATGAGGCGACTGGGTATCACGAGGGCCTTCACGTTTAATGTTCACTTCGCTGAGCAGGATTTTGTCTGCCTGCCCGAGATGCGCCTCCACGACCGATAGCTCACCAGTGCCTGATGAACCTGCCGAGTGCGTGCTTGAACAGGGCATTCGCTCCCGCGAGGGCGAGCGCCGCTGCGGCGAGTACGGCGGCAGGCAGGCCCGGGCCGGCATCGACCAGGCGGGCCGGCGCGTTGGCGATCAGCACGATAGGGAGGATCCATGTGAAAAGCGTCCTCATGGCGCCGGGATACAAGTTCATCGGATACTGGCCGAACAACACGAGATCCATGGCGAAGCCTATCGCAGCCGACGACTGTTTGGTATAGAGCGACATGGTCGCGGCCGCCATGAACAGGCTGTATGTTGCGGCGCCTCCGCAGGCGATGCCCGCCACGGTGACGGCGGCATTGAGCACGGTGAGCCTCGCTCCGGCGCGCAACCCAATGAGGGCGATGGCGTAGCCCGAGAGGGCTCCCACAAGCTCCACGGGCTCGAAGTTGGCGAAGGGCAGCGACATGCGGGGGTCGGGGGCCAGCAACAGCAACGCGTCAAGCTCGCCCCTGCGGACGTAGCGGGAGGCGAAGAAGACCGTCCAGGCGCCGAAGGCGTAGGCAAGGCCTGTTGCCGCCTGGAAAACGCCATAGACGTATGTGGCCAACCACTCGGAGCCGGCGCTGAGCCTGGACGAGGCGACCCAAACAAAGGCCAACCCGAGGAGCTGGTATAGTCCTACCGACACAAGCCATATCCAGAACCCCGCCGCCGACAGTCTGTTTCGGCGGAATGCCGCACGCATCAGGGCCAGCGCTGCTCTCGCATCACCCGCCATATACTTCCAGGCGCGCGAGGCGCCTCCTCCACAGCGCGATCCCGATTCCGAGCAGGGCCGCGCTCCAGATGATCTGAGGATACATGCTGCTCACACTCGCTCCCAGGGCAATGGCCACCGAAGTATCGGCAAGATGAACAACGGGAAGGACGCGTATCACCCGCTGAACCCAGTCGGGATACAGATAGACTGGGATCAGGGCCCCGGACGCCAGCTGTGTGATGAACACCCTCAGCTGAACGGCGGCTTCGCCTTGCTTAAGAGCTGCCCCGATCGCGGATGAGATCAGCGCGATCCCTGTCGACGCCATCCAGACGAAGATGAGCGATACGGCGTAGAGCGCTGCGCCCTGCAACGACACCCTGGGCATGCCTCCGAGCAGAAGGGCGGCCACAAGCACACCGGGGAGGGTTGCGGCAGCCGACACCAACATGCCTGCGAATGACCGGGCCATGATGAACGCCAATGGATTGATGGGCGTGGTTACGTCCATCATGAGCGAGCCGCTCATGTAGCCGTCTATCAGGAATCGCTCGAGAAGCTGCCCTCCGGAGAAGGCGAACGCCGTGCGCGCGAGCGCCAAGTAGCGAAGGGCATCGCCTGAGGGATCCAGGCCGCGCAGAAAGGCGAACTGTGCGATCAGCAGGACGGCTGATCCCAGGGTCCTCATCACGAAGTCCAACACCGGAGTCGCGCGTTCTTTCGCCAGAATCGCCGCTATGTGCAGCAGCCTGATTCCAGCCGCTTTGTCAAGTCCCTGTGGCCTCGCCCCGAACCCGTTCATCTCCCACGACCCTCCCTCCGTCGATGGTCACGATGCGATGGGCGCATTCGAGGTCATCGGGGCGATGGCTGATCATGCACACAGTTGCCCCGTCCGTGCTCAGCTCGTCCAGCAGCGCCAGGAACCTAGGCATGTACTCCAAATCTAAGGTCTCCGTGGTTTCGTCCAGCAGAATGAGGCTTGGCCCGTGAAGCAGAGCGATGGCGAGCTCTGCCCGGGCACGCTGGCCCTGGGAGAACTCCCGTGGGGGCCGATCCATGAGGGCGTCCAGGCTGAGGCGGTCGACGAGGCTATGCATGCGGCCTTCCCAGTCCGCTCCGGGCATGGCGAACAGCTCGCGGCGGAGGATGAACGAGTCGATAAGAGGCAGGTCGGGGAGGAGGGACGTCCGGCGTGAGCTGGAATACGCGATTCTCCGCTTGAACTCGGGGTCGAAAAGGTCGGGCGGCTTGCCGAAAACCAGCACAGCCCCGCTCACCGGCGTATGAACCCCGCACATCGCTCGAAGCAGGCTGGACTTGCCCGATCCGTTAGGACCTCTGACTCCGACTACCTCGCCCGGGCTGATGCTGAGGGTGATATCATCGAGCGCGCGAATCCGCTGCGTGACCTTGCGCATTCGCTCGTAGCGCCAGGACTCGTATTCGATACACACACGGTCAATCTCAACCCTGGCGTGCACCTTTCTCATACAGAACCACCCCTCAAGGCCTATCCGTTCCGCCAGAGACGAACTGGCGCCGTCCAGCATGACCAGGTCGACAGGGATGTCAGTGACGGCGTTCGCCTCTCTTCGCACGCCTGAAGCCGACGCCTCTCCCTGCAGATGTACTCGTCGACATACGAACGCGCGTTCTTCTGATCCTGCCTTCCAGCCAACCTCAGCCATATAATAGCATATCCTCTGCGCCAATGCCATGAACCATCCAGGCAGGGTGCTGCGCCGGCAGCCGATCGCACTTGATGACGGCTGTGACAATATGATACACTATGTATCAACGCGAGGGCGCGAGCTGGCGATCCCATTTGCGTCCATACCCAGCGGCACAAACACGCGTCGGCGATCATTCCGCATAGGAGGCACCGCCATGAAACCCGAGAAGGAATGGCTGTCGGTGCAAGAGGCAGCCGACTATCTTGGAGTAGCCCGCCCAACCATATACCGGTGGGCAAAGGAGTCTAGAATCCCCATACTCAAGTTGTCGAAGGGAGTCGCCAGGGTTAGGCGCAGAGACCTGGAGGCATTCCTGCAGAATGCTGCAGTGTTGTACCCTTGTCCGGCTGATGATGCAACCCAGCCGTGCTCTGTGCGCGAGACTGCCCAGCAGCGGTCATCGGATGCAGATCCGATACTTGATGTCCTTGGCCTGCTTTCCGGAGAGCCGATTTCGGCTGAGGAGATCGAAAAGGCGTTGTACAGCGAAGAAGAGAGGAGATGAAACATGCTGCCTGGGCCGGTCTTTGTAGACACGTGGGGCTGGATTGCCCTTGGGCATAGGAAGGACGCGCGACACAGAGAAGCAGCCGAATACTACAGAAACCTCAGCTGCACAGGTGAGCGTATCTATACGAGCGACTATGTCCTTGACGAGACGATCACTCTCATCTTTCGCAGGGAAAACTTCGACGAGGCCTCCCGCTTTACCAGTGCAATCATCGCGGCAGCCGGCAGCGGGTACATCAGCATTGAGCGCATTACTCCGGAACGCTTCGCGGCAGCCTGGGATCTGCGCGTCAGCCTCAAAGACAAGGCTCGGATCTCTTTCACCGACCTAACCTCCATGATAGTCATGAAAGAGCGCAAGGTGATGAATGTCCTTACCGAAGACAAGCATTTCACTGAGGTGGGGCTTGGATTCCAGCTGGCGCCCTGACGTGGTGTCATTCCTGGGGCGCCGCATACACGTTCACCTGTGTCTGGATCCGGGCATGATCGCAGTCGAGCACTCGCCGGACATTCATCACCGCCACGCGCGTTTGCATCAGAAGAACACCTGAACCGGGATCCCCATATCAGCTGCCGCCGCAGCCTCAGAGACTGAGCTCCGCAGACGAGCCAGGTACTCCTGGGGTGAGGACTTGTATGCGCGGAGCGCCTGGACGGCTTCCGGGCGCGATATCCTGGCCAGTCCCGCCATCGCCGCTGGGTACAGGTTCAGCCGGTCGACGCCGATTCTGGACACGCCGGCTTCTCGAGCGCGCTTCATCACGGCGGCGAGCGCGGCGGGCGAGTCGCCGTAATGGGGCAGAACTGGGGATATGAAGACCCAGGTCTTGATTGACTGGCTTGCCAGCTGCTCCAAAGCCTTCAGCCTGGTGCTGGGCGCGGACGCGCCTGGTTCGATCTGCCGCGCCAGGGCGTCGTCCAGCGCTGTGATGGTCATGCCCACTTCGCAGCCTGGCAGATCCCGAAGGATGGGGATATCCCTGGCTACCAGCGCCGATTTGGTCAGAATAGACACCTCGGGCGCGAGGGGGTTCGCGGCGTTGGCGAGCGCCTTAAGGCATGCGCGCGTCAGGCAGAGAGAAGCTTCGACCGGCTGGTACGGGTCCGTGACGCTGGAAAGCAGCACAGTGGGGCGACCGGCGGAATCGAGCGAATCGGGCGTGGCGGGTTCCTCGGGTGACTCGGCCAGCCCGGGCGATCGGCGAGACTCGTGCGAAGCGGGCTTTGCCGATTCGCCGAGGCCGGCGAGGGACGGTTGGGTGAGCTTCTCTGACTTGCGCCTGCGCGCCGACTTACGTCGGATCTCCTTCTCCAGAACATCGGCGATGTTCACCTTTGCGTCGACCCACGTGCCCCAACGGTCGGTGTGTCCGGAGAATCTAGTCATGAAAGACGCATAGCAGTACACACAGGCGTGTGTGCACCCGGTGTACGGGTTGAGGGCGTAACGGGCTCCGGGAATCCCTGTCCGGGTTAGGGCGGACTTGCACACAACCTCGCGGACCGTCACCCCATTGGGATCTCACGTCCTTTCGCGAATACCAGAGTTCTCTGCGCCTGGCCACATTCCTTTCGCATGAGGCTAATCATCGCACCAAGATGAAGAACATCCGAAGATCACGAGGATGGCGTGTTGTGGATACACCCCATATGTGGGAGAATCGAGCCAGCCGGAGAGCCTCCCAGTTCGCAGACGGGAGATGGTTTGATCGTGTCGAGCCTTCGGCAATCCAGAGATGTGTCGTTCATCCGTGTCACGCTTGCCCGGGGGCAGGGGCGCGCTTCTGTAGACACGGTTCTAGCCTCGATCAAGGGTGTCGCGGAACACTCATGGGTTGCTGAGGACACAGCCCAGGTGGCGATGGCTCAGGGCGTCGGGTCCAGTGAGGTCCTGCGCAGGCTGGCCCGGGGATCCATTGAGCTTCGCGAGGTCCGGGAGATGGGGAACACGCTCGAGGACGTGTTCCTTTCAGCCGTCGAGGAGGAGAAGGAGGCGAATCAGGGATGAACGCTGGCCCGTCTTGGGCGCTGGTGCGCAAGGACATCATGGAAGCCCTTCGCAGAGGCGGGCTGCACATCGCCATGAGCGTCCTGGGCGCTTCAGGATTTGCACTGATTCCCGTGATGACTCGGCCTCGTCCGCTCCATATGCAGGACGCAGAGGCCGCCTCGTACAGAGCTGCACTCAACGCAGCAACCAATGCGCAGATGCCGTTGCTCGCGTTCTGGATCATGACGTTCGCCGGCGTCTCCATCGTATCGAACCTCATGACTCGCGAAAAGACCCGAAAGACAATGATCCCCACACTGAAGTGGACCATTGCCAGCCTGGTGGTGGCGCCTCTGGTTTCATGGGCGTCCTTCGGCGTAGTGGGCACCATTGTTATGCTATTCACGCATGCGTGGTTTGTAGCGGTCCTTCTCTCAATGTCTCCCCTCGTCTTGTCTTCAGTATGGTATGGGCTGCTGGGCGCCCAACACCATGCGCGTTTATTCATTATGTCGAGTATGGTATGCCTCGCCGTCATCGCCACATGTTGGGCCCTGGCCGGACTGGCGCCTCGGGAGCGCGCGAGCGGCGTTATGGAATGGGAATAGCGTGTACTGCTCGGCAGGTGGAGGAGGCGAATCACGTGATAATCCGAAGAGTGTGTGCCGTTTTCGCCGCAGCTGTGATCTGTGGATGTATGCTGATACAGTTCATGCCGGGCGGGGCGTTTGCGGTGGAGCCTGGCTTCCCCGGCATCCTGAGATCTGAAGCGCGCGAGGAGTTTGAACGGCTGTTGTACAGGTACGACAGCTTCTGGGATGAACCAGATGCGTCGACAGTGGTCTACAGCCCTCCAGGCCGTGAGAGTGTGCCGCGGTTCATTTCGAAGGACGACGCGCAAAGCGACGTTGATTTTCTATTTGTGGTGCTGAGGTACGGATACGCCGGGTACCAGTTCTTCGGTGGGGATAAGGCCTTCCTTCAGGCTAGGCAGGACATCCTCACGGAGATCGACAATTTTCGCGGAAAGAACCTAACATCCAGCCAGTTCGCTGCGATTCTTCAGCGGAGGCTTGGATTTGTCCAGGACGGTCATTTCTCCATCGCGCGCAAGTCGACATGCCGAAGATACAGGTTCTTCGCAAGGTTTGACATGGAGTTCGACGAGCTCGAAGACAGGTTTTACGTACGCCAGATGCCCGACCGGTGGGTAGCTGCCGTGGAGGGGGAGGATCCGTCACGCTGGATGAAGATGTCCTTAGGCAGTGATGGAGAGGTTCTCTACTGCCTCGGCACGCTAAGCGACGCCGACAGAGACATATGCGTCAAGCTAGAGTGGAGTGACGGCTCATCCGAGTTCGTGTGGCTTAACGGGGCTGATTCCGCTATCGTCTGGGGGCTGGTCTACCAGCTCAATCATGTGGAAGGCATCCCAGTGGTGGTTACCCGATTCCTGATGCCGCTGCCCGATACCATGGCGGAGCTTGATGCATTAGTCCGCGATGCAGCCGAGCTCAGGGAAGCGCCAGCTGTCATCCTGGACCTGAGGTCAAACTGGGGTGGGAGCGACTGGTACCCCCTGGAGTGGGCGAGGCGGTTCGCCGGCGTGGATCTGTATCCGGCCGGCTTTGACGCTCAGCTAGTGACGAGCACAGCTGCGAAGATGCTCGAGAACACAGCGTCTTCGCTAGGGGCAGAGCTGCCCGCAGTCGAGGATTCCGCCGGGTCGGCAGATGTACAGTCGTGGCTCGCCGGCATGGCTGATCCGGATAGGCCCGGCTGGGGCCGAGTATCTGCTGCCGAGAGCGTCAGGGCAGAGAACGATACACTCCTCGTCGTGCTGATCGACTCAAACGTCTACTCTGCCGGCGAGAGCTTCGTCGGAATCCTGCGCCAACTCGACAACGTGGCGTTTGTGGGCACCAATACCTACGGAGCGACGCTCGCGGGGAATGTCGGTGTGTGCCTGCTCCCCAATTCCAGACTGGAACTGTCATGCGGCAGCCTGATATCGCTTGGTGAAGACCTGTGCAACTACGACGGCCGGGGCTACACGCCCGACTTCTGGGTTCGGCCCGACGAGGCCCTGGAGAGAGCAATCGAGTACATTCAGACTGCGCCGGCGGACGGGCGAGGGCGTTGGTGAGAGACGGGTTGCAGGCAAGAGACCTGGCAGAGAGCCGTCTTTCGAACTACTTATGGCCGGTGACCGAGACCACCCAGTTCCACACCTCTTCAGCATGTGTCAGGGCTTGCTTATACTCGTCTTCGCCCACGGGTTCCCAGTCGCCAGGATACCGGGTGGTCACGGCGTAGTCCGACAGCAGCGCGGCCTGTTCCACTTGAGGCGGAACGGGCATGCCGCTGCTTTCCTTAATGATCGACAAGAGGTAGCCAACGGAATGGGTTCTAGGCACATCCAGGCCTGAGTACACCAAGAGGCCCTTCAGGGCCTTCTCGGCAGCCTGTTGCGCGTCGAAGCAGATGTCTTCGTACAGGATGTCCTCCGACTGGCGGCCAAGCCTGGCGCGCGCGAGGTTGCTTTCTGCTCTTTGGATCCATGCTAGCCATGGCTCACCGCTCATAGACCACGCGTCCTTTGAGGGCTTCACTGTAGATGAAGCCGGGAGTATTTCGGTATTTCTCGATTCTGTCGGGATCTTCCACAATCACGTCAACCGGGGCCGGAATATCGGCGAGTGCAAGGTAGATCGCCTGCGCCAGGCGCCTGCGGTGGGTTACACCCCGCTTTAGGACCAGGATATCGTAGTCGCTTTCTGCAGTGCTTCTGCCCTGGCCTCTTGACCCGAAAAGGACTATGCGATCTGGCTCGGCAGTCTCGACTATCCTGTCTATGATTGCCTGAAGCACATCAGCCATACGGCTCACCTCCGGGTTGGACGCCGCTCCACTCTCTCACCTGATGCTACCATCCCGAGATATCGGCGACAATACTCCGACGGCTCAAGCCGTGAACCTCCCTTGCTCCAAATACCTTCATGCACAGGGTGGAACAATGCGTGATCGGGTCAGCCCCATCGGGCATCGCGTTTGAACGCCGTAGGCCGTCAGGTCTGAGCACTGGTCGGCCATCCTCTTCCATTCCTTCGCCCACTCCAAGCTACCCATAGAGGACTACCCCTTCCTGCACGATCTGCCGCTCAATGGTGGGGGCCGATATGCGCCGGTTGAACTCGCTTTCTTTGCCGACTACCACGTAGATGGGCATCGTCTTCCTGTCGCGTATTGACCTGCGAATCAGCTTCATCGCATCGATTTCCCTCATGTCCGCATCATCAGCCAACACTACATAGATGTCCAGGTCTGACTCTGCATCCTGCGTACCGTATGCATGGGAGCCCAACAGGAACATTCGCTTGACAGGAACGGTGTTGACGATTATCTCCCGGATGACGCTCAGCTCATCCCGTATTCGCTCTTCCATATCAGCATTCCCACCGCTTTCAGCATAACCCGCCAAACGGAACATGATCATGCAGTCGCTATCATGTGCCATGATTACGGGAAACCTTAATTGAATCTTCTCCGACCCGGGCGCATTATCCTTTCGGTCGAGCATGCGGGGGGTGACCCGGTTGCGGAGGAGTGGGCACGGTCGCCATAGTCGATACGTGGGTCTTGCTTGCCGCCCTGGCTCGGTGCGCGAAGCCGTGATAGTGGACGATGATTCTGAGGGCGTACGGCGTTTGGCCAGGGATCAGGGCACAAACTTCTGGATGGAATCCGAAAACGCACGGAAATCACTAAGGTTCTCCGTGATTATGTGATACAGCTCTTCTACTGTCACCTGATGATACAGATGAACCAAACGGTTGCGATAACCTGCCATCCTAGTAAGCTTCTCGCCGAGCTCCTCCGACACAATACCCTGCTGTGCCAGGCCGCGAGCTATGGATTTGTACTCCATTGACAGCTCGGTGTAGCCCATCTTGGCAAGGACATGCCTGCCAATATCAAAAACGACTTCAAGAGCCCGCCTCAGATAACTCTCCGCAGCGGCGGAAACGGTAGTGTTCTGGCAGAACACATCCTCATCGCTGCGCGCTAGCTCACTCATGCGCAGAATATACTCCCTAAGCAGGAGCAATCGCTGTTGAACCAGGATCTTGTTGACGTTCATGCGCTACCCCTCCAGCGCTTCTTGCAGGAATTTCTCCAGGAACGGCTTGAAGTCTGCGGCTCGCCTAAGGATGTTCATCTCATAGTTATCCCTGATCTGCTCCGACGAAGCGTAAACACATTCGCCCCTGAATATCTCCGATTGGAACACCGAGTGGTTCTCCTCCAGGAAAACCAAGTCCAAAGGAAACGGCTCAAATATGTCGCTCAAGGCAATGGAAAGGTCTGCGTAGAGCCTGCTGCGTCTAGCGGGCGGGGGCAAAGGACTGCTGGTGACAACGCCCACGTCAAGGTCAGTCAACGGATCCAGAACCTCTACTTCCATTCCGCGAAGGATCTTCAGCCCATTGGCAACTTGGGACCCGAAGAGATATATCAGATCCACGCCGTACTCTTTGGCTATTCTGGCCAGCGCAGCTTCCTTCTCCGCTTCCACTGCCGTCCGCCCCCAATCGCATTCGGAGTCCGTTGACGCTGTTTTGCAGATACGGCCTTGGTTGTCGGCACTGTGCCCACGAGGCAGTCGTCCACCGTCCATTGTACCACATGACGCTGAGCAAGTGATCGCTGTGATTGCACCTACATTGGGTGTGCGTAGGGGTCGTAGGTAACCAGGCGAGCCCATTATGGCCCTTGGATCATAGGTTCCCAAGGCCCGAGTTCTCTCATCTGCCGGCGGAATCCTGTCGCATTAGCGCTTTCATCTACGCACGTCTCCGCCCACCTCCAATTCGGCACACTCTACCTGCAGAAGGTCTGGGCGGTGAGCGTAGTTCTCACAGCTCTTCGAGCTTGCCTTGCATGTCTGCCTCTTTTCCTGTCACTTCCCTGTCACTTTGCCTTCTTATACTTAAGGCAGGTCGAAGGGATTCTCTCAAATCTTGAAAGGAGATTCATCATGACCGTTCTAGCCGCTCAGAGCTTAAGCAAAACATATCCCGGTGCGAAGCCCGTCGTTGCGCTCAACAACGTCAACCTGGCATTGGAAAGAGGCGACTTCGTAGCCGTGGTCGGTGACAGCGGTTCTGGCAAATCCACACTACTTCATATACTTGGCGGCGTTGATCAACCCAGTGAAGGAAAGGTGTATGTACAGGATGTCGACATCACCACATTGAAGGAAAGGGATATGGCCGTTTTCCGCAGAAGGAATATCGGAATCATTTACCAGTTCTTTAACCTGATCCCCAACCTTACAGTGGAGAAGAACATCCTTCTTCCTCTGCTACTAGATGGTCGCGATGCTGACCCTGCGTTCCTTAAGGAAATCCTTCACACCCTCGGCATCGAAAACAGACTCAAGCGTTTCCCCAACCAACTTTCCGGCGGAGAACAGCAACGTGTTGCCATTGCGCGAAGCATCATAACTCGTCCAGCAGTGATTTTGGCCGACGAGCCCACAGGAAACCTGGACCGAAAAAACACAGAAGAGATTGTCTCTCTCTTTCATCTCATTAATCGCCGTTTTCAGGCGACCATTCTCATCATTACGCACGATGAGAAAGTGGCACTATCCTGCGGGCGTATCTTTACCATGGTAGACGGCGAACTCTCCGAAAGGAGGGTGTAGGGTATCATGAAAATCATTCACGAATTGGCCAGAGACAGCACAGGGAAAAACAGGCGCGATGCCTTTGCCATCCGCATCTCCATCCTGATGGCGGTCATCATGATGGGGACGCTGCTCTTTATCTTCAATGAACTGGAGTTGGGTGAGCGGCAGTATCACAAGAAAACCGTGGGCGATTATCAAGCGATACTCATTCAGGTGAATGAAGAAGAGCTTCACAAACTCCAGAGCAATTCGGCAATTGATAAGATCGGTCTATCCAAGACCGAAACCATCGAAGAGGCCGGTTTGCATCGCCCTGGTGTGCAGCTCTGTTTTCAGAGCATTGAGGTGTGGAGCCGAATCGATGCGGGCCTGACCAAAGGCCAGGCACCCAAAAGAGAAAGCGACATCGTAGTCTCAGATACTTTCGTGATGGAGAATCCTGATTATGATGTGGGAAAAGAGCTCTGGTTGGGGCATAGAAGCTACCACATCTGCGGTGTCTATCGAGAACACCTCATGAGCTTCAGCAAGAACTACCTTGTGCTCGGATTACTGCAGAACCCATCGACCGTGGATCTGTTCCGGAACGCCGCCGGCGTGGATGTGGCCCTTTGGTTCAAGCATGAGCGCGATACGTATCCCCAGATGCGAAAGATCCTTCAAGACTTTGGCAAAGATGAAGGAGAGCTCATTAAGGCAGGCGGACTCATTTACAACACCGGCTATCTGGAGGGAGAGCTCATCTTCGCAAGAGGCCTCATTCCCTCCCGCGACTTCATGGATCGCTGGAGTTTGCGCGTGGGAATACTCCTTTGCATGTCAGCTCTCTTTGTAGTCATGATCTACAACGCCTTTAGCGTGTGGAACAACCAGGATCTGCGGCAGATCGGCCTCTTGAAATCGAGTGGAATGAGCCATAAGCAAGTTCGAGAGTTCGTCGTAGAAAAGGCCCTTCGCTTGTCGCTGCGGCCGATACTCTGGGGACTCGTCCTCGCCTACCTTTGCACCAATCTCCTGTTTTTCCTGATGTGGCTTAACCACAAGAGCGCGCATTCCCTGGTCAACACTGTGAGCGCCGCCACAGACTATGAGTTTCGGCTGGTAACGCCAAGTCCTTCCGTGTTCATGGCCCTGTCTTTGCTGGCACTTCTCTGTGTGTTTCTCGCAGCCTTACGGCCCGCAAGGCGCAGTAGCAAACTTTCCATCATCGACGCCATGAAAAACGTGGATACGAGGCCTCAGAACCTTCGTTTGCGTTCAACTCGCTACACCAAGAACATCTCCCTAGGTCTCGCCAGGGATTATAGCGTGAGCTACCGCAGAACCTTTCGGGGCCTTGCTCTTGCTATGGCTTTGGCAGGAATGGCCTTCAGCGTCGTACTCATTGAACAGTCCTGGCGAGGTTTGGCCAATGAATACAATGAGCCGACCTCTCCCTATACCCTGACAGCGAACCTGTTCACCATTCACGAGATCCCGGCAACCCTATCCGAGGAAGTGAGGAAGGTTCCCAACGTGAGGTCTAGTCATCTTTATGCCACGACCAGTTACCGTTTTCAAATGGAGGGTAATGAGGGATTTCTCTCATCGCAACTCAAGCACTCTCTGAGTCACCCCGAAACGGAGCGTCGTTATCGTCCTGAAGTGACGATCTTCGGTTTGGAAGATGATGACTATGAGGGCCTGTTGCAGGAATCAGGGATTCCAAACACAGAGAACCAGGGCTGCTTGCTTCTTGATAGAACAGCAGACGATCCCGGCAGGGCCTACGAGTTCCGTACTTACCTCCCCCTATCGAACCGGAATGCAGACCACCTTACGGTGATAGACAGAGATGATGAAGGGAAGACCTTTGAACTCCCCATCATCGGAAGAATCGATGCTTTCCCTTATGACATTCGTCCTTTGTGGCCAGACCAAATAGCTCTGTTCACGTCGCTATCAAGGTTGGAAGAGATGCTCATGAGGGAAGGAAGAGTCAATGAAGACAGTCCTTTGAGCTATCAATTGAAGGTGGAGGCTGGAATGGATGAGTTGCCTGAGGTAACGGACGAAGTGGAAGGAATCCTCTGCCGCTACGTACCGAAATCCGATACCTTCATCAGCAATCGTATTACACATATGGCCAGAGAGAAGGAGCAAAGCCGAAACGAGCTTCTCCTAAGCGCCGGGCTACAGATCCTCTTTGTCGTTATCGGCCTTTCCAACGCCTACAACAGCTTCAACGCCAATATCAAGGCTAGAACACGAGATTTCGCCCTCTTACGAAGCGCAGGCATGACGGAAGAGCAACTCAAGAGAATGATTCACTACGAAGGCTTCTTCCTGATCAGGCGTGTTTTCGTCTACTACATTCTGCTCTTAGTTGCCGGCATCCTTGCCCTGACAGCAAGACGAAAGTTCATGTTTACACCCCTTCAGGTGTTCCTGAACATGAACTTCCTCCACGTTACCTTGTTCTTTGGCGTCAGTATCCTGGGCATTTGGCTCGCTATTGAGAGCGGAAAGCGAAGAGTGTTGCGTCAAAGACTACTGGATGCGCTTCAACAGGATTTCTAACGGATCGATCGCGCCAATCACAGAAAAGAGCTTGCACCTTCGTGAACGGAGGTGCAGGCTTCTCTTAGCTGATTTCCGGATACAGACGAATTTCAAAGGCGCAGCCCTTATCTGAGGATTTGAGCGAAACCTCGCCGCCATGTTGTTCCACGATGGACCTCACCATAGATAGGCCGATGCCAAAACCCATGGACCTAGGATCGCTCTTGTAGAAGCGCTCGAAAACGCGAGCAGCCTGTTCCGGTTTCAGGCCGGGGCCTTCATCTACTACGGTTATGCTCTGATAGATGGCGTTATGCTCCAACACGATTGTGATGACACTCTTTTCGGGAGACACCTCAATAGCATTCTTGACGAGATTGATCAGGGCTTCCATCAGCCACACTCGGTCACCGAGAATGGCGAAATCCTCCCCTTCAACAGCCAGGCTCAAGCCTCTGGCCTGAAGAAGGAAGTCGAGACTCAGCTCCACGTCAATGAGAAGTCCTGTGGTTGAAAAGCTCTCCCTTTGCATAACGACGGCTCCCGCATCCAGCGAAGATAGCTTCAGGAGCAAGTCGCTGAGGCCATGGAGCCGCTCCACTTCCTGACGGATCCGTGCCTGATACTCCTTGGCATTCTCCGGATCGGTTTCAAGCAAGTCCAGAAGGAGGAGAATGCCGGTGAGAGGCGTTTTGATCTGATGGGTCACATCCTCCATGTTGCGCTTGAGTTGAGCTTTTGCCTTCACGGCTTCTTCCCTTGCATGTCGCTGGCTGACAAGGCTCTTGTAGATTTCATCTCGAAGGACTCCAAAGAGGTCATCCTCCAGAATCATCTCTTCTTCCCTGTTTTCAATGGATTCGAGAAGGGTTGAGAGCTTGAGCACGGCCGCACTGATTTCGTCTTCTTTCCGCTTTAGGAGTAGACAGTGGAGAAGCCCAAGGCCAGACGCCAAGAGGAAAAGCCACAGAATACTGATCCAGTCCAGACGCGGATTCTTGTAGACAATAAGACAGCTTCCCAGGAAGAATAGAGTGGAGAGAAGAAGACTCATCTCAGCCTTATGCTTCATTCTTCACCCTCCGTCATGCGATACCCGATGCCTCGAATGGTTCGAATAAAGCCCTGATAGGGAGCGATTTTCTCACGCAGGCGCTTCACCGTAACCGACAGGGTGTTGTCAAACACATCGTCTCCTTCCCATCCCCAGAGCCTGTCCAGAATCCGGTCCCTTGGAAGGGTAAGGCCCTGGTTCTCCACGAAGAGATCCAAAAGCTCATACTCTCTCGCGCTGAGTTCCAGAGGCTTCTCTTCAATAAAGGCCATCTTGCTTTCCTTATCCAGTCGAAGGGGGCCACAGCGCAATCCGCCCTCGGCCGCTTCACTCACGGAGCGACGAAGAATCGTCTCGATTCGAGCTTTCAGAACACTTAGTGAGAAGGGCTTCGTCAGATAATCGTCGGCGCCGATCTCCAGCCCTCGCACAATATCCTTCTCCCAGCCTCGTACCGTAAGCACCAGGAGTGGCGTCTGCACGGCTTCGTGGCGGATAGCCGAGAGATAGTCAAAGCCGTTTCCATCCGGAAGATTCACATCGAGAATAATGAAGTCCTGACGCCTGGGATCAACAGCGTGGGCTTCCTCCAGCGTTCTGCAGCAGATCACTTCATGTCCTAAGCCGCCAAAGTAACGTTCGATGGCAAAGGCGATGTTACCATCATCTTCTATGACCAGTAGCCTCACGGCCTCACCTCCGAGCGCAAACGCTTCCTGTGATGCTTCTCTCTTCGACAGGCATCGCTTCGTTCTCCTCCAGGAAGACCGAGCCTGTTTTCGGCAATGTGTCCGCGAAGCATTCGTCCACAGCTTAGTGTACTACATTACGCCGAACAAGTGATCGCTGTGATTGCACCTAGGTTCCGACACCTAAGCGCCTGAGCGCCTGAGGGGATTGTGCTTTCGTTCACAAGCAGACTGTGTTACAATAGCATTGCGTGCGGCCACGGACCTTCGGTTCGGGTCTTCGGTCGCCGCATGATCAGATCATCTGAATACTGAGGATACCTGCGGGTAGGGTTTGAACCTGAACCTAGGGTTGACGCTTTCCTGAGCGTACTGTCGTCTCAGGGGTATCAACCCGTCCGCAAGGCGGGTTTTTTGATCGGGCAAAACCGCGTCATTGCGCATATCGCGACACAGGCGAGGTGGGAAGCTAATAGAAGGAGGGGATAGAGAAAATGGCATCATCAGGCGAGAAGGGGAAGGCGGGCGGTCCGCGAGGAGAAAACCGAGTCGGCGTGGCGGCGATTGTGGTGCAGGATAGGCTGAACGCCGCGTCTGCTGTGAACCGAATTCTGAGCGATTACGCCGACATCATCGTAGGAAGAATGGGGATTCCATACAGGGACCGGGGCGTGTCGGTGATGGCGCTCATCCTGGACGGCGACACGGACACAATCGGGGCCATGACAGGCAAGTTGGGGTCGATCACGGGAGTCAAGTCCCGAGTCACGTTGGTGAACTTGGATGGTAAAGACGGAGAGTAAGGTCGCGGCGGCCCTAGACACGTCCGGCCCGGATCGGGAGATGGCCTTGTGGGCAGACGCCCACTGCGCGCGCGTGGCTGCGGTCGGTTCGTGTTTGCACCTTCGGGCGATTATCGAGTTTTCGAACTACTGTGGGCAGGACTGCCTCTACTGCGGGCTGCGAAGGAGCAACGCGAAGGTCGCCCGCTACCGGATGGCCCCGGATGAGATCGTCCAGGCAGCCGTGGCTGCGTGGCGGGTCCACAAGTTCGGCACCTTCGTCCTGCAGTCGGGCGAGGATCCGGGCTACCCGCCGGAGGATCTGGCGAGAGCCATCGGGCGAATCAAGACGTCGACCAATGCGGCTGTGACATTGAGCGTGGGCGAGGCGCCTGACGCAGACTATCGGCTGTGGCGCGAGGCGGGGGCGGACAGGTTCCTGCTCAAGTTCGAGACGAGCGATCCTGACCTGTTTGCGATGCTCAAACCTACGACTACACTGGCGGCGCGCATGGGGCGACTCAAAGCCTTGAAGCACATGGGCTACCAGGTCGGTTCAGGCATAATCCTGGGCCTGCCCGGCCAGGATCGCATATCCGTTTCTCGTGACTTACTCCTGTGTGCGGAGGAGGAATACGAGATGGTGAGTATAGGGCCATTCGTTCCGCATCCCGATACCCCGCTCGGCAGGCGAGTGCGTGATCAGGGGCAGACGCAAGCCTCGGCGGCAGCGTTGGCGCCTGCCCGGACGCCCAATGTCCGCGCCACATTGAACACCATTGCAGTTGCGCGTCTACTGACTCCGATGGCGCACATTCCTGCAACTACAGCTCTCGGGGTGGTTGGTCGTCAGGATGGCGGGTGGCGGGGTCAGGCCGCCAGGTATCTGGCCCCAACTGCTGCGTTATGTGGCGATGGACGGGATGATCGGGATAGTTGCGGCAATTCAGAGTACTGCGGTGACGCGCGCTACCTCGCACTTCTCGCAGGGGCGAATGTGCTGATGTTGGACGTGACGCCGTGGGAATACAGGAGCTATTACGAGATATACCCGGGCAAGCCCGGGGCCGACGGGGATGAACTGGCCAGCTCGGTGAACTCGGCAGTCCGCGAGATCCGCCGGTTGGGCATGTCGGTCTGCATTGGGCGGGGAGACAGCCCCAAGGCTCCATGGGGACGTGCCGCACAAAAAGGAGAACACACGGAAGGGAGACAACCCAGATGCCGCGAGATGGAGTTGAGTGTACGTTCATAGACGACAAGACGATTGCTAGAGCCCTAAAGCAGGGTAAGTGCTACAGCCCAACCGCTGTCAGGGACGTTTTGGCCAAATCACTCGAACTGCACGGGCTTGACCTGGAGGAATTGGCGGCTTTGCTGTGGGTGGACGATTCCGAGCTGCTTGAGGAGGTCTACGCGGCTGCGCGCAAGATCAAGGAGACCATATATGGAAAGCGTCTCGTCTTCTTCGCTCCGCTGTATGTGAGCGACTACTGCGTGAACAACTGCACCTACTGCGCCTACAAGCGCGACAACAAGTATCCTCGGCGAAAGCTTAATATGGACGAGGTGCGCGACGAGGTGCGGGCGATCGAGAGGATGGGGCACAAGCGTATCGCCCTCGAGGCGGGCGAGGATCCGGCGAACTGCACTATCGACTACATCACCGATGTCATGCAGACGATATACGACACGCACTGCGATAACGGCAGCATACGCCGGATTAACGTGAACATCGCAGCTACGACTGTAGACGATTACCGGAGGCTCAAAGACGCCGGTATCGGCACGTATGTGCTGTTTCAGGAGACCTACCACCGAGGCACTTACCGCAGTGTGCATAACGGGCCCAAGGCCGACTACGACTGGCACACCACCGCCATGGACAGGGCGCTCACCGGCGGCATCGATGATGTCGGAATTGGAGTGCTCTTTGGACTGTATGACTGGAGATTCGAGACCATTGCGCTGCTTCAGCACGCTCATCACCTGGATGACGCCCACGGGGTCGGGCCGCACACTATCTCGTTCCCGCGCCTTCGGCCTGCCGCCGGAATGTCGCTCGACGAGTTTCCGCATCTGGTATCGGACGCCGACTTCAAGCGGATAGTTGCCTGTTTGCGTCTGGCGGTGCCATACACCGGCATGATCTTGTCGACACGTGAGGCACCCAGGTTCCGCGAGGAAGTGATAGCTTTGGGCGTATCGCAGATAAGCGCAGGTTCGTGCACTGGAGTGGGGGAGTACAGCAGGGGTGAGGCACATGATACTCCGCAGTTTGAGGTGAGCGACCATCGCGACCTGGATCAGATCATTCGCGATCTGCTCCCGTCCGGCTATGTTCCCAGCTTCTGCACAGCTTGTTACAGATCGGGCAGGACGGGCGAGGCGTTCATGTCCTTAGCCAAAAACAGCCACATCCACGAGTTCTGCCAGCCCAACGCATTGCTCACCTTCCAGGAGTATTTGTGCGACTATGCGTCACCCGATACTGTCAGGTTGGCAGAGCCAGCTATCAGGCGTGCGTTCGCAGAGGTCGATCCTCGGCTCAGACAGGAGTGCGAGCGAAGGCTAAAGCGGATCATAAGTGGGGAGCGCGATCTGTACTTCTAGGTTCGTAGTACGGCTTTGCCGGATGTAGCTGGGATTGACGTGGTTTTCGATCCCGTTGATATCGGAATTTGGTTCCGGTATGGCTCTGGAACGCGATTCCACATCGCAATGGCCGAGAAGGTGGAACGGGATTCCACATCGCAATGGCTGAGAAGGTGGAACGAGATTCCACATCGCGACGGCTGAGAAGGTGGAACGGGATTCCACATCGCGATGGCCGAGAAGGTGGAACGGGATTCCTTTGTCTGACCGCTGATTGCTGGAATGCGATTCCGGTATCCGTACCGGCGTTAAGGAGGAACGATATGCTCCCAACCAGCTTTGACAAGACTCCAATGTCGAACCGCATTCACATAGCCGTGCTGGGCAGGATGAATTCGGGCAAGTCCAGTCTGATAAACGCTATTTGCGGGCAAGACGTGTCAGTAGTCTCACCGATTGCCGGCACCACCACGGATATCGTGCATAAGGCCATGGAGATACACGGGCTGGGGCCGGTAGTCTTCATTGATACACCCGGCATCGACGATGAGAGTGTATTGGCCGAGGCGCGCATAGCCCGAACACAGAGAGCTATCAACAAGGCTGACATGGCTCTGGTCGTTATCGACGCGACCTGCGGCGCGGGCGAGCCTGAAAGCGCGCTATTGGCCGAGCTTGATACGAAACGAATACCGTACATCGTCGCGATCAACAAGGCCGATATAGCACTGGTGGCCGATCCGCGAGCGTGTGTTCTGCCGAAGGGTACATCACTCGCATCCGTCAGCGCGGCTACCGGAGAAGGCGTAATTCAGCTGATCGAATACATCCGGACATTGGCTTCGCAGGCAGCAGTGTGGGATGGCCCGCCTATAGTCGGCGACCTTCTGGCCTCGGGGGATACAGTTGTGCTCGTAATCCCCGAAGACGCTGAGGCACCCAAAGGACGGTTGATACTGCCCCAGGTCCAGACGATACGGGACATCCTCGACCACAATGCGGTTGCGACGGCAATGCGAGTGGCCCAGCTCGAAACGGTGTTTGCCGATCCGTCTTTCAGGCCGCGCCTGATCATCACAGATTCGCAGGCCTTCCGCGAAGTCGACGCCATCGTGCCCAGTTCCGTCGACCTCACATCGTTCTCGATTCTCTTCGCCCGTCACAAAGGCGACCTCGAACTGCTCGCTTATGGCGCGCGTGCTATCGAGTCATTGGAGCCCGGAGACAGCGTGCTTATAGTCGAAGCTTGCACGCATCACCCTGTCGATGACGACATTGGTACCGTGAAGATCCCCAAGTTGCTCAACCGGAAGGCCGGAGGTGAGCTTGCTTTCGAGTGGCGCCGCGGAGCTGACTTCCCCGTCGACCTGGCCGGGTTCAAGCTGGTGGTACACTGCGGTGGGTGCATGCTGAATAGGCGGGAAATGGTATCACGCCTATCTGCAGTGGAGGATACTGGAGTGCCTGTGACGAATTACGGGATGACCATCGCCGCCTGTCTGGGCATCCTGCCGCGGGCGCTGCGGCCATTGAGTTGTGCGACAGAACAGACTCCGGTCTGAGGTCGTACAGTGTGTCCTGTTCTGGAGCTCACTGCGCGCGCCATTGCTCAGGCGAATTTACCGGATTCATGCCGTATTCGGCAGGCAGTAACTGCCGGTTGAGACAGTTGAGGCAATTGAGACAGTTGTGTAGGAGTAGTGAGAAGTGAGTCGTGCTCCGTTTCAGGTACTTGTGTTTCCATACATGATCGATTCGAACGGCGAGGTCCTCTACTGCGTTTTCAGGCGTCAGGTCGAGGACGGCGGGTACTGGCAGGCGATTGCGGGAGGCGGGGAAGGGACTGAGGCTCCTTTGGATGCCGCAATACGAGAGGGATTTGAGGAAGCGGGGATACCGGAGGACTGCCAGTATGTGCAGATGGACTCGTGCGCTACGATTCCGGTGGTGGACATCTGCGGCTTTCGGTGGGGCAATGGCATCCTGGTAATCCCGGAATACGCATTTGCGGTGAGAGTAGGCGACGCTCAGATCGCGCTTTCCAGAGAACACATTGACTTCAGGTGGGTGGACTACGACACAGCAAAGCAGATGCTCAAGTGGGACAGTAACAGAACTGCTCTGTGGGAGCTGGACTTCAGGCTTCGGACGGGCTTAGGTTTTCCAGCCTCAGCCTGCGCCCAACGCTCATAGCGGTGCAGCGCAGCTGATTGGCGAAGGCCGCGTGGCGGCGATCAGAGAATCCTGGATGGTACGACATGATCCATCTTGGGAATGCGGAGTTCATCAAGATCGCTTTTGGCTGCAGCGCCCCTTTGACCGTGGGCGTGGCCACTTTGCGTTTGGTTGCAGCCTTGATGCCCTCGCTGGAGACGTTGGCATTGGCCGGATTGCTCGATGCCCTGCCCGGCGCCGTGGCGAACGGGCGTGTTGTGGACGCCCTGACGCCGCTTCTTGCTCTTTTCGCTATTCTGCTATGCGCCTACCTTGTTCAGGCGCTCAACCGCTTCCTGATGCTGAAACTGAGCATGCGATCGGAGGACCGCCTGAAGCCGGAATCCGTTGCGAAGGTCAGTCGTCTGGCCTATGAACATGTCGAAAACGACGAGACCTACGATCTGCTAGAACGTGTAGGGGCGGATATGCCGGGCGCCGTGGCGGGCGGGTTTGCCAATCTTCTGGGTCTGGCTGAGATAAGCCTGCGCGTTCTGGGCCCTGTCTTGATCATCGGTCGGTCTTCTGTGCCGGCTGCGCTTGCCTGCCTGCTCCTTATCATCCCGGTCGCGATTCTCGCTCAGAGAAGCGGCGCTGAAGCCTATCAGGCCGGCGCCCAGGTCGCGCCTCACGCCAGAAAGGCCAGATACCTTAAGTCTCTCCTGTCCTCAAGAGAAGCTGCCTATGAGCGTAAGCTGTTTGGATTCGGCGCGAGAATCAACGAATACTGGAACGACGAGATGCGCCGGAAGATAGCCTTGGACTACACCGCGGACAAGAAGATCTTCATCAGGGCCAAGAGCATCAGCGGCCTGTTCACACTGCTTTTGTCTGTCATCGCCCTAGTCCTTCTGATGATCGTCAGAGAGAACCTGATGACGGCAGGCGTCTATATAAGCCTGATCATTGCTTTCTCTCGTCTGATTCATACCCTGTCGTGGCAGCTCTCGGACTTGCTGAAGGAGCATACGAAGAAGCGTCTGTACCTGGAAGACCTTGGCCGATTTGAGCGGCTTGAAGAGCTGCCGGGAAGTGACAGCGTTCCGGACAAACGCATTATCGCCACGGCCTTTGAGAGTCTGGTTTTCGACCATGTCAGCTTCGCGTATCCCCAGTCCGACAGGGAAGTCCTGCATGACTTCTGTCTCGCCGTCTACCCAGGAAAGCAGTACGCGTTCGTCGGCCAGAACGGGTGCGGGAAGTCCACGGTCATCAAGCTCCTCACCGGGCTCTACAATGACTACAGCGGCCGGATTTTGCTGAACGGTCGAGATATCAGGTCGCTTTCCGCCGCCGAGATAAAGGCGTATTTCGCTGTTGTCTATCAAGACTACGGCAAGTATCAGCTGCCGGTGAGAGAACAACTGCAGCTGGGCAATGCGGATCTTGCCGATCCGGAAATCGCGGCCCTGCTTGAGCAGACAGGTCTCGCGCAGAAGGTGGGGTCGCTTCCCCTGGGCGCCGACACCCCTTTGGGTAAGCTTGAACCCGGCAGTGCGGATCTGTCTGAAGGACAGTGGCAGCGGCTGACTTTGGCCAGAAGCTTCGGAAAACAGGCCAAGCTCCTGGTGCTGGACGAACCTGCGGCAGCCCTTGACGCCTTGGCTGAGAGCCGGATCTATCGCATTATCCGCGACATCGGCGCCGGACGGTGTACTACTACCTTGTATGTTACCCATCGCCTGGCGGCGGCCAGATCCGCTGATGAGATCATTGTAATGAAGGACGGCCAGATCATCGAGCAGGGCACGCACGCTGCCCTGCTCGCCGGGGACTCCTACTATGCCCAGATGTTCAATACACAGCGGAAGTGGTACCTGAGAGGGCAGGTGGCCCAAACATGAGTCCCACAAAAGAAGAGGGCTTTCTGCAGATTGCCCGAAAAGCGCTGCCATTGGTTCTTCGGGTATCGCCCGGCCTCTTTGTCTTCGAATACGCAGTCACAGTGCTGGATGCGCTACTGCTCGTGTTGACGACTGTGGCTCTTCGGGGTCTCTTCGAGCATGTAGCCGGGCTCGCAGCCGGCTCGGTTTCGTTTGACTCGGCCTTGATGGCGTTGCTCCTGTTCGCCCTGCTGAAGGCGGCAGATGAAGCGATCGACGGAGTCGCCAATTTCACCGGTGAGTATTACGCCGGCAAGAGCAGCCAGGCGATGATGAACGAGCTGAACCTGAAGGCAGACAGGCTGGATGCGCTGAAGTTCGAGGATCCGGAGATCCTAAGCCAAATGGACCAGGCCTATCGTGGAGCCTACAACGTACGCAATCTCGTCCATGTCCTGATGGACATTGCCTGCCTGTATGTTCCGTATTTCGTGTTCATGGGAGTCTTCCTGCAGCGTGCTGAGCCAATGCTTCCCTTGATACTGCTACTGGTTTTCGTTCCGGTGCTTGCCTCCCATTTTCTGCGCTCCAGATACTACACGCGGCTCGATGATCGCACTGTGATGCTGCGCCGCAAGGAAGAGCATTACAAGGAATGTCTGACGGCCAGAGCGTTCTTCAAGGAAACCAGAGCGCTGGGCGCCGGAACGTTCTTCCTGTCCCGGTACATCCAGGCTTTCAAGAATGCCCAAGAGCTGCGTTACCGGACCGAGATCAAGAGCCAGGGCATTGCGATCGCCGCGAACGGGCTTACGCTGGCAGGATATACGGCTATTCTGGCGGTTCTCGTTTCGCTCCTGATACAAGGCAGGATTAGCATCGGCTCGTTCTCGGCCATCCTGGCGGCGACGCTTGAGATGTTTGCCATGATGACGGAGGTCCTGGATAACAGGCTGGGCGAGTTGTCTGCAGGCCTAGGACAGATCCGCAAGTACTTCAGGTTTCTAGATCTGCCGGAGCAGGAGTATGGAGAGGTGCACATCGACGATCAGAAGGATATCGTGTTCGAAGGAGTCAGCTTCACTTACCCCGGCGCTGAGCGCTCGGCCCTTGCCGGCATTTCTCTGCGCATAGCCGCCGGGGAAACACTGGCCATTGTCGGCGAAAATGGCTCGGGGAAGACGACGTTAGCCAAGCTGATCTTGGGCTTGTACCGGCTTAACCAGGGCCGGATAGTGGTGGGCGATGTTCCCTTAAGGGAGTTGGCCTCAGGCAGCGCCTACAAGAATGCCTCCTGCGTGTTTCAGGATTTCCAGCGTTACCAGCTATCGCTGAGGGATAATGTCGCCATCAGCGATTTGGCCAAGCTGAGCGCCTCAAGTGATGCCGAGATCCAGGATGCCCTGGCGGCTGCCGGGTTTCGCGCCGACGACCAACAGATGGCGCAGGGCTTGGACACGCTCATCAGCAAGGAATTCGGAGGAACCGACCTGTCGCGCGGCGAGTGGCAGCGCCTGTCCATTGCCCGGGCCTACTATAGGTCTCACCAGCTTATCGTGCTAGACGAGCCGACGGCCGCCATCGATCCTTTTGAGGAAGACCGAATCTACCGCGACTTCATGGAACTGAAGAGGAACCACACCGCCGTCATCATCACGCACCGCCTGGGCGCAGTACGCCTGGCCGACCGCGTTCTGGTGCTAAGGGAAGGCCGAATAGCAGGCATCGGAACTCATGAGCGACTCCTGGACGAGTCGCCATACTACCGTAGACTCTGGACGGCCCAGAGCAGGTACCTGCAGTAGAAAGGTGTGTATCGATGAAGGAGTCGCCTTGATGGTGGGGGAATAATCTCTTGTGTGATCGTGGATCTGATTGTGTGGGCGTGAGCACAGCGCATCGGCAGCCTGTAGGGCTTGGCCTTATCCAGTAGGGGGTGTGACCGTGACTGATGATGCGATCCGCGGGTGGGACGTACCTGAGATCCGAGAGGCGGTGTTTCGACGATCGAAGCAGCGTGCTGACCTTGTCAGGGCTGATGCGATGGAGAGAGCGCGTCGCATAGCCAGTCTTCTGAAGGTCCGCTATTCGGCCTCAGCGGTCACGCTATTTGGCTCCCTGGCTGAAACCTGCTTCCACGACAAGTCAGACATAGATATTCTCGTTGAAGGGTTCAGGGGTCAATACTGGGAAATGTATGTCATGGCAGATGAAATCGCCGGCCCTTTCGACCTTAGCATCGTGTGTATCGAAGACGCGCAGAACACGCTGATTGAGCACGCGCGGGAAGGGGGGATTTGCCTTTGAGGCCCGAGAACTACCTAGTGGTCCAAGCCCGAATAGCCAAGGAGCGAGAGAACCTCGATCGCCTTCTCAACCAGATGTCGAGGCATGGCATCTACCCTGAGGTGCATGCAGAGAGTATGGGCGGTTTTCGGTTGTGCGACAACGAGGGACTGCGCATAGTCGGATCAATGCTTCATGATTTCTATACGTTTGTAGAGAACATCGCCAAGACCGTAGCTGCGAGAGTTGATGGAGGTATTCCTGACGGCGACGACTGGCACAGAGAGCTACTCGAGCAGATGTCTCTGCCTATCCCTGGATTGCGTCCGCCGCTGCTGTCCGGCGACACGGTAGAGCTCCTGAACAAGTTCCGCGCATTCAGGCACGTTTTCAGGAACATCTACGGATTTCAGTTGGATGCAGGGCGGACTCTGGAATTGCTGAGAGACCTAAACAGGACGGTGGTGGCGCTCAACACCGACCTGGATCGGTTCCTGTCCGAGATAGATCGTGCAGTACTATGAGAAAAGCCGGGCATTAGGCCCGGCTCGCCAAACGGAAGGCAGATGGTAGGGTGGCACTCCTACATCTCCACACGGGCGGCAGATGCCTGTTCTGCCCTCATCAGCCTTCACAGCGCAACGTACACTATCACGTTCTCGTCGAACACCTTCACGAACTCAACTCCGCCTTGGCAGGTCTCCTATCCGGCACGCGCTGGCAGCGCCAAGCGCTCGTAGCGTCGCAGTTGATTGGCGGGGGATACTAGGCCGCGATCGCGAAATCCGAGGCTTTCGTAGTAGGCGCAGAGCCCCGGGCTCTTCGCGTCGCACTCCAGCCGCACAATGCTTCTGCCTCGGGAGGCTATATATGAAGACGCCCACTCAAGCAATGCTGCGCCGATGCCCGCGCCGGCCCACTCCTGCCTAACTCCGAGACCGTGTACGTAGCCTGCGGTGAGGTCAGATCCCGCATCCCCCCAGCACTCCGTGTCGGCCCACTTGATCCACAGCGCGCCGGCGGGCAAGTCGTCGGTGTATCCGATGAAGTAGTCGCAGTCGCGTATCTTGTCGGCTACATGCTGCTGGCCCTCGAAGGTAAACAGCCAGTGGGGGACGGGCCTGCCCCGACTCACTACTCGTCGGCAACTGTCGGCGAGCACTCCGTACGCATCTTGCAGATCTCGAGCAGCGGCGCGCACAACGCGCATCGGCCCGACTCCTGTCGGCGTACGGCCGGCCAACTGCCCGTCAGTGCTGTAAGGCTTGAGCAGGCTCAGGTGGAAAGTGCGACCCGAGCCCGCATGGCCCAGCACCACAAAGCCGCAGTCGACTGCTGCCCGGGTAATGCTACAGCAGGTCTGAGCCTTATCGTGCCATCCGACTCCATAGGTTGTTCTGTGCGTGCGTGCGTGCTCCCCTGGGCCGATCATGACCTCGAGTTCGACCATGAATACGTCGTCGCGGTGGTCGCGGTCCTCGTGACTGCCTCCGGCCGCAGCAGGCGGGATCTCGGCATCCCATATGCGCAGGCGTCCGCCTGGGGCCAGCACTCTGAAGACCTCTGCGAGCATGCGCGGGCGGAGCTGGGTTGGCATGTACATCAGCCCGAAGAAACAAGTCGCGTCGGTGAAGGAGCTATCAAGGAAGGACATGTCCGCTGCGTCCATCACCAGCTTGAGCGCATCGTTCGATACCTCCTCCAGTTCGGACCGGGAGATATCTATCGAGACTACTTGCCTGCCCAGCGCGCGACCGATCATCCCTTCGCCGCCTCCAGCTACGTCCAGCACCAGGCCAGGCGCCGCGAGCTGCGATAGGTCGATTACCTCCCTGATCATGCAAGGAAGACCTCCTCAGCCTAGCCTGGCTACGACCATCAGTTCGATCTCGTCCATCAGAAGCGGCCTTCTACCCCAGTTGCCGGCAGTGCCGCCCCACACATTCTCGACTTTGAGCCCGGCGATTTGCAGCATCAATGTCAGCTCCATCGCGGTGAACCCCTTCTCCAGGACGGTGGCAGAAGCTACCTCCTCCGGAAGGGCGACATCGGCCCGGTGGCTCACCGCGTCGCTGAGCAAGTGTGCCTCACACAGAGTGACGTTGTCGAATCTGCCCTGGGCGACGTCGTCATCACTGTAGGCGCGGATCTGTCTCAACGCGTTGAGCGCGGTGAGCACGAACCTGCCTCCCGGGACCAGTGATGCGGCGACCCCGCGAAGTATGGCTATGCCGTGCTCCGCAGGATCCTCGCCCGAGCTTAGCAGGCCAAAGGAGCCTTCACACAGGCAGATGCAGGCGTCAAACTGCCGTCCGAGCTTGATCTCGCGCGCGTCCTGGCAGACGAGCTCCACATGCACGCCTGCCTGCTCTGCCGCGAGGGCGGCCTCACGCAGCATGCCCTGGGATATGTCCACGCCCGTCACGCGATATCGCCGTCTCGCAAGCTCTACGCTGTGCCTTCCAGTCCCGCACCCTACGTCGAGCACAGACGCCCCTGGCGCAATGCCCAGGACCTCCTCCAGGAAATCCACTTCCGCTACGGTGTTTCGAGTGAACACCTCGTCCATGTAGTGCGGTGCGAAGACATCAAAGAACTGCTTCCATCCCATCAGGCATGCCTCCTACCATCCATCAGTGTGCCCGTACGTGATTCTCCGCGGGTGGTCTGGTTCCTGCGCCACTGCCTCACAACCGGCTGCAGGAGAGTGGGTGAGATGGACAGAACTCATCTATGGTGCCGAGTATGGCGATGCTGGATGGAGAGAGGATGTGATGGGCGTTGGCTGTCGATGGCCATGGTGAAGCAGGCGCTTTGGCGGCCGTGTGTGAGGCACACGGCGTTACCCTATGCTACCTGTTCGTCTCCCAGTCGGAAAACGCCTGGCGGATCCTTCTTTGCGAGGAGGTCGCGATCAAGGACCCGCTGAGCGACATAGATGTGGGCGTCGTGTTCGCCGAATTCGACTCATACCGGGAGGCGAGTGCGCTTCACCGAGTCTACGCCCGGCTCCTGTCGCCGCTTCAGGACCTCTTCTCTCCGCATACCGTCGACCTGGCCTTTCTTCAGGAGCACCACTCGGTGTTCCAGATGGAGGCCATCAAGGGTAGGTGCGCGTATTCGGTCAGCGATGAGTATCGGTTCGATTACGGAGAGGCGATTGCTCGCAGGGCTGCCGATTTTCGGCCCGTGCTTGACGCGTATCTTGAGGACATTGCCCAAGGGCTTAGGGAGCACTACAGTGCGCAGGGTGGGGTGGTGCGAGGTGCTGAGTAGAAACCGGATAATGAAGCGACTCGATCTGATAAACGCGAGTGTTGCCCGCATGCAGCGATTCGCGGGAATGTCATATGACGATTTCACTGCGGACCCGGACAATGCCGCCATTGTCGAGAGCTACATGCGGCGTTCGTTGGAGGCGGTCTTCGACGTGGGACGGCACGTTCTGGCCCACACGGGAGGCGCCGACCTTGCGGGCGAGTACAAGTCCATAGCTCGTGGCCTGGGCGACCTCGGGGTAGTAGATAGGGCCATGTCCGATACCCTGGTGATGATGGCCGGTTATCGAAACCGCCTCGTGTACTTGTACCACCTGGTATGCGACAGAGAGCTTCTCGACATCGTATCCGAGAATCTGCCGGATCTCACTCGATTCGTCGCTCAGGTCGACGATTATCTGAGGCGCGCCGAGGGGTCGTAGGCGCCAGCGCTGGTGGGCAGTCTGCCCGCGGCGAGTTCTTCACTCTCTCCAAGCACTGGTTGAGCTCGACAAGCGCTATGGCATGGCAGCCCGATCACACAGGTAGGGGGAGGTAGCGGAGTGCGGAGACGTATGCAGCACCTCTGGTTCACGCGAAGATGGGCGTTGTTGTTCATCTCTGTCTTGCTGGGTGTTGCGATTTCCTGCTCAGAAGGCGTAGTCACGTCAGAAGGTGCACGTGCTGCCCTGCCGAGCCATGTCAAAGCAGTGGCGGATGGCAACAGGCCGATGCCTGGTACGGTTTCGCCGGAAGTCCTCATGTCACAGTTCGCCGAGCTTCTCTATGAATATGGAGACTTCAGCGATGAGGCTTTTGGAGCCGCACGCGAGAGCATACTGAGCAGAATCGGTCGTGATACCGGTTTCATAGCCACGGAGGAACTGCTCGAGTTGATTGAATCGCCGCGCATACTCGTGACTTCAGTCGTGAGTGAGCGGCGACATATGTTGTTCCAGAACTGTCGGAATAGCCTGCGATTGCTTGTACCTATCCAAACATGTGTTATACTGTATAGGGGTGGATGAATTGGCACGAGTAGCATATGAGCGAGGGCATATCTACTCGATTCAATACCATATTGTATGGTGTGCGAAGTATCGCAGGAAGAGAATAGCATCTAGTTTCGTGTACACCTCAGCATTATGTTCCTGAGAGCAGATCCGGCACTACATTCAAGGCCAGAAAGAGAGGTGACGCAGGTCTGCATGGAAAAGGCTTACAAGTTTCGAATATACCCGACTTCCGAGCAAGAGACACTGTTGCAGAAGACATTTGGAT
>Ga0255343_1000855_pt1 | contig 44661 bp, 45 predicted proteins | sample wastewater_treat_4_FD_192413 | JGI IMG/M metagenome (GOLD analysis project Ga0255343, IMG submission 192413) | Wastewater microbial communities from Lulu Island WWTP, Vancouver, Canada - plant16 | ecosystem: Engineered > WWTP > Wastewater > Unclassified | place: Canada: Vancouver, British... | reverse complement strand
ATCGTAAGTTCTCTTCTCTGTACATACATGATGAATGAATGTAACAATCTCATTGAAGTTTTCGAACTTAACGTTGTTTGATAAGAACTCTTCAACCATCATGATTGCTGATGAGATAAGAGAACGGCCCTGACCTGTGATTGATGTCGCCATGTAATAGCAGAAGAAGATTGATGTCTCCTTACCTGATGCACCATACATGGCGTTAGCACATATCTTTTCGATGCTCTGGAAAAGATTGTACTTAGCGAATTCTGATGAACCCTTTGGAAATGACTTCATCATCTTCTTATAGTTTTCACGGTTCATGATAAAACCATCTATAAGGTCATAGAATGGATTTGGTACATCACCATGATGCTGAAAGATTGTGCCTGCTGCTGTAAAGATAGGCTTTCTACTAATAATGTAGTTGGCCATCTTTAAAGCTGTTGTCTGTGTAGTTGTGTGAGTATAACTGTTATCCAGTTCTGCTTCTCTATCTCTAAAGTGTTTTGAGATAGAATCGTCGATTGCAAATAATAAATCGTCCCGAGTATAACCCGGTAACACTCTGTGAAGACAATCATACATCTGTTTCTTGTATTCAGTGATAGCTTCACTACTTAATATACTATTCATTTCGATTGCTGTGTACTTGTTGTTCATTACGAATCATCCTTTCTATACGATTAGCTTAAATCGGTTATTCGAAAGTTACGGTGAGCTTATTATTTAACATTGTATTAATATAGACCATTTACGGGTCTACAATAGTACTATTGTAATAATTCGAAGGAGGAAACTACCATGGGAATTTTTTCAGAATCAAGATCATTCATGGCTAACGGTCTTTCAGACGCAGACCAGGCAATGGGTGAAGAATTAACAATCGAAGAAGCTGCTCACGTAGCAGAATATCTTTTCAATCAGCAGCTCGAAGAAGACCTTTCAACACTTACAGAGGAACAGCAGAAAGCAGTCCTCGAATCAGAAGAGTACGAGCTCCTCTGTGAAACAAAGCACTTCAAGAAGAAGACAATCGTTAAGCTCAACAAGAACGATGACCTCTCAAGAAGAACATCACAGGCTGCTATCGTAATCGCAGGTGAAAAGAACGACCCTCTCTTTAAGAAGCTTGCTCTTAACAGAATGCAGGAGAAGAAGCTTCTCAAGGCTATCAAGATGAAGTACAAGACTCAGGCTATAAAGGCTGCTAAGGAGTCACAGAGAGACTACGTAAAGGATGTAAACAAGTCAAAGATGATGACTGTTGCAGACCTCGACAACAGAAACAAAGACGAATAATAGCACTGGAGATAGGATTATGTCCTATCTCCAAGCTTTTGTCTTTCTTACTTTGTAATAATTGTGTAATATTTACCCTTTTAAATGTCACAATATTTGACATTGTGTATACTTTTGTTAAGAACAAGGGGTCTTTGTCGTAAAAGTAATAAACTACAACTCATATAACATTTTCGTAATTTATACGAAAATAAGACCTAGACTTAGTCTAAGTATGACTATGCCTTAGCATAAGTCATACTAAGCTAACTAGTCTAGACCATTTTCTGTATAAACGAAAATCATCCCTACTAACGAAATAAACACTTATCCAGTCCTGACTCAGGACTGGATCTTTTCTTGCGTTTGTAGATAGAGAAGAAGACTGGAGCCAAGGCTTTCTAGGATGAGTTTCAACGAATAGGACTACGCTTAGGCTACGTCCTATTCTAGGGACAGACCTTTATACCTGACGTATAATGATCTCCAATTGGTATATAGATACAATCAATTTAACCTACTTATAATAAGTCAATAGAAAGGAGAGATGTTTATGAATGGAAGATGTGATATAGTAGACGTTGTAGAATACATGAACTACGACTGTCATAACCTAAACTGTTTCAAATGCAAGTATTGTTGGTTTGTATCCAGAAGAATGGAAGGACCACTATACAACGTAGAAAATTCAATAGATCCATTTGCAATGATCTATTCAGAAGGAGAAGTTGTTGACACCTCTACGTCAGCAACGTATTAAACAATTTTAACAATGAAAGGAAGATTAAGTTATGAAGAAGAAGATTATAGCAGTAGAAGGATTAGACGGTGTGGGTAAGTTAAAGTACTCCAGACAATTAGCTGTATCAGTTTTACACAGCGGCGCATCTTGGGTTAAGTTTCCTAGACCAAACTCGTATGCTCATCAGTACATCAAAGAAACCAAACCTAAGGATGTAAATCCAGATTTTCTTATGGAAGCAATTATGACAGACATATTAATATATGTCAGGGACTTCACATACAGACAGGATACTATAGACACAATGGTGTGCAACAGATTTCTCTTCTCCAACTTCTTATATACGCTATCAGGGGTAAGAGAAAATTCAGAAAATGCGGTAGATGGCTGTTCACTGGAGAAGTATAAACAGATGCTTGCGACAACGTGGAAAAAGCTTGTTCCGGAATTATCTGAAGAACGTGATACAGACAAGATAATCAATCATTTCTTTTCTCAGTTTACTCTGGAAACACATTTGCTCGAAATGCCAGGTACAACAAGATATGCGGTGCTGATGAATAGATCCAGAGATAGTAAGGAACAGGACTTCATCAATACACCAGATTATCAGGACAGACTTGACACCAGATATGACAGACTTCTTAAAGATGAAGAAGTTTGTGATTTCTTCGGTATAGCTAATGTGGTTGGCGATTTTGATACTACCAGATATAGTTCAACAGATTCATACTGGATAGCGATTAAAACTCGTAAAGAACCGTAATAATGTACTTTAACGGCTCACCTGAATAGGGTGAGCCGAACTTTATATTAATCAGAAAGGAGGAATTAACATGACTGAAAACATGATTCAGTTGAGGGAAAACAAATTTCCTGATATAGAAACCATAAATTATGGAGGCAATCCTACAATCGTTTCACCTAATGCAGACCATTGGATATCTCTTAGACAGACTCAGGAAACGCTGTGTGATGTTGATACATATACAGCATTGATTAAGTCCGCCGTATCACTATTCAGAGGTTCTAAATTCTATAAAGCATATAAAGCACATCTTGCTGACCTCGGATTAAACCGTTGTCAGTATCTTTCTAATCTTCCAACTGCGGGACCTGATGATAAGGCTCCGCCAATTACAATCGAAATGAATCATGTCATACTTACAATATTTGACATAGCATTGATAATTGCTGAGCACACGCTCAGGACGTATGGTTCTATTAGCACCTGTGAATTGGTAATGCTGATTGAACAGGAACACGCTGAACACAGAATACCAATTGTAATGATGAGTAAGTCTGTTCACGAAGCTTATCATTCAGATCCGATGTTTTTCGTGCATCCGAACTTAGTATTTGGTAAGTGGTGGGAATTCCTCCAAAGATATCAGTTAGGTATCATGCCAGATACTGCCGCTAAGATAAAATACTATATAGATAAAGCTGAAGAAATGAACCATTCAACTGACAATGGATTACTTCAGATTGCCGACAACGTAATTGACTGGGGGAATAAGAATGCTGGATATATTAATCTTGACGATAGTTTTTACTCTAATTTCTAGTTGTGCCTTATCATGGTTCCTTGCCGTGAACAAGGTTAGACTCGACAGAGACAAATACAATCTCGACAAATACGATTTGAATCTCAATACAGACATAAAGATGGGACAACTCGATGAGTTCCTCGAATCTATAATGAACGAATACATTGCTACACATATCAGCCCGAATGAATATATTGACAATCCATCAATGAAACTCATCATGCGTGATTGTGTATCTATAATTGAAAAGAGAATGACTCAGGCTCTTAAAGATCAGATGAGCGTGTTCTACAATGAATCTGAACTGAATGATATCATTGTAAACAAAGTATTCATCTACATATCATCGTTTGTCAGGGAGAAGAACGCTAATACACTGATTTAGTAGCCAAGGAGGTGCATCATGGATCAGCCAAAAATGCAATATTCGGATAATCCATATATTGATGCCATCGTGTACTATACGAAATATTTGATTACAAACTCCGTCTTGAAAGATGAGGTCGAAGCGGATAACAACGAAACGTTGTTATCCATCAAACGTGGCGGAGAATATGTACGAAAGATAAAGTATGACCACGAAGACGATCCGGATTATATCGAAATTAACCCATATTACTCCACGTTGTGGGGTCAGCCGACTGTACCTACTATTGCTGAGATACAGGCTGTGTTTGCACATGTTCAGGATACAATGGATTTAGACTCAATAGATCCTACTATATATGCCGACATGTACTATATTTCAATGAATCAATACGAGTTCATGATTCCGTCCGGAGTAGAGCTCGATTTGAAGAATAAGTTCTTGCATACTCTTACCGAAACCGAAGTTATGATGTGTGAATCCTGTGGAATTATGGATGCCGTGCGTAATGATTACGGTTCCGATCCTCACTACAAGTATATCGAATTCGTTGGCCATAAGATTGACCCGGTAATATCAAGAACTGCAAGCAAGTTTCAGTTGTTATACGTGCCACCGTTACCAGACGATGACTATAATGACTTGAAATCTAAGTTTGAGATTATATTTGAAAAGAACAAGAGATACGTTATGAGTGCGATATACAGTGACGCTATGGCATTCCAGAACGTATACTACGATAAGTTCATAATCATTCTTCTTAAAGTCATGACTATGATGGACATGGTCAATGACGTATTTGACTATCTGATTCATAAGGACGTATTCGATTCAAGAACCATACGTTATCTGTTTGAATCGTATGGTGTTGAATACTATTCTGAGATTCCAACAAAGTATCAGATAGCAATGATTAAGAATATGAACACTCTTCTCAAATACAAGTCAACTAACCGAAATATCGTAGACATATGCAATCTGTTCGGATTCCCGAATGTAACAGTATTCAAATACTATCTTCTCAAGGTTCATGACCCTGAGAGCGGGTATAAATTCAATGCTGACGGAACAGAAGACTTCTCTGAAGGATATGACCTCGAATTCGTCAAAGTACCGATTGATGGTAAACTTGATGACTATATCAACAATCCTGACTATAGAGAACCGTATGACGATATTGCCGGAAATGACCCATTCTGGATTACAATCAATAACAACCAGACTGACGTATTCAAGAATGCTGACGTTAATGCTCTCAAGTATGACGTTCGTCAGCAGATTATCAATACTGACTTTACTTGTGAAGAAACCAAGTACTTCTCTATTGATAGTACAGAAGACGTAGCGGCATCGTCTATCGACTTGTGCTACTTCTACAACATGATTTACGATGGCATCATAGAAGATTTCACAATAAAGCTTCCTGATAGCATATCTGTAACACCAGTTCCGGTAGGTCAGGTATTTGCATATATGACAGCATTAGGATATGTCTATAACGGCGTGGAAGATGACATCATTGCTGCAGATATGGAGAAGAATCTGTATATTCACGGATTCAACTTCGATTATACTGATATTGATGCTCTTCTTATTCAGATACGTCGTGAACACACCACAATACGTGATAACTTTGATAGTCTTGATACCGGTGGAAACATGGCTATTGTCGATAACTTTGAATGGCCACCAACTGGTTCATCCGGAATAGAATACACTTACGAGATATTCGAAAGAGTATTTCTCAAGGACAGAGAATTCCACGACAAGCTTCGCGAAGCCATGAAAGAGACTGACAACTATCATGTGTACTCAGGTTATGAGAAAGTGTACGACACTCTTATGACCACAAAGAATACTCTGAAGTACTTCACAAAGTTATACTTTGCTGAAGACCCAACCGCCGAATGGGATTGCTCAATCACATATACTAAGTGGTTTGACAGAGTAAACTACTCATTAGCAAAATCAATAGCCGATTGTAAAGCTATGACTAATACAGAAAAACGTACAGCCACAATATCGAATATCTTCGATGAATGTGTGTACGCTCTCAAGGATGTATTCACCAATGAACGTTTCGCAAACATATACAACGTGTTACCGACAAAGAGTGCAGACTTCCTCATCAGCTGTATCGTTAAAGTAATTAACTTCTTCAAGTCTTATAAGGCTCAGTTCATTTCATCCAGTTCAATGTTTATACTCAAAGATGACGACCAGGAAACTGGATTCCTTGAAGATACTGCTGAGAGATTTACCCTTGTATTGCCACAAACGATGTCTTTCCTTGAAGATATGGGAATAACGTACAAGGATGCAATATACGAAAAAGAGACTCTCGGTGCTCTCGAAAAAGTGTATGTTAAGGAGACAACTAATTAAGGAGGTACTACTATGAATTTGAATATAAAAGATATTTCTACCGTTGAAGACTCTGTTCAGTCTAACGGCGATTATAAAGCTCACGGCCATGTACAGAAGACTCGAGTTATAATCCACGAAGTTCTTCCAAGTGGAAGAAAGATATTCAGAGAACTCGGTGAGAACAAGGTAATTGTATCCGGCTCTGAATTCCATGCAAGAAAAGACTTCAATTTCGGTACAGGTACTTGCTACACTGTAGGTAATAAGGATTCATCTGGCTTCTATAATAAGCTGCCAAATATTCCGTCATACGATGATGAACTCGATGCTAAGTATACATCAACGTTTCCGGCAAATGCTACAATATACACCGGTGGACAGATGTCAGCTGAAGAAGCTCGTAAGATATATCTGTTCGGTGTAGGTATCGATGGATGTGGTATTGAAGCTTCAAGACGTTTCGTTGTTGCTAAGAATGACTGGATTAAGCCATACGGTCCTGCACCGGATGCTCTTACTCCAGAAGGAACTGAAGTTTCTACATGTCTTATACCATTCAGATGTGTTGATTCTGAAACACCAAAGTCTCCTGCTGCTATGGTAAACTCACATTACCATGGAGCGTATCAGGATACAGAAAACGGCAAGACACTTTACTTCTTCAAGGAATTCGATAATGCTCCAGTACTGGATTGTACAGCAGGCGGAGTTCCGATATCTGCTATCACAGGCGGCAGTATCTGGAAGTATAAGACATCAGGTGCCATTGAATGTACTGTTAAGCTTACACTCTCTGTAACAGCTGAAGATGTTAAGGAGTGGTTTGCTCTGCATGGCGAAGAATCTACTTCTAAGATTAACACAATTTCACTTATCTCTGCGGTTCCATATCTTGATTCATCAGATAATCTTTGGTATAAGGACTACCGCCCGGTTACCAAGTACAACATGACAAACAAGCCGCTTTCAGATCCAAACTCTGGACTTGAAATCACATACATTCTGTACTATTAAAATACAAACCGTAACTCCTAGTGAGTTACGGTTTTATTTTTTAACAATGCTATAACTATATAGTAAAAAATATGACATTAACTCTAAATATAGATGATGTACCTCCCGTGCCCTCATATCCAGGAGACATGACAACTCTCCTGGATGTGAAGGTCTACATCACATATAACTAAATAGTAATATAAAATAGATATTTTCACCATCTTAAAGAATTGAAGCATTCCTTTCTGGTTCTGTAATCGGAGCTGTGACACAAACCATAGCTCCGAATATCAGAATCCATCACTAACGAATTTTTCAAACTTTAGGTTTTCATAATTTTTTCACTCTTTTCTTCTCTATGCTAGATGTGAAAGCTCATACATCAATGAGCTTTCCTTACCTAGCATAACAACTAAAGACATTTTCAGAAGTAATCCTTTTCCTTCACTTCTTTCTTTTCTTTCCTTCCTCAGAGAGCTATGGCCTTCGGGTTTGCACAAACTTGAAGGCTACTACCTCTGATTAACAAATGACATTTTCATATCATTTCCTTTCTATAAAAATAAATTAGTAAACCGGCTCACCTGAATAGGGTGAGCCGATTTGCTTGCAACTTGTATGTAAGACATAATCCTGTGTCTTGGAGGACGGATGACATAAATATCCCGTGACGATATGCTCGTCACGGGAAATATTTTGTCTTTTACTCGTCTGGGAATGCTTTGTCTAAGTCTATATCTGTGTACTTAACAACGCCATCGTGGAAAGCTTTCATGGCGATATTCTTAATCTTGGACTGCATCTGTGCTGTAGCAATACCAACGGCACTCATTCCAATCATATAGAAGTAGTCGCCGATACATTTATTGCAGAACTGATGAGATGGTCCAATACCTTTACACATGGAACAATATCTCATCTTAACGGTCTTACCCTTATATTTATCGACAGTTGTGGAATCGAGTCTTACCAGATTCTTGCCGTCTACGATATATGAGTACATCATCTGTGATAAGTACTTTCCTTTGAGTGTAACCTCTATTGTTTCTGTAGTTCCACAGTCAGAACCCTTAGGACCAAGTACCAGGTTCTGGAATGAAAGAACGTATTTCTTTTCGTTATAACCACCAGTCATTGTCTTTCTTGCACGAGCGTATGGACCTGCAGCAAGTGAGTTGGCCATGGCCGCATATTCGTCTTTGCTAACTCCATCAACGTAGTTTGACAGCATAACGTTATACTTGCCTGTGATAGGGTCTTTAACTGCCCCCTTCATAACGTATGTGTTCTTGAAGTTGTTACCCCATGAACCTACACCGCAATCGTAGTAGTCCATAGCCGGGTCATCCTTAAAGTATTCCTTAGCATATTTAAGAAGCTCGTTTTCGAGTTCAACGCCGGCAAGTGGGTCACCTGCAGCTATTCTGTCTTTATACTTTGGAAGAAGTTCTTTCTTCTTCTTGTTTATAGGTTCGGAAGCGTTAAACATTGCTTCCGTTGTTGAAACCGCAATAGCTGATGTGTAAGACATAAACTTCTGCTGCTTCTGTAAGAATTCAAGTTCTACTTCGATAGGTATCTTATCTTCGTTTACTGCATAAGCAACCTGTTCCGAAATCTTACCGATATTCTTTTTAGTAAGGTCAAAGTTTACGTAGCCAACTACGTCTGTTAACTTCTCTTCGATAAATGCTTTGTTGAAAATGAATCTGCCTACAGTTGTAAGCACATCATTCTTGTTTTTGTGTCCTTCAGGACCAAAGGTTCCTGCAGGAATTGTCATGATATCGTATGTGTTGAATCTAGGAGGCTTACCCTCGAAAGATGCAAACAAGTTCATGAAGACAGACATCTTACATGCTTCATACGGAGTGAGTTTAAGTAATTCGTCCTGTTCTTCCTGAGTGATAACTCGAGATATTCTTTTATTATTCATGGTGTCGACCTCCTTTGTATTATTTTATTGTTCTAATAACACATATATAACTTAACTTTAACCTTATAGAATGCATGGTGAGTTCCGTTTCGGAACCCACTTTTGTAGTCTGTTTTTGACTTATATATTATAAGAGTGAAAGGAGTGAATGCTAATGGCAAAGTTAAACCTTGGCGATTCAAAAGAAAAACCGGTAGAAGAACTGCCGGAAGAATCAACACCGGAGGTTTCAACACCTCCAATTAGCAGAAAGCATGTAAAACGAACCACCGCTAAAGAATCGGCAATCATTGTCGAAGACATAACGTTGGTAATCACACAGAGAGGAGAAGAAGCACCATCAATATCTTTCCAGGTTACAATGGCACCATTTGAAGATGGCACCGTACCAGAAGTATTGATAACAACACCAATCACATTAACAGATAACGGATTCAGAAAGGGTATCATTTTAGGATGCATTTCTAACGAAATGACAACCAAGTATCCAGATAGATACATATCTGATCCAACCGTTGTTGTTAATAATTACGCAACAGAAATTAGAAAGGAAGTAGACAAGTTCGATACGTTTAAAGATGATGTGCTGTACACATTACAGTACACGTTCCAGTTAGACACAGACGTAGAGTAATAGGAGGAAATTATGGATTACATTTCTGAACAGGACATTGTGGATTACAGAAGCACGATTCGATTCACATATGCGAATGACCCACATTATGACACAGACGTTCATGTTGAGATACTCAATCTTGATGAAGAACGAGTTAAGGACATGAACACTGGTAAGGGCATGCTTATTACACATAAGCAGTCTCTTAAAGCTAACGTCGAGAAGAATAAAAACTCTATCTTCTCATCTTACTTCTTCGGTAAGAATCTTGGTGACGTTGGTTCACCACTTGAATCAGAATACAAATGTCCATGCGGATATGTATCAGGACATCTGTATAACGGTTCTATCTGTCCTAAATGTAGACAGAAAGTACGTAAACTTGAAACAAGCTTTGATAAGTATGGATGGATAGTAATCAGAAATTATTATCTGATTCATCCAAATTTATACAGAGCACTCGAAACCTTCTTAGGTGCTAAGGTTCTTAATGATATATGTATGCCTCTTATCGATCTTGATAAGAACGGTCTTACTGTCGTAAAAGAACAGATGCTTAAGCAGGTTGCAAAGTCCGGAAAAAAGAAACTGACGAGAGAAACCAAAGCTTCCCAGGAGAACCCATTCATCGGTATAGGTATGATTGAGTTCCACGATCGTTTCGATGAGATAATGAAGTATTACTACAGCAAAGCTTCACGTTCAAAGAAAGAATTGTATGAACACATCATGAATAACCGTGACAAGTTATTCACTTCATCAGTTCCGGTATATTCACTTCAGTTACGTCCATATGAGATAATCGACAACAAGTTTGTTCTTGAATCTGTAAACAAGAACTACAACATGATGGCATCTCATGCTAACTATGTCAACAAACAGGACTGTGCATTCCAGAATAACCGTAAGAGTAAATCGGTTCTTCTTTACAAGATGCAGCAGTGCTGGAATGATATCTATTGTCTTACAGAGAAACGTCTCTCTGGTAAAAAGGGAGACATCAGAGAATGCATGTCATACCGTTCTAACTTCTCTATTCGTAATATCATTACTCCTGCAGTAGATCTCGAAATAGATGAAGTAAGATTACCATATGCTGCATGCATTGAACTTCTCAGATTACAGCTTATTGCTATTCTTCAGAAGACACACGGCTATTCTTATGCACAGGCCTATGCTGCTTGGTATAACGCAAAGCTTGTGCCTAATAAAGAAATGAAGAATCTTATGATGAGCATTATTAATGATTCACCATACGGAGGGTTACCATGCGTTCTCAACAGGAATCCCTCTATTGCTTTCGGTTCCATTTTATTCGTTAAGTGCGTTGGCATTAATGATAACTATGCGTGTTCGGTAAGCAATTTGATACTTAAATTAATAGCTGGCGATTTTGACGGAGATGTCTGCACAATAATTATGCTTATGAATCATGACATTATTATGAGAAGCATGATAAACCTGGATCCGATGAACTCGATGATCATTAGCAAGAATGATGGCATGTTCAACGACGACACAAATATCCAGACTGAGGCTATTATATCTCTCAATAGTTTCAGGAGACTTGCTACACAGTACACGGAAGATGAAGAAGCAAACATTGCTCATCTCTTAACATTAAGACCTGAAGACGAATAATGTATGACTGTCCGGTAGGGTAATTCCCTACCGGACTTTATTTTTAATTTTTAATTGAAAGGATGGTTACAATGGTAAAAGTAAAACGAGATTTCACAGGACAAACATTCGGGTGGCTTTATGTATTGCGACAAAGTGAAGACGACTATGTAAACCCAAATGGAGACCACCATCCTAAATGGATATGTCGGTGTAAGTGTGGAAATATCGTTGAAGCACGAAGTTCTACACTTACATATAAAGGCATGGTGTCTTGCGGATGTTATAAACGTTCTCGCAAGCAAAACCGTTATGAATTGAATCTCGAAGACGAGCATGGACTGTACGGAATAGGATACTGTAATAACGACGATACAGCATTTTATTTCGACATGGAGGATTATGACAAAATCAAAGACTTCGGTTGGTATAGCTCATATACTGCTAAGAACACGAATTATTATAGACCTAAAGCAAATTATAAAGATGAAAACGGAAATAAACACACTGTAAATATGCATCGTCTCATCTTAGGAGACTCAGCTCATGAAGTTGTTGATCACATTGATCATAATACATTTAACAATAGAAAATACAATCTTCGTGGATGCACACGTCGGGAAAATAACTGCAATATGTCATTGCGTTCCAATAATACAACCGGTATATCTGGAGTACATTGGTATAAAGCTTATGGCACATATTTGGCTTCATTGAACAAAGATGGTAAACATCATTCGTTAGGTTACTACGATAATAAGGACGATGCCATTCGTGCTAGACTTGTTGGAGAAGCAAAATACTTTGGAGAATTTGCTCCACAGATGCATCTGTGTGAACAGTATGGTTTAAACCATACGTTGCTGAATTCACCTGGTAATGATATAATCAAGAGCAGACGTCGTGGAAACCTAAAATGAAGAATAACACAATAAATATCCGGTAGGGTAATTCCCTACCGGACTTTATTTTTTTATACGATTGAGCAGAAGTTGTAAGATTCTTCTTTGACTATTTTTGAAAAATCATCGTCGTCGGCAAGATGCTTTTTACCCATGGTTTTTGATGCTGCAGATTTTATGACAGCTCTACGTACCTGGAATACTGTCACAGCATAGTCTGAAAGTAAAGAGCATGCAGCACTCGTAAACTTAACCGTATTTGAGAAAATATCGTCAAATACTGTATTCAGTATAGTTGCATAATTACCTCCTGCAACCGTACAATACTTTTCGTATTTGGTACGGAATTCGTTTCCAAGTTTTCCGAGCTCAGAATCCAGTTTCTTTTCAGTGTTTTCCGCAAGCTTCTTCAGTGAGTCAATATATGATGTCGTTAACTTAGATTTGTCATATATATCTCTCTTAATAAGTTCTGATAACTTCTTTGGCTTAGGTTCGAGCGGTGTAGACCTATAGTCATCCGCATTCTTATAGTCTGAACCATGGCATATAACATCGCGAAGTGTCTTGCCAGGGTTGGTAAATACGTCATCATCGACGTCTACGTTAAACTTGGATTTGAACCATTCCTTACTAGCTTTTATATGAGCATCTTTAAACCAAGTTCTATTAGGATCTTTGTTGGTTTTATCATATGCGTTCTTTTCAATATATGCGAAAACCTGTGTGAGAACAGTCTTATGCATATCAACCACTGATAAAACCTGATTAGCAACGGTCTCAGGATCTTTGAATGTATCCGGGCTGAAACTTACACTACTGATTTCTACATCTGGATATTTATCCGGGTTCTTGAAATACATCTCGATAAGTTTTTCTTCTTCGTTTTCAAATTCTTTTCCCATTTTTGCTGCGTGACCAGATTTAAGTTTTTCTTTGATCTTACTAAGTGCTGCGATGAAGCGTTTAAACAATTCCTTTATTTTCGTCTTTGCTGACTCTATCAATGCTAAAAGTTTTTTTGCCTACATCGGCAAGACCTTCGTTGACCGCACGGTAGTCAAATGATTCTAAACATATGTCCATAATATAAAAACCTCCTTATCGGATTGTGCAGAAGTCGAATGATTCTTCTTTGATTGAATCTTCTTTCTCGTGATATATATCAGCTATTGCTTTTTTGTAACCTGTTGCAAAAACTGCAGAAAATGTCATATAATGCGTAGTAGAAGCATAACAACTGGATAAAATGTACAATGCCGATGTTGCTATATCTGATAAAAGTTTGAATGATTCCGTTGAACGTTCGTCAGCAGCTTCAACTTTGGCTTCTATGCTTTTTATCGATGCGTTACATTCATCCAAACATTTCTCACATTTGCCAAGCATTGCATCATTCGTATTTAGTGATCCGCAGTATGATATATCGGGTTCTCCTGCGTTATATTTTAATTTCGTGACATCATGGCAATCGTGATCATATATAGTTTTATACAACGAACTATTTTTAATTTCGCTTGCTTTGTATGTGGTCCATTTGTCATCTTCCGTGAATTTCTTCAGAGCAGTCGCGGCGTCTTCGAAGTTATTTATACTTGAATCAAAGTACCGAGCACCGTGTATAATAGCTCCCATCATATGCTGCTTTAAACCAGCGCCAGCGCCGCTAGATAAAGCCATCGAAACCGATTTTACGATTCCTGTTACAGAGTAGCATATCTTTTTATAATTATCATGGTAGTATTCCATTTTATCTATTGGAGCACTTAGTTTAATGTCTGCTTCGTCAATGTATTTGTTTGCTCGTTTTATTATTTCGGAATCGGGAGTGTTATTCATAATCTTAACAAATTTTCGTCTTGCAGTTTCCGAAGTTAAATCTAAACCGCCGTGGGTTGCGCTGAATCTAATTCTTGATACAAGACTAATCAGCTTCTCTTCTTCAGCGGTAAGCTGTACCTGTTTAGGCTTAGATTTGCTATCCGGTTCACCAGAAGGTGCTGTTGATTTTTCAGGTGCAGGCTTCTTAGATAATTTCTCGCGGATTTTAGCAAATGCAGCTTTAATCTTTCCGATTAAAGATAATAAGGCTTCTTTTATCTTGGTAATAATATTACCAATCTTACTTTCGTTAACCACATCGTTGTTGGTGTAGTTGAATGATTATAAACATATATCCATAATATATAACCTCCTTAAGTATTATTAATCTGTGTCAGTGAATTGTCCACTTGGCACGTAGTATTCACCGTTAGTTTTCGACTTCTTGGTAACGACTCTATAACACGCTATCATAATAACAGTAATATTCCTTGCATATTCTGCCACGCGTGAAAAAGTTGCCGCAGCAAAAAACTGAGTATTGGTGACATACGAGTTCAGTATAGACATGTTAGATGTAGGGATTTCTTTGTTCTTATGCTTAGCCTTTATCTTTTCGGCTTCAACAATAAATTTATCGATACTTGATTTGACCGTAGCTTCAATCTTATCTACATGTGCGAATGAAAGCTCACGTTTATTATATTCATTGAGGTCAACAATCTCACTCAGTTTAGCACCATTTTTGAACTGAGATTCTGACCAATCGGGGTCTTCGAATATGATGTTGAATTCAATTCTTGGGTCGTCAAGGATATTCGACACTGTACCACGTCCGAATTTGTCTCCGAATTTGTCTTTGAACCATTCATCTAAGAATCCCATACGAGTAGTTGCTACAAATTTGTCATCTGACAATGTATAATTGTCAAAATATTTATCCATATAGTCGTTTATCTCTAACAAATCCGTGCAAAATTTTTCTATACCACCATTACGCATTATTATAGGACTAAAAGCTGTGATGTACTTTATAGTGATATCATCATATTTATTAGGGTTTTTAAAGTATTTATTAACAGCAGCTTCAATATCTTTGCGCTGAATATTCTTAACCAAGCCATCAACTTTTGATTTGAGTTTAACAAACAATCCAGCAATCTTTTCACCAAGGTCTTTTAAAAACTGTATGAACTTAGCGAAAATGCCGTCTAAAACTTTTCCGGCCTTTTCACCAAGACCTTCGTTAACTACAGTGTAGTTAAACGATTCTAAACATATATCCATAATATACAACCTCCTTAAGTATTCAAATACGTTATTAAAAAGTTGCAGTGGGAAAGTTACATATTTCAGTTGTATATTATTATAGTGATAAGGAACAAGATGCATCACCTTATCTAATAAATTTGAAATCGGCTATGATGCAAGCCACAAGGTACTAAGGAGGTACTAATTATGAAAACAGCTATCAACAACTACATGAGACGCAACAACATTTACGGTGCTATCGCTCACTCAGAGCTTAGCAAAGTGAACAAGGTATTAGGCTGCATTTACACAGCAGTTGGCGCCGCTACAATCGGTGCAGCCATTGGCTACATCGAATCTGACATCATATTCAATGACGGTAAAACCGTTAAGTCAGTTATGTCTAAGACGAAAACAATGGTAAGAAAAATAGCACAGACTACTATAGAATGTGCTAAGGAATCAATGAACAAGTAAGGAGGAAAGTATCATGAAAATAAAAATATTCACAACTTCTGCATGGAACACATCAAGCATTGAAACAGCTGTCAATCGTTGGCTCGAAAAGAATACTGATTACAACGTTGTAGATATCAAGATTGCCGGAACAGAAGATAGGGTTATCTGTACAGTAATGTACAACGAACCGGCAGCATCAATGTCAGTATAAGAAGCCATGATTGAAGCAGCACGTGCAGGAGCATTAGCAGCAAGGAACGATTACGCTCCGAAAGAATCACCAAAACCTAGCCCTTGTGCATTTTGTTCCCTCTGCCCGGCAGACGCAAAGGTGTGTCCGATAACCGGAAAGAATATCGACGAAGTTGGCCTGTGTTTTAATAAGATACCAACACAAAATTAAATAAACACAGAAGAACCGGGATACCTATCTAAGGTATCCCGGGTGTCTTTTGTGATATTATTTTTTTTATTTCAGCATTGTTGTGAGCTAGTCTCACATGTCATTTCCGTAATTATAACAATCAGAATTACGCTCGATAAAAATGGTTGTACCATCCATCGCCCCACCATGAATCCGCGCCGGTTTCCCAATATCCAGAATCCCAGAAACCGGATTCTCCGTATGTGAAGTAATAATCGATCGCGTCGCTCATAGATGAAGCTGCGACACCACTATAATATGTGTATCCTGGGGTATATCCGTATGGTACACATGCCGTATATATAAAAGTCTCTATAGACCAGCCATTTCTGTTACATGCGTTAAATGTTGCAGCAACAATCTTAGCACGTTCCACAAGAGACGCACTTCCATATTCGTTAGCTATAAGACCACATAATAAGTTGTATTCGTAATCAGACATGCTAACGTTTCCACTTATATTAACCGGTTCCGGAACCGGTTCGATATATTCTATGTATCCTTCACACTGCACACCACATTCTGTGCAGAGTCTTGCTTCTAATCCATCCGCATTATCTATTCTATATGCGTCGCCACAATTCCAGTGACATGTATTCTTGTGAATATAATGCGTACTTGGTTTGTATACCAAGTATTCTTCTACGATTGGCGCCGGTGTAGGTACTTCTTCATTTCTATCACAAGGTTCTGGAAGTGGCTCAGGCTTCGGAACCGGTGTAGGTGTAGCTTCCTCTCTCACCGTAGGAATATTAGTCGTAGGAACTTCTTCCTTAGAATCAACAACAGTGGATGTTACAGCTGTTGTTGAAGTAGTAACTGCTGAGTTGGTTGTAATGCTTGTTGTTACATAGGAAGTAGTTGTTTCTTTCATTGTTGTTGATGAAGAACTTGTAACGAGACTACCGTCGTCAGATACTGTAGTAACAGCTGTTGTTACAGCGTTACCCTTGGCACACTCTGTTGATCCGTTCTTCTTGGTTACACCTATAACAACACAAAGTATTGTTATAAATATAATTGCTGAAATAGTTATCACCTTGACAATTTTAGAATTACTACTAGATTTCATTATAAACCTCCTTCTATCCCTAGGATCCTCCTAGCGATTATAGACTAGTTAGGTTTATAGTTAAAAAGTAAAAATATTACACGTTAAACTATAACATTTAAAATAAGAGTGCTAGAATCTTCTCTAAATCTCTGTTATTTCTCCAAATTTGTGTTCGGTTTCATGTAATTCCTTTCCTATGGTCCCAGTACGATTATATCGTACTGGGAATCTTTTGCGAAAAAGACCCCGTAGGCTATATTAGCCTACGGGTCTCTAATAGATGCTGTTGTTTTATTTTTAGTTGTCACGCAGGATGTCGTCACGATGTTCGTTGAAGTCCATCACTGATGAAAGAGACATGGCTCTATCGCCAACTCGTTCTTTGATGGATAAGAGTTCTTCTTTAGTCTTCTTATCCAAGAATGCGAGATATACAAAACCAACAGTTTCGCTGTTTTCGTTATAAACCGATACAGCAACTGCCGCATTGAATCCATCTCGTTTTAACCTTGCTATCGCCATAGGGAATGCGTATTCCAACGATACCAAGTCGTCAATAACGAATCCGCCGTCTTCATTGATTGAAGTAGATGAAAGTTCATCCATTACTGATAGTGGAACGCCTTGCTGTTCCGCGATTCTAGGAGTAACCTGTTTTTCTCTTCTTACAATTTCCTGGATACATGTATACTTATAGAACGGTAATCCATGTGATGAATGAGTACCGTTGTGGAATACATAAACTGATATTCTGTCTGCATCAAAATCATCTTTAGCTTTTAATAGCATTGGACGTATGGCTTTAGATATCTTATTGTAATTCGAAAGAATATCTACATTCTTTCGGTTCTCATCTTTGAATACTTTGGCGGTTTCCGCATGGACAATGTCTTCGATAAAGTGTTTAAGTTCTTCTCTAGTCATTGGCTTTTCGCCATTGTCTCTAGTATCAGAAGTCTTTGAAAGCTCATCAAGCTTACTCCATAATCTGTCCTGTGTTTTAGTATTCTGTTTTACAAACCAAAATATACCAAATATGAGTACTACACAACAAATAGTACCAAATCCATAGCGTTCAAATACTTCGGCAAAACCTCCTAGTTCGTCGGGTGACATCATTTTTTCTATCAGCATGATTTAAAAATCCTCCTTTATTAGAATTCAGCCAACCATGAGTCGTCATCACTAGATACGAAATCTAGAAGAATTGCATTCTTTACAGCATCTTTAGAAATTCTATTTGGAAATACCTCTTCTTCATCACCTGAAGGTTCAGTATTTGTGTCCATCAACCAATCGAGTACTTCAGGTTCTTCAGGAACCATGTCGTCTAATTTAGACGGTGCGTATTCGGTTAACTGATAGTCTTCGTTGGTATATAGGTAACGATAAACTTCCAGAGACAGCTCCATAGAGGCTGGGTTAGGATATTCATCTGTTACTTTAACGATGTCTGATGAAATATCCTTTACATCATCATATGATATTTTTCTTCCATTAACAAATACAAATGATGAGTTTCTGGATATTCCTGTCTTAGTATGTGTCTTGTCGATCTTTATATAACCAGAGTTTGTTTCTGGTGTGCGTTTTATAACCGATTCGTTGAAATCGACGTTCATTTCATCCGGCACATAATAGATGTCAACTACGTCACCTATTGCTAATGTAATGTTTGAATAGAATGTGATATGTCCTACCGGGTTAGAGCCATGGTAATCGGCTTCAACCCAATAATATTCGTGTGTTGCTGAGTCTTCTTTTGCTAAGTAATAGTGATTCTGTAAGAATCCGTCGGCATCATCACCGATATAATGATATATCTTACCTACCATATCTGCCGTAGGAGTTGTAAGCATAACTTCTACATTTATTGGTTTGTTCACTCCAACACTTGGAGCAATAACGACATAGCTTCTTGGCAGGCAACGCTGGTTAACAAACACCATGTACTGTCTTGGGTTGGTGCAGAACTTAAATGTCTCATTAAGTGAAACAGTTCTTGCTCCAAGAATTTCAATAGTAGTTCTCTGATGTCTGAACTGTCGTCTCGATGTAGTCCATCCATTAGCGTTATCCCAGAATAAGAGGTCTGCTGGTGTAAGTTCAAGCTTATACATTTCAGGGTCCGGAATCAGATACCAATCTGTTGTAGGTTCTGGACCTGGGTCTTCTGGTGGATCTTCGCCCTCCTCTTCTAGGCTATATTGATAGATGGCGTCCATCAATTCCTGAATTTTGTCGACATCCGTATCTTGCACGGAGAATGTATCTGAAAGGTGAGATCTGAGCGATAATTCTGAATACATATTACTCTGGTCTGCCAGACTAAAGTATTCAACCCAAGAAGCCGATGCAGAATTGTACTGATAATGACGTCCGTGTTGGAATGTCATGTAATCATCGCCGACAAAGAATATAATCATTCCGTTAGTTGGGTCAGTTGGTAATGAAGCATAGCTAGCTACTACTGTAGACTTAGGGAAGTCTGTTTCGTAAGCTGCTGCTGCGGCATCATGTAATATGGCGTTGATTTCTGAATCCGAGATGTAGTCATCAATCATACCTTCAACAGCTGCTAATCCGGCTGGAGTTGTAATATTAACGAAAGCATCATAGCCAATATCCGAATCATCGAAATGAATTACCGGGCCATTAACGAATTCAACGCCTCCGCCACTAGGCAATGGTCCTACGCCATGTCCTCTAACCCATGGGTCGGTTATGGTAAACGGAACCTGATATACCTGGTCCTGATGGTCTACCCTACCTTCCGGTGTTATATCGGACCATAACTGTACTTCAGGCTTATCATACAAGTACTTACATGTAACAACAGAGTCGTTTATCTTTAACGGCATTATTGTATTATTGCAGTATAGATAAAAGACGATTTCAATCTTGTCTTCGTTAGCACAAATGAAGTTTGGTACCTTGAAATATCTGTCATGATATGTAATCTTGTCGGCATTGGCATACAACTCACCATTTACGAAAATCATTACGTAATTCTCTCTATGGTTAGCAGGTCCACATACCATTTCAAGTGCACCTTCGGTATTAATGAAACTCTGAATAGCTTCACCGGTAGTAACAGCACTGAACTCGAATCTAGGTAATCCACATTCAAGTTTGTCTGAATCATAATTAGCAATGTATGCTATGGCAGCTAAGAAGTTTTCTTCGTAAGACTTAGTATCATAAAATACGAAGTCGAATGAATCATTGATTCCTCCCATGCCATGGAAGAATCTCGGATCTTCTTTTTCTTCATGTGAAAACATTTCCGGAAGATTCTTTCTGAGAATCCATTCATCATTATTGATGAGTCCGTCGTATTCTTCCTGATAAGCTTCATCAACTATTCCCTTCATAACGTCACGGACTTCTTGAACGTCCTTCTCGAATATTTCTGAGATAAGATGATATAAAGCTTTCTTGGTGTCTTCGTTAGTATAAGTGATGATTTCATCCCACGGTGTAGGATATTCTTCAGCATTGTCGATATGAACGTTATGGAATTGGAATCCATACTTATCACTATGTGCTGCCATTCTATATATTTCGTCGATGAAAGTTTGGCATGATAACTCAGTGTCATCAAGGAAGTCCTCGAATGCTGCACCAAGCGTTTCAACGACACTATGTGCGAGTCTTAATGTATTGTCTTCGGTGTATTCAACCCTCTTGGATACTACAACCATAGCTCTAGAGTCTTCGTCAAATTCCTGATATCTTACGGAGATGATATTGAAGTTTCTACAGTCCACTTCGGCATCTCTGATGAGACGACCATTCTGAAAACAATATACACAATTTGGTTTTACTTTATTCTTGTAGTGTAATCCTTCCACTCTTTCGAAAAACATGGTGCCATATGTACCATGATGTGTTTCTGGATCGACAAACATTTCTTTCGAAAATACCAAAGGATCGTTGGAGTATACATGGAAACGAAGCATATCTCCTTCGGATGTAGGTGCAGAAGTAATGGACCCGTTTCCGTCGAATGTGAATATCACATGCTCTGTAGGTACAGGAGATAAATATCTGTACTGAAGCATATCGAGTCTAGTGTAGTCTCTAATTAAAGTATCTCGGTTCTCCATCCAAGAAATATCAAGTAAAATATAATCATTGTATAAATCGGTTTTCATGCGGGTATATTCTATTGGAACGTATAACCCGTCTAGGAAGCACATAAAAGGTCTGATAATTCCGAGCTTAATTAAGTTCGGTAATGTTGCTTCCAATGTCGTGTCAATAACAACACCGTAGACGCTGGTATTAGCGTCTACAGTGATGTCTGAAGGAAATTTGTCACGATTAACTGCCATAAGAGCGGCAACCGGAATAGAAGTAATAGCGGATATGTCATTGAACGTTTCATCCGCTTTACCCTGTAAAGTGATAGTGTTATCAATAACACTACGCTGTCTGTCCGGCATATTGTTGAATAGTATCGATTCCGTCTGGAATATACGAACACTTGCACTTGAAGATAACACGTAGTCATCTTCAAATACATGTGTAGTAACAGGTTGAGTTGTAACACCGTCTATAAATTCAGGGACGAAAGCCTTACCCAGGCATCTGTTGACAGAGTCGGTCCTGGATCTAAGGTACTCGATCCGTTCTTTATAAGGTGGTATTATCATATCAGACTTCCTCCTGTTTTAATTATTTCCTTGGCGAGCATAACCATGTTTGGACCACAGATCTTCTCGATGGTCTTCTGGTTATTGATGTAGCATCCGACATAAGCGTCTGTTACCATAGCTGCAAGAGCCGGCCAGTACTCTGTAGCGAATGCTGTCTTTGTTCCGTATATGAATAACCATCTTTCGATAAATGCATCGAGAGACAGTGTTGGTATCTTAAGAACGTGACCAACGAACGAAATGAATGTCTTGATATCCTTAAACGGATTAGGCATATCGCTTGTTTCGATATACTTTTCGATGATGCCTTCTTCACGGTCTGAGAGTCCAGTCCATGATAATGCAGCATGTCTTAACTTCTTATATCCGTCTTCGATACCGCTCATATTCTCAGCAAAGTACATGCAAGCCATAAGCTTACATCTTGCTGTGAGGTTCTTATCGAGACTTATCTTGTGAAGATAATCAACGATGTTTGTGAAGAGAGATGCCCAGCACTGCATAGACATAGTCCTTGCTTTAGCTGTACAGATAACTGATCTGAACTTCTCATCTGAGAAAGCAAAGTTTTCTGTAGCCGCGATAAGCTGAGCTATAAGCTGGTCGATATCAACGCATTTGTATTTACCAGCAATATTGTCATAACGGATAACTCTTGACACGTCCATGAATACCTTCTTAGCATTGCCCGACTTCACATCCTTAGCAACGAATACGTTGAACTGTGTTGGAAGTGAAACCTCTGGAGCAAGTAAGATGCAGTTCTTACTCTGGAAGATAGTTATCATCCAGCTATCCATCTGGCGATGTTTGAATTCATTTATAATGTCATCAAACTTAGAATCATTTTGATTAAGCCTTTCAGCTTTAAGCATGCATTCTACGATCTTCTTCTCGTATTCTGGATTCATAGTATACAGATACGATTCAGAATATTTTGTAGCCATATATATGTACCTCCTTTAGTAGTAAACATTGTTACTTGAATGTTTAGAATTCCATCTTTTCGTTTAGTTTAGAATCCCATTCATTGTCAGGACAGTTTGTAAGAGTATAAAGACAGAGAATACCTTCTTTAGATATGCTCTTAGCAGAGTTACCATCAAGACTATGTAAGCATCCCTTAGAATGTAAGAACTTCTTGAGTTCATTGTTGGCTTCAAGCGAATATACAGGCTTGCAAGTTACCGTGTCGCCGTCAAAGTCGCCCCCGGCACATCCGATAGTAGGGTTGGAGCCCGTGATTGTGTCGTTGAATAATGTAGATGTATTCTTACCGATCATTGCTGCATCGATGTCTGGATACCATCTATAATACTTGCCGTTTACGATACGTGGTGTCGTTGTAGCTGTAGTTCTTACACGAACCATCTGAGGGAACTGGTTGAAGTATGAGTCCATAGGGAATCGCGTAAGTACAACACATTTATCCTCAGTCATCTCGACTGCAGCCTGATACAGTAAATCTGCCCAAGTCAATGGACGATTCGAAATGCTTAAAGCTTCGCGTTCTGCTCCGCTCATATTCTGCCAGTCTTTAAGTTTGATAGATTTATCAAGACCCTTAGAAGTCATAGCCATATAAACGTTTCCGTTCTTATTGACAGACTTAATAATACCAGCTTCATCGGCCATTTTAGTAAGAGCGGCTTTGTCCACTGGTACTGGTACAGGAATAAGACGATTGAAACGACCCTTAACGAAACGGTCTATCTGTGATTCCAGATATGCATCTGAAAACATAACCTGATAATCCTGTATAGGTACCGAGATAACCTTAACTCCATCCTTGGTCTGAATCTGAATAGGATAGAAAATACGTCCAGCGAATTCGTTCTCGAAGAAGTTTCTTAACCAGAACATGATGAATGGCTTAAAGCATGTAATAGCAATCGCTAATGGGATTGCTGCATGGTCCATGTCAACAAACATGTCGTCAAGGTCTTCACACTTATTATCTGGAGCTGTGATTACAGAACGGCAACAGAAGTCTGTTGTCTTAGACATGATACCACGTCTGATAATACCTGTCTTACCAGGAAGATTCTTTGAAGTTTTCTCTGAACCAATTGTTGTACCGTTACCGAACCAGTCGAATATCGATACGATTGTGTCCTGAATACGTCCAGCAGATGTGTCTAATAATGTAAGACCATAATCCGCAGACTGTTTGTACTGATTAGTAGCCATTATAAGCTGCTGATACAGTGAGTTAAGTTCACCAATACCAACACCCTTTGCTGTTGTAACAACGTCACGATATCCCGGAGGAATTACTGGAAGTTTTGAAATCCAGAGTAATTTCTTCTTGTTTATCATGTCGATGAATGCAGCCTTATCCTGAGCTGCTTCCGTTGTGGAGTTAGTCCACTTGATTTTATCGAAGTTTTTACGGAGCCATTTGATACCGGTTCCGCCATTATCGTCTTCAACAAGATTTCCATTTTCATCTATAGAAAACTGCTGAATGCCATGAACAATCGCTCTAACCTTTCCGTTAATGCGACATAAACTTTTATAGCATAATGGATTCATGAATTCGCCGCCGAGATCAATGTAAGCGTATATTCCGTATCTTTCCGAATGTGTTATACCAAAGATTTCATCAGACAGAAGACCGTCTGGTGTAGGTTTATTGGAATTGAGGAACACTACCGGATTGGTAATGCACTTACAATCATTGACTTTAACGAATCGATCGACATCCATTATTGTACCATTAAATCGTTTCATATCGACACAGCACCTCCTTATTATTACATTAAAGTTCCCGGCAGGACCATATCCTGCCGGGACTGTAATAATTTATATTATATCAGTGTCTATCATTGAGATTATGTACCGGTCGTTTTTGACAGATGTCTTAACCAGTATATTTCTTCCATAAGCCATTACCACAGGAACTGTTAGTGCAGCTTGGATGTATTCTTTGAGTTTAGCATCTATACCAATGATAATGTATTCGATACCGCCCGTATCGCATATATTAACACCGATGGATGCTGGAGCATTTTGACCGAGTAGATCGTACAGTATTACTGTTTCCGGCATATGGTTATGTAAGTAATCCGGAAATGTCATATTGTTTAATTGTAATCTTCGGCCGAAATCAACAAGAGTCATATTATGCCCTCCTTTCCCTAGAATCCCTCCATAGCATCTTGAACGGCTTCTGCGGCTGCTGCATCTTGTCCCTCTTTAGACTTTAATGCAGTGAGAGCATCGTGAAATAGTTTACTAAGCATACCAGCAGGTAAGTTCATCAACTCTAAGAAAGATATGCGGGCTTTGTAAAACCCGCTTATACTTTCACAGATATTCATGAGTTCATCAAACGAACGAGCTGGTAACGGGTAAAAAGCATTGATGATGGATCTGCGTACATCTTTTCAATCTTCTTTTTACACTTTGGACAGATAGCTGATGGATAGATGTATCTGATTGCATCTGTTGGTCTGTCATAGTCGTCAGTCTTCTTAATGAGAACTTCTCTCTGGTCATTTGTAAGAGAAGTCTTAATGATATTGCCGAGGTCACGGAGACGTGCCTTAGCAGCCTTACGAGTATCGTCTGGATATTCCTTGAACTTAACCGGAACGAGTGAGTTTGAAGCCTTATCAATATAGTATACCTCGTAGATGTACTGTGTGATAGAGATAAGGTCCATGTACTTGTTAGCAAAGTCCATATCGAGAGCTGCAATTTCGGCAATCTTTTCGAGTGTTGGCGCACCCATTGTGACAGCGTATTCTGCAGAAATCTGAACAAGGTCTCTCTGTGGTTCGAGACAAGCATCCGGATTGAGATGTATAATCTGATCGAAGCGTTCTTTCCACTGTGGGTCGTCGTCGCTGAATTCAATCATTTCTTCAACGTTCTTGATTTCCGGCCATACTTCCTTACACTTATCCTTTTCGTTGTGGCATTCGTATGAAAGGATATTACCTACCTGGCCATATGTAGCCTTATAAGCAGCGAAGATAAGGTCATCAACGTCTGCCCAGTATATAGTCTTAGTCCATTCATTGAATGTAGACGGCTTAGGTGAAACGATATGGTTGTATATCATTTCAAGTAAAGATACGTAGTAAGCGAAAGTAGAGATTGTAAGCGCTGTCTGTCTTGCATTGCCTCTGTAGTTTCTGTTTGTAATGTACTTTAACTGTTCGAGGTAACTAGGATCGAAGCTAGCGATCTCCGGACCGTCAAATGCAGTTAAAGTGATTGCACGTCCTGATGTAAGGAGTGCATGTGTAGCAGTGGTTGTAGGAATCTTTGTGTATCCTGCAGCCTTTGATGCTGACATAGTTTTTGTGGAGATAGACATTTTTGAAAGGTCAACGACATCGTTCTCAGGAATGATATTGAGAAGAGACTTAACCTCACTGATATATTTCTGTTTACGAGCTTCGAATTCTTCTTCGCTTTCTTCATCGTCCTCGTCTTCGGATTCTTCTTCGTCGTCGAGGTCAGCAAAGTCACGTTCATCCATTTCGAAGTTAGGGTTTACCGCATCCCTTACCGGAAGTTCTTCAAGCTTCTCTTCAGGTTCAGTTTCTTCAGCAGGAACTGGTTCTGGAGCAGGAGTTGGCTCGAATGTCTGACCAGGAACGAATTCGTTCGGGTCATCTTCTTCAGGTTCAACTTCTTCTGGTTCTGCTGCTGCCGGTGCAGATGCCTGAGGAACAGATGGTGTTGCTGATGGCTTTGTCATTCCAGGAACGAATTCAGCCTGACGGTTTTCAACTTCTGAATCGAGGTTTGGATTGAAATTCATTGCATGTTTTTCAAGTTCCGCATCACTGATATTTCCTTCAGCTCTGAGTTCCTCACCTTTCTGCTTAATCTGAAGCAGTTCGGCGTTGAATCCTGTGAGAGCAACGTCCATTGTGTCCATGGCTTCGGCAACCATGGCATTGCTTGTCATTGTAGCAGGTTCATCTGCTTTATCTGTAACGATAACTTTTTCTTTTACAGCGTCACCGCTGAGGATGTCTCCAAATCCGCCTGTAGGTACTGCCATTACTAAATCTCCTTCTGCAGGTGCAGCAGGTGTTGTAACAGCTTCTTCTGTTGGTTCAATACCTTTTAATTCGTCGAGTTTCATGTGTACTTTTCCTCCTTAAATTAATGAATCGAGAGTCTTTCGGGTGTTCTCATCCACGAGAACTTTCATTGATGACATCAGAGATGACACCGTAATTTGTATTGTGTTTGTGTTGTCCAGGTTCTTGATAATGGTTACATGAACCTGAGGATCTATCAGATGCGGCATAAACCGCTCAATCTGACGTTTAATGTCATTTGCCAATGAAGCCTTTATAGCTTCACAGTCTTTGTATCGGTACTTAGATACCAAGCCAACACCCAATGTAGGATGTGATGGATAGGTTCCTGGTTCCATCATTATAAGTCTTACGATATTGATTTTATCGCCTTCAATACCTTCGAAAACCTTAGCTTCCTGTTTACGAGTAACACTCAATACGTGCTCGTCCATATGAAGCCCTCCTTTCAAATAATGCTATTAATTACTTGTTTGTTATGGTGTAATGTTCTATGGGTAAATTTTTACATAGGCTTATACGAAACATTTACATAATCTTGTACGAAAGGAAGGTGATTACAATGGGCAGAAAATACAGATGTGTTTACTGTCAGAAGCCGTTAGAACGTGCAGATCTTATCAAGCATATTGACAGAAATCATATGGACATGGTACCAAAAGAGTACCCTGTTGAAAGGCTTGTGTTTGATATTTGCAATAATAAAGATGTCGGACATGGTCACGGCATCTGTAATATATGCAAAGGTCCTACTGAGTGGGATGACAAATCTGGACGATATAAAGTATACTGTTCAGACAAATGCCGTTCAATCATGAGAGAGAACGCTGTCAAGAATATGATTAAGGTACATGGCAAAAGCACACTTCTTAATGACATAGAGCATCAGGAGAAGATGCTTGCTGCAAGAAAGATATCTGGTAAATACAAGTTTACTGATGGCGGTGTATGTACTTATACAGGTTCATATGAACACAAGCTTCTTGAATTCATGGACAAAGTACTTCATATTACATCGGATGACTTAGTTGTGCCAGGTCCAGTAATAGAATATGACTTCAAAGGTGAAAAGAAGAAATACATCACAGATTTCTTCTACATTCCATACAATCTTATCATCGAGGTTAAAGACGGTGGTGACAATCCGAACAAGGCTGTTGACCAGTCTGAAGTGCGTGAGAAGACTCATGCTAAAGAAGATGCAATTGTTAAACTCGGAAAGTATAACTATCTCCGTTTAACAAACAACAACTTCATGCAGCTTCTTGATACATTCATCGAACTCAAAGAGAAGTCTATTGACAATGATGAATCCAAGACATATTCTATCAACGAATACTGTGCCAATACTCCAATGGTTGGATTCAATGGCCCAGTACAGCAGGACGTTCTTGCACGTCCATTATTCATAACACATTGCTTTGATGCCGAAGTCAAGAGAGATCAGTATCTGTTATCTAACGACGTTGTTAGTCCGAATGTGATGTGTGTTAATGATGACGGTAAACTTGAAAAGAAACCATCATCCGAATTCAAAAGTTCCCGTTGCAATATCTACAAGTATGTCGGCAAAAAGTCTGCAGACATTCTCTCGGAGGTATATGCTGCATATAAAAACAATACTCTTGTGAAAGAAAACTATCTGGCTGAACTAGTTACAGAATCTTTAATCCTTGAACCAGATCAGCTTAAGTGCTGTGCTTTGCTCGAGGAAGTACAGCTGATTAGTGATTCAGCAAATAGCAGTATGACTACATTCTTAACCGAAGCTGCTAGACTGAAAGATTCTAACAAAGTTGTAGATTTCGCAGTATTGGATGTCAGCCTTTATGACATCAAGAATGCAATGCTTGAAAACTACGAGAATATTGACATACGGGAAGATGTTAATGGATACTTCGCAGTTAACACCAAGACTCACTGTAGAACTATAAGTGTAAGAGACTTTGATTCTATCAGTGAATCTATGATCAATTCCATGGTTTTATAAAGGAGGACATACTATGAACTTATTTGCATTTAACGTAGCTGACCTTTTAAAGAAGGCTGCTGAATCTGATGGTTCAGCTCAGGACTCAGTATGGACAGCTGATATCAGAAAGAACTTCCAGGACACACTCGCAGGATTCCCATCTGTAGCTAAGTGCTGCAAGGAATCATTCAACTGGACACCAGAAATGGTACCTGTAATCTGTGCAGAAAACATCGAAGAAAGCACAGAACCAAAGACTGAATACTATGTAGAACTCGAAATGGTTGCTAAGCTTGCTGACTCAAAGCAGACAGGCATTGCTGAAGCATTCTTCATGGTTCAGAACTACATCGAAGAACAGGCTGGCGAAGAAGCTGCTAACGAGACATACCTTGTTATCAGAAACGAATCAGAAATGCTTCTTCAGGAAGCTGCTGACGCTGCTGGTTCAAGACTTGAAGACATCAAGTACAATGGACTTAAGGCTACAACAGATATCCTTAACGACCTCGTAGCAAAGGCTGTACCGATTAAGACAATGTAATCACAAAAGATTCCCCGTAGGATGATATCCTACGGGGAGTTTATTTGTTACTTGATATCCGGCATTGGAGCACCGTTTTCTGAACCTCGTACTGCAATATAACAGCCCTGTAATACCTGTATCATTGCCGTTATATATGCATTGGCAAATGTCATAGGACTGAATACTATTGTGTATATAGATGTCAGGAATGTTTCCGTGAATAACGGCATATCCAAATCATCAGTTACATTGAGCTTACGAAGCTGATCAACTATATTACCCGCTCTATCGTTAGCCGTTTTGTACCAAGTAGATAACTTGGTGCTATAATCCTTTCCAGCTTTTTCGGATAAGTTAGAAAAGCATTCTGCCTTAATAGCTTCCGCTAAGTCGACATTGCGTTCTTTAACGTAAAACCGATTACATAATATGTCTATTTTGTTGATACTAGCACCGGTACGTTTAGACATAAGACTGCCATTATATTCAGCCTTAACTAAAGATTCGAGAGCGTCTATACCGTTATATTCAGTATTGTTCTTAAGGCTATCTACCACTTTATCCATAATGTCGAGACCCTTATCTGCTACACCAGTAACATGGTCTAAATCCATTATAGGTTTATTGAATACGGTGACTTTAAGCGTACTATCATACTTAGCAGGTTCTGCTTTGTATTCATTATACGCTTTTTCTAATAATGCAGTCATCTTTTCCTTGTTCTTGCCAAAGAATTTTTCGATTATTTTAAGAACCTTTTCTCGGGCCTTATCGAATAACTCCATGAGTTTTCCGAAAATCTTGATAACTTTCTCTTTGATTTTCTTTATATCAATTGATTCGTTAACGACGAATGCGTCGACACTGAAATCTATCATAATATAAAACCTCCTTTACAAATAAAGAGTCTGTACCATTTAGGTACAGACTCATGTATTAATTACTTGTTACGATTTTTCTTGTTCTTCTTGTTACCGTTGCCGTTGTTGTTAGGCTTAACTTCCTCAGAAGCAGCTTCTTCAGCTGTAGTCTCTTCTTCAACGTTTTCTGTCTCAGGTTCCACTGTTTCGCCCTCAACAGCATTTTCTTCAACTGATGGTTCCTCAACTGCCGGTTCTTCGATAGTTGGAGCATCAGTTTCCGGTTCAGGTTCTGGTTCAGCCACTGTTTCAGTTGGCTTATTCTCTTCAACTGTTCCGTTATAGTAATCATGAATGATTGAACGCTTAGCAGCTTCAACAAATCTTGTGATTCTTGAAGCGAGTGTTCCGTCTTCAACTGTGACAGCATTGAATGCCGAAACGATATTGTTTATTGTTTCAGCATCTGTTGTTCTGCTAGCAACAGCACGCATTACGATTGTTTCGTACTGCATAACGATCTGCAGCTTGTTTGTAACTGTTTCATCAGTGATGAATTCAATTACCTTAGCGTAGTCGTTGATATCAGATACAGACTTGTCGTTTGTGTTGTTAGGAATCTTATCAGCCGGTGTTAATGTGCTGTGGCAAAGCTTGTTACCAGCAAACACTTCTTCAGCCTCATCGATGTATCCAACGTTGATTGTCTTGAGGAATTCAAGATGCTTGTCGCTGAATACCTTGTTAGCTGTGTTTGACATAAGAGCAATCTTTTCTACTGAACGAACACCTTCAGGTAATTCGTTTACTTTGATTCCATTACGGAGACATCTTGTGATGTCGTTAACTGTAGTACGAACCGGAACCGGTTTCATACCACTGATTTTTCCTGTAGAAAGAGCAATTGTTGCTCCACAAGGATTGATTTCTACAAACTTGTTAGTTGTGGTTTTAAGAATGATTTTCTTCTGCATTGTGTTAACCCTCCATTAAAATTCGTTTGCGGCTTCTTCGTATTCTTCCCAGGCATCAAGTTCAGATTCTACATCTGTATCGTCACCTGCATCAGCGATTGATTCAACAGCATCGTCGTCGAATTCGTATTCGTCATCGATGTTATCGTCATCACCCTGTACGTATTCGTTCTCCATGTCTTCCGGAGAAACGGCTGCACCGAATGAAATAGCTGAGTCAATATCAGAACCATTAAGGCCTTCAACTGTATCAGATTTGAGTGTAGCTCTAGCAGCTATACATGCTTCTTCAACCGCATTTTCGAGATACGCACACTCTTCGATGGAAGCGTGTTCGCTATCGTTAATGATATCAAAAACATTTTCCATGGTTATACCTCCTCATCAAGTCTTTCTCTTAATTCACATATAAGTTCGTCTTTGGCAGTTTTTTCTTTTACACCGAAAAGATCAGCTGATTCTGTTACAGAACCAGATTCTGCTTCTTCAATAAGTGAATCGACACAGTCGATTCTATCTACAGCTCCCAAAGCATCTTCTACTTCAAAGTCATGTATGCTTTCGGAAAGTACTTCATCAACAGTCTTCATAGTATGGTACCTCCTTATTATTTTTATTATGATGTTTTGGTAATTCTGTTTAAGTAATACTTCAACACGTATACAAGTATAGGTATATAGTAGAAGAAGTCCTTATTTGCCTTGAATTTAATCTTCTGAAGTACATCTAAGGTGTTAGAATCAAGTTCTTCTTCGTTGAAATATGTTGTAATCGGATTGTACATAGAGTATTCTTCCTGAAGAATATAATGACAGCCTTCCTGAGCGGACGCAACCATTACACTAGGTATTGGCTGGAATAATCCGAACATACATGGCTTATCATATATTACCGCATAGTATGTCTGAGGTACTGTAGCAAACAATGTATTTACATTGTCTATCATCTGACCATAAGCCTGCCTATCCGTAAAGGCCTTAAGGTCCTGCATCTCAATAGCACGGAATACAGATTCCATATAATCGATAGCAAATGTCTTAGGCATCGGAAGTTCGTGGTGAATATGAATGTATTCTGAACCGAATCCGTTGAATACTTTGTTACGAATCAGGAATTCAATAAGATATGGGTCATAGTAGAATCCCATAGCCGTACTGTATGTGAATGTCTGAAGCGAGTTATTCCAGAACAGTCCCTTATAGAAGTCAATGATGTCTCCGATTACCGTATCAAGTGTGGAAGCAAGCTGGTTATCCTCTTCAGTCATTACACACTTCATATCTGTACCGGAATTGTCGATGTTCATAACGAATGTACGAACAACCTGACGTTCAAGAGATTCGTAATCTCTTCCGTGAGTTGAATACAGATGACAACGAATACGATATGAGTTAGCATCGTTTTCAAATGTATCTATAACCACTTCATCAACAATGAAGAGATATCCCTTTGTCTTAGGGTTCTGTTCCAGCTGGTCAAAGATGATGAATGAGTTTGGATATGGTTCAAATGTATTTGGAATAACAACCAATTCGAATTCGACCGGTGTTGTTTCCAATCCGTTTTCACCATAGTCCATATTAAACAAAACTCTTAAGTCCTGGCCATAGAGTGTAGCATTCTTAATCTTGTTGTAACGGAATGGTGACTCTTTACCAAGCACGGCGAATTCTGTTATAGTACCGGTGTCCCATGTAGAACCTGTCTTATCTATATTATAGAAAGTCAGGTTTACCGGTTTAAGATTGTTATACATATAGTGGTTATTGGTAACCACTCTTTCATTAGCGTCCGAAATCAGTGTTGATACCGACTCGGCGTAATTTGATTTAACAAACGTAGCCATGATGTATCTCCTTTCACATTATAGAATAATGGCTGTCCTGAATATGATCAGCCGTAACGCCATAATCTTTCTCTCCAGGATAAGCATTACGATGACAAGTTATGCTATCTACAATCGGAGCAATCTTACGAGCAACGCTCTTTACCGAACGGTCGTCGACATCGGCGTCTGGATATAAATGTACATTTGCCATTACGAAAGGATACGCTGACAATACGTACTCAACAGCTTCAGAATATGACTTTCCGAAACCTGCGATTACTACATGGTTACCATTTGTATCACCATGCAATACGTTAAAGAAGATGCCTAATGCATCCATAAATCCCTCACAAACATGAATGTTTACTGGGACTATTGTGTTCAGATTAGTTGGTATTACGTAATACTTATCCGTATTCATGTTTTCATTGACTACATAGTTTACGTATTTCTTACCTAATAAGTCATACTTAGGAAGATTGTTTCCCTTTTTGTAGGTAAGATTACGAAGTGAAATCATATTATTGTTTGCACCAATGGCTCCGATAAAATACTTATCCAGAGTTTCCATATCACGCATGTTTCTTGTATATGACTTAACCTCGTTACCATTAAGTACATCTGATATATTTAAAACAAGTTTTAACCGAGTAGCATCATCATATGAAAGCTGAGTGCCAAGTCTTCCATTGATGTACTCTAACTTATGTCTTGTCAATTTATTATCGGTCACTTTAGTTGGACCTAAATCCAATACTGTACGTCCTGTTATTCTCTTAGCTCTAAAGCCAGACTTATCCTTAGATACAGAATTGAATCCCTCTGGCATCCAGAGATTGTATCCATTTAACCAGTTCTGATTTACAATACCAGACTTCATCGGATTGTGTGGGTCACAATGAAAACAGTTATGCATTACCGGAACGGTGTCATCGTTAAATGGACCTATATAACAATGTCCAGATCTGTCTCCGCAATATGGACATATACAAACAATCTGTTCTCCTCCCTTAGCTGTTCTAGCTTCAGGTAAGATATTCAGTAAGTAATCTTTAAACTCTTCTCTAGTCATTATAATCTCTCCTAATTACATAACTCCGGTTATCTTTCCATCAGATGTCATCATTATAATTGTTGGAGCTTTCTTTTTCTTTAACTCCACCGTGTACCCTAGCGAATCAGCGTATATTAGGAAATCTTCTAAAGATGTGAATTTGTCATTCTCGATATTGGCAATCTTTGCAACACTCAGACCAGACGCCTCGGACATTTCTGCCCGAGACTTCATGGCTTGATTGCGAATCTTTTTAATATCTGCAGCCAATAAACTCTTAACTGTCATACGAGTCTCCTTCGTCTCCGGAGAAATTGTATGAATTTGTAGTATCCTGAATAAGTGACACTACCGATGAACACAGTCCTCTGGATGGCAATTCTTTAAGAAGTTCTTCCGCTAATTCCGCACGTTCTTCTGGTGCAGCTAAGGTGATTGACCTAAGTACGACTAATGCTGCAATATCAGCATCGCCTTCTGTAAGGTCTGTTAATTTATCAGCTCCGGATAATTCAATCAGACAATCTACAACATTGTCCACAGAAACCGGAACACCTTCGAAGTATTCGTCTACTGCATCGGTTATACGTTTATCTTCGCAGCTCTCTGCTACTTTGAACCAGTCGGCAATAAGGTCATCGTAGTCTGTGTGTTTTAACGAGTCTACAAACGATGCAACCTGGTGGTTGATTTCTCGCCATTCTTCGATGCTCTTTTCACTAACAAAGTCAGCAAGACCGTACATTGTGTTAGGTCTAGCACTTGTTCTTTCAAAGAGATTGTACTGCAGCTTGATATTTGAATCTCGTCGATCAGCCTGCATCTTTTCAACAAGATATTTAGCATTCTCGGATATATTTCCATATCCACGAGCCTTATAGTCTTTGGCTATAGCACAGACGAACTCGATATCCATATCGGTAAATTTAGGACAGAACGTATCAGAACGTTCTACCACTCGGATTTGGTTAATTACATCTTTGCTCGGTAATACATATAAGAGTCTCTTAGGATATTCTATTACGTCGTATGATTCTATCGACATAATTGTCGCTTTTCTAAATCCAACCTTGAGGACTATACCTAAGATAGTACTCTGGTATTTGGATTGTTTGAGAGTGTTAAGTGGGTCGACGATGACCACATCTCCTCGTTTGAATTTCATAATTATTCCTCCAGTATAAAGTCTTTGATTAGTTCGAATGTACCGATGTTGAATCCTTCGTCGGTAGCAACGTATTTCTTTGTGTCGGTTTTTAAAAGGTCTTGCACTTGGTCTATCGATACTCTGTCACCATCGATGACACTACGAGCAGGTACAACCAAGAGATTGTGCCTTACATTTAAATAGTTTGTAAGTCTTTCGGAACTGAATACTTTAAGTATAGTAATGAAAGATTTCTGTACGGATTTTCTAACTGCTGAGTCTGACGCATCTTGGTCAAGAACTGTCACTTTGTCACTAAATCCCTGCACAAAGTCTTCAGATATCGCTAACGGATGCATCAATAATAAGTAATGATCTTCGCTGCTTTTGTTCATCTGAACAAGACCTCCTTTATATAATTTACTCTGATGTTGAGCTAGGCGTTAAATAAAAATCCGGAGTAGAAAATCTACTCCGGATGAGTTTATTTTTTAGTAGTTGTAAATATAGGTACAGTCGAAGTTGTGTGCTGGAAAAACTTACCGTTAGACATGCCAATAGTACCAGACGGATTGTACGCATAAACGTCATAAGGATTGTCTTTGCCGTATGAATCTTTGAGTACTTCAACGACGTCTTTATATGAATCGACTTCATGTAATCCTTGGTGTTTTCGCCACGATGACTCGAACCAGTATTGTTTACCATCAATAGTTATGATTGAAAACGTATGAGTTACGATATCATCAGGATTATCGCTCTTCTGCATCACGAACATATAGGACTTGTCTTTAACCCGCATTTTAGTAAACGCGTCATGCTGATAGTTTACAAAGTCCCAACATATGCCGGCATGATATTTATTCATATCGGATAACGAATGCATCCGGTATTGGGACCAGTCTACTTTATCCGGATCGGTTATCAGCTTACCGTTTATCAGAACACCATATTTCCATTTGGAAAGCTTCGAATTCAATTCTTTAACTTTGGTAAGTTTATCGGTATTGTTAAATGCTTCTAGAATGAATGATACGTCACTCATAACGTATCCCTCCCTTATCTTACATTACAGAAATCATATGACTCTGTAACTGAGTTACCGCGATATTTTTCGGCAATAGCGTGGCGAACACTGGCATTATTAGTCATTACGTCGACTATAGCCTCGTCAATTATTTTAATGTATTCTTTGGTTACTTCGTAAACTGATGTCGCCATTTTTAAATAGTACGTTGTCATAGCCGCGAAAACGACACTCCATTTTGATACTATTTGTTTGACAGCATCTGCAGCGGCAACAGAATCATTGTCAAGACGTTCAACGAATTTATTCATAGCAGCTTTACCAGATTCAATGCTTTCACCGATACTGTCACGAGAATATATGCTAAAATGTATATTGGCGGCAGATACCGCAAATTCAAGCATATCCGGTCTGAATCCAAACCCTCTCATATTGTTCATAGTATACTGATATATCTCAGACTGTAAGCATTCTTCGAGTGTGTGAGTACCGCCAGTAACCATATCGCTTAACTTGGATGTAAAATCGTCATCACCCATTGAACCTATGCCAAGAGCTTCAACCTTGGACAGAGTTTTTGATGATGTTGCGATAATGTATGCAATCGGATCTTTTTCATTTTTCAGTTCATCGACGGATATGCCGAATAGATCGTCGAATAATACTGATTCAATGTCGTATATGATGGCACCCACATCGTCAAGACGTTTTTTCGATAACTCAGGATATACGTTCGATAACTTAATATCCCCGGCTTTCTGGTTTACCAATTTGACAGCCTCATCCATTGCCAAACTGCTATATGTGTGTATCTTTAACCGGTTTGACAATATATCCTTCATAATCTCGTCATCGGTTGCTTCTTTAGATCCCGGTTCAGGTTTAACTTCTTCCGGCTTCGTGTTAGGTTTCTTCTTACCGAATCGTTGATTCAGCTTCTTTAACGCTGCGACAAACTTCTTAGCAACGTCTATGATTTTATCGATTATAGCTTTGAAGATCTTTTTGAACTTCGCTTTGATATCGAGGCCTTCGCCAATGACATCATAATTAAATGATTCTAATGCAATATCCATATTACGTTACCTCCTTATCTTATTGAACAGAAATCGTATGACTCGTGCTTCAGGTATGAAAATACGCCGGTTTTGTTTTTATATTCATCGACCAGTTTCTTCTGAAATTTAGTGTCATTGTTAAGCATATCATCGTATGCGGAATCAAGCAGATTTTCCATTGTGGTAATAAAATTATTTTGAACCGTGAACATTCGGACGTATGCAGATGCGAACACTGTGACTGCAGATACGATGTCCTGCATATGTGCCACAATTTTATCAAACTGTGAAACCGAGAATGGAGACATCGAAGTTATTTTGCGTGACATGAGTTGAATAAACGTGTTCGCATTCTCCTTAATACTGGAACTCTGGAACTCACCGTCGCTTTTATATATAACCGCAAATCCAAGTGTGTCGCCGTAAAGATACACGACATCAGCGCCGCCTCTTGCCATCGAGCCGAGATCTTTTTTAGCATACTCAAACCACGTTTGGAATTTTTCATATTTCATGCATTCAGCAACAGACACTTTTTCAGTTTTAACGAGATCTTTAATGTCATTTACAGGATCGTTTGTATTTGGTAATAGCTGCGAAACTCTTTTAGCTAACTCAGAGTCTAAACGTTCAATAATTTTCGTAAATCCGTCTTCAGCGTCGTCTATGTACGAAAAATCATCAAAAAGGAAGAATGCCGATGAACCCGATGTGTAGTTCCGCAATTCGCTGACAATGTCGCCGATGTGTTCTTTACCGTATAACGGCAAAGCTACATTGTCAATCATAACAGAATTGAAATTCTTTTTAGCATGTTCAACAATGTCATCCATGTACGCGCGCTTTATAAACGTTGCATGGCCTGTGCGTTTTACGAAGTCTAGCGATTTATTAAAATCATCAGCAGCTTCAGCCGCAGCTCGTTCTTCCGGTGACGGTACATGAATAGTTTTTAAGTCTTCCGGTTTGGGCTTATTAGCTTTGGCAGCCTTTCGCTTTGCCACGATTTTCTTGACAAAATCTGAGATTTTGGTCCATAAATTTATGATAGCGTTTACGATTTTACCAACAACAGTTTTGATTTTAGACATAATCCCGCTTGCTGATACCTCGTTTACTACATCATAATTAAATGTTTCTAATGCAATATCCATAATTCATATCCTCCTTATCCATGTTTATGCTTTCGCCAAGAGTACACATACATCTCAGCCTTTTTGTTATCATCACATTGCTCAAAACCAAGAGACTTGTACAGTTTCTGAGCCTTTGTATTTGTGTATGATACCTGGAGTTTAATTTGAGTATGCTTGCTCATAATATCTTTCAGTATCTTGGTTCCTAAACCAGACCCACGATATTCGGGTTTAAGGAATATCTCGCCGATATACCACCAAGCACCACCGTCTATCGAACACTGAGTAAGCATTCCTGCAGATTTGTCATCTCCAATGACAATCATTTGTGTATTTTTAACTGATTCTTTAACGTCATCACGTATAGCTTTCTGAATCCACGCTTCGTCACGCTGTTTAGGAGATACGGAATCCATTTCCATATCGTACATTGTATCTTCGTCTTTAGCAGTAGCTCTACGTAATGTGTACGTCATAGCAGCTTCGTTAATTGATAACACTGACATATTGAAATCCATAGACAATTCACCTCCCTAAGCTCTGTTATAAAAAAGTTGATAAAAAAAAATAATGGGGAGCTTTTTAAGCTCCCCATACAAGTGGTGTTAAATCATAAGAATGTACTGCAGATATTCTCTGATAATCAGCTCGCTCTGCTCTGTAGGAATCCTGATATCATTGATTTCTGTTCTCGGGTCAACGATGTATATCTCTGAAGATAACAGTGATGCTATTGTTTCGATAACACTGTTCATTACCTTCGGAGACATGTACTTCTTCTGTACAGCCTGGTATTCCTCCATTTGCTCCAACCGCACTGAATCCTTACGATTGATGAACGACTTTGCTGCAAGTTTGCTGATTCGTCCTGAGATGATGTAAGGGAATATCTTGAGATTTGCATTCAGCAATCTTTCCTTTGCAAGAATGATTAACGCTACATAATCTCTTATCGTGATTTCACGAATTGATGCTGTATCACCAAATTCAGCATTCCAAAGATTGAGAATCATTCTTCTCTGGAAACCATCCTTTGGCTGAAGCTGCTGATTGTTTTTGGTTAATTGAGCAATGTAGTAGTTTACTTCATCTACCGTAGGTCTACGATATTTGTTGTAAATTGTTTCCATTGTGTACTCACAGTTAACCTGATTCTGAATCATTAATCCGATATCAGCCTTTTCACGCTGCATCTCAAATCTGTCAAGAGGTGTAGAATTATCTTCGCCATCTCTCTTCGATGAGTCGTGAATAATGAAGTCGTACTCATAAGATATATCCGTAATCTGATGTCCTATCGAGTTCTTGATAACCGCGATATTGTAGTTTAACGGATTATCGTTATAAGTGTACTTAGGGAATGATGACAAAAGAATAGTTGACACCGTTGCACAAGTATTTGTGATTGCATCAATACCTCTTATCTGACATGTGTCCCAAAGTTTCTTGTCGTTCTTCGCAAGACTTGAAACGATAGTCATAACGGTTTCCTGAATCTTTGCGTGGATGTCGATTGTTGGATACAGGTCAAGAATCATCTGTACAATCTGGCTTAAAAACGCATTGAAGTCTGTCTGCTTACTTACATATGCATAGTGAGCAACGATTGGAAGTAAGATGTCCATAATTGTGGACATTTCCATCATTGTCATTACATGTACTGTGTCATAACAGAGTGCGTCGTTTGTTGATGCGTACGGTTTAACCAGTTTGTTGTTAAACTGTTCCTGATTAAGCTGTCTCATCTTGGATAAAAGTGTTGGCTTGTTTGGATTCAATGTCAGGAAGTAACGCTGAATGTCACACTTAAACATGTCTACCGTGTACTCTTCCTTTAAGATTAAATCACACTGAGCTTTGATATTAGCATACACCAATATCAATTCTCTATCCGGGTCATAAAACTTCTCGAAGTAGTTGATGTACTTGAAAAGCTTTGGCTTGATACCGTCAAGGTATCTCTTCTTTGATTTCAGGCAGAATGAATCAAGTTCGAAGCTTGCTTCTTTCATGCCCAACGCATAACTGACTGGTGCCATGATTGTGTCCTTAGTATATGTAATTAGCATATCATTCGGACCCGGCTGCCAATCGTCAATTGGCCATCTCGTATTGTTAACCTGGGCTAATGTTGGTCTCTTTCCTATCCACTGTTCTGGTGTATAGAATTCCATAATTGATGTCCTCCTTTTCCGAGCAGACTTCTGACTGCTTCACCCTTATAATATATAAGTGTTTTTCTGATTAACGTTTACGTGTTTTACCAACTGTCTTAGTGGTCTTAGTCTGTCCGACTGTACGGGTTGTTTTGCTCTTTCCGGTAGGTTTTGATGGATTAACAGTGTTGACAATCTTGTCAACCGTATCCTGAATCTCCGATGGAAGCTTCTGAATCTTCTTTTCAACCTTACGTTCGAATCGGTTTATCTTATTTGTAGTATCAATCTTGTGCCTTACCGAAGCATCCGTATGAATCTTACCGTTTATGATCATCTGATTGTATTTTGCCGGATGCATCATAGCGATATTCTCTTTATTGAAGAGATTGAGTTTATGCATTACGAGATATGCGAAGTAAAATGACTTACACATTCTCAGATTATGGTCTGGATTAGTATGCACCGGTTCCTGTTTAAGAGCCAGTTCATTAAGCTTGAACTTGAGAGAATCGATAAGCATGTTCTCCTTATTGAAGCACCAGCAATAGTAATAGATGAATCCCGGGTCATTTGAGAAGAACTTAACTTCGTATTCGGATATTGTCTTGTTTGTAATCTGTTTATCATTCTTAGGGATAAACTGAAGTACTACGTCATACTTAACGTTCTTTAGTTTAGCGTCAGGAATGTAGAAGTAGAACCAGTATTCATCTCCCTTTGTATATATAGCCACTTCGGGCATCTTGTTTTCTCGGATAATGATATCGTTAAGCTTGTTAGTATAAGACTGCATCAGTTCTCGGTTTGTCTGATTAGCAAGCTTAGGATCGTTTATGTATTCTAATAAAGTCATAAGAACTTTAGCTCCTTTCTTCTTAACGTAAAAGGCGGAGTCAGAATAATCTGACTCCGTCAATTACAAGAATTATATATAGGAAATTAGAGGTCTTCTGGTTCCGGTCCGTAAGATGTGTAGTTCACATCTGAAAGGATGAACTGGTTTGATGTGAAGATGAGCATAAGAATCTTTGAAATTGTCTTAAGGATACAGATATCTGTTTCGATAGATGACAGAACCTTTCCGTCGAAGTCCTTAGTTCTGAGGTTGAATGGGCAACCCTTTTCAAGTGATTCGTTTGCGAGTTCTTCAGCCTTTGCATCGTCGCCGCTTACTGCTGTGATGTAAAGTGCCTTTGTAAGTTCAAGATAAGCAGTCTTAATGATAGCGAGAATCTTCTGTGTTTCTTCATCATCAGAAGTTCTTTCTGTAACTGCACGGAATGCTTCGAAGTTAGCACCGAAACCTACACCGTACTGTGATGCTGAACGAGCGTTGAGTACTGCGTCATCGAGTGCGTCGAGTTCCATGTCTCTGTCCTGTGCAGAGATACCGCCGTATGAAATCTGAACCATACGTCCCTTAAGGCCGTTAATTCTCTTTTTATAATTGAAAGTATCTGTGAGTGGAGCACCGTCCTTAGACATTTCTGCATACTTAGCTTCAAGTTCACGGAGCTTGTTTGAGTATATATCTGTAGGTGTTCCATCTTCGTTGTACATGCATGCAGGTGAGTATGCCTTGCATGATGTGAATGTAGCTTCAACAGCTGCAGCATGACCTGCAAATGATCTGAAGTTAGCCGGTGTAACAGCCTTGCCTGTCTTTTCCATATACTTCTTGTTTTCAGGGTCAAGATACTTGCAGATGTGCTTGCCGCCTGACATTGTGCAGAGGTCATCCATAGATGGCTTATCAACCGAAGTTACGTTTGGAACGAGGAGGAATGGAGGCTTCTGGTCATAAGGACAAGCGGCCATCATTTCTTCTACCTGTGCAAGGTATGCTGAATAGTCTGGTGTGAAGTGTGGGCAGATAACTACTGTAGGTGTGTACTTACGATCAGCAAGAAGCTTTTCGCTAGGTGTCTTACCTGCAGCAACAAGTCTGTCGCATTCTGTCATTGCGGCGATTGGCTTAGCAATGTTTTCGTTGAAGATGATTTCAAATGTACGAAGCTGTTCTGCATTGTCAATCGGATCATCAAAGAAGTAGATTTCCGGATTTTCGATTCTGCAGATATTGCCCGGTCTGTTTACGTATACGCCGCTCTTGAAGCCTTCGAATATCATCATACCGTCAAAGTCGATGATTTCTGTTCTGCTGTCAGAAGAAGCGACTGTTTCGATAAGTACATCAAGACCGTACTTGTCGTACTGATCCATGATAAGCTTAACGAGATCTTCTCTGCCGTTTGTTGAGATATAGCAGATGTCTCTGATGAGTTCCGGTGTAGCATCCTTGGCATTCTTCTTGATGTCTTCGCAAAGCAGGTCGATTACTTCACCGAATTTTGTCATGATACCCTGACGGTCGTATTCACGATCAGCCGGATACATCTTGTTGAGCTCGTTAAAGAGCAGATAAGAAAGCATTACGATTGAAGTTGTAGCATCGCCGACTACCTTAGCCTGCTGCTGACACTGCGAATCGATATCTGCTTTAATTGAGTTTTCAATTTCACCGCTGAAATTAATCTCTCTTACTACAGAGAGACCGTCCTTTGTGAACTTCGGGAACATGTTTGGCTTGTAAATATTTGTAACAGAGCCATTCGGTCCGAATGTTCTTCTGAGTGCTTTGTACATCTCCTTGAGAGTTGCGAGCTGTACACTTCTTAATACTACTGGTCCTACAATATTTGTTTTCATGTTTTAGTCCTCCTATATATAATTTATATACTTAATAGTTATGAATGATGTATTATTTTACTTGGCATATGCGTTGTATGAGCCAACCTGACAATTGAGGGTAACCATCGCGAATAACAGATTCTGATCGATATTAACGTAGTTTTCTTTCATCATATTCCTTGACCAGTTTGGAACAAGAATTGATGTATTGGTTAAAACGTTAATATCTTCGCCATCTGCTACAAGTGACAGGCCATCCTTTAAATCGTCAATATTTTCGATGTAGACTTCGTCTGCTCCCGATATATCGCCGATGAGAGTGGTCTTTCCCGACATCATCGTGGTAATTTGAGTACTACTATCGGGATATGTCTTTTTAAGTTCGGTAAGAACTCGGTTGAATACATCCGCCTTGATAGCAGCAATGTCGTTGTTTTCCGAACGGCAAAGTATATCAATAGTAGCCGATGTTTCAGATACGAGCTTTTCAAAGAACGCGAAGATTGATGTCTTAAAGAATGATGCTGATATAAGGACATCTCTCATAACCTTAGCGTTATTAGTGATGTCGTAATACAGTTCATCAAGTTCTTCGGGGTCTGTAGAGATATCGTAATTACGTATCGGATTACGATGCTGTCTTTCTCCAAGTAATGCTCTAAACATTTCTGCATTAGGAGCATCAACGTGTGTAAGCTGCCATGCCCAGTGTGTCTTGTCGTTAGATACAGCTAAGGCTAAGTAAGAGCCTATAGCTACATCTATATCGAACAGACAATCAAAGTCCATGACGATATGTGTTGTTTTCGTAAATGCCATTTTAAACTCATCCTCCGTAGCGTTGAGATAATCTTCAATCTTAGCAGGTTTAGAATGAAGTCTAACCAACTTAAGGCTTTTCTCCGATAACCTTAAGCTAAAATCTACGCTTTCCATAAATAATCCTCCTTATTCGTTATCGTCGTCATTTCCGACGCACATACAAAGAAATACAAGCAACTGACACAATACATATGCTAATACTCCTCTGAATGATAATAACACCGTTGTTGGTACAGTAACGATAAACCAGACTAGCATAAGTCCAGCTATTATGGTGAATTTACCTAAATCGGTTTTAAAGAAACGTTT
>Ga0255343_1000853_pt1 | contig 44740 bp, 41 predicted proteins | sample wastewater_treat_4_FD_192413 | JGI IMG/M metagenome (GOLD analysis project Ga0255343, IMG submission 192413) | Wastewater microbial communities from Lulu Island WWTP, Vancouver, Canada - plant16 | ecosystem: Engineered > WWTP > Wastewater > Unclassified | place: Canada: Vancouver, British... | reverse complement strand
AATACTTGGACTGGAGCTCAAACCTTTACTGCTAACACTTATTTTCCTGGCAGTGGTGTTTGGAACACTAGTGGCAATGTCGGTATCGGCACCGCCAGTCCTAGTACTAAACTACACATTGTTGGAGATACTCTTTCTACTCGTTATTTTGTTAGCAATGGAAATACTGTCCTTAGTAAAAGTACTGGAGATTCTTTAAGGATTTCTACCCCAACGGGCTATATCGATGTTGGTTCTCAAAATGCTAGCTGGGCTCATTTACAAACTGATAGAGCTTCATTTTACTTTAATAAACCTATATCAATAAATGGTCAAATTAGTCTCTACAACGGCAACGGTACTCTTGACACCAGTGGTAATTTAACCCTTGCAGGCAACGTTTATGCTGCTGGTCGAACCGTCACTTGGGCTAATATTAATGCTGGATCATACGCTGGTACCACCTATTATGCTTATGGCTCTATGTGCACAGGTAACGCTAGTGGTTCTTGTGATGGAACTGGTGGAGTTGTCTTAGGTAGACTCAATACCAGCGCTTACACTAATTTTCCTAATAGCGGTAGTTCAATTATCGGTGGAGCGCTTAGTGTCGGTGGACGCCTCGATGTTAGTTCTGCTAGCGGCGCTGGCGGTTATATTTCCAGTGGCAACTATGGTGGCACTGGCAATGCTGCTTGGCTACCATCAGGTCTCTACTCCGCTGGTCCTAATTGGATTTATGGCAGTGTTAATTTTAACAACACCCTATCAAGCACCGCCGGCACTTGGAGCATTACTAACGCAGGGAACGGCACCTTCAACAATCTTTCTGTCGCCGCTCCTGCCGGATCCTGGTTAAGTGGCAAAAATGGAACTGCTGGTCTAAACGCCACCAACGCCCAAACAGCCTCCTCTTACCATCCCTTTATCCGCCAAACCACATCTAGTGGCCATGTCGTCAATCTTGGTGGCTTAGGCGATTATTTTGGATTTTTTGGCTATGACGCCGCCAGAACTGTTAACGGTTATGACTACAATATGAGCATGAATCTTGCTAATGGTAACGTCGGCATTGGTGTCCTCGCCCCCGCCGCCAAACTTGAAGTCGCCGGCACCACCTCCCTTATATCCAATGCCTCCGGCAATATCAATGTTCAAGCCGGCGGTTCCGGCGGCGTCTACCTTGCCCCCGGCGCCGGCGCCTGGGCCGCCTGGTCCGATGTCCGCCTCAAAAATATTACCGGCACTTTCACCCGCGCCCTTGATGATCTTATGACTCTTACCCCCATCCGCTATACCTGGAAAAATGACCCCACCAATGCTCCTCAAGTCGGTCTCATTGCCCAACAAGTCGACGCCATTCTCCCCGAAGCTATTTCTACCAACGAAGGCTACCTCGGTGTTAAATATACCGACATTATTCCCCTCCTCACCGCCGGTATTCAGGAGTTAAACCAGAAACTCGATGGTATTGCCATTACTGACACCGGCAGTATTAGTACCAATTATGTCACTCCTCCTCAATCCACCAATTATTTTACTACCAAAGATGAAATCGAAACCGCCGACTATTCCATCACCGATATTCTTGGCAAAATATCCACTAATATTTCTCAATTTGCTCAAATTGCCGCCGCCAAAATTAAAGCTGGTCTCGTCTCCACCACCAACCTTATTGCCGATACCGCCGCCATCAGGAATCTCACTTCCAATCGATTAACTTCTGAACAAATCATCTCCCCATTGGCCAACATTGACCAACTTACCACCCAAGATATTCAATCCACCTCCATCACCACTCAAAATCTAATCTCTGACCAACTGACATCTGATAAACTGACATCCAACCAAATGACCTCTGACCAACTTACTGCTCGCAACATTCATAGTAGTAATATTTCTACCGAAAATATTAATGTTTCTGGAGAATTCTATGCCGACCAAATCATTTCCAAAGACGGTCCTATTACCGATGTCATGACTCAAAAAATCAACGATCTCCGTACCGAACTCCAAAATCTGGTTTCTGCCACTTCCGAAGCTACTCCTAGCGCTATTCTCACTGCTTCCGACTCCTGGTCAACCGACATTGCCGATGACTCTGCCACCATCACTGGCAGTTTGTCTCTCACCGACAATCTTATTGTCGGCGCTCAACTTATGGTCAACGGTGATGCTCAATTCGGCAATGCCCTCGTCACTGGTCGCTTTGTTGTCGGCGAAACCATCATCAAAGACAATCTTATCGAAACCAGCAATACTGCTCTCTTTATCCAACCTAGCGGCACTGGTTCAGTTCACCTTATGGGTGATACCCTGATTATTGCCGATAATGGCCAAGTTCACATCAACGGTGATCTCACTGTTACCGGCTCACTTTTTGCCAACCTCCTCCAAGCTCAAGAAATCAACACTACCAAATTAACCGCCCAAGATATCCAATCCACTGCCGTCACCACCCAAAACCTGACCTCTGAAAATCTAAGATCTGAAGAACTGATATCTGACAAACTAAATATCGCCACTGACTCTAGCTCTCTTATTGTTGCCTCCAACACCAACACCACTCTGCCTACCACCACCGTCGCTGTCACTTCCAACGCTACTGCTGGTACCAGCACCCTCCCCGCCAACATCACCAATCTAACTATTTCTACCAATAAACTCACTCCCAACTCTATGGTTTATCTCACCCCCGTCGGTTCTACCAACAATCAGGTCCTATACATCAAAGAAAAAATTATCGAAACTGACCAACTGACATCTGACAAACTGAGATCTTATTTTACCATTGCCCTCGACCAACCCTTAGACCATGATATTAATATTAACTGGTGGATTATTAACTAGTTACAAGTTAATCAAGTTTTTAAAGTTATAAAGTAAAAATGAAAATAGCCAAATTTGAAGATATTCTTGCCTGGCAAAAATCACAAATTTTAGTTTTAAATATCTATAAACAATTTTATCCTTGTCATGATTTTTTATTCAAAGATCAAATTCTTCGAGCCGCCGTTTCTATTATGAATAATATTGCTGAGGGCTATGAAAGAATGTCCAATAAAGATTTCAAAAACTTTCTTTATATCTCCAAAGGATCTTGTGGTGAAGTTAGATCTATGCTTTATTTAGCTCTCAAACTAAAATACATTTCTCCTTCAAATTTTGATTGTTTACACCAACAATCTATCGAAATTTCCAAAATTATTTCAGGTCTCATCAAAACTTTATGAACTTGACTAACTTGATGAACTTTATGAACTTTACAAACTTGATGAACCTTACAAACTTTATAAACTTTATGAACTTGATAAACTTTATAAACTAAATATGTCTTTCAAAAAAAATCTTATTATTCTTATCTCCATAGGCTTTATCTTTGGCATTATTGGTCTCTACTTCCGTCACCTTAACTCTTCCCCAAAAACTCCAAAATTATCATCCTCACCCTCACAGCCGATAGCCAAATCAAACGATTATTATTCTTTCAAAAGCACTGGTGGTAATTTTACCACCTACTTTCCTGACAATCTTATTGATCAAAATTCAGATATCAAAGTCGAAAAAGACAACTCTTCTCTTACTTTTAGTCTCCTTTCCTCTCAAAATAAAAAAATTGTTGGTCAAGCTCAAGACAATCACATTACCTACTCCAAAATATCCCAATCTGGATCCGCTTTTATTGATCTCCGCTATACTGTCACCGGCAACCGAATCATGGAAGAATTTATTCTCAACCAAAAACAAACCTTTCCTACTTTCAAGCAAAAAATTAATCTTTTCAACACCTACGTTGCCAAATCTTCTGATTCAATTCAATTCAACCATCCCGGCACCGACAAACTCCTCTGGTATATCCCCGCTCCCTTTATGTATGAACAAAATCACCCCGAAATCAAACACTTCGGCATAAAATTTAACCTCGAATGCGAATCTCCCAATACTCCTCTCAAAGACTGTCGTGTTTTCATCTTAACCAAACAAATTACCCCCGAAGGTCAGGCCTGGCTTGACGATCCCGCCCGCAACTACCCCGTCATCATCGACCCGACTGTTGCCGACAGCTGCTGGGGGGTTGGTGGTTATTGTGATGATGGTTGTGTTTATGGAGCTGTCACTGGCTCTACTGTCTATACCACCTGTGCCAACGGCGCTGTCTGCGCCGGCACTAACTGCTGGTATACCAGCGCCGGCACTTGTAATGCCAGTTGCACCATTGCTTCTGTTACCGCTGTCACCGCCTACACCGGTTGTACTGCCACCTTTTGTGGCACTCCCGGTTGTTGGCAATACGGCTCATCCTGCAACTCTAATTGCAACTGGTGCAATGTTGGCTCTGCTTATTTCTATCCCACCTATAATGATTGTATTAATAAAACTAACGGCAACATTGATGTCCAAGGCACCAGTAACTGTTGTAGTTCCGATGGTAGCGGTAATTGTTATATCTTTCGTAACAAAAGAAGTCGTTATGGAATTTATCCTAACTGTACTTTACAACAAGTCTGGGACTATTATTCAACCTGTACTTGGTACAACGGCACAACAGAATATTCCTATGATGTTTCTAATTCCGGCACTTGGTATACCGGTTCTGGCACTTGCGCTGCCGGTTCCGGCACTTGCTATGTTCTCACCGGTGGGACCACCACTTACACTGGCAATGGCGCCTGCGGCGCTGCCAATTGCGCTGGCGCTGCCACCCGTTATCAACGGACTCAATGCTCCTGGGCCCCTGCCCAATATCCCAAAGTTGTTTCCAATGCCACCACCCGCTATACCGGTTCTAGCGCCTGCACCCCCGGTGGCGGTGGCTCCTGTTATAAATTAGTTCAGGATGCTGCCAATACCTACACTGGCAATGGCGCCTGCGGCGCCGCTGACTGTGCTGGTGCCGCTCGACGCTACACCTCCCAAACTTGCACTTGGTATGGTGAATTGGGTGGGGACAGCCTTCGTTTTTCCGGCATCCGCCTTGAGCGCATCCGCGTCAATTAACTCTATAACTTTAAAACTTTCAACTTTATAACTTTATGAACTTGATGAACTTGATGAACTTTATAAACTAATATGCTTACCCCCGACCAAATCCACCAACTCCAATCTCTCGGCATCAAAACTGACCAACCGACACCCAATCATCTAACACTTGCCCATCCGGCAGGCGGGTCTGACCAACTGAGAACTGACAAACTGAAATCTAACATCTTCCCCTTACTTTCCATCTCCGGTCTGACTATTCTCTCGTTTTCCGGCTTAATTTTGTTAAAAAACAAAAACCAAACCCTCCCCGCTTCCCCTCAGGTCACTCCCGACACTTCTGTTAATCATCCCACCCCCACCCAAGTTCCCAAATCCATCCAACACTATCTTTTGGCCTCCCAACAGTTCTTTTCCCAAGCCAGCCAAAACCAGGATATCGACGCTTTCAATCAATCTATTTTGGCTGCCACCGAAGCCGTCAAACTTTTTCCCCAGGATTATCGCGGCTTTTTTCAGCGGGGACGGATTTACCACAGCATTCTTGCCTCCCAGCCCCAATTTCTATCTCAAACCATTGCCGATTTCACCCAAGCCCAAAAACTCAACCCCAACAATCCCGAAATTACCCGATCTCTCGCCTCCGTCTATGCCCAAAAAGGTGACGCTTCCGCCACCATTGATTATCTTTCCCAAACCATTGCCCTCGAACCCACCAAAGCCCAAAATTTTTATGATCTGGCCAAAATCCAACAGCAAGCCGGTCTTCTGCCTCAAGCTCTCCAAACTTACACCCAACTCCTTACTCTAGTCACCGACCCCAACCAAAAAACCCAACTTATCGGTGAAAAAACTGCTCTCGAACAGCTCATCTCTCAACACCCCCAAACCTCGCCCCAAACATCCACCCCCAATCCCATACCCACCATCACCCTTCCCCAATCACTCGACTCCCCCACCATCCAAGCCTCTATCCCCAGCGGACTCATCGTCGCCGCCCCCGAACAGCTAAACCAAATTCAAATTTCCAATTTTACCAACTCCAACTCTCTTTCCGGCACCGCCGTCTTGCCGTCAGGCACCAAAGACATCACTCTAACCAATACTAATATTTCTCCTTTATCCCAAATTTATGTCACCGTTACCCGCGGCGGCAAAAATCAAAATCTTCAAGTCATTTCTAAGTCCAACAATACCTTTACCGTCGGTCTTGACACTCCTATTCCCGAAGATATTGAGTTTAAGTGGTGGATTATTAACTAGTTGTAAGTTTGTCAAGTTCATCAAGTTATTGAGTCACAAGTTTTCAAATTTAATTCTTTAACCTTATATCCCGTAAACTTATTCTGCTACCATCCTTATTTATTTTAATTTATCTCCTCATCACTGCAAAAAAAACAAAGAGTTTTTTCCTCCCCTGTTAAGGGGAGATGTCTCGCTAAACGAGACAGAGGGGTTTGTCTTCCTGATACCTGTCCGCCCACCGGCGGATCTGACATCTGACAAACTGAGATCTTACTCTATGGGTGGCGCTAAATCAGTTCCTGTCGGCACCACTACCTGATCCTCTTCTTCAATTGTTGGTAACGGTTGTGGAGTTGTCAACGCTGGCTCCGTTTCTTCAGACTTAACCGCTTCTTGTTGTTGTTTTAACACCTCCTGATATTTTTTAACCGCCTCATCCAACTCTTTTTTCCATTCCGTCAGTTCTTTATTTGCCTTTTCATAGTCCTCTGAATCTGCCGGCACCAGCTTTACCGATTGGTCCAGCCTTGTTACCGCCTCCTGAATTTTATTCTGCTGTTTGGCGGCATAAGCCCAGTTATACCAAGCATTAGCCAAATTCGGTTTAGCATTGACCGCGTCCTCAAAATATCTTTCTGCCGAAGCATAATCTTTGGCTCCATAAGCCAACGATCCCAACTCCATCTTTATATTTGGATTGACCGGATCAAACACTGCTGCCTGTTGGTAAGACTGAACCGACCAATCAAAAGTATTATCAATCAGGCCAATCAGCGATCGATAAACCGAACCTAAATTTACCCAATAACCCGACATTTTTTGGTCCAAACCTACTGCCGCCTGAGCTTCTCTGACCGCCTGCTGGATCAAAGTCGATGCTTTTTGTTTATTTTCTTCCGTCATTTCTTCACCCTTTGGCACCTCAAAATAATTCCTTGCCAACGCCAAATTGGTCTGCGAATACATTGCCCGATAATCAGCTAAATTCGGATTCATCCCAATGGCTTTTATTTGATTGTTATACGCCCCTGTAGCATCATTCTTAACCGTCGCTGTCAATGACTCTCGCCAATAATAATCAGCTACCACTGGTTTAACCATCTTATAACCAGCAAATCCAACTATTACCAACACCAACAACCCCACTATATAAGGCATAATATTCTTTTTAGTTTCACCTGCTTCCAAAATCATTTGTGCTTCTTTCGTCTCCCCCAAAAACGTCGCCATCACCCAAAACATCAAAAATACTGTCAAAAACACCGGCGGCGTCAATAATACCACCGACCCCAACAAAACCAGTCCCAGTTTATTTTTCTGCTTCCAACTCGACACCATCAATATCAATATCAATCCCAATCCTACCAATCCCAACTCTGTCCACCAATGAAATATCCCCATCAAAGACACCCCAAACATATTCACCCACATATCTGTCATGTTAAAACTTGCTGGTCTAAATCTGGAAAATGCCTCCACAAAATTCCCCAATCCCACTCCAAACAACGGACTGTTTTTTAAAGTTTCTACCGCAATCACCCAAGATGTCGTTAGATCCAAATATAACCATCCTAATTTCACCAATCGATATCCCGCCACTACCACCATCAATCCCAAAAACGCCGCCACTATTGCTTCTTTAAAATAATCCGCAAATTCTGCCCTATTTTTAATTTTCTTAACCAATCGTCTCACCCATTCTACTGTCAAAAATCCAAACAATACCACTTCCGACAACAATGACCCAGTCACCGACCAACTATTACTAATCGATATTACTGGATTATCTTTTGGCCAATTAAACGGTAATTTTGATTCTGGCATCACAAACACCACCAAAGAAGTTATTCCCACCAACACCGCCGAAACTGTCAACCAATTTAATTGCTTTTCATATTCTTCCCGACTTCTCACTTGTAACCACAAGAAAAACCAAAATATCAATCCCACCAAACTACCAATCCCCAAAGGTGAAGTTATTGACCTTGCCTGCGCTCCTTGACTCATTCTCAAAAACGACACCACCGACCAAACCCCCAACAATACTATCAACCACCAACCTTTACTAAATTTTACTTCTGTCTTTTTACCCCAAATTGCCTCCACCACCCAAAAAATCAAACCCAACCCCCCACTCAATACCAAAAAACTGACTTTCCCTAGTCCAAAACCATCATAAATAACCGGTAAAAAAAACAATGGCATCAATGCCAACACTAACCTAGTGTAAATTCTTAAAAATTTATTCATAATCAAATCCTATCAAAATCATCTCCTCTCGACAACCTTTTAAACCCTCTTTTCTCCGCACAATCCTTGCAACCCCACAATCCCTCTAAATCTCCCTTTAACAAGGAAGACTTGTTTTATAAATCTTTCTACTTTATAAACTTGTTGAAATTTTCAGGTCAAAATTTGGAATAAAATGACATAATTTTGCCTTAAAATCCAATCCCGATGAAGTTTTAGCTGAATCGGGAATAAACTTGATGAACTTGACAAACTTGACAAACTTTCCACTTGATGAACTTGATAAACTTTATGAACTATTTAAGTACATTCAGCGGATTCAACTTCCCTTTACTGCTAATCACCTCAAAATGTAAATGAGTTCCCGTCGACCGACCTGTACTTCCCATCACTCCCAACTTTTGCCCTTGACTCACCCTCTGACCAGCCTTGACCACTATTGAATTATTCAACAAATGAGCATACAAAGTTTTATAACCATTACCATGATCAATCACTACATAATTCCCATAACCACCAGCATTCCAACCCGCCGTCACCACTGTTCCCCCTTGTGATGCTACCACATCCGGATTTGATCGATTGGCAATATCCACCGCCTGATGATACCAAGCATACCTCTGAGAAATCGCTCCCGATGTCGGCCACATAAAATTACCCTCGCCCACCACCCCCGGTATTGGCGCCACCGTCCTCGCCGTATATCTAGTTTTATCAATCACCACCTCTTTCGGCTTAATTCCATCAGGAATAATCAACTCCTGACCCGCACTCAACGAAAAAGTTTCATCATTGGCAAAAGTATTAAACGGATAATCAATAATATTCTGAGCATCCACCTGAAAATCCTTGGCAATACTATAAATAGTCTCCCCTCTTTTAACCGTATGCTTGACTCCGCTGACTGGCAAAATTTTTAATATCTGTCCCACCTTGATTGCTCCTACCGACTTCAAATTATTTTCCCAAATAATCGTATCTATATTTACCCCGAATTTTTGAGAAATACTTGAGACTGTATCTCCCTCCTGCACTCGATATTCCGTCGTCTCCCCTTTAGGTAAATTCGAAATTAAAGTATTGGCTCCCGCCTGATTCGCCGCCGCCAACAAATAATTGCTCCCACTGGTTTCACTTCCCTCGCTGTTTATCACCAAATTCTCCAACGTTCCCGAAAACAAAATCACCAAAAAAAACAAAGTAAACATGGCCACATTTACAAAACTTTGTGAAAACCTCCCCCTTTGCCGATACATCAATTTCGATGTTTGCACTTTAATCCATTCCGCCCAGCCCAAAAATTTTTTAAAAAATTCCACCACAAACACCCCTTCATTTTTCAAAAATTCCTGAATTAATTTACCCTCCTCAATCAACCAATTTCTGAAATCAAACATGGTGCTTTTATTATACTAAACCCATTCAATCATTACGAATAGTATTCCACCGATTCACTGCTTTTTCGTAAGTCCTTGGCAAATTCTTTTTAGTTGAACTTATCAATAATCGACTGTAATTGGCCACTTCCCGACGATGATTCTTCAAAGACATCATTGGCGGCGCAAAAAACGACATATAAGCCATATCCTTTCTTGCTAAATCAACTATTACTTCCCCTTCCAAAGCCTCTTCTTCTCCCAACATCACCTCTACTCCCGTTTCCGGATAACCCTGAAGTCTAGCTAATTTTCTAACATCTTTAGTTGATTGCTGACTTATTTCTCTCAATTGCTCCAAAGTTTCTTTATCTCTAGCCACAAACAAACTTACTTCAAATTTCCTTTCTACCGGTTTAATTTCCATCGCCCACTCCAACCCCAATCGACTAATTATCTGACCCAACTCCACTTCCTCCCCAAAATCCCCAGCTTCCAACCAACCCTTCATCATCGCCGCTGGCTTAACCCCAATTACACAACCTAAAATATCCACCTTCCGCTGATCTGACAACAACATTCCCCCTTCAAAATTATCCAAATCACTCAAGCCTAACTTTACTTCCGAATTGTGCATCATCTCCAAAGTTGCCGCTTCCACCATTCTAGCTCTGTCCTCTAAATAACCTTCTTTTAGATTCATTTTTATTTAACTTCTATACCTAAATTATACCAAATCTAAGACCAATTTTCAACCCCACAATCCCTCTAAATCTCCCTTTAACAAAGGAAACTTGTTTTATAAATCTTTCTATTTTATGAACTTGACAAACTTATTGAGATTTTCGGGTCAAAATTTGGAATGAAATGACATAATTTTGCCTTAAAATCCAATCTTAATAATTTACTTCAACCCGAAATCATAATTTTGGAACGTGTTTGAGCCTGCATCGCAGACTCATTTTCCAGTGGAAAAATTGATGATGAGGGTTGAATCCAAATCTAAATATTCTTTCTACTTTATAAACTTTATAAACTTGATGAACTTGCAACTTTATGAACTTGATAAACTTACTTCTTCCCTATTTTCGCCAAAAACTCCTCATTACTCTTAGTTTTACCCATCTGAGTAATAATCATTTCACTGGCATCTTTATTTTCCCCCAAAGCATCAAACATTCGTCTGATAGCAATCACCTTTGTCAAAGTATTTGTATCCAAAATCAACTCTTCTTTTCTCGTCCCCGACTTCAAAATATCAAATGCCGGAAAAATTCTTCTCTCCGCCAAACTTCTTTCCAGTCTCAACTCCATATTCCCCGTCCCTTTAAACTCTTCAAAAATCAAATCATCCATTTTTGAACCCGTATCTACCAGTGCCGTCCCAATAATCGTCAGCGAACCCCCATTTTCAATTTTTCTGGCCGCTCCAAAAAATCTTTTTGATGGATACAACGCCGCCGGATCAAACCCACCTGACAAAGTCCTCCCCGAAGTCGGAATTGCCAAATTGTAGGCCCGTGCCAATCTAGTAATCGAATCAAACACTATCACTACATCTTTACCTGTTTCCACCAATCTCTTGGCTCTTTCCATAGCAATTTCTGCCGCCCTGGTCTGATCTTCCGGTTTTTGGTCAAAGCTTGACGCCACCACATCACCTTTAATAAATCTCTGCATATCAGTTACTTCTTCCGGTCTTTCTCCCACCAACACTGCCATCAGATGAGCTTGAGGATAATTTTTGGCCACTCCCGCCGCAATTTCTTTTAGCAAAGTTGTCTTTCCCGCTTTTGGCGGCGATACCACCATACCTCTTTGTCCAAATCCTACCGGACAAAATAAATCCAAAATTCTGGTCGACAAAATTTCACTCTCTGTTTCCAACTTCATTTGCTGATTTGGGTATACCGGCACCAAGTCTTTAAATTCCACCCGGCGCAAAGCCGACGCCAAATCACCCTCATTGACTTTATCAATTCTCACCATTGCCCAATATTTTTCCCCTTCTTTTGGTTTTTTGGCTGCTCCCGCAATCATATCTCCGGCTCTCAAACCATACCGCCTAATCTGCATCGAGGCAATAAATGCATCCTTGCCATTGGGCAAAAAGTGCGGTCTAACAAATCCGCTGCCATCCTGCATTATTTCCAACACCCCCACAATTGGTTCTGTTACCACCGTTTGAGCATAATTTACAGCCGGTCTTACCGGCATTCTTACTGGTGTTGGTTTTTGGACCGCCGCCGCTCCCGGCATCGCTGTTTGCGGTTTAACAAAACTAACCGTGTTATTGCTTTTGGTTTCTATTATCGGAGCTTTTTCTGGTTCCACTTTTTTAACTTCACTTATCTCCGTGACGGTTTTGTCTATTTTTGGCTCCGCCACCCCGCCGCTGATTTTCTTTCTGGGCATTTATCTAAAATAAATAATAAATATCAACTGTTTAATCAATATAATTGGAAAACAACATAAAAACGGGAAATCGTTTAAATTCAAACCCATTCTACAAACTTTTTATTTCTTTGTCAAATAAATCCAAAACTATTTACTAATTAAACCCAAAGATAGGGTTGAAAGTAGCAGACCTGCCCCCTCTGCTACTCTCAACCCTATCCTCAAGCTAAATTGACCAAATTTTACCAAATTATCGGCATTGCCAAATTTGACTTTATGTCAAAAAAGCTTTAATTTAGATGTTGAAGAAACAACACTATACGTGTTCCACCTGCTTTGAGAATATCGATAATGTTGTTTCTTTTTTGTTCTTTAGCTAAAATCTCAAGTCAAAGACGCCGAGATTTTGTCTAAAGACCAAACTCCGATCGAACAAAGTGAGTATCGGAGTAATTTTCCCTCACTCAGTCGACATCGGGATAAATATTCCACCCATTACCTTCGACAATGTTGTTTCTCCAACTTCCAAATTTTTAAATTGCTTTAGCTAAATTAGCCTACATCAGTATCAATTTTCCCCCCAACTTCCCCATTTCCCGAATCTGTCTCTCTGCCCACAAACTCCCGTCTCTTTTCTTTCCTTTCCCTTTGATCGATTTTTTAATCGCTCTCTCAGTTGAGAAAAATTTTTTGATTGACTGAAGCATTAAAAACAGTATAACTCACTTTTGTCACTTGTCTATATCCTATAAAAATTTAGTCTCTAAAAACTAAACATCCTATAAAATTTTATTTATGAAAATTAGCTTCATTTTTAATCATTTTTTCCTTTTTTGACTCCTTGTGGAAAACTTCTGGAAAACTACTCCCCCTCCCTATTGCCCAATTTTGACCAAAAAAAATCCGGCTTCCCGGATTAGTAAATAAAAAAAGGGGGGAGATAAAATCGACAAAAATTGTTGGCTATTAAGCCTTTGTCATATTTTATCTCCCCATAGAGCCTGTTTCTTAATCTGTGTCTTTTTCCTTTTTCTCTTTTACCTCTCTTTCCTTTTCCTGCTCCGTTAGGATGTCTTCAACCTCTTGAAGCACTTCTGGTTTGTGTAGATCTTCCTTCAGCATTAGAAAATAATGCCTTTTAACAGAAGACTTTGGCTCCCTTGGATCGAACACTCGGAAAGACACCAACGTCAACGGCTTGTTAGGAAAATTCCAAAAACCTCCTTCTTGAGCGTCACGGTCGATTCCCCAGGCACCCGCCATTGTGATCTTCTCAATCGTGAAGTTCTTGAAATGATCCTTAAGTGCACCCACTATCGTCGCTGAAGCCAAAGATGTTGCCATACTCATTTTTTTCTTCCTCCCTTTTCCTTGTCTCATCTTTTTAACCCGCTTTTGGGCCAAAAAAGTTACAGCTCTACCACAATTAAACCCCAAACCTCCTTTTTCAATGTACATCCAAGTATATCACACATTATAGGTTATTTCAAGCCCCGCCAAATCCCCTCAAATCAATTTTTACCAAATTTCTGATATTTATCCCGTCTATTTTAATTCCCTGACATTTTTTATCTCTACCATCTTTCTTCCCAACAATTCCGCTTCTTTTTTTCTTTTTTCCCAGCCGCGCACTTTTTTTACCTCTCCCAGCAAACTTACCTCCCCCACATACACCGGCATCTTTTTGCCTCCACTACTGTCTCCCACAGAAAGTGGCGCCGATTTATACGATGACCACATTGCCGCTAATACCGCCAAATCCGCCCCGGTGTCCTCAATTCTAATTCCTCCGCTTACTGCCACAAACACATCGCACTTAAACAACGGCATTCCCAAACTTTTCTGCCCGATAGCTACCAACAACTGCCCTCGGTTATAATCAATCCCCGAAAACACTCTTTTTGGCATCGGTGCAAAACTCTCCACCACCAATGCCTGAATTTCTACCAACATCGGTCGACTCCCCTCCAAAGTTACCGTCACCGCTTTGCCCGCCAAATTATTTTCTCCTGATATCAAATTTATCTCCTCTGACCCAATTTCTCTCAAACCCCTTTCCTCCATTTTAAACACCCCCACTTCATCCGTCGCTCCAAATCGGTTTTTAGTTGTTCGCAACATTCTTAAGTCGCCATTTTTTTCTCCTTCAAAATACAGCACCGTGTCTACCATGTGTTCCAAAATCTTTGGTCCGGCAATATCCCCCTCTTTGGTTACATGACCGACAATAAATATAGTTATATTTTTTTGTTTGGCCAGCTGAACCAACCTAAATGTTGTCTCCCTAATTTGTCCCACCGACCCCACTCCTGCCCGCGACGACGATATTGTTGACTGACTCTCCGACACCATTGTCTGAATACTGTCCACCACCGCTATTTTGTATACATTATTTACTCTATCCAAATATTCCTCAATTTCTTCCACTCGATTAGTTTCTAAAATATCGAATTTTTCCGCATTTAATCCCAATCTGTCCACCCTTAGTCCGATTTGTTCCGCCGATTCCTCGCCCGCCACATACAAGCCGCCAACTTTACCCACCAGTTGGGTCAAAAGAGTGCTTTTTCCAATCCCCGGTTCCCCGGCAAACAACACCGCCGACCCTTGAACAATTCCTTTACCCAAAACTCTATCAAACTCCTTAATTCCGGTAGAAAATATCAATGGAGATTTTTGTTTTTTATCTGAATTTTGATTTATCTCCGACAAATTCTTTACCTCCACCTTCATCGCTTTCTTAAATCTTGAATTTTGTATTTTAGTTCCTTTTATTTCTTTCAAACTATTCCACTGTCCGCAAGCGCTGCACTGACCCTGCCACTTTGCATATTCATTTCCGCAATTAGAACACACAAACATCGACTCTTTATTTTTCATTACCCATTATATCAACTCTATCATTCTCAAAATCATCGTTTCTAGCGCCTCTGATGATATCTCAAAAAAAAGACCCGTAAACTACGGGTCTTTTTAAAAACACTTTCTGATTTATTTATAGATGACGTTTTTCTTGCTGGTTTCTACTATTCCCAAAGAAATTTTTCTCTTTTGGACATCAATACTCTCAATATAAATTTGGACCTTGTCACCCTCCTTCAGATTGGTACCGCCGGTCAATTTGGACACATGAATCAATCCTTCCACTCCTGTCTCCAATTTAACCAAAGCTCCAAAATTGGCTATTCGCACCACCTCGCCTTCAGTTTCTTTGTCCTTGGGATATTTATCTTCAATTTTATCCCACGGATCATTTGTTAATCGTTTAATTGAAAATTGCAGCCGACCATCATCTTTGTTAATTAGTTTTATTTTTAATTTATCCTTAACCTTAAACATGGTTGACAACTCGCTCACCTTTTCCCATGAAACCTCAGAAATATGAACCAATCCTTCCAAATTCAACACCTTACCTTCATTATCACAATTAACTCTGACAAAAATTCCAAAAGGTTCCACCCTCATAACTTCAGCTTCAAACACTTCATCCAATTTCAAATTTTCGATTGCTCCCACTTCCTCTCCCACCTTATCCGGTTCCGACACCAATCTCTCTGAGAAAACTAATCTATTTTTAGCCTGGTCTACTTCCAAAACCTTAGTTTTTATTTTTTTGCCAATCATTTTGTCAGGATCGCCGTCATATTTAGACCCAATCTGGCTTCCGGGAATAAAACCAAAGAAACCAAACGGAGCAATTACCACCGCTCCGCCCCGATTAAGTTCCTTGGCAAATACCGTCACCTCCCCCCCGCTTTTTTCCTTTTCGCTAAAATAATTCCAACCATAACCTGACGCTGCTCCTCGAATCGACACCAAAATCTGACCTTTATCATTTTCCGGTTGTTTTACCTGGACTTCAATTTCATCTCCCACCTTCAAGTCATTGATATAGTCTTTGACAAATTCAAACTCTTTTCCCATTACCACGGCATCGGTTTTTCCTCCGATATCAATATAAATTGCCTTATTTTTAATAACTGCAATTTTTCCCTTAACCTCCTGCCCTTTCTTAAAACCCAATTCCTGAATTCCTTCCATTTTCAGCAAATCTGCCATCGTCAATATCTCATTCTTCTTCGCTGTCTTAGTTTTTTTGGCCTTTTTTTCTTTTTTAGTCATATTTTAAACTCTGCCCTTCGGCAGAACAAAAAAATCCCCATTATTTGGGGATATCACGGGATTGTCTACCCTAAATAAATTATTAATAAAACATCCGCTCTTGAGCGGATATTCCCTATTTATTAAATCAAAACTTGAAGTCACAATTTTGGAACGTATTTGAGCCTGCATCGCAGACTCATTTTCCAGTGGAAAAATTCGTGACAAAAGTTTTAACCCATCATTTAGTTTCTGAGTTCTGGCCATGACCTATTTTCAAATCCCCTTGCGGGAAAACTATTGTCAGCGCTAAGGCGTTTCACTTCTCTGTTCGAAATGGGAAAAGGTGGTTCCACCCTGCTCCAATGACCAGAATTCAAAAACTAAATCGAGTTTTTTGTAATTTTATTTTAATTTCAAACTTTATAAACTTGATAAACTTTCAACTTTATAAACTAATTTCTTGGCCTCTAAATTGAGTCGCCCTCAGCTTCTAGGAAGCAAATACATGTGTTTTGCTTCTTAAAAGCCGAATTCTGTAGGCAAAAAGCCTATCTATTGAGAAATTTCTTCGATCATTCCATTGCTTAGCTCAAACCCTTACGGGTCTTCCACTTGCAAAGTATTGGCCGGTAGTCTCCCGGCGATCTTCCTTCCCGATTGCTCGGGAAAACGATTCCTTATCTTAGGGTCAGTTTCCTGTTTGAGATGCTTTCAACAGTTATCTTATAGAAACGGTAGCTACCCAGCGATGCACTTGACAGCACAACTGGCACACCAGAGGTTTCCTCATCTAGGTCCTCTCGTACTGTAGATGAATCCCTTCAAGAATCGAACGATTACTACGGATAGAGACCGAGCTGTCTCGCGACGCTCTGAACCCAACTAACGCAGCGCTTTAATGGGCGAACAGACCAACCCTTGGCCCCTTCTTCAGGGCCAGGATGCGCCAAGTCGACATCGAGGTGCCGAACCGCATCGTCAATATGAACTATCGGATGCGACTAGCCTGTTATCCCCAGAGTAGCTTTTATCCAGTAAGCCCGTGCCTATACCAAATAGGTCACGAGGATCACTAAAACCGTCTTTCGACCCTGAATCCAAAATCAGAATTGTTTGGATCTCCCGATTGCTCGGGATTCGACTTGTAAGTCTCACAGTCAAGCCAACTTTTGCTTTTACACTTAAAGTCCGATTTCCTGCCGGACTAAGTTGACCTTTGTATACCCGCGTTACTCTTTTGCAGGTGCCTGCCCCAGGCAAACTAGCAACCATACACGGTCCCCCTCCGAGATTCATCGGAGTAGGTTAGACTCAAAAATAACAAAGGGAGGTGTTTCATTGTTTCCCGAAGGATCCCTCCTACGCTGAACAATCATTAAATTCTTGTCAATGTAAAGATCCAGTAAAGCTTCATGGGGTCTTTTTGTCCTGTAGTAATTAAACGGCATCTTCACCGCTCTTTCAATTTCACTGGATAGATGATTAAGACAGTTACACAGTCGTTAAACCTTTCATACGCGTCGGAACTTACCCGACAAAGGACTTCGCTACCTTAGAACAGTTAGAGTTACTGCTGACGTTCACTAGGGCTTCAATCAAAAGCTCATCCCGATAAATCGGGAATCACTCTCTCAGTTAACCTTCTAGCACCGGTCAGGTTTCGGCCCATATACATCCCCTTACAGGTTAGCATGGACCTATGTTTTTGCTAAACAGTCGCCGTGTATTCTTTTGTTGTAACCCCGATACTACTCGGGGCAGGGCATCTCGCAAAGCTTACGCCCAGTTAATTTGCTGATTTCCTTAACCATCTTTCTTCCAATCGTCTTAGTCTTCTCGACTTATCCACCAGTGTCGGTTTTAGTACGGATCACCAATACTCTATTTGCGATACTTTTCTTGTGTACATGGATTTAGTCTTGTCTCCCGATAAATCAGGATTCTATTCGTGCTTCACTTTAAAACGAAAAGGCGGATTTTCCAACCCCTTCTAGCTAAACACTTAAAAGCCCAATCACTTGGACTCAAAACCTTCCATACACCGTCATACCCCAAATTAAAACGAATATTAGTAAGGACCGGAATATTAACCGGTAGTCCATCCACTACGCCCCCATTAATCAGGGCCTCATGTTAGGATCGCCTAACCCTCAGTCGAACAACGTAGCTGAGGAAACCTTGGATATTTCGACGTCCCGGGTTCTCACCGGGATTTCGTTACTCATGCCTGCATTCTCACTTCTGACAACTCCAGCTTAGCTTACGCCTTAACCTTCGCCGTCATCAGAACGCTCTCCTACCACTCCGACAAGTCGGAGTCTCCATCTTCGGCACTATGTTTTAGCCTCGTTACATTTTTGGTGCAATCTTTCAATCCCGACAAGTCGGGATCGAACAGTGAGCTATTACGCTTTCTTTAAAGGATGGCTGCTTCTGAGCCAACCTCCTGTCTGTCTTAGAAAAATCACTCCCTTTTCCACTTAACATAGATTTAGAGACCTTAGATGAGAGTCTGGGGTCTTCCCCTCTTGCCGATCCAGCTTAGCCCGGACCGACTGACTGCCAAGTTAAATTTGCGGTATTCAGAGTTTGGTTAAATGCCGTAGATTGCTCCACAAACATTCATCCAGTAGCTTTACCCCCGCATCTCAACACTTGACGCTATACCTATATATATTTCGGAGAGAACCAGCTATCTCCAGTTTCGATTGGCATATTACCCCTAACCTCAAGTCATCCGATACTTTTGCAGCAGTAACCGGTTCGGGCCTCCTCCTGGCTTTCACCAGAATTCACCCTGCTCAAGGTTAGCTCAACTGGTTTCGGGTCATATCCAGCCATCTAATCGCGCTTTTCGCACTCGCTTTCGCTACGCCTCCGTCTGATTATCAGACTTAAACTTGATGACTAGAAACACTCACAGGCTCATTCTTCAATAGGCACGACATCACTCGCGCTCCGCGCTCGAAGTTCAAAAGTCTATCAAGTTATAAAGTTCATAAAGTATTTTTGTATTTACTTTATAAACTTTTAAGATTTTTAGGTCAAAATTTGGAATAAAATGACACAATTTTGCCTTAAAATCTAATCCCAATTGACAATCAGTCGATATCGGGAGAAAAACTTTCAACTTTATAAACTGCGGGTGCGAAGCACCAGCTTTGTCTGTTTGTTAGCAAATGGTTTCAGATCTATTTCATTCCCTTACTTAGGGTGTTTTTCACCTTTCCCTCACGGTACTAGTTCACTATCGGTCCGCTAAAGTATTTAGCCTTAGGGATTGGTCTCCCTAGATTCCCACAACATTTCACGTGTCCTGTGGTACTTAGGTATCTAATCAAACAGTACTCAATTTTAAAATACAGGACTTTCACCTTCTTTGGTCACTCATTCCAGAGTGTTTTTCTAATTTTTCCTATTCTTATATCAGACCCTGCAACCTCCCGATAAATCGGGATTTAGGCTCTTCCGGTTTCGCTCACCGCTACTAACGGAATCTCTTACGATTTCTTTTCTTCCAGGTACTTAGATGTTTCAGTTCCCTGACTTACCCTCCTCAACTTGCGTCGGGATCAGTCTAATTTCTCAGACCGGGGTTTCCCCATTAGGATATCGTTGGATCAAAGTCTGTTGACGACTCCCCAACAATTTTCGCAGTCTTCCGCGTCCTTCTTCGGCTTTAGCAACCAAGGCATCCGCCATTTGCTTTATTAAAATTTTACTCAATATATCCCCGCCAATGCGGGGTTAGCAGCTCAATTTAGCTGCCAAGAAAAAAAACGAAATTGAAAATAAAATTACTTCGATTCGATAAATTGTTAATGTTCTTGATTCAGTTTAAGAAGACAATCAAAATTGTCTTCTTATTTCTAAATCTTTATAAATCTGAAACTTTCAACTTTATAAACTTAGAGTGTGGACCTGGTCCCGCAACTGCGAGACGACCCCTTCATCCCATCAATACCCAGCCGGTGGACCTGGGGAGATTCGAACTCCCGACCCCTTCATTGCAAATGAAGTGCTCTAACCAACTGAGCCACAGGCCCAGAAAATTAAATGTACCTTAAATAATTATAAAAAAAACCTGCCAACCGGCAGGCTGGCCGAAAGTACAATGCCTTCGGCTATATTCAACCTTTCCTCCCCTCAACCTCGCCCGGCAATCCTCCTTTGATTTTGTTTGAATATGTTGAATTTAATCCTTAGCATTATTTAAGTGGATATATTGTACCTAAATCAAATTACCTCGTCAACAAGTAAAAAATTTACTCATTCCACATATTTGTCATCTTACCATCACTCGGATATTTTCCAAAAGATACCATCCCTAAATTACTACTCCTCGAAGGTAAATCACTCTTAGATACCTTTGAAACTACCAAACCAATCTCTTTTTCCTCTGCCACATATATATAATCACTATCCACAGCAATTACAATACTCGTATGGGAATATGTCCACGATACCGATCCATCCGACAATGTTAGTAGAAAATCTCCCGGACGAACTCTCGATACATTCTCTCTCAAAGGTACTGCCCCCAATTGAGGTCTCACCTCACTCCAACTTAAACCACCGTTAACTAACGCCCAAGAGACAAAATGGGTACAATCCAAACCTTGAGTCCAACCACTCACCAAACAACCCCAAGCTTTAGAATTACCAATATTTAAACCTAATTTATTATATATTCCCAAAGTTGAATCAACTCTTTTTTGCCCTAAATAAGGTACTTTATAGTCTAACCCTCCTACTAAAAACCTTGCTGCCGCCACTACTCCAGCCCTAGTTCCTCTACCAGCCTCATTCACTGTTTGCTCCAACAATTTTTCCAAATAAACCCTATCTTGAGCTGTATATGTATCACACTTCATCATGGGCTTTCTGTTATTTTCATCATATTTAAATATATAAATCATTTTTTTAACTGGCGTTGGTGTTTTAGTTGGTATTAAAGGTCTAGTTGTTGGTATCGGTGTTATCGTTGGTATATTAGTCGGTTTGACTATCGAAGTTGTTCCTTCTCCTTCAACCGTAAATTCCGCTACTGCTATCCTGTTATTAACTGTCTTAGCTGTAATTGTTGTTTTTCCTGGGCTTTTAGCCGTTACTACTCCACTACTATCCACAGTTGCCACTGTCATATCGCTACTACTCCAAATCACTTCTCTTTGATTAGTATTTACTGGTACAAAATTGTATTTTATATTAAATGTTCTTCCTTTCTTTATCAAAACATTTTTTACATTCAAGCTAATCAACATTGGATAAATTGTTTCATTAATTGATATTGATGTTTCAGTTTCAATTGGTTTTTCTCTCACCACCACCTCCACTCTAGTTGTTTTTTTATTACTTGTTGTTGCTGTAATTATGGCTATACCAACATCATTAGCTATGATCAATCCATTATCAGTTACACTCGCCACATTTTCATCACTACTTGCCCAAGCAACCGTTTTATTAATTGCATTATCCGGTTCTACCTTAGCTGTTATTTGTTGTCGTTCTCCAGGGTAAAGATTAGCTAATACCGCACTTAAACTTACTCCTGTTGTATAAATTGAGGTCGGAATCGCTGTTGGCTTAATTGTTGGTATTACCGTTAATACCCTTACTGGTGCTTTCGTTGCTGTTGGAATTGATGTCGGTCTCAAAGCTACTGTTGGTTCAATCATTGCCACTTGAGTTGGTATTAATGTTACTACTCTGGTTGGTAATACAGTTGGTGTTATTTCCTTGGTCACAAAGTCACGTTGATTTGTTTTTGATAAATTAACCTTATTTTTATCTGATTTATTTATTAATAAAAAGATTACTAAAAGAATTATCAATCCCCCCAATATCAATCCTCTAATTATAAATATCCGATTCTTCTCACCATCCATACGTTAACTTTAACAAAAAAATTTAAAAAACATTAATATCTACACCTACTTAATCGGTTTGCTTTATCTAAATCTTAACCACCAACTTGTTTAACTACAATAAGGTATACTAATTCTTATGACTCAAATACTTCAATCAATCCTCGACATGGTCAAAACCCATGGTCTTTTAGCTATGTTTATCGGTGGTGTTGTCGAACAAATCATTGTCCCTATCCCTTCACCAATTATCACTATGTCTGGTGGCGCTTTCCTTATTCCTACCGGCTTACCTATTTTTCAAACCATTTGGGAAATTATCACTCAAGTCTCTCTGCCATATTCCTTAGGAGCTATCATTGGTACTAGTTTTGTCTATTTAATCGCTTATTTCGGTGGTCGACCTCTTATTGATAAATTTGGTAAATATATCGGTATTAGCTGGCATCTTATCGAAAGAGTCAAAGCTGATTTCCAAAAAACCATCAAAGACGAACTTTTTATTTTCATTTCTGTTTGTATTCCTGTCGTTCCCGTCTCCCTAATCTCCGCTTTTTGCGGCGGTTTTCGCATCAAACCTCAAAAATTTTATCCGATGATGTTTTTAGCCTTAATTATCCGCTCTATAATCCTTGGTTATATTGGTTTTAACATGGGCGAAGCCTTTGCTGGATTGGCTCACGGTTTAGATAAAATCGAAAGCTTTCTTACCATTATCGGCGCTTTTCTTATTCTTGGTTTCCTTTTTCTCAAACGGGAAAAATGGCTCAAAAAGAACAGTTAATAACCCCAAATACTTTTATCCTCTCCTTCATAGCCTAACGCCCAAAAACCATATCCCGCCAATTTATTTTGTCTAACCAAGTCAATTTTAACCCTTAAGCTCTGATCATTTTCAAAATATATCTGTCTGATCTCACCGTCTTCTTCAAAGGATAACCATGGTGTCATTGACAATTCATCCCATTTTACCTCCAAATTCTTCTCTTTAATCAACTTTTTTACCCGATTCCAACTCGCCATCTGATACCAACCTCTTTTTATCTGCGATCCAAACTCACTAGTATAAGTCTTCCACTCATAACCATACAAAGGATAAGCCAATACTAGTTTATCTTTATCTAAATTCAAACCCATATACCTTTCCACTACTTCAGTAATATTTCTCTCTCCTACCCTCGACCCCAACGGCGCTACCGACCCTGCATAATCCACCCCCGGTCGATGAAAATCATAAGCCATCACCACCACATAATCAACTCTATCCACCAACTTTCTTATTTCCTCCCCACCACCTTTAATAATCGTGTTAGCAAACACATCCACACTTATTTCTCCCAAATCTGCCGTTTTAACCTCCTCCAAAAACACCAAAAAATCTTCTTCCAAAATTTTGGTTGGATCACTCTGATATTCAAAATCTATATTAACCCCATCAAATCCTTTTTCCTTTACCACCTGTTTTATCTCCTCTACCAAATTATCTCGATAACTTTTGTTCGTTAACAATTTTTCCAGTTTTTCGTCTTTAAACAATTTAACCCCCAAAATATTTTTACCTCCATGCCTTTTTGTTTCCTCTTTTTGCCCTAAAAAGGCCTTATCATTAATCTTGTTTGACTGAAAATCCCAAATCAACTTTCCTGTTTCCTCCGTCTCTACCCCCAAAAATATTAAATGACTGATTTCTTTACCATAATTTCTGGTCTTACCCACCATCCAAGTTGGTAAAAACCCAAACGTTACCATTTTTTTGTCACTATTATGTTTTTGTCGATTCAAAGACAATGGACTCAAAACTTCTCCTTTCTCTCCTAACCACACCAACACCATCCACCCCACCAACACCAAAAACACTATTATCTGAAATATTTTTTTCATCTAAAATCTTTTAATCGCCAATTTAATCGTTCTCATTAAATTCCTTAAACTTCCAAAAACCACTACCACCCCAGCTCCTATAATTATTAAAACCCTCACTAATCCCAATGATTTTTTTCTCCTTTTCATTAGACAATTCTACCACCCACTCTTTATTCTTTTACAAAAACTACCTTCTGTTTCCCCAAAAAATTGGCTGACTCAATATCTCTGTCCACTCTTTAATCTCATTATCTGTAAAAAAAACATATTTCCCCAAAGGTATATTTGTCTCTAACTTCTGAATAATCATACTCACCCAACCACCTTCCTCAGTTTTTATATTCTGGGGATTAATTGCCAAAACCCCTTCCCCCACCTTCCACAATCTTAAAACATCCATATTCTCAACATCTTCATCATCAGTATAAAAACATGGGTCATCACACAATCCCTGAGTCGTATCTACTTGAATTTTATATAACCGATTACCTACCGAAATCAAATTAGTTTTAGTATCAATAATATAACTTGTTTTTGGCAATAAGAAAGACAACTCTCCCACTACTAACAATTTTTTATTTTTATCCAAGTCATTAAATTCACTCATATAAAACCGCTCCCTTTTATTCTCAAAAGATACTATTGATGTTGGCTTCGATACTATTTCAACTGGCTTATTCATCTCCATCTCACGCAACCTACTTCTCTCCTTTATTTCCTCTATTAACATCAACATCCCCATCACTATCACCACTCCCGCTAAAATATAAAACATTTCTTTATATATATTCCTCTCTTTCATTAGACAATTCTACCACCCAACCATACCCATCCTTTATATCAATGTTTTCCTGAGATCCAAGAAACTGACATCTGACAAACTGACATCTAATTTTAGCGCCGACAATATTTTCCCCCCGCAACGCTGAGTGGATTTTATGGAGGTTGAATGATGGTAAAAATGTTGTCAAGCTAAAATGTTATTATCTGATACCTGTCCGCCCACCGACGGATCTGAGATCTGAGATCTTTATAAACTTGATGAACTTGATAAACTTTCAACTCAACTTGTGGGTGATGGAGAACTCGAATCTCCGACCCCCGTCTTATCAGGACGGTGCTCTAACCAACTGAGCTAATCACCCTCAAAAGTAATCCTATTCTACCAACATCCCAGTCAAAATTAAACACCCTCATTTCTAACCTTTGCCAAAAATTTTACCACCACTTCTGCCACACTTATTCCCATTACTTCCTCAAATCTAGTGTAGTTCGGGGTCTTATTCACCTCAAACAAAAGCGGTTTGGTTATTTCATCATCCCTAAACACCACATCCACCCCCGCCACCGTTATCCCACACACTCTGGCCGCCTCCACCGCCATTTTCTTTACCTCCTCCGGCAAATCACTTTTCTCAAACACATTCTTCAACCTAGGGTTATCACCAATCGCTCTCACCATCACTCCCAATACCTCTCCTCCCACCACCATCACTCGATAATCCCTGGTATTCACAATATATTCCTGCAACATATATTTATTTTCACCTCTCTTTTCTATCTCTTTTATTTCCCTGATTCTCTCTGTTAAATCCTTTTGACCATATACTTTAAATACTTGCCTTCTCCTGTCTCCCCGACTTCCTTTAATAATCAACGGAAATTCAAATTTACTCAAATCTTCCTTTTTTAAAAATTTCAAACTCCCATAAACAGTTTTTGGCACCGGCAATCCCGCTTGGCTCAAAACTACCATTTGATGTGCTTTACAAACATCACTCTGTCGACATCTTTTAATAACCGGATCCAAAATTATTTTACTCTCATCCAACTGATCCAAAATTAAGCTGGTTTCTTCCCAATAAGTTTTATTATTTCTAAAAAAATAAACATCGTAACCTCCAATTTCATGGTTTCTAAAAAATACCCTTCCAGTTTCGGTTTCAAACGTCAATTCTTTAAACGAAATCAAATCCAATTCCACCCTCAATTTTTCTGCCGCCGCTTTAAGTTCCAAAAATTTACTTCCATTTACATTGCCTCCAAAAACTGCAATTTTATTCATCTTATTTATTAATTTTTAATTAAAAATCCAGTTAAATCCCTTCTTCCAATCAAAAACTGAGAACTTAACCCTTCCCGATTGGCCACATTTGCCGTTGTTGAAATCTTTTTACCCTTAAGCCAAAAAGTCAACCAAACCACCGGTCTTTCATGCGCCTTGCCCAACGCCGACCGATAATGACGATAATACAAAATTCTTTCCTCAGTCAACAACCCCAACTGTTCAGCCAATTTTCGATCTATCGAACTTCTCAATGCTCCGGTATCCACCTTAGCTTTTACTTCAATCATCCGATGTTTCCCTTTCTTCAAAATCTTGCTTTTATCAAACTCTGGCTTAAATCCCTTGGGAATCTTTATCTTGATATTTTCCACCGCTTCAATCAAACGATTTTTTTCTTTCTCATCCACTTTCTCAAAGAATCTCTCTCCAAACAAATATTTTGCCAAAGTTATCGCATGATCCACACTCCTTACTTCTATCTCATCCACCTTTTCCAATCTCGCTCTCAACCCTGCCCGATTACACAGTTGAATCGATAATCCTGGTCTGGCATTTACCTCCAACACTTCCGGACCTTTCTCTTTGTCCAATACCACATCTACCCCCATATATCCCAACTCTGGCAAGGCTATCTGACATTTTACTGCCGTTTCTAAAATCTCCCGCCAAAATGGAATCTTTATCCCATTAACTTTTCTTTTTTTCTTTTTATTAAAATCATAAATCCGAGTCACTGGCACTCCCCCGCCCTCAATTCCAAAAGTGGTTATTCCTGTCGCCAAATCCACTCCCAATCCCATCGCCCCTTGGTGGAGATTAGCCTTACCCCCAGACTTTTCCGTCGGAATCCGAAACATGGCCATTACTGGCACTCGGTTATAAATAATCACTCTAATATCCGGGGTTCCCGACTTAGTTAACGCCAAAAACAATGGATGAATTTTTATCCGCTCTTCCACCAACACTGTATCTGGTATATTGTGTAAACTGTATTTTCCTACCAATATATCCTGACAATGCCTTTGCAAATCAGCCGTTGTCAACATTTCACCATTCATTCTCAACCATTCCCCCGCCCACTTACCTCTTTTTCTAATAATCAAAATCCCCTCACCACCATATCCTGATTCCGGTTTAATCACAAAATTACCCTCCAGTTTTTCCCACCTAAAATTATTTAAATCATCTTGATTCTTAAATCTAGCTATCAATGTCGGTACCGATACTCCCGCCGCCATCAACTTTTTTTTAGTTCTATATTTGCTATCGGCAATTGCCTTGCCAACAGCCGTATTTTTACGCAAATATACCTTATTCCTTTCGTTCTTTGTCAAAAATCGATGATATTTTTTTAAACTAAACATAAAGTTTTTAAAAAATTATCAACTACTTCCTTTCCCTAATCCCTTTCTTAAACCGAGCTATTTCCGACCATCTAATTCCGCTATAATTTCCTATCGCCAAGTTTGCCACTAATATCAAAACCAATATTAAATCGGGGTATCTCAAAACCAAGTTCTGAATCCAAGCCGAATCCATCATTACTGCTCCCGCCAATGCCAAAATAATTGTCCCCATCATTAGTTTTTTGGCTTCTTTTTTACTCTTTATCAGTTGAGTTCGAGTAAACTCCTCTGCCAACAAAATCATAAACGTAATCGGGAAAATTGACACCTGACTTATATCAATATCACTTAGAAACGACGACCACACCATAAACACAAATGTCCCTATCGAAATTATTATCAACCCTATCGATCTCGCCGGCCAAAAATGAAGTTTCAACCTTCTTAAAACTGATTTGCTCGCTAATGATAATAGTAAAATTACCCCAAACAACACCAATCCCCCCGGAATTCCCGTCGCCAAAAATGTTACTGCCACCATTGTCGGCATAAAAATCCCATATCCTGATAACCCTACTACATAATGCAAGAATGACACCAATGTTGCCACCAACGGTAATAACAACAATAGTACCAATGTGTTAGTCGAAATCCCCCTAGTCACCGCCCAACCAATCGCCACCTTCAAAGTGTTTAAACCATTCCATTTTTCCGACTTATAATCCAACTCATTTGCTTTTGGTTCTTCTTTAATGTTTACTACCGACGCCAAAGTTGGCACCACTTCAATCACTTCAGCTGTCTCAGTTGCTACCATTCCTGTCGGCATCGGACTCAAACTCAAACTTTTTACCATCACCTCTGTTGATGTTATCAACCTTTCCGATTTCCTTGCCTCAACCTTCATTACCAAACCTAAAAAACTTATGCTTAATACTATATATAATAGGGCAGTTATTTTTTTCATATTTTAATTCTACTTTAAAACCTTATAAACTTAAACTTCACAAAAGTTTATTAAAGTGCCGTATTATAGCACTAGTTTAACCAAATCAACCCTTATTGTCATCAATTCATTTTTTTTCTTCTTTAGGGTATAATTTTGCCAATGACATCATCTCTTTTAGCTCAAGTCAATATCGGCAACAATCTTCTTGACAACAGTGGCACCGCCGTCGGTCCTAAATATAACACCGCTAGCCCCCTAATCAACTCTCTTCTCAAAAACTCTCTTACCTTAGCCGGAATTATTTTTCTTTGTTTGCTTATTTTTGGTGGCATCAGCATGATTATCAACGCCGGTTCCGCTGATTCTAAAAAAACCGCCCAAGCTCAACAGGCCATCAGTAGTGCTCTTATCGGTTTTGCCGTCGTTTTTTCTGCTTATTTTATCATTCAAATTATTAGTTTGGTTACTGGCGTCAAAATTCTTGATTCTGGTTTATAATAACTTATGCTCGCAATCTTTGGTAGCATCTCCAATCCAACCAATTACAACAGTCAAGGCGGTTCTGGATTATTTCTTCTCTTATCCAATATTTTCAAACTGGCCGGTGTTATTGCCGGTCTTTTCTTTGTGGCCCAATTAATTATAGCTGGTTACGGCTATCTTTCCAGTAGTGGTGATCCCAAAAAAACTGAAGCCGCCTTGAATAAAATCACCCAAAGTCTTATCGGTCTAATTATTGTTGCCGGAGCTTTCATTCTTACCAGTGTCGTTGGCTCAATTCTTAACATTAACATTATTGAACCCATCATTTATGGTCCTAACTAAACCCTTGATTGCTGATACTACTTACAAACTTGAAGGTCCTGGTCTCAAACCAGATTTAAGTAATCCTGCCAAACCTCTTGAAGGTTTTCTCAGTCAAATCATTGGAATTCTGACTATCGTTGCTGTTATTTACTTCATTATTCAGGTTATTTTTGCTGGTTATTCATTTATTTCCGCCCAAGGAAACAAAGATAAAATTGAAGCCGCCCGTAGTCGTCTTACCAACGGTATTCTTGGCCTGACCATTATCGTTGTCGCTCTTGGTGTTGGCGCTTTCATTGCCAGTCTTCTAGGTATCAAAGATCCGCTTAGTATCCAAAATATTATGCCTAAAAATCAACCTTAATATGATTAAAATTATCCCACCTATTTTTGCTCAAATTAATAATCCTGTTCTCCCCGACTCTAACAGCATTGTTTCTAATCCCTCTAATTATGTCAATAATGCTATTCAAAGCATTATTTCTATTTTTTTCATCGTCGCTGTTCTCTACTTCATCTGGCACTTTATTATGTATGCTTATCATATGATTGCTTCTCAAGGCAATCCCGACAAATGGAAGCAAGCTCAAAGTTCAATTCTTTATGCTTTTATCGGTCTAATTCTAGTCTTTGCCATTTTCGCCATTCTTAAATTTGTTGGTGTTGTCTTTGGTATTCCTAATCTCCAAAATCTTCAATTAGTTTGGCCTTCTCTTTAATATTTTTAGAAAACTGTTATTATTAATTAATTAATTATTATAATTAAAATATGCTCAACAAACTCAAACAACAAATCCAATACGCAGCTATTGCTGCCCCTATTTACGCCCAAGAGACTCTTAAAATAGAGTCAAAAACTCAAGATTTTAAACCTCTTAGTGACCTTACTGCTGGCGGTATTGTTTCTGGTGCTGTCAGTTTGGTTCTAATTGTAGTCGCTTTAGTTTTCTTCTTCATTTTAGTTTGGGGCGGTCTTAAATGGGTTACTTCTGGCGGTGATGAAAAAAAGGTCGGCGAAGCCCGCGCTCAAATTACCAACGCTCTCATTGGTTTGGCTATCGTCTTTGCCGCTTGGGCCATTATGAAACTTATCGGTACCATCTTTGGTATTGACATTCTCAAGGGTCTAACTATTCCCACTTTCAAATAAAATTAGTTATCTTTTAAAACCCGCCTCTCCGGCGGGTTTTTTGTTGGTCTATTGTATAATTAATTTATGAATTCAATCATCAAATTTTTTTTACCTCACCCCGCACTAGCCCAAACTAAAGCCTGGTCTGGCAATTGTGTTTCCGACGGTGTCGCCACCATCAAAGGCCTTGAATGTCTTTTTCAAAACATCATTACTGTCATTGTCAGCCTTGCCGGCTTCGTCTCCTTAGCCATGCTCATCGTCGGCGGTTTCAAATATCTCACCTCTGGCGGCGACCCCAAAAAAGTTGCTGCCGCTTCCACCACCCTCACCTACGCTGTCATTGGTATTATTGGCATCATTGTTTCCTGGTTAATCCTTCTTTTCATCAAAGAATTTACCGGTATCGATGTCACCATATTCAAAATCGACTCTAATTAAATGATCAAAAAAATTGTTCTCATTATCAGTTTTTTCTCCTTGTTTTGGCTCACCCCCACAACTGTCACTGCTCAATCAGATCCTCCATCCGGCAACCCCCCCCAAGAACAATCATCTCCCGGATTTTTTCAAACTATCTGGGAAGCTATCACCAGATTTTTTAACTACCTCATCTTTGGTATTCAATATGTTTCCGAGGATTACCAAGCTTCCACCAAGGATACTCGTCATCTCACCAACGACTATACTCGAGACGACAAAGATATTGCCTCCCGCGCCATTCCTGAATCAGTCAAAAGATACCGCAAAGGCGTTTGGTTTTATGAGGTACTGACTAAACCTCACAAATACAAAAATGAAACCATCAAAAGTGATCAAGATATCTGTCCCGACATGAAAATCTCTGATATTGCCTATGTCATGTACCAACAAAACCAAAAAATTCTCTATCAGCAAGGTAATCCCGACCAACCGCTTGAATATGACCCCAATCTTATGAATCAATTTCGTTTCGAAATCAAACATCCTCTTTCCTGTTATCTCAACGCTTACAACAATATTCAAGACGTCCCTCAAGGTCCCTTCATGAACGAAGCCGATGCCGCCCCTATTACCAGTCTCCAACTCAATGACACTATTAGAAATGTTATGCCTCGCAATTTCCAAGGTGAAAATGCCCCTCCCAGCAATGACAATCCTCAACAAGCCAAAAAAGTTGCCGAAGATAGTGACAAACAAGAACAAAATATGCTTTTAGGTCTACTTTCCGAACCAGTTCACGACCAAATTGCCTGTAACAACAATGCTGATTTTAATCGTGAAAATCTTCGTCAAAGTTTCGCCTGTCACCTTACTCCCAATGGCTGGAATAACTCTAAATGTGGCGCTCTAGGCAATCTTATCAACACCGACCAAATTCAATGTGATGAAGAATACACTGTCAAAAATGGACCTGGTCTTAGTCAACGTGGTACCCATGGTTTAGCTCTCAGCGGCTACAATTACAAGGAAATTATCAATATTTATCACGGTGGTGGTATCGACACCGAACGACAAGGTGACGATGACAAAGGACCCATAAAAGTCGTTATTATCGAAGACTACGGTGGTGACAGCGATATTACTTGCCCCAATCTTGTTGGTGACCAAAACTACGATAAAGTTGATCTTTACCAAGGCAGTGGCGGTGTCAACGAAGACGGTAAAACCCCCTGTGATAAATATGTCAAAATCCCCGTCACTGACCCAGACAATCCCTCATCCCCGCCCTATCGCCTCGAAGGTATTTGTTATCCTGTTGTCACTGTTCCAGATCTCTATACCTACCTTCTAGGTGTTGCCGAAGTTCCCCGCAATTGGCATATCGAAGCTCAAAAAGCTCTTACCCTCACCCATCGCCATACCGCTATCCAAAACGGAGATAAAGGTTTCCTTTGGAATAACAACAAAGACCAAGCTTTTCGTTGTGATCAAGTCTCTCTCAACCAACCTAAAATTATCAATGGCAAAGAGGTTATTACCAATCAAGGCGCCGCCGTCGAACTTACTCGTGGTGAATATGTCGTCGACCAAAACAGCCGCCAACGTCTCCACACTACCGCTCGCAGTGCTTTTTGCGGTCCTGGTTCTTACAATCCTAAATTTGATGGCCTTAAATACGAAAAAATTTCCTACGCCTTCGACGCTAATGGAGGGGCCATCAATGGTATTTGCTTCGAAGGTATCGGTTATACCCTTCCCAGTATTACCAATATTTCTACCAATACCAATTCTCAAGGTTTAATTTCATTCTCCAATAACTCTTCACCTGGTCGAATTAATCAAGTTTACGATCTCGCCCAAATTGACGGCGGGAAATATCTCAAAACCTACCAGGGTAATTGTCAACTCGACGAACGCATCTTTTCCAGCCTTAACCAAATGATTTCCGCCTTCAATACCGACAATCCCGACAACCAACTCTCCTTTTTTAGTTGCTACCGAAGTCTAAACCAACAAACCGACCTTTGGCAAGAAAACCTCGCCCAAAACAACGGCGACCAATATCAAACTATCAGTCAAATCAATTATCCTGGCACTTCGCCCCACCACACCGGCCGCGCCATCGATTTTGCCGACAAAAACGGCAAACTCACTTCCAGTTCCTCCGCTTACAAATGGCTCACTGCCAATGCTCACCAGTATGGTTTTTACAATCATCAACTTGAACCCGAACACTGGGATTACAATCCTTAAAATATGAAAACTCTTGCTAAAAATAAATATCTCATTATTTTAACTGTTATTGTCATTGCTCTTACCATCATCAAACTCTCCTCTTCTCATTCTTCCACCACTTCACCTGACAATTTTGACACCACCCAACCCGGTCAATTAGCTCCTCAACAAACCAACCAAAATCCCATTTCTCAACCAAATAATTCTCAACCCAACACTTCCAACAACTCCTCCCCAACCAACCCTCAATCTTCCCCCTCCGATCAAATTACCGAAGTCAATTATCAAATTCCTCTGGCCAAATTTCTCCCTTATCAAGGCAAATATTTTCGTGCCCAACGTTATATCGGCGCCAATAACCTCGAGATTATTGTTTACCACGAAGACCAAACCGATCTTGCCAAACAAGAAGCTCAAGCTTGGCTTGCTCAAAACGGTGTCGACCAACTCGACCGAATTACTGTCAACTATAAATAATTATGTTTTTATAATTAATTTTGCTAAAATTAATCTAACTTATGACCTTCAAACAACTACTCCATCATCTCAACCTCCGCTCCACCCGCCTCATCCCTTCCAAAAAATTCTTTTTCACCGCTTTCCTAATAATCATCTCTGGTTTTAGTCTCTTTCTTTCCATCAAAACCATCACCGCCAGCGAAATTACCAACACCCCCACCAACCAAAATCAAACTAACACCCCTCAAAATTTAATCAAACAAAAACAAGATGCCATCAAAAAAGGTAACAACCAAGAAGCTTGGCTTGATTCTTCACTTGCCAGTAATATAGTTAGTATTCTTGGTTCGCTTACCGGAGGTATCCCTTTTCAAGAAGACGGTTCTATAAATTTCACTGGTTACATCCCTGGTGGAGTTATTGGCACTACCAATAATATGATCAGCAGCCTTTACTACCAACCGGTTTCTGGTGTTGAATATCTAGCTCAAGTCAAAAACGAATTTCTTGGTAAACCTGCTTACGCTCAAAATACCGGTTTCCAAGGACTTCAACCCATCCTCCCTCTCTGGCGTACTATTCGCAATTTTGTTTATGCTTTAATTTCTATATTTTTCGTCACTATTGGTATTATGATTATGCTTCGAGTCAAAGTTAATCCCCAAACTGTTGTTAACATTCAAAATACCATCCCCAAAGTCATTACCACTCTAATTTTAGTTACTTTTTCTTACGCTATCGCCGGACTAATCATCGATTTAAGTAAACTAGTCCTTTCCCTCGGTATCTCCGTCTTCTTTAACGCTAGGGGTAACGCCGATTTTAACAGTAATTTATTTCCCACCACAATAGATATTAGTAATAATAATCCGCTTACTTGGATTGGTGATCTAATCTGGGCAGGAATTGAAGCTATTGCTGGTCTTTTTAATCATCATCCCACTAATCTGGAGAATCTATCCCGAATGAGCTTCGGCACCATTTATGAACTAAGTAATCAAGCCATTCCTGCAATTTATGGCTTCATGCTTGGAGAAGTTGCCGGTCAAATCTTCCTCGGGACCATTCTTGGTGGTATTGGTGGAGCGGCTTTGGGTCAACTGGGCAGTCGAGTTGTTGGTACAGTTGGCGCTGTAGTTGGCGATGTTGTCGGCGGAATTGCCGGCTGGCTTTCATTTCCTCTCATCATGGCTGTTCTTATGGTTATCTGGATGATTAGACTCTATTTTGGTCTTCTCAAAAGTTATATTGTTGTTATTTTCAAAATCATTATCAGCCCTATCCAAATCGGTCTCGGCGCTTTCCCAACCGCCAAACAAGGCTTTTCCTCTTGGATTATTGATCTTATTGCCAATATCTCTGTCTTTCCTATAGTTAGTCTGTTTATTGTCGCTCTCAATTATCTTACCGAAATTGTCCGCGGTGGAACTCTTTGGATTCCCAGCCAGATTGATCTCATCACCATTACCAGTGATATCGCTGGTTACCCTATGGGTGTTGTTGCCGCCGGCATTGGTCTCGCCGGACTAGCCATGATTTCCAACCTTCCCAAACTTGTCCCTGAAGCCATCTTTAAACTCAAACCCGACGCCTTCGGCTCTGCTATCGGTGAAAGTTATGCCGGTCTTGGTAAATTTACCAAAAGCACTGCTTCATCCGGTATCAGAGCTGGTATTGATTATGCCGACCAAAAGGTTGGAGGCGGTAGTGGTAGTAATCTATATAGAAGAGCAATTAGTATCACCAACAGAATGCTCGGAGGCAAACATGCAGGTGATAGAACAGATAGAGAACGCGGAGGCGGACCATCACCACCATAATAAAAAATCTATTTTTGCCTAATTCTTCTATAAAGAATATTTGTCCTTCTCTCTATCTCTATTCGCTTCTTTCCAGTTCTCGTAGATACCCCCAAACCATCATACCTTTCCCCATCTCTAATATCAACTCCTAAAAATCTCATCAATTTTGTCAAATCAACATCACTTCCCATCAACCCCAAATCCTTATATAAAAAATCACCAACATTAATACTATAAGCTTCAGGTCGCGTCACTCTTAAATAAATAAAATCGGTTGATAACTTCTGCATATCCACCCCAAAAGACCCCAACAACATACTTCCCCACGTTCCCCAATCCTTTGTGTATTTATAAAGATGATCTCCATTTACACTAATCCCATCAACCATCCCAAAAGCAGTTCTTATATCCGACACATAACCGCCGATATCTTTAGTATCCAATTTACCCGTCATCGCCTTAAATGTCAAAACCGCCGCTTCCATCTGATCTCTATATAAATTCAAAAAATCAACCTGGTTATGACCAAAACTAAAATCCTCCCGTTTATTCTCATCTGATATAAAATTTCCATCCTTATCAAAAGCATAATACATCAACAAAGAAGCCAAAGTTTCTTTTCTTCCTTTATTAATGAAATTAACCCCATTCTTATCAAACAAATTCTTATCACCAGCCACAAAGTCAAAGAAACCATAAAAAGTCTTGGCTTTCAATATTGGCAAATCACCACTTATAATCTTTTCTCTCAACGTCTTGGTTCCATCCAATGGCCTTCCCAAACTTCTCTCCAACTGCATTACCGTCTGCACGTAAGTCCCTAATGGTCCTCCAAACCACTCCGCCGCTTCCAAGCTAGATTCTGGAACATCATTTTTCGAAACTTTCCATTTCCCCAAAGCCTTATATTCTGGATTAAGAGTTCTTAGAGCATCGCTTATTATCCCCCCATAAGTTGGCAACGACCTTCTTCTATCAGCCACACTTGAGTCTCCAAACATATAAAACAAATTCCAAGCCGTATAAGCATTCATCCTATAAATATAAGGTGGTTCTTTCTTCCCTTTATCCTGTTCAGCCAAAAATTTAGCCAAATCTTCCTTATATTTCGCAATATTTCTTAACTTACTTAACACTTCTTCCGATATCCCCGGCTTCCCATCTTTATCTTTTCCCTCCTTATATCTAAGACACATATGTCCATTCCGATCCTTATAAAGCTCACATAAATCATTCAACATTTTACTCAAAGCCAGCTTAAAATTAGGATTAAATAACTTCGTCAATCTCTCATTATTAAACTTAAAATACATATCATTAAACTTTATCCTTTCCAAATCCTTACCAGCTTTACCCAAAATAACAGCCCCCATATTTATATCAATCATGCATTCAATTCTCGCCTGAGTTTCCGAATCTAAACCTTTCATCCACTCTGGAGGTGTATAAGATTGCCAATACATTTGATCCATGTTTTTCATTGCCTCAGCCGCATATTCAGGCGATATTTGCCACGACCTTACTTCTTTGTTTTGATCATCCTCGCTACCTACAAATGGTGGTGAGTAACCATCTCTCCGCCTACCTCCTCCACTTCTAACCAGCTCTTTAGCTTTCTTTTTTTCCTCATCTGTCGCCTTTCCATCAGCCTCCACCACATACTTTCCTGCCCCTTTTAACTGATCCGGTAATACAAACTCATCTATCTGTTCTCCAGTCATCTGAGACGTAATCGTCTCTGTGGCTTCTTCCGAAAAGTTGGCAAAAGTTCTGTTCATTGCTACAAAAATCCCCTTTCCTAAAACTTCCAAATTCTCTTTTGCCATTTCCTTCTGCCTGTCGGTTGCGCTCGGATTTTTCAAAGTATTGCTCATCTCCTCTACTGATTTATACCCTGCCCCAAACACTCCCAACACCGCTTCACATACCTGATCTGATTTTTCTTTCTCAATTGTTCTTCCCAACACTCCCGCATTATTCACCAACAATTCAGCAATCCTACCCACTCTCTGATTATTTTCCTTCTGTCTAGCCTCTTGACTAGCCTGTTTGATAAATTCAATTGCTGATGGTCGTTCTGTCATACCCCAAATTATACCAATTTCCCAACTTTTTTACTAATCTATAGCTTCTGCTAAAATTAATCATCTATGACTTCAGCCGGTACTAATTCCCTTACCAACCATATCCGTTCCTACCGTTCCGCTCTCAAATCCAATCTTGAAATCACTATTCACTCTCTCAAACCTTCTTACCTCCGCCTCAAATCACTCCTTCACCCTCTCGCTTCCGACCCAGATGAGATCGATTTTTCCGCCCTAATTTATTGTCTCAATCGACTTCCTCAAGTTACCGCCAAAATCTCCAAAATCGTTCTTGGTCAAAGCCCGGAAATTTATGCCGATGCCGGTTACGCCAACCTCCTTTCTTGGCAAATAGTCCAAGCTCACAGCCGCCGTCGTGTCGCTTACTTCAATTCCAAAACTAAAACTCTTGCCTATCTCATTGCCTCTGTCTCCGATATTGATGACCTTGTCAATATTCTTATTGCCTTCCAAACTGAATGGAACAAATTTAATCATCTTCTTCATAAACACTATTCATCTTTCAATCTTCTTCTTAAAGATTTTCACACCCCAGCTTTTTTGGACAAATTCAAACTCACCTCCGATACCTGGCAAAAATTTTTCACCTCCCTTGGCTTCGACTGGAAACAAGAACTTGGTTATATCTACCACTCTCCTCTTGATCTAAAAATCCAACTTCTATCTGCTTCCTGGCTTAATTACACCAAAACCTCCCAAAGATGGTGGAAAAATATCGCCGCTACTGTCTCTTCCACTTTTCACATTTCTCGTCAAGAAATCTATTTTGTTTCCAGCAACACTCACAGTCTTATCAATGCCATCACCGGCTTTCCTACCACCCACCAATCCCAAATTATTGATTTTATCCACCAACATCATCCTCATCTCTACCACCACTGGCAAAAAATTATTGATGGCAACACCCGCCTTAATCTCACCGACTTTCTTTACTATGCTTCTCGTTATCTTCTCCATCAACCTAAATATCAATCTGCCTATCAAAAGCTCCAACGCCAACTTGGCATTATTACTATCCCCAATCAAGAATATCTCGACATTACCGTCCAAATAATTCCTATCAAAAATATTCCTGCCTCCCCCCATCTTGATTCCCGTCTCAAAATTACCCGTCCTTCTCAACTCAAAAAATCCCCCGCTCTTATTTTCAATATTGACTATCCTCTTGGTTTTGCCGCCTATCACATTCTTAGCGAAGTCATGCAAAATGTCCGCCATGTCAATGGTGTCTACATACTTGGCAAAGCCGCCACTCTCAACAGCGAAATTGGCGATATTCAAATTCCTCGTCTAATTTTCGACGAACACACCCAAAACTCCTATCTTTTCAAAAATTGTTTCAACAACTTTTTTCCTTTTGTCAACCATCAAGGTTCAATTCTAACCAATCAACGAGCCGTTTCTGTCCTTGGCACCTTCCTCCAAAATCGAGCTTTAGTCAATTTTTATCTCAAAAACAATATTACCGTTATCGAAATGGAATCCGGTCCCTATCTCTCTGCCATCACCGAAGGTACTTACGATCAACAAGCCCCCAAAAATACCATTGTTGATCTCAATTCCGCTCCTTACGACGTTGGTATTATCAACTACACTTCCGACACCCCTTTTTCTTCTGTTCAAAATCTTGGTGATTCTAATCTTGGTCTAAGTGGTATCGAACCCGTTACCCTCGGCTCCCTCGCCATCCTCCAACGAATCATCAACCTTGAACAAGTTAAATAGTTTCTTTTCCTACTACAAACTTATCATTTATTGTACCCACTCCTATCACCACTTCATCTCCCGAACCAATCTTACCATTTATCACCGCCTGTCCAATCGCATCCCCCAAATCCAATTCTATTACCCGTCGCATTTGCCTTGCCCCCAACTCTAAACTATAACCATCTCTAACTATTTTCTCCACCACCCCACCGTCAAATTTCAAATTAATATTTCTCTTTAATAAACTTTCTTTTAATTCTGTCAACATCAACTCCGCCACCAACATCAAACTCTCTTTTTCCAATGGCTCAAACACTACCACCCCATCAAATCTATTCAAAAACTCTGGTGAAAACATCCCCTGTTCTTGAACATAATTTAAAACTTTTTTTCTCAATTCCTCTCCTCTAACTCCGTTTTTTACTTCCTCTCGAATATATCCCGCCGCCGCATTCGATGTTGCTACTACAAACAAATGCTTCCCGATTACTTTTTTACCTAACTCATCGTTTATATAACCCTCATCTAGCAATGTCAAAAACAAGTTGTATACCTTACTATCAGCTTTCTCGATTTCATCCAACAACAATAAACTTGCTGGTTTATTTCTTATTGCTGTCGTCATCAGTCCTGGCTGATTCTGACTTGATATCCCTACCAATTTACCAATAGATTCCGATTCAGAATACTCTGCCATATCAAACCTTAAAATATTTTTTTCCGATCCAAAATAAATATTAGCCAACACTTTAGCCGCCTGAGTTTTTCCAACTCCTGTCGGCCCTAAAAACAAAAATGATCCTACCGGTCTTTCCTCACTCTTACCCCCCGCCAATCTACTTCTCAAACTCTTGGCTATCAAATCAACTGCTGTTTTCTGACCAATCAATTTTTCACTCATTATTGCTTCCAAATTTTTTAATTTATCCTTTTCCTCTTCTGATAATATTCCTATCGGTAAACCCGTCTTTTCCGACAATACTTGGTTTGCCTCTTCTACCCCAATAATTTTATTCGACCCCGACCATTTTGATACCGCCATCCCCAATAATTCCACTGCTTTTTCTGGAAATGGCGTCTCGGTTATATACTTGTCACTTCCATCTAATATTTGTTTTAATGCCCCCACCGTTACTCTAACTTTATTATTTTTCTCCAGCTTTTCCACCGCTTCAATCAATATCAACATTGCCTCATCCTTTGTCGGTGGTACCACCTCCACCATCTCAAAATCCTTCAAAATTCTCAAATCTCTAGCCAAAAACTTCTCATACTCCCATTTATCCGACACCGCAATTACCCTTACTCCCTTTTCCAATGCCCAACTAAACACATCTGTATAATCATTACCTTCTACTTCCGCATTCGTTATTCTAAATAAATCCTTTATTACCAAGATTACATTTCCTGCCCTCTCTGCTTCCACCAATAATTTTTTAAATATCGTTTTTTTAGTATCCTTATCATCCACCCCCGCCACTGCCGCCTGATAATCCAACCATAACAGTTTTTTATAAGCCAAAGATCGACCCAATCTTCCTGTAATCGCTCTCTCAGCAAATTCGTAAACTACCGTCATTTTCCCTACCCCAGGATCACCCACTAATAAAATACTTTTACCACTATCCAATGCCACTCCCATCTTTTTTATTACCTCTTCCCTTCCCACTAAATTACCAGAAAAAAACTGACCCATACTTAAATCTTCACTATATTTATCTAAAGTTGGTGTATAACCAAACATCAGACCCCAACCTATTCCTGGCCGACCCAAACTGTCTCTACTATCCAACAGACTATCTTTCTGCTTTTTATCCCACCATCTCGCTGCCAAAACCAATTCATCTTCAGATACATTCAACTTTTGAAACCCCACCTTTATATTCTCACTTTGATTTATTAACCAACTAATCAATCCTTCCAAACTGTCTATTTCCAAAATAAACATGTCTCCTTTCTTTAGTTTTACTGCCCTAAGTACTTCCGACACATTTTTTTCTATTTTTCCCAACATAAATCTCCCCATCTCACTTTCGACCAAATATTTACCTGCCTCCTCAGGATTATTTCTTATTTTAGTTTTTAATTTCTCCAACGAAATTTTTGACCTTTTTTTGTCATTAACATACTCTCTCCACCCAAATACTGGTATCAACCACCACACTCCAAACCACACTACCGCCAATATTAAATACCCAACTGTTATCAACATACAAAAACCTACTAAGCTAATCCTTACTACAAATCCAATAGCCGATGAAATTAAATTAAACGATACTCTCTCAAAGAACTTTCCTATATCAAAACTCCCTTCATAATCAACTACCAATCTTTTCCATGGTTTAAACAAAGTTTTTACTAAAATTGATAAAGAAAAAAAATGAAAAATCTTCTTTATCCTCAAGATCACCCGACCCCAATACCACTCCCACCCTCTCAAATAATGCCATGCCACAAAATTCATGGCTAATGATAACATCTAACCTTGATAGTTATCTACTTCATCAACTCCTCAAACTCTTCCTGTCCCAAACTTTCCTTTTCCACCAATACTTTTGCTACTTTATCTAGCTTTTTTCTATTTTTTACCAACACTTTTTTAGCCTCATCATAGGCTTTTGCCACCAATTTCCTAATCTCCTCATCTACCAATGCCTGCATTTTATCCGACACCTTACTTGGTTCCATATAAGCTCGTCCAAAATCGTTAATATCAATTTGTGGCCCCAAATTCACCGGCCCCAAATCACTCATTCCCCACTCCACCACCATATTTCTGGCTATATTAGTTACATGAGAAATATCTGATGCCGCTCCAGTGGTGATATCCCCAAACACAATCTCCTCCGCCGCTCGACCCCCCATCGCCATCGCCATTTGTTTAATCAATTTTCCCTTTGTCTTATGAATCACATCTTTTTGTGGCGGCACCAAGGTAAACCCCAATGCCATTCCCCGAGACACAATCGATATCTTTGATACCGGATCCAACTCTTCTACAAAATTTACAATTGCGTGTCCTGCCTCATGATAAGCCGTCATCAATTTATCCTCCTCGCTCTGATTTCTTTTCTTTTCTGACCCCAGTTTTACCTTCAATCCCGCCTCATCAATATCCGCTCGACTAATTTTTTCTTTATTGGCTCTAGCCGCCGCAATCGCTGCTTCATTCAACATATTTTCCAAATCCGCCCCCGAAAACCCTACTGTACCTTTCGCCACTGACTCCCAATTTACTTCTTCCTCAAATGGTTTCCCTTTAGCATGAATCGCTAAAATATCCCTCCTGGCTTCCAAATCAGGCATCTCTAACACCACTCTTCGATCAAACCTTCCTGGTCTCAACAATGCCGGATCCAACAAATCACCCCTATTGGTCGCCGCCAACACTACCACCGCCGTATTTGCTTCAAATCCATCCATTTCTACCAAAATTTGATTCAAAGTTTGTTCCCTTTCCCCGTGACCACCATCAATTCCTCCTCTCATCCGTCCAATCGCATCAATTTCATCAATAAAAATAATCGCCTTACCGGCTTTTTTAGCCGTCCCAAACAAATCTCTGACTCTTGAAGCTCCCACTCCTACCAACATCTCCATAAATTCACTCCCTGCCATTGAATAAAACGGTACATTCGCCTCCCCTGCCACTGCCTTAGCCAACAATGTTTTTCCTACCCCGCTTGGCCCCACCAACAAAACACCTTTCGGCGCTCTGGCCCCCATTTTTCGATATTTTTCTGGATGTTTCAAAAAATCTACCACTTCCATCAAATCATCTTTAGCTTCTTTAACTCCAGCCACATCTTTAAACGTCACACTTTGTTTACCTTTGACAAACAATTTGGCTGTCGACTTACCGAACCCAAACATCCCCCCAGCCCCACCACCACTTTGCCTTTTCAAAATCCAAATGATAAACAAAATCGGTACTCCTACACTCAACACTAATCCCAATATTTCTCCTATCATTTTCCACCCCTGACGATTATTAACTTCCAAATCTACACTCGCCAAATCTACTCCTTCTTTTTGCAATATCTCTGTTAAAGAAATATTTGGCTCTTTTGAAGTCACTAATAACTTTTTTTGTTCGTCATTCAACTCAGCTACAATCTCATTATCCGACACCATCACCTTTTTAACCTCATCTTTTTTCACTTTATCGATAAACTCCGACATCGACACCTGATCAACCGTCGATCCCATTATTACTTCTCCCAAAAAAGACATTAATCCCAAAAACAAAAATATATAAATCAACCATTTAATTATATTTTTAGGACCTATTTCTATTTTCTTTATCTTCACCCCTGGCGGCAAATTCTTAAATATTTCCTCATCAATTTTATTCTTTTTATCCAGTTCCTTCTTCTCATCTGGTTTCCTTTTTTTAGTCCACATTTCACTTATTTTCATCCTTTGATTATATCATCTCTCTATTACACCTCTCCTCTCAAATTACCGCACAATCTCCTCATTTACTCCGCACTCACTAAAACCCGCTCAGCTCCACCAACATTTCTCGATTATCCCCCTCTCCTTCTCTCACCCAAAAACTATGATTACATCTTTCACATTTGTAATAAATTCTAAATTGACCATTTTTATACTCGCTTCTTATCGGCCTCATCAATCCTCGACAGCCGCTCGCCCTGTCTCCTGGGGTTTCCTCATCCACATGTTTTCCCCACAAACACTTCGGACAATGATCAGTTGTCCCATCACCTTTTACTTTTTCTCCGCACACTTCGCAGACAAAATCCTCCACCACTTTCTTCATAAATTTATTTCCCTAACACTACCCCCATTTTTATATCCTTGCTTAGTTTTTGGTTAAATAATAATTTTCCCCCCACCAAACTCGCCGCCGGCTCGACCTGTATTGGTTGCCATTCTTCTCCAAACGATACTAAACTCACCAACCCTGTTTCTCCCGTCCCCGGCTGCTTTTGAATATACTTCATATAAGTAAACTCTTTTTTATCTCCCAAACTGATTTTGCTACTATATCTTATTTCTACTATTCTCTTTTTTGTCACCGGCACTATTACCAAAAATCCAATTTCTTTTTTACCTTCCACCTCCCTGATTCTGATTTCCTCCCCGCTATAAACCTTTTTAATTGTCGTATCATAACCATCTGACACGCTTATCTGCGACAACACCACTTCCTTTGGCAAATAAATCCTTAAATAATTTTTATAATCCCCTCCCGGCCAATTATTGTTCTTAGCCGTATTTTCATAATTTATTTTTAATATTCGATTTAAAGACTCGCCGGTAAATTCTACCCCCTCTTCTATGTTTTTTCTCAAAAAATAATTTGCCTTATTTACCCCTACATTTGCTTCCACCGCATACCAATAATCTGTCACGCACGCCTCGCCCGCGCACTTGCCATTATAAATTTTTCCATCCCAACCCATTTCGTTTATCACTTTAGCTGCTTGGGTGTTATTTATTGCCATTTGCATTTCGTTACTCTCCAACATTTCCATTAATACCTGATACAACTCCATTTTCTTTTCTGTGTTCAACAGCTTAATTTCCTCAAACAACTGTTTCCCTAAAGTTCCCAAAAAACTTGCTTTTTGTCCCGAACCCGGAAAAAATTTTGTCTCGGCATAAAATTCTGCTTGCTCA
>Ga0255343_1000843_pt1 | contig 45034 bp, 33 predicted proteins | sample wastewater_treat_4_FD_192413 | JGI IMG/M metagenome (GOLD analysis project Ga0255343, IMG submission 192413) | Wastewater microbial communities from Lulu Island WWTP, Vancouver, Canada - plant16 | ecosystem: Engineered > WWTP > Wastewater > Unclassified | place: Canada: Vancouver, British... | reverse complement strand
ATATTTCATAGATCCCTCGCAGCACCTCAGCCAGCTTAGCCTCAATACCGCTTGTCTTACGCCCCAAAAACTTAACCTAAAGAGCGCTCGATGAAACTACCAAATCTATCAATAGTTGTCAAGTGCTCCAAAAGCTATCTCTATCTTATTTTTCGCTTTCTCGCCATTACGCTCGTGGCATGAAGCTCCATTATTATTATAACGATTTTGAGCAAAAAAGTCTCTATACTCTATAGCAGACTAATGCTTAGACAGCATTTCTTCCATTATTAGACATTCAAGGAAACTGTGAAAAGCCTGGACCATTTGCCATAGCTCTTCAAGCTTCTTTTACCGGCTCGATATGCACGGTCGTATCTGCTCTGAGTTCATTTCTTAGTCTCTGCTCAAGCCTTGTAGAAAGCGCATGTGCATCTTCTATATCGGTTTTCTTATCGAGCCTTGCATGCAGAGTTATCTCTAAATGATCTCCGTATCTATGGATGTGTATATGATGAATATCCTTAAGTTCCGGGCTGGCCTCACTTGCAATTCTCTTGATTCTCTTAGTCAAATCATCGCTAGTCTTCTCACCCATAAGAGAATCAGAAGCAGTGTGAGCGATGTCATAAGCTGCATAGAGAACCAGGCCTGATACACCTATGCCCAGGACTCCATCAATCCACCATAGATATTTCCCTAGCACTGCTCCGATAACAATGATCAAAGAGGCGATTGCATCGCTCCTATGATGCCAGCCATCGGCGAGGAGAGATTGGCTATTTGTTTTCTTTCCAGCCCAAATCGAGAATCTCGCAAGCCCTTCCTTAATTACAACAGAGACCGCAAACACCACAAGACCTAAGGTACTAAAATTCGCGCTTTTTCGGACTATCAACTGCTGAATTGAATCTCTAAGAAAGTTCAGGCCAACAACTGCTAAAAGAGTAGCAATTATTATAGTAGCAATGAGTTCAGCTCTTCCATGGCCAAAAGGATGCTTTTCGTCTTCAGGACGGCTGGAGAACCAAAAACCAAATATCACTACTATGGAGGTAAGAGTATCCGATAGAGTATGCCATGCATCAGCCGTCATGGCTACGCTAGACGAAGCCGTGCCAACCCATATCTTGAGCCCAAAAAGCATTGTATTGATGATTATTGATGCTATTCCCTCGGTATAACCGAGCCTTTTTGATGATTCCTGCATGTAGAACCTCCAAAATTGAAAGACATCTGCTATATCGTTTTCGCATATCCGCAGATATTTCCATTGGTCCCGCAGGAATAATGTCCCGCTGCGCAAAAGCCCGGTCAACTCTTTTCGACAAGAGAAACCTGATCCATCTATCATTGCATGTATATGCCACCGGTCTATCCAGGTCAAGTAGCAAAATGCATATAGGATTCAAAGAGTCTATAACTACTACAGGCTGGCTATCTGGCTTATCCCTTTACCGCACCCATTGTTAGGCCTTGGACAACATACTTCTGGAAAATCATGGTCAGAATAATTGCAGGAGCCATAATTGCCACTGCGGCGGCCATTACTGCACCCCAATCGACTTCCGCATAGGAAACAAAGTTGTATATTGCAAGTGGCAGTGTTTTTGTTCTCTCCATGCTCAAAACCTGGGCAAACATAAAATTGTTCCAGGAGAATATAAAGGACAATGTTATAGAAGTTACAATTCCTGGAGCCGCTATGGGCAGCACAATTGCAAGAAAAGCTCGCTGCCTGGTCGCTCCATCTACCATCGCCGATTCTTCGATCTCAAGCGGTATTGTTTCAAAATAGCTCTCCATTATCCATACGATAATCGGAAGAGTTATCAACATATGCGAAAGGATGAGAGCAACATAGCTGTCCATGAGCCTTAATCTCGAGAAGATTATATACCAGGGCATCAAGAAAGATATTCCCGGCATGAGGCGCGCTATAAGAATAAAGATCGAAAGCTTTTTCTGACCAAACCTGGCAATTGAGAATGCGGCTGGCAATCCCATAAGAAGAGAAAAGAATACCGAGGAAATCCCTATAATTGACGAATTGACGAAGTATTTAAGAAAATTCTGTTCGCTAAAAACCCGTTTGTAATTTTGCAATGTCGGACTGAATATCAACTTTGGCGGCCATGCCACGATGTCTACCTGAGTCTTGAATGAAGAAGAGAGCATCCATACAAAAGGAAAAAGCAGTGGAACAACAATCGCAATGATTAGAATAAAAAATAATATCTTTCTTATATATCTTTTCATCCAAAACCTCGTTCTATCATTACAGTTCCAAAGATTTCCGCATTCTAACAATCAAGAGGCTCATAGCAAGCACCAATAAGAAGAGAATTATTAACACTACTGAAGCTTGTCCCATTCGAAAATACTCAAAACTATACTTGAACGCCATGATATTGAGCGTCTCAGAAGCATAGCCCGGCCCTCCACCTGTCATAGCATAGATGATATCGAAAGTCTTGAGCGCATCGATTGTGCGCAAAATAATGGCTGTCAAAAGAGTGGGCATAACCATAGGCAGAGTTATGTGCCAAAATATCTGCCATTCCGTGGCTCCATCGACTCGTGCTGATTCATAAGGCTCATTAGACAAGCTTGCTAGCCCCGAGAGCATGATAAGAGATATCATCGGTGTCCATTGCCAGATATCGACCAACGCCAGAGATGGAATAACCGTTGAGGCAGATCCTGTCCATGCCAGCTTCGGCAAGCCCAGCTGAGTAAGCATGAAGTTCATAAGCCCTATGGTTGGATCATAAAAGAGGTTCCATGCAATACCAATAGCAACAGGAGTACTGACGAGAGGCAGAAGCATGATTAGCTTTGTAAAACCTTTTGCCTTGAATTCGCGGTTTAGAATGAGAGCAATCACCATGCCAAACACCGTCTCGATAGAGACAGCCAGAGCCGTAAAGGAAAAAGTCCTGCCAAGAGCCTTGATAAATCGCGGCTCTTGCAGGACTCTTTTATAGGAGCTCAAAAAAACAAAGGAGAGTGGCATCCCCGAGGTGAGATTCCAGTTCGTAAAACTCATAAAAAACGTGTAGAGTACGGGAAACAGCATCATTACTATGATGAAAACCACAGCGGGAAGCGGGAAGATTATATGTAGATTCTTCTCGATGAAGCTTCCTCTATTTCGCTTAGAAACCATGATCTATTTCACCTCGGGGACTAAAATAATAGCTCTATCAGAAAACAGTTTCTGATCGCTCGTCAATACACACCATATTCTCCGGTGTCTTCCAGGAGAGCATTTACTGCGGCAGCTTTTTCTTTTGCCAGTGCTTCGAGCTTGGGCGATGTGCCGGCCGTGTTGATCGATTCGATCACGACTTCTCCTATTAGATCACGAGCTTCGCCCACCGCACTCATATAGGGGCGATCATACGGAATACCGTATTTCGCAGCATATTCTTGTGTAGCTATAAGGCTGGGATGGATCTTGGCTCGAACCTCTGCATCCTTCCACACAGAACCGCGAGCCATGGTTATGTTAGCTAGCATGCCACGTTTTGCGAGATCCTTGCTTGTCGCCCACTTGATGAAGTCTTTGGCCAACTCTTTGTTTTTTGACTGCTTGGCGATACTCATACCCCAGGAAACCACAATGAAGGGTGTGTTGCCTTTCGGTCCTGCTGGAAAGTTGGCTATGCCTACATTCTCCGCGGGTACTTGGCTTTTAGAGGGATCTACGATCTGGCCATAGAAGACAGAAGCGTCTGTCCACATTGCAATTTTGCCAGCCTGGAAAAGTGGCATGATATTTTCCCAGGACATATTGGTTACACCGGCCGGCCCATAATTGGCCAGCATTCTCCCATAGAAACGGATAGCCTCCAGGGCTTCCTTGCTGTCGAAAACTGCTTTGCCTTTGTCCAGATACGCTCCGCCATAGTTGTACACATAGCTCGAGAGTTGGGTCACTGCGGCAGCACCTTTCCCTCTCGATGCAAAACCTACGATATCTCCAGAATGTAGCTTTTTCGCCGCCGCCTCCAGTTCGGCAAAGTTTGTTGGAACTGTAATGCCGGCTTTCTTGAGTAGATCTATGCGATAGTAAAGCACTTCCCACTCGGTGACCAGAGGAACTATGTAAGCTTTGTTACCAAAAGAAGCTACATCCATCGCATTTTTCGGATAATCGGAGAAATCATATCCGGTTATTGGCTCATACCAGCCATTCTTATAGAACATCTTTCCTTCTTGTAGAGGTCTTGTCATAAAGACATCCACAGTGGAAGACCTGGTCGCGAATTCCGTTGTCAGTTTTGTTGTGAGCTGACTCTCTTGAAGGCTTTCCACATTGACCTTTACTCCCGTTGCTTTCTCATATTCCGGAATGGCCGATTTAAGCAGATCGCCATAGGGGTGGTTTGCCAGCAAGACTCGGATCTCCTTTTGTTGAGCGCTTACAGCAAATAGAGCAAGCAGAGCCACCAAGACAAGCATGAGTTTTCTTTTCATCATGACCTCCTAAATAGAAATGTGTTGCAATTCGATAATAATCCGCCCTCCAGTCTGAGCTTGTTTCAGGCCAGGCGAATTTGACAACTTTAATACTAAGAGCCAAAAGAGCATTTTGTCAACACATGAAGGTAATTTTTTTTCAAGTGAATGGAAATTTTTGCCAGTCCTCTGTACTTATCCGAGAATCTAATATAAGATAGGGAAACTTGATGGTATTTCTATGGAAAGATCCGCTGCGCCGAGCTGTTTATATCTGATCCACTCGCTCTCGAACTCACTGAGCGAGCGAGATAGACGCATAGCAGATTATATTCTGAATGATCCAGCCAAAGCAGTGCATCTCAGCATCGAGGAGTTAGCGGAAGCTGCCCAGGTTTCGGTCTCTACACTGGTACGCTTCGTAAAAAAGCTAGGTTTTAGAGGCTATCAGCAATTCAGAATAGCTTTGGCTTCTGAAGCTCTGGCACCAGAGGCAAGAATTTACGAAACCATAGTCGATAGCGGAGAAGATCCGGTTCGCTTGGCTTTCAGCTCAGCCTCGAAGGCGCTCGAAATCACTTCATCTATGATAGACAGCCAGGATTTGTATAAATTGGCTTCGCGAATCATCGAAGCCAACTGTGTCTACCTTTTTGGATTAGGTGGATCTTTGATAGTTGCAAAAGATGCATTGCATAAGCTTGTTCGCACAGGAATCCGCTGCATAGGTGCCGAGGATTATCATATGCAGCTCATGATAGCTTCACAGATGAACCAACAGGATACAGCCATCATAGTATCCCATACCGGGGCTAATAAGGACGCCATCGGACTTGCCGAGACGATCAAGACGACGGGGGCTTTTCTATGCGTGATTACCACTTATCCACGGTCCGCTCTATCCAGGATGGCTGATATGCGCTTCATATCGGCCTCTTCGGGGTCTCAAGCCATATCGGAAGCCTTTTCTGCCAGAATCGCGCAGCTCGCGCTAATCGATTCGCTCTATATCGCAATAATGAAGCAGTTGGGAGAAGAAGGCATAAAGAATGTGGAAAAAATGCGCGCTACCATCGCAAAGCGTCGTATCTGATCATAGAGGAGGATTTATGAAAGCCGACATAGGATTGATTGGACTAGCGGTGATGGGCGAAAACCTTGTACTGAATATGGAAAGCCACGAGTTCACTGTAGCAGTCTACAACCGAACAGTTGAAAAAGTGGATTCTTTCTTAAAGGAAAGAGGAGCGGGAAAGCGAATTCTTGGCGCCCATTCTCCAAAAGAGCTCGTAGAAATGCTTAAGAAACCAAGAATTGTTATGCTAATGATACGAGCTGGCACGGCTGTCGATGAGATGATCGCACAGTTGATACCCTTCCTGGAGCCTGGTGATATCATCGTGGATGGAGGAAACTCAAATTATGAGGATACGATGAGGCGCTTTTCCGAGCTTGAATCAAAAGGCTTCTTATTTGTGGGTACCGGAATCTCTGGAGGTGAAGAGGGAGCTCTTACCGGCCCTTCGATCATGCCTGGAGGTTCCGAAGCAGCATGGCCTCATGTTAAGCCAATTTTCCAGGCGATTGCAGCAAAAGTGGATAACCAAAGCCCTTGTTGTGAATGGGTTGGACCAAGCGGATCTGGGCACTTCGTCAAAATGGTCCATAATGGTATCGAATATGGAGACATGCAGCTCATATCTGAGGTCTACCAAATTATGCGAGATAGACTAAGCATGAGTCCCGATGAAATGGCGATGGTCTTCGACGAATGGAACAAAGGAGAGCTCGATAGTTATCTAACTTCTATTACAAGCGATATTCTTCGATATAAAGATGAAGATGGGACCCCTCTAATAGAAAAGATACTCGATGCGGCAGGACAAAAGGGAACGGGAAAGTGGGCGGGAATCAACGCTCTCAATTTTGCTGTACCGCTTACTTTGATCGTCGAAGCCGTATTTGCCCGCTGTATCTCTGCTATGAAGGATGAGCGACTTAGAGCGGTAAAAGTGCTGGGAAGACCGACCGGTACAGAATACTCAGGCTCACATGAAAAAGCCTTAAAGGACTTGGGTGCAGCGCTATATGCGGCGAAAATCATCTCATATGCTCAGGGCTTTATGCTGATGCGCGAAGCTTCGACAGCATATGATTGGAAACTAAACTATGGCTCAATTGCTCTTATGTGGAGAGGTGGTTGCATCATACGTTCGCGATTCCTTGGTAGAATAAAAGAAGCCTTCGATGTAGATCCGGGGCTGAGCAATCTAGTGTTTGCTCCTTTCTTTGCCGAACGGCTTCTCAAGAATGAAAAGGCCATAAGAAATGTGGTAACAGAGGCTGTGGCTGGAGGAATACCGGTACCAGCTCTATCTTCTGCCCTCGCTTGGTTCGACGCGCTTAGAACCGAGAGACTGCCCGCAAATCTAATTCAAGCACAACGAGATTATTTCGGTGCACACACTTATGAGCGAATAGACAAACCTCGCGGTCAGTTCTTTCATACAAATTGGACGGGTCATGGAGGTTCTACATCTGCGAGCACATATATAGTCTGATATTCGCGTATTTACGACATAATTATTCAATATGAGGAGATTGAAAGCATGAATCCAATCAGATTGCTTCCGGAAGAGGATGTGAAGCTGGACCTGCTATCCCTGGGAGGCCTTGTCATGAGGATGGATCCTGGCATCGTGCCTTTTGCCTTTGCCGAAAATTATAGTGTCCATGTCTCTGGCGGAGAATATAACGTAGCTGCCAATCTGGCGCGATGCTTTGGAAAGAGAACCGCAATTGCAACTGCTATAGTCGATAATCCATTGGGGGAGAAGATCGCCGCAGAAGTCCGAAAAATGAACGTCCTAGGTATATATAAGCATTTCAAATCCGACGGAGTGCGAGGCCCAAACATGGCTCTTGTATGGTCAGATCGAGGTCACGGAGTCCGTCCACCTGTAGTATTCTACAATCGTTCCAATGAAGCAGCAGCCTTATTGAAACCGAGCGATTTCGATTTTGAGCCAATCTTCAAAGAAGGCGTAAGGTGGTTCCATTCTGGAGGCATATTCGCAGCTTTATCCGACTCAACTCCTCAGCTGATTATCGAAGCTATGAAAATAGCTCACGACCATGGAGCCCTAGTATCTTTCGACCTCAATTACCGAGCTAAGCTCTGGGCTGCGGCGAATACAGGCGAAAAACACTCAGACGTGTTTGGTAGAATCGTGGAACATGTCGATGTTCTTTTGGGCAATGAAGAAGATTTACAGATGGGACTGGGCTTGCCGGGACCAGATATACATGCCGTATCCAAGCTCGATCCCTCTTCCTTCCTTAAGACCATCGAGCAAGTTCACCAAAGATGGCCTAATATAAAGGCTGTCGCAACAACATTGCGCGATGTCAAATCGACTAATCGGCATCTTTGGAGCGCAGTGCTCTGGATAGAAGGAAACCATTGGATTGCTCCTACAATGGAGCTCGATATCTACGATCGCGTGGGCGGCGGAGATGGGTTTGCTTCTGGTCTAATTTATGGACTGCTGGAAGGGGAAGATCCAGAAGAAGCACTTCGACTGGGATGGGCTCATGGTGCGCTTCTGACTACTTATCCTGGCGATACGACTATGGCAAGTCTCGAGCAAGTCAAGGCACTTGCACGTGGCCAATCCGCACGCATTCAGAGATAGCGGAATCGCATTGGTAAGAAGTGACAGCTATGAAGGCAATGATATTGAAAGAATACAAGCACCTGGAAATAAAAGATATTCCGATGCCACATATCGAATCGGCCGATGAGGTGCTCATTCGGGTAAAGGCAACGGCAATTTGTGGTTCTGACATTCATGGTTTTGACGGTTCAACCGGAAGGAGACAGCCTCCGCTTGTCATGGGACATGAAGCTTCCGGCGTAGTTGAATCAGTGGGGCCTGAGGTTAAGACACTCAAGATAGGAGATAGAGTAACCTTTGATTCGACAATTTGGTGTGGCCAATGCTACTTTTGCAGACAGGGGCAGGTAAATCTGTGCGACGCAAGGCGCGTACTTGGAGTCTCCTGTGATGAATACCGACAGGATGGCACATTTGCAGAATATGTAATTGTTCCTGAAAGAATTGTGTATAGATTGCCGGATAATGTAGCATTTGAGGAAGCCGCACTCACGGAGCCCGTCAGTGTTGCTATGCACGCGTTCGAAATCACAGACATGAAACCAGGAGAAAGTGCGGCAGTTGTAGGCACAGGGCTTATTGGACTGTTGCTTATCCAGATAATCCGCGCATATTCGCCGCACCTAATACTAGCGTTCGACACGGATGAAAAGCGAAGGAAAGCGGCCATAGAGGCAGGAGCCGATGTCGCGCTCGACCCTCAAGATCCGGATGTCCATAGCAAGGTGCTTTCAATGACAAACGATAGGGGTGTCGACCGAGCGTTTGAGGCGGTTGGTGCAAGTGCTGCTATTGGTACGGCTATAGAAAGTGTACGAAAGGGAGGTTCGGTGACCCTAATTGGCAATATCAGCAGCAAGGCCGAAATTCCATTGCAGTCGGTTGTGACACGCCAAATTTCCTTGCTGGGTTCTTGTGCGATTGCTGGCGAGTATCCAATTTCCCTTGCATTGATGGCGAATCGAAACATCAACGTCAGGCAGGTAATAAGCAACATTGTTCCTCTCGAAGAAGGTCCGTTGTGGTTTGATAGACTATATAAAAGAGAACCCGGGCTTCTAAAGATTGTATTGACTCCTTGATGAGTGGATCGAATTCCGCGTTATTCTTGTTGACCGCATTAGGCGGGTTTCATAACATATTCTCAAATATAGGGTTCCCCCATCCATAGGAGAAAGACATGCATAATAAGGTTCGATTTGGAATAATCGGATATGGAAAAGTCGCGGCACTCCATGCAAAGGCACTGGAAACAACTGAGCATGCTGAGCTTGTATCTGTGAGCGGTCATAGACAGGAAAGGCGAGATGCTTTTGCCCATCAATGGGGGTTAAATTCTCGCAATAGTGTAGAAGAGATGATAAAAGAAGACGGCATTCAAGCTGTGGTGATTGCAACACCCCATCTCCAGCACTATCCAGATGCATTTTCAGCGCTCAATGCAGGCTGCCATGTGCTTGTAGAAAAACCACTTGCGCTCTCGGTAGCTGAAGCCGAGACATTGATTATTGAGGCAAATAAGCGAAATCTGCTTCTCAGTGTTATAGCGCAGCGGCGCTGGTATCCATCCTGCAAGCGTATTCGTCATGCAATAGACGAGGGATATCTCGGCACCCCGGCACTTGCCCAGCTCACGATCCTGGGCTGGCGAGACGAAGAGTATTACCGCTCCGATCCATGGCGAGGGTCCTGGGAAGGTGAGGGCGGAGGTGTAATTGTCAACCAGGCCCCCCATCAGTTCGATCTTTTATGTTGGTATATGGGAGAGGTGGCGGAAGTCTACGGTAGATGGGCGAATATCAATCATCCTTACATAGAGGTCGATGATTCGGCAGTTGCAACGGTTCTTTTTAAATCTGGAGGTCTTGCATCGATATTTGTTTCAAACTCACAAAGGCCAGGAATTTATGCGAAAGTCCATATTCATGGCAGTTCGGGCGCCTCTGCAGGAGTTCAAACCGATGGTGGAGCGATGTTCATTGCCGGTCGCAGTAGCGTACTAGAAGCACCATATAACGATATTTGGACCATTCCTGGACAGGAAGAGTGCCGTGCACAGTGGCAAAAAGAAGACGAGGAATTTTTTTCACACATCGATGCAACATGGTATTTCTTCGCACAGCAAGAAGAAGATTTTGCTCGCGCCATTTTGGAGGGGCAAGCTCCCTCTGTAAGCGGCTCCGATGGTCTCCAGGTGGCGCGCATCATTGAAGGAATTTACAGATCGAATAGAGAAGGCGTACCGATTCGGAACTGACAACTCGCTTTCAGGGATTTATTAGGCACTTTCTATACTCTATGTTTGAGTCTTCTCATACTGGCGAGCATTTCAATGTATTCTCTTAATTTGAAGTAATGAGCTCCAATTCAAGTCCTGATCGGAGATGGATGAAGAATTGGTTGATCAAAAAGGCCAAACAGCATCTCCATCGCCAAACTGTCGATACTCGATTGCTTCTTCTATTGCAGACTCTGTAATTTCGTTCTCTCCATCTATGTCGGCTATGGTACGTGCGAGTCTAAGAATGCTATGCCCAGCGCGTGCCGAAAGGCTATAATTAGCCATCCCTGATAGAAATGCTTTTTCAGCCGATCCTGCTATATGACAAATATCATTTACAATCCCTGCAGGGATATGAGCATTGTTACAAGTGAGAATTTGATTTGCTTCCGAAAACATCATACTTCTTGAATACCCCATGTTTTCCTTTTCTTTCTTACTCATCCCATCGTTTGTCCTTTTAAACCGCATGTTCTGGATTTCGCGCGCAGATTTTACTTTATCTCGAAGCAAATCTACATCTACCGCTCGAGATTCGATAAGGCGAGAAGCTTTCGGAGGCTGGATTGCGATGCGCATGTCGATTCTATCCAGGAGAGGTCCTCCGAGCTTTTTCCAATATCGCCTAATCTCTTCGGGAGAACATATGCAGGTTTTTCCGCGCATACCCAAATTGCCACAAGGACAAGGATTTGCAGCCATTATGAGCTGAAAATCTGAAGGAAAGCGAAGCACTCGGCCGGCTCGCACAATATCGACATAACCACGCTCAACAGGCTCTCGGAGTCCCTGCAAGACATCCCGTCTAAACTCTGGGCATTCATCGAGAAAAAGCACACCATGATGAGCCAGACTGACCTCTCCCGGCCTCAGGGGTTTCGCGCCTCCGAGTATTCCTTCCATGCTGGCGGAGTGGTGAGGAGCTCTAAATGGCGGCCTCCTTCCCGAGCAGGTCCAAAGGCTGCCCCAAAGAGAATAGATGGAAGCGGTATCGAGAGCTTCTTGCTCCGAAAGATCTGGAAGAATCGAAGGAAAGCGACGGGCAGCCATGGTCTTCCCCGCACCAGGCGGTCCAGCGAGAAACATATTATGCCCTCCTGCGGCCGCAATGACGAGCGCACGCATCAATCTCTCATCACCGCGAAAATCGCTATATGTTTCCCTGCTTTCATTCAGATCGAGCCACAAGGAGGGAGACCTTGGCGGGATTTGCTTTTCCTGTCCAATTGGCAAATCTCCTTGTGAAAATTGCCCTTCTTGCACATCTCCTTGTGGCGTTTTTCCCTTTCCAATTTCTATAAGGATTCTATTTGATTCAGCTAGATGACGAATAGGCCACACCTGAACGGCCTTCAAAATCCGTGCTTCTTGGGCATTCTCAAAGGGGAGGATACAAATTCGAATACCATGAGAAGCAGCAGAGCGAACAGCGGGCAAGATTCCTCTTACGGGCCGAATTTCTCCTTCCAGCGTCAATTCTCCCATTGCCATCGCACATATGGGCAAGTCCCCTATCTGACCAGATTTTTCGAGTATTTTTAAGGCAATGGGTAAATCATAGGCTGAGCCCTCTTTGGGCAAATCGGCAGGAGAGAGATTTACAAGAATACGATCCTGAGGGAATTCGAAGCCTGCATTCCTAACTGCGATTCTAGCGCGCTCGCGTGCTTCGCGCACAGATGTCGATGCGAGACCAACTATTTCGACGGCGGGTATGCCGTTTCTAATGTCAGCCTCGATATGAACTAAGATTCCATCGAATCCAAGCGGTTCATGTGCATAGAGATCCATGCCGTTCCTTAGCCTCTCTTCAGTCTCTCTCTTAGAGACGCAGAGAGAACGGCATTGTGCTTCAATTCTCTTAGCCGATCAGAAGAGAATCTAAGTCCAGCTCAGCTACGGCACAAGGCATCATTACATCGAATGCTTCCAGCACCGCTGGATGAATCTCGCCAAAGACTCCGACACTTTCCTTCTCCAAAAAGACTTCAACCTGTCTGCCCGGGACGAAGCGCGGATCAGCGGACTCACGCACCGTGTAGTTCTTCCCTAAGAAATACATAAGTGTCGCCACATGAGAAGCGATTTCATTGTAATCTGCTTGCGCATGACTTATCAAAAAGCCGATGTGCTGGCGAGTAACAACACCATAATTCTCTTCAGGGTCCTTTATGGCGACTTTGCCTACTTCGAATGTCCGATGAGGATATGAGGCTTTGGCCGATACACTTTCAGTCTGCAAGAGCCCCGGAATTGGCGAATTCCTGACATACTCATAGTTTTCGGTCATAGGATTGGCTATTTTCACAAGCTGACCAACGGGTATTTGCATCTTTTCAGCATAGTCTATACCTGATCCAAGATAATTATAGATCATCTCCTGATAGCCAAGACCTATCATTATATCCTTTGCTTTGCGCGAGAATACTTCGATGGGAGTAAGTCTTCCTATTGTAAAATCTGAAGGTCGCTCGGGAGCGAAATTCTCAATACCAAGGCCTATCATGATATCTTCTGCGACATCTACGGGATGGAGAAAATCATTTCGATATTCGGGTGGAGTTACATGCAAGGTGAGCCCATCGCTACAATAAGCGCCAAGCCCCATCCGAGCTAAGGCATCTTGCGCTTTTTTCAAATCGATAGAGTCTCCAAGCAGTCGATTTGCTTCGATAAGAGAAAGAGTTACTTTGTTCTGAAAATAATAGGGAAAGATCACGGAGGATCCAAATGGACTGTCGTATTCATAATCGACCCGCACATTTGCTATTTCAAAGCCAATGTCATAAAAATCGCAAGCCATTATGGAAGCCGAAAGCGCTACCGAAGGGTAATCGGTACCTGTTACTTCAATGAAGACCTCGGAGTCGTCAACCTGGACTGCACCGATATCAGCGCTATTGATTATTGGCGGATACGATAGCACACTCCCCTTAGAATCTGTAAGCAAAGGATGTATGGTTTTGCCCTCTAGAATGGATCCATACTCGACACCCTTTGGATGTTCTTTGAGAATCTGACTTAAGGTCATCGATCTGGTCTCCTGAAGCGGCACAAAGGACACCGAATCTGGCTCTACTCCAAAATATCGAACAGGCCATTCGATAAGCCCTGTTCGATAGATTCCTATCGAAACCCCTTTTCGTTTTCGGCCATAATTCCAAGCCAGCTTTTCCTGAGTCTGAATCATGTCCTTTAGCAGAGCGTCGCTTATAGGCTTGCCCTTTGCAACGAAACAAGCAATCCATGGACGGACTTCTCTCACGGATTTTTCGACAACAACCCGATAGGCTGCATCGATACTTTTTCCCTTAGATGCAAAGAAAGGATAAGAAGGAATATTCCTTGTGCGGTATATTCGCAACTGCCGAGCCAATCCGGCAGTTGTCCAAAGATCCGGGCGGTTTGTGTCATTTAGCTCAATTTTGATCATGCGCTCGCCCGCATCCGAAGGAATCCTATCCCATTCATCCAATTCTGCCTTTGCTATAGTGAGGTCCTGTTCAAGATCTTCATAATTGCTCCAGCTTTGCCCTGCAAGTTGAAAAAAGAACTCTTCGTTGACTTCGATTTTTGGCATGGTTTATCTCCGGACCTCATTGTATTTTGTATTGGGATCGACGCATCCTCACGCTCTCCAGATCGCTGCAGAACAAATCTCGCAGATCATTGAGGCCAAGCGCCATAAGCGCCATCCGATCGATGCCGATACCCCAGGCTAGAACCGGTACTTCGACGCCAAGAGAGCTAGATACCTCTGGTCTAAAAATACCTGAACCGCCCAGTTCAAACCATCCGAGCACAGGATGCTTTATATGAACCTCGATCGAAGGCTCGGTAAAAGGAAAATACCCAGGCACATATTTTACTTCCTTGGCTCCAGCAACCTCGACAGCAAACATCTCCAAAAATCCTAGTAGGGTCTTAAGATTCACATTTCTGCCAAGCACAATGCCTTCGGTTTGATAGAAATCCGACAGGTGAGTGGCATCTACGCGATCGTATCTAAAACAGCGCACAATACCAAAATACTTGCCTGGAACCTCAGCCTTTGGAAGCTGCCGAGCGGATAACACCGTCCCCTGACTTCGAAGTATGAGCCGCCTTGTAAAATCCCGATCGAATTGATATTGCCAGCCACGGCTGCCCGTATTGCCTCCATTTTCGTGCGCCGCAGCGACATTAGATAGGTATGGCTCCTCGATGAACTTTGCGTGTGTCGGCTCTTCGATGTAATAGACATCATGAATATCGCGGGCTGAATGGAACTGTGGCATGAAAAGTGCATCCGAGTTCCAGAACTCGGTTTCCACAAGGTTACCATCGAATTCCACGAATCCTAGCGAAACTAGCTTGTCCTTGACGCCTTCCAAGAATTCGACATAGGCGTTCCGGCGGCCTGGTATGACTCTGGCTGGTGGAATCTGAACATTGTAAGGTCGGAAATGGCCTTTCTTCCATGTACCTTTCTCGAGCATCTCCGGAGTAATAGCGCCTAATTCCTCCCCAGTCATACCCAGGGTACTTATGGCTTTGCGGTATTCTTTCGCAATAGGAGTGACACGATAAAGGACTCTGACTCTATCGGTTATTCTGAAAGGGCTGTCCTGCGCGCCGCGCTTCTTTGCAATTTGCCCCATTAGCGCTCTTTGAGAATCGGAGAGCGCTTTTTCCGAGACTGAACCGCCACTGGAGGCAGCCAACGCAAGAAGTGATTCGATTTCCGAGAGAGACGCGGGAAATTCATTTTTTGCGAGCCTGGCGCGGCGCGCTTCATCTATCGCACATACGGCTTCTTTGGAGAGCGAACCAAAGGCCGATCCTACAGTTTTCTGGTCAAAACCCAGAGTTTGAGCTATTTCGGGCAGGCTCATTGGTCCTCGATCTTTCAATAGAGAAAATATTCTCCTGGCTGGAATACCCTTCTCGTGCCATTCTTGCCCAAGCGGAGTGAGCTCGTAAAAGACTTCGGTTCTTCTCTCTGCTTCTTCAAGCACCCCTTTGGCAAGAAGCCAGGAAAAAGCCTGTTGCTCTTGACCTTCTCTAAATCCGAGAACTTGTTTGACTCGCTGACTATCGATTATCTCGCCCTCGTCGAATGCTAGAATAATCCTGACTTCGAGCGGATGCAGTATCCGGGCCGCACTTTGATCAATCATCTTTTCCTGCCTTGTTGTTAGAGTGAATATTGCCGGAAATGCTCTTGCTGGTCAATTGCCAGTCTCTATCGCTCGCTTCAAATTGCTTGATTCGGTAGATTTGAAAATAGCACCCTTGCCGCTCCGACCATCAAAGCGCATATCAAGAGAGGTATTTAACTCCGTAAGAACACAATGCCTTGTTCCTACCCTGGGCTTCAATGAATAGAGCCATTCCAGATCGATATGATCATCCGCTGAACCTTGATTTATCTTCATATATTTTATACGCATGGTTGTAAGATTATGAAAAAAATGTGACCCCAGTGAGCTGTCCACTACAAATCCTGGCAGATCCATTTCGACTATAACTTTTGCATGAGAAATCTGATCAAAAGATACAGGCACTCCAAGCCATCTATCCCTCGTACCCCATCTTCCCGGCCCAATCAACAAATAATCGAAATTCTCCTTCCGTGCGAGGACGTCGAGTTCTTCTATCTCCGCCGCGATTTCCAGAGTCTCATTTCTCTGAAATTTGCGTGGATCAACCCAGACTATGTTATGAATGCTGAGGTCTCTGCCATTACCCATGCAGTTTCGAGAAAGCAGAAAACATGCATCCTTCTGAATAGAACTCAAATCGATTTCAATTTGATCTTCAAGATGAATGAGCGGCTTCAGCTGTAGAAGATACAGAGTTGGTTCCTGCTTGTCGTCGTCAAAATTGAGTGCATATTCGATCTCCACGGGTGTACCCATAGAACGCTTCCCGATGTCGAGCGCTATGTCTATTGCTTTTGCAAATGGATATGCTTCATGTTTCAGTATATTGGCCAAATCTATTATGCGATGTCCATCGGTCGAAACTCCCGGCACAAAGCGCTGATCCAGTGAATCCCAGGTAGAAGCGAACATGGAGAAATATCTATCACTCTCAGCCGCATCTATCGGCAATTCGAATAGACTAGCCATCTCTCCTTTAAGAAGATTCGGATCTTTGTCTCTAAGCGAAAGAACATGAAAATAGCGCTGTGTATTCTCCGATATATACTCTAGCGGTCCTATATCGAGCTTTGGATATCTGGGGCAGAAACGAAATGCCGTTCCTCCTGTAACTAGATATGTTCCCAACCCAAGAGCCGCGATACAGAGTCCGTCGTCAGGCTTTACATAAGAGATCGGATAATAATTGTATGATTGAGCAACTCCAGATATATGTGGATAAAAATAATCTCCATGTCGGTTGCCCGCCAGTTCTTGTATAATTACCGCCATTCGCTCTTCTTCGAGATTATAGTTAGTAGCCTCGAAATAGGCGCGAGCTTCCTTGGAAAAAAGGCTCGCGTAGATCAACTTTACCGCTGTTGATAGCTGCTTAAAGCGTACTTCGCTGTCGGGATGATTGTTTGGTAATATATATGTATCGTATACACCAGAAAATGGCACCATGAGCATGTCTTCGAAAAGACCGCTCGAACGCACAGCCAGTGGCCTCTTGCTAAGCGATAGCAACTGCCTCAGATTATTCTCAAGTTTCTGAGAAAGGGGCTTTTGAACAAAGACCGAGCGGAGATCCTGAACCTCCTTGTCGTAGTAAGCCCAAGACCATAGGCCATTCGATTCAAGAAAGTGCTCGAATTCATCGATACCTATAAACACGGTATTCGGCATTGAGATCTCTATTCCTGGCACATACTGCGGAAAATCGAAATTCTCTAAGAGCGAACGAATGAATAGAAGTCCCCTGCCCTTGCCGCCCACAGAACCGTCCGCTATTTTACATAAATACCTGGAGTGCTTGACCATCTCAGGATCGAGTTCAGGCACTATCCCTCTGGAATGAACCGATCGAATCTGGTCGATCATGTTCACAATGAACTGCCGTAATTCTTCCGGTGAACCGAAATCAGTGATTCTGTATGGCTTCATGATCTTTGCTACATTTATTTCTCCGCGTGCCATAAGCCAAGCTGAGAAATGATTATGTCCCGCATGGTAAAGCAGGCTTTCTATGGGAATTTCATTCAATTTCTGGATGAATTCGCTCATATTACCTGCTTGTCCGATCTCGGCTCCATCGGGCATGCGAAAGACGAAATTCCCAAAGCCTAGATTTGCCTCAAAGAAAGCGGCAAGTTCCATCTCCAAGGATTCCGAATTCTTGTCGATAAAACTGGCACCAAAAGCATAAGCTTTTTCGCGCACATTTGTTTCGCTAGATTGCACAAGCATTGGCAGGTCCGGCAACTCCTGCTTCACAAATTTAAGAAAATCGAAACCTGCATTATCATCGAATTCACCGTTTCTTCGGAAGCGAATATCGGTGATCACCGTAAGTAGATAAGGCTTATAGCTTTCAAATACCTCAAGCGCGTCTTCATAGGTATTAGCAAGAAGCACCTTCGGTCTGGCTCTTATACTCATCAGTTTATTAGTCTCCGCAATCCGCTCTCCTTCGATAAGGGCTTGAGTCTGTTTAAGTACAACTCTATATAAGACAGGTAAATAGCGAGAGTAATATCTGACCGAATCTTCTATAAGGAGAATTACTCGTACTTGTCCAGCGTGAGTGTCAGCCCTGGCATTTCGCCAATCTTCGATATATTTGATCATTCCCACAAAGAGCTTGGAATAACCATTCCAGACAAAGATTCTATTGAAGACTGCAAGTTCGGGGCGGCTCATATCCAGCATTGCTAAACTGGAATTGTCCGTTACCATGAGAAGAATGGGAATATCTGGCCAAGTACTCTTCATCGAGACTGCAAGTCTTAGTGGCATATCAAATTCCGTGCTTGCCATTACGACTACCAAATCGAACCTGCCATCTCTAAAAAGATCCATAGCGGATTCTTCGGTATAAGCACAGGTGATTCTTGGAACCGCATTCAGATTGAGTTTGAAATATTCTCCATATATTTGCTCTGTAAGCACTCCATCAGATTCAACAACAAAAGAATCATAGAGGCTCCCTACCAATAGAATTTCTCGTACGCGGTCGCGCATTAGATCATGATAGATATTGCGCTCACGCCGCTGACTGTCATAGGTCGAAACGAGTTCATTGAAATACATGGCTCAATTTTATTCATATTTTGCATTAAAATGAAGATTAGCAAACCTTGACCCTGTTTCTATGCATAGCTATGATTGCCGAAACCCCTCAGAGGTTTTTCGATAGATAGGGATTGAATATAAGGAGATCGCCGTGTTCAAGAATATAAAACTAGCAGCCCGCAATCCTGGGCAGAAGACTACGGTCATCGATATAAGCGGCGTAAAAGTCGGTGATGACCTTGTTGTCATTGCTGGACCATGCTCGGTGGAAACAGAGAAGCAGACCATTGAAACCGCTATTGCGGTAAAAAATGCTGGAGCAAAGATGCTGCGCGGAGGAGCTTTCAAGCCTCGAACTTCTCCATATGCCTTCCAGGGTCTTGGATTAAAAGGCCTTAAGATCCTCGATAAAGCACGCCGTGAGACGGGACTACCTATAGTCACTGAGGTTGTCGACACGCGCGATGTCTCTTGGGTTGGAGAGTATGCTGATGTACTACAAATTGGTGCACGAAATATGCAGAATTTTTCGCTTCTTCGGGAGGTAGGCAAGTCTGGAAAACCAATCCTGCTTAAGCGTGGCATGTATTCCACTTTGGAAGAATGGCTCAATTGCGCTGAATACATACTCGCAGAAGGCAATCCCAATGTGATTCTATGTGAGCGGGGAATTCGGACTTTTGAGGCTTATACGCGAAATACACTCGATTTATCTATGATTCCGGCTGTTCACCGAGAAAGTCATTTGCCAATCTTCGTCGATCCCTCCCATGGAACGGGCATTCTATCCCTTATTGAGCCGATGAGTCTGGCGGCGGTAGCGGCAGGAGTAGATGGGCTGGAAATTGAGGTCCATATAGATCCTAAATCCGCGCTAAGCGATAAAGATCAGCAACTCACCACTGTAATGTTTGAGTCTCTCATGAAAAAGCTTCGAGGGCTCAAGCACTTCTTGGATGAATCGAATGTTGCGTCTGATGAGTCGTCTGATGAGTATGCTTCCGAAGAGTGTATTTCATCTTCACATGATGGGACAAAAGCGTCGAATTCTGTTGGCACATTGACCGATGCCTTCTCTGAAGCCGTAGATTAGGAAAAACCTAATGCAAAGAAATCAAAGCATAATACGATTTGGAAAGACCTCTGAGTTGCTCTCGCTAATTCCTATAGAAAAAGCCATCTTTGTTACAAGCGAGGCTCTTTATGGACAGGCATTAGAAATGCTGTCTAGTTCAAGTCTAGATGCAAAAGAAGGGCTCTGCTGGATCAAAGTCCCCGATGGCGAAGCCTGCAAAAATTTTTCGGTTTTGGAGACTGTGTGTCGCCAAATGATAGATTTGGATGCTAATCCAGATACAGTGCTTGTGGCCATTGGGGGTGGTTCTCTAAGCGATCTGGTTGGGCTTGCGGCTCATATATGGATGCGAGGAATTGATATCGCGCTTGTTCCGACCACCTTGCTTGCAATGATCGATGCATCTATCGGAGGGAAAAATGCCATCGATATAGGTCCTACAAAGAATCTTATTGGCAGCTTTCATATTCCTAGACTGATTCTTTGTGATGTCGGCTGGCTGGAAACCCTGCCTTCAAGAGACTTGTTATCGGGCATGGCAGAGGCTATTAAGCATGCTGTCATCGATAGTGAAGAGCATTTCCGCTTTCTAGAAGGAATTGCGAATTCGGAAGAATCGCTCACCGAAATAAATGCCGAGCTTTGGGAGGAGCTCGTTCAGCGATCTCAGCAGGTCAAGATCCGGTATGTAGATGCCGATCCCTATGATAGCTATCTTAGGCATGCTTTGAATTATGGCCATACTTTTGGGCACGCAATTGAGCTTATTACAGAGATTCCTCATGGATTTGCGGTGGCAACTGGGATTGGTATGGCAAACGATCTTGCGGTATCTCGCGGCGCTCTGGATCCGGATATCGCTGCCCGCATAAATTCGCTTTTGCATAGTATTGGTCTGCCGGCGAATGTTGCGGAAGTTTCTGCGATTGCTGGCTGCAATATTCGTCCAGCGGCAATATACGATCTTATACGGGCTGACAAAAAAAGGCGGGGAGAGAGCATCGATCTCGCACTGCTACGAAATATTGGCGATATCCGAATCGAGCCTGTTGCACTACAATATATAGCGGAATTCTTGGGAGCTTAGGCATTTCTGGAGTTAATAAGGGGAATCATGAACACGATAGGCAAAATATTCTGTATTTCTCTCTATGGTGAGTCTCATGGTAAAGCCGTTGGAGTTGTAATCGATGGCTGCCCAGCCGGTATTTCGCTAACCGAAGAAGATTTTGCAGAAGATCTGAATCGAAGGAAGGCAGGGGCGGAAGGAACAACGACAAGAACGGAATCGGATAAGCCGATTCTTCTATCGGGAGTCTTTGACGGTCATACAAATGGCGCGCCTATTCATATCGCATTCCGAAATGAGAATATCCGATCCTCAGACTATGAGCAATTTATAGATATTCCGCGACCAGGTCATGCTGATTTCAGCGCAATGATGAAATTCCAGGGATGGCAAGATCCAAGAGGATCCGGGCATTTCTCAGGGCGTGTATCCATTGGCCTTGTCGCCGCAGCCGTTGTCGCAAAGAAAATCCTCAACAGCTTTTCCGATATTGTTTTTCGGACAAGCCTGCTCGAAGCTGGTGGGTCTAGAGATATAGACAAAGCGGTTTATCAAGCAAAAGAATCTGGAGATTCGATAGGCGCTCTTGTGGAGATTAGAGTATCCGGAGTACCGGCCGGATGGGGAGAGCCTTTTTTCGATACTGCCGAGAGCATAATCAGCCATTATATTTTTGCAGTGCCGGCCGTACGTGGCGTGGAATTTGGCGATGGATTTGCTGCTGCGAAAATGCGCGGCTCCCAGCACAATGATCCATTCATAGACTTGCATGGAAGAACAGCACGCAATGGAGCGGGCGGTATCAATGGCGGTATTACCAATGGAAATGATATTTTGTTAAGAGTTGCGGTAAAACCAGCATCATCCATTGCCTCTACGCAGAACACGCTTGATTTTTCTCGCGATGAGATGGTTAATCTTGAAATTCATGGACGGCATGATGCCTGCATCGCTCTTCGAGGCGCGGTAGTCTTGGAAGCAGCCACGGCCTGTGCTCTGGCCGATCTCGCTCTTGTGGCACGCGCAGAAGCTCCGTTTATATCCAATATCCCATGGAGGAAATCATGAATCTCGATGATATTCGAAGTGACATCGATCGCATAGATGCCAAAATACTCTCGCTCCTAAATGAGCGAATGGAAAAATCACTTATTGCGAGGCACTTCAAGGCAGTAGCCCTGGATCCGGTGCGCGAGCAGATTGTCCTTGAAAAGGTTCGCCGCTCGAGTCAATGCCTCTTGGATCCGCATTTCTCGGTTCATCTCTATGAGCAGATAATATCGGAATGCCGACACCTCCAGGATGCCGGCCTTAAGACCGTAGCGTTTCAAGGCGAACACGGAGCGTATTCGGAAGTTGCCCTGCGATTGCTTATGCCAACAGCGGCGACCATTCCGTGTTGTGAATTCTCGGATGTCTTCGATGGTGTCGAGAAGGGTATCTACGACTATGGCATCGTTCCTGTTGAGAATACGCTTGGAGGCATTGTAGGGCCGGTAAATTCGATTCTTATATATACACGCTTAAAAATTGTTGCAGCTATCGACTTGCCAATTCGACACTGTCTGCTCACAATTCCCGGAGCCGATCATCGTGAATTGAGAATAGCTCGATCTCATACGCAAGCTTTAACACAATGCCGCAATTTTTTGCTAAGGAACCATCTGGACCCAGAGCCTTTTTTTGATACGGCGGGCGCGGCAAAAGCCCTTGCGGAGGAAAGACCCAAGGGTGTATCCGTTGTGGCAAGCAAATTTGCAGCAGATCTCTATGGCCTGGAAATAATCAAAGAGGATATTCAAGATTCTCCGCATAATCGAACGCGCTTCTTTATTATCGCGACAGAGGAAAACGGGGTTGAGGGCGACAAGTGTTCCGCTGTTTTTACGGCTGGAAACAAGGCCGGTGCTCTATTCTCAGTGCTCGAGGTATTCGCTGAAGAAAATATAAACCTAACGCGAATAGAATCAGTGCCCGATGTGCCGGAAAAATATGCGATATTCATAGACTTTGAGGGTTCACTCTCTTCAGCTCCAGTGCAACGGGCGCTGGAAAAAGTTCCGGAGATTGCCGAAGATTTTAAAATCCTGGGATGCTATCATGAAATGAGGGTAGAATCATGAGAATCGCAATACTCGGCGCGGGCCGAATGGGCGCGTGGCTCACGGAGGAGCTCTGTTGGAATAATGAAGTCATGGTTCATGACAGCGATCTCTTGAAGATGAAGTATTTTATCAAGGTACACCGAGCGCTTGCCATAGAGGAGTTTGCCGATTTCAAGCCCGAGCTCTTTATAAACTGTGTGCCTCTTGGCTTGACACTTGATTCCTTTGACACAGTTCTTCCATATTTGCCTTCTCAATGCATCATTAGCGATATAGCAAGCGTAAAAACAGGCTTTCGAGAATACTACGAAAATTGCAGACATCCTTTTGTTTCGAGCCACCCCATGTTCGGACCAACCCTTGCAAATATCAGAGACCTTCATGAAGAAAGCGCAATCATTATTTCGGAATCAAGCAAGGAGGGCGCGGATTTCTTTCGTCGATTCTATTCAAGCCTAAGAATTTGCATTTTTGAATATAGCTTTGAAGAACATGACAAGACTGTCGCCTATTCGCTTGCTACTCCTTTTGCTTCTACAATGGTATTTGCAGCCTGCATGAAAAAGCAAGATGCGCCTGGAACGAACTTTAAACGACACCTGGCAATTGCAAAGGGCTTGCTATCGGAAGATGATCGTCTTTTGACAGAGATTATGTTCAATCCCTATACCATACGCCAACTGGAGCTTATAAACTCTAAATTAGCTTATCTGACCCATATAATTCGACAGCGAGATTATGATGAAATGAAGAAATTCCTTGATAAGCTGCGCGCTAATATAGAACAATAGACAAGAATCTCTGAATCGCCGCTAACCCTTCACATGGATCGAATCGATATTTATTGGACTCCTAAGCTCTTTTGGCACTTCAGCCTTAAACTAGCGAAGTGATAATCAAGAAACCACTATAGAAGAAAGATCATCAAAAAAGCCCGGCCAGGACTTGGATACACACTCTGCCCCTTCGATGGATACTTCGCCACTTGCTACAAGAGCTGCGATGGAGGCTGCCATAGCAATACGATGATCTCCATATGATTCAACAGTAGCTCCATGAATAGATCCACCTACTATGTACATCGCATCGTTCTGCAATGTTACATCTACACCTAGCTTCCGAAATGTCTTGCACAATGCTACTGAGCGATTGCTTTCTTTGGATAAAAGCCGCTTTGTCCCTCTGATACAGGACCTGCCCTGAATGGCAGCTGCCATGGCTACGAGGGGAGGAAAAAGGTCCGGACAATTTGTTGCATCGAAATCAAAGGGAGCAAGGGCGCTTGCCCTTACAATACAATCCGAGCCTTTGAATTGCACTTGAGCCCCCGCTTCAGTTAGAACATCCACAATGGCGCGATCAGGCTGTGTTGAGTCTTGATGCAAACCATGGATCTCAAGGCCTTCTTCACTTCCTGCTATTGCAGCGCCCACAGCCAGGAAAGCACCGGCACTCCAATCGCCCTCAATAATCAAATCAGTAGCCTTATAGACCTGATTCCCCGGTATCCAAAAGCCGGCACCATTCGCATTTCTTTTTATTTCGACCCCAAATTCGGCACATATTTCAATAGTGAGATCGAGATATCCCGAGCTTACAAGATTATCTACAATTAGCTCTGAATCACCATCCAAAAGAGGCAAAGCCATAAGAAGGCCGGTAATGAACTGAGAGCTCCCTAGAGCATCGATCCTGCTCTTCAAGGGATGAAGAGGACCTTGGATTCGTATAGGCTGAACTCCGCCTCTCGATATACAAGAGATGCCAAGGCTTTTTAGAGAATCCTCAACCATATTCATAGGTCGACTAGAAAGAGATGCTTCTCCCCTAAGCTCTACCTCTCTGTCCAACAGAGCAACAATGGGAGAGAACATTCTCATGCAAAGCCCTGATTCTCCACATGGCAGGACTAGGGGTAAGCATGGTTGAAATCCATTGTTTTTCAGGCCTGGATAGCATACTTTTTGCGATGTAGTGGCCAATTTGCCTTTGGCATCTTTATGAAACAGGGGCGATCCTTTGATTTCGAGAATCCCTTTTTCTTCCTTAACCTTTGCTCCCAGCTCTTTTGCAATGATAATTGCAGCGCGCGCATCGCTGCATACAGGACTTGCCTCTATATGGCTCATTCCTCGTGCTAGAATGGCACAAGCGATCGCGCGCTGAAGGGCACTCTTCGATGCCGGGGCTTGTATGCTACCGCAAACCTTCCCCGGTTTCGCGACCCTGGTTCCCATAGAATCTATACAAAAACCTCTACAACTACACGAGTCCTTGCGCAATCATAGCATCAGCAACTTTCTTGAATCCGGCAATGTTTGCGCCTACTACATAGTTGCCCTCGAAGCCATATTTTGCAGCGGTTTCAATACAACTCTTATGGATGTTTGTCATTATTTCGTGCAATCGTCGGTCAACTTCCTCGGCGCTCCAGGACATACGCATCGAATTCTGGCTCATTTCAAGCCCGCTTGTCGCTACACCGCCCGCATTTGCCGCTTTGCCGGGGCCAAAAGGAATCTTCTTCTCTATGAAGTACTTCCAAGCTTCTGGCTTACAACCCATATTCGAGACTTCGACAACGACCTTGACACCATTTTCGACTAGCATTCTTGCATCTTCGCCACTCATTTCATTCTGAATAGCACAAGGCATCGCTAGGTCTACCTTCTGCTCCCACGGTTTCTTGCCCTCGTGGAACACGGCGTTGGGGAATTTTCTGACATAGCTCTCAACCTTGTTGCGGTCTATTATGAGCATCTCGTTGAGATAGTTCCACTTTTCTTTTGTCCCTACTCCATCCGGATCATAGATATAGCCATCCGGCCCGGAAATGGTAACCACCTTAGCGCCGCGCTGGCTAGCTTTCATGCATGCGCCCCATGCAACATTGCCAAACCCAGATATGGCCACCGTCTTGCCTTCCAATGTGTCACCCATGGTCTTGAGCATTTCTTCAGCGAAATATACCGCACCGAAGCCAGTGGCTTCCGGCCTGACAAGCGAACCTCCATAAGTCAAGCCCTTGCCTGTAAAGACACCCGTGAACTCATTCGCGATTCTCTTATATTGGCCAAACATGTAGCCAACCTCACGGGCACCTACTCCGATGTCGCCCGCAGGCACATCCGTATCTGCGCCTATATAGCGGAATAGTTCGGTAATGAAGCTCTGGCAGAAGCGCATGATCTCATTGTCGCTCTTGCCATTCGGATCGAAATCCGAACCGCCCTTGCCTCCTCCCATAGGAAGACCGGTGAGCGAATTCTTGAATACCTGCTCAAATCCAAGGAACTTGAGAGTGGAGAGAGTGACTTTGGGGTGGAATCTAATACCACCCTTATAAGGCCCAATGGCGGAGTTGAACTGAACGCGATAGCCTCGGTTGACATGATATTCGCCCTTGTCATCTACCCATGGCACACGGAATATCACTACTCGCTCGGGTTCGACGATCCGCTCAAGAATCTTTTGCTGGCGATATTTTGGCTCTGCTTCGATGAGGGGAGTAATCGATTCGAGGACTTCCTCAGTAGCTTGCAAGAATTCGCTCTCCCATGGATATCGAGCGTGAAGCCCATCCAGCACTTCTTTTATGTAGGAATTCATTTCTCCCTCCTTTTAGGGATTGTTGTTAATTGATCTGCGAGGAAAAGATCACTATTATGATTCTATACCCCGTTATCGATTTCCGCAAGCAAAATTGGGATTTAGGGCTATGTTTCATTTTATGAAACATGCATAGGCATAGAAGGAGAGTCCTCCTGGCTCATGTCAAGCTTTTCAATGCAGATTTTTGTCAGTCTGTGCCCTTCCATCTCTTCAACGGTAAATTGCAGATCGCCAACCGTAACCTGCTCGCCCTTTGAAGGAATTCGCTCAAAAAGGTCAAAAACATAGCCAGCTAGACTGTCATATTCCTCATAAGGTAGCTCGGCACCGATAACATCGTTGAGATCTTCCAGATGAATGCGAGCATCGCAGGACCAGCGGTTCTTTCCGATAAGCACAATCTGCTCCGCTTCTTCGTCGAATTCATCCTGAATCTCTCCCACTATCTCTTCTATTATGTCTTCAAGACTGATTATGCCAGCAGTCCCTCCATATTCATCCACTGCAATGGCTATGTGCACATGACGGCGTTTGAATTCCTTCAAAAGGGTATCGATTCTCTTAGTCTCCGGTACAAAATAGGGAAGGCGCATTAGACTCTTCACTTCCAGAGGCCTTTTCTTCACAAGTGCTGCCAGAACATCTTTCGCATATAGGATACCGACTATATTATCAATAGTGCCTGAGTATACGGGAATTCGCGAATGCCCGGAATCCACAAAAGTCTCAAGAATTTCATCGATAGGGCTGGTATCTTCAACGCACACTGTATCGGTCCGCGGAACCATCACATCTCTGACAATTGTCTCCGGAAGATGCTCAACGCCTTCGATCATTTCTCTTTGCTCTTCGACAACCTCTTTCTTTGATTCAATGTTCTTTATGTGTGTACCAAAGAGTTGTGAAAGAATATTCATATAATAACGCTTCCTCCCAATGTCTTTAGGAGTTGTTCTTGAAGAATTAGCATCGGCTGATCTGGCGAATCATCTTCGTGACTCATGCCGGACAAGTGCAGGATGCCATGAATAATGAGACGGCGCAACTCTTCATCTTCTCCAATCCCATATTCCTTGGCATTGCGTTCAATAGCCGGAATGCTTATCACGATGTCGCCTGCGAGATAGATGCTCTCACCGCCTTCGATAGGCTCGTATTCACCAAGAACGAAAGAGAGCACATCGGTAGGCGAATCTGCATGTCGATAGTCTCTGTTAAGAGTTTGTATTGTATCATCATCGCAGAATGTCAATGAGATCTGCCAGTCTTTCTTTTCAAGCGCATCTAAGACAGAAAGTGCATAGTCCGCGGATCTCTGTGCCCAAGAGGGCTCATCAATTCCAATCATCGAATAAAATACTTCGTTTGTGTTCATTGTTTTCTCTGCTCCGGATATTCCAGGCGCGTATGCATCTGCGATTGGAGAATTCGCAAAAAGGTCTTTTCTGCGACCTCAATATCATTAAATGTGAGCTCGCTATCAGAGAGCTGGCCACTGGTGAGTTTCTTAATAATCAATTGATGTATAAGATCTTCAAGCTTTGCCGCACTTGGATTCTTGAGAGAGCGAGAGGCTGCCTCGATACTATCGGCAAGCATGACTATCCCTGCTTCTTTGCTTTTTGGCCGCTCGCCTTGATAGCTGTAAGATTGCAAATCGAATTGTGCCACGTTATTCTTTGCCTTGACTAGAATTGCTTCCATTACAGAGTTGCCGTGGTGCTGCCCTATTATTTCGATGACTTCCTTAGGCAGGCCAATTTCTCGAGCTCTCTCTATGCCATCCTTGACATGGCGTCTTATTATGCTTGCAGAGAGAGTTGGATTGATATCATCATGCAGATTGATGCCTTGTTGATTCTCCGCAAAATATTCCGGGTGATCAATTTTTCCGATGTCGTGATAGTAGGCTCCTATGCGCGCTAAAAGCGGATTTGCGCCTATGTCCTTAGCAGCAGCTTCCGCGAGATTTGCCACATTCATCGAGTGAGCATAAGTGCCGGGAGCCTTCATTAACATCTCTTTCATAATGGGAGCGTTTATATCCGCCAATTCCATGAGTCTAAATTGCGTTGACCGATCAAGAAGGCGCTCAAAGAGAGGTAAAAGCAATAAGATAAAGGATCCACCTGCGAATCCGTTGAGTGCCCCCAGACCCATAGACTGAAAGACTTCGGCTGCACTCGGTTGTTGATTCAAAAGCAGTATAATTGCCAGAATCGCTTGAACAAGAGCCTGCAAGACAGCGGCCCTGGCAAGCATAATACGAGTGTGTGCTGTGCGCATAATGAGTGTTGCAGAAATTCCAGCCAACAGAATGCCGATCATAAATTGAGCATTGAGATTTGTGGCGGCACCTGTAAGAAAGAAGGATACCAGACTAAAGAAAATGCCTGTTCGTGCTCCATAGAGCAACGAAACAAGACCGGCAAACAATGACGCCGGGACAAAAAGAGCTCCATGAGAAGGACTTTTCCCGTTCAATAAATTCTGAATTACCAGAATCCAATAGAAAAGAATGAGAAAAGAAATCAACAAGAATATAAGTGAGGAGCGATCCACAGGAAAATCGGATAAGTCAGGCATTCTCGACAGAATAAAGCCTAACAAAGACGCTATCAAAAGGAGCCCGAGTCCTGTAAGAAGTACACCGATGTCCGAAACAAGGATAGAAGAACGAATAGTCTTTATCTGCTGATAGACCTCTGGTGTGATGAGCTCTCCTTTTCGCACCAGGATTTCATTCCTGCTTACAAAGCGAGTCACTGGCTCCACACGAGCGCGCGCCGCAGCAAGCCTCTTGTCCGAGAGGTTTTGATCAAAAAAAGCGTTTTCTCTTAAGAGCGCCTTCCCTAAAAGCCTCACATATTGCTTTAGAGATTCGGGAATATGTCTAGCATCCATTTCATCTTCCAGGCGATTATTAAGATTGGCAAGTGTAATCATGTTTCTCACGGCGATTTTTTCACTCTCTTCCCTACCGTTCAACATTCTTACCAGTTCATAATAATCCGGATTGAATCGATCGAAGACACCTTCAGGCACGGAGACAATGCCTTTGCTCAAGAGACTCTCTACAATATCGCTCAAATATACAAAGGTTTGAGCATTTAGCTCCGCGCTGACAAGAGTCTTATATCTGTCGGATTGCAATAGATCAGGAAAGCGGCTGCTAAGCATCAACGATAATGCATCGATGCTTCCAGACTCACTACCCAGAAGCTGCAAATAATATGAAGAGAATTCTTCAGCCTTTTCGCGAATAGATGCGGTGATCTTGTCATCCATCACAAAGACAGCAAGCACCAATCTCTCCTCAGCCTGTATCTTTCTCTGTGTCGCCTCTTTGTCGATATAAATAGTGTCTTTGCCAGCATAAATATCGGTCTCGGCAATCTCACCTACTTTTATTGCCTTAAGCGAGCTACGACTTGAAATCGATGATGGTCCGACCAGGATCAGACCAATTGCCGCTATGGCAATTGCTACAAAGAAGAACCATAAGGGCGGTTGTACCGAGCGAAGAGATTTTTTCAGTTCAAAGAACCAGGATTCTCGATTATTCTTTTTCATAGGCTTCTATAATTTTCCTGGCTAGAGAGCTTCGAACCACGTCGCTAGCATCGAGCCTGCTTATGAATACTTCATCGATATTTCCAAGGAGAGTTATGGCATGAATAAGACCTGAATCTGTCTTCTTGGGGAGATCGATCTGTGTGATATCTCCTGTAACGATCGCTTTTGTGTGCTCTCCAAGCCGAGTAAGGAACATCTTCATTTGCTCTTTTGTTGTGTTCTGACCTTCGTCCAGAATGACTATGCAATTAGCGAGGCTTCTGCCACGCATATAAGCAAGTGGTGCAACTTCTACTGCCCTGCTCTCTTCGAGTCGCCTAATGGTCTCGTATGGGACCAATGCTTCCATAGCATCGTAGAGGGGGCGGAGATAGGGATTTATCTTCTGCTCGAGGTCACCCGGAAGATAACCAAGGCTTTCTCCCGCCTCTACTACTGGTCGCGTTAAAATCAGTTTTCTCTTCGATCGCGTCAAGAGCTCCCGCAGCGCATAGGCCATGGCGAGATATGTTTTGCCGGTCCCTGCTGGCCCTATAGAAAAGATGAGGTCGTGTGACGCAATGCCTTTAAGATAAAGACTCTGTCCCGAAGACCGTGGAAATACCTTACCAAAACCATTCGGTATCTGTATGCAGTTTTCGAGAAACCTGGAAATTACGCTCTCATTTTCCTCATCAGCATTATCTATCGTAGCTTTGAAGGATTGACTTCCATCCGGTGTAAGCTCCGCATGCAGAGCAATAATGAGCTCCGGAGTAGCCGGTACACCTTCCTTTATCGAATCTCCAATTGCGCTGATAATGCGTGAGAAAAGATTGAGTATTCCCGGGTCGTCGCTATCCACAAAAAGCTCATTGCCCCTTGTTAGCACATGAGTCCCCAATAGGCTCCCAATAACAGATAGATTGTAATCGTTAGCGCCACAAAGCTCGGCAAATACCTCGGTATCTTCGAGCACAATATGTGAAGGACTCAATCGCACTCCTGTCTAAGTATCATATTCTTTAATAATATACTAATACCTGGAGGCTCTTTCCAGCCTTCAGATCTCATCCGCACTTTTGGCTGTTGTTTCTTTTCTCTTGAGCGTTGGTCTCTTAGATCTTGAGCCTCTATGCTCGACGAATTCCCAATAAGGCTAGGGCTTATATTCATTGCTTGAATGCACCTTCTGAGTAATTTATCGAACTCTTTATTGCAGAGATATCCTTCCACGTAACCGCAAGGTTGAATGCCACTTCCATCTCGTAATGTGGCAATGGTTGAGTCGAAGATGCCGTTACGAGCGTTGGTTCAGCCAGTATATTTGCGGATAATACCCAATCATGAGCATCCAATGAAAGCTCTAGCTTTAGACCCTGCAACTTAAAAAGAGTATTTTTAAGCTTGTTAGCATCCCAGATAGACACCGAATCCCAAAGGTCAGCAAAGAGGTTTTTAGAATAGTCCTCGGGATCAAAATCATCTGATTTTGGAAACAGAGACGCATAATATCGCCAGAATGAAGAGTTCACAGAAGACAGCGTAAAACCTAAAGATAAACCTGCAGAATTCTTGATGGAAAGACCAAGGTTTGCTCCAAATGTAGAATTCGTAAACTGAATTAGATTCTGATTGAGAGTAAGTAATCCATCTGCCTCGACATACCAGCTCATCATCTCAGTAGAAAATAGCGGTGAACTGTAACGCATTTTGGGTTTCCAAGATAGAGATAATGTTGAAGGCCTGAAGTACTGAGTCCCATCCTGAATCCATGAACTGTTTTTGAAAACATAGCCGTTTGCTTTTTGTGCCACAAAGCGTGCGTTGAATGACCAAGCCGACAGATTGGCACTGAGGCTTAAGGGAGCTTGAGTATCGAAATCCCAGGCAGCATTCGCAGATATCTCAATTTTTTTTATTGGCCTAAGAGCAAGGTTACCCATCAATGATGTCGATTTTAGGTCTTCCAGTGAGTTTTTGCGAGAAATGACATAGCTGGCTCCCACTGTCGCAAAACCAAGAGCCGATGAACCCGAAAGAGTGTAGCTCTCGAGAATAGGCGGTAGAGTGGCCTTGAAACTCAAGCGTTCGGTCGTGGACCCAAGCTTTGCGGCCAGCTCCGCAAGTATAGAATGATCAGATATCATATTTGGATCCCATGATAACCAATACAATTTATAAATAGGATAGGCATCTACTCCGCTGCCATCGAGGCCTTCGTAGGCCAATTTGGCTACCTTCCCTTGGATAGAATAAGAGACTTTTGAGGCAGAAAAGGTATCGGATTTGATGAACGGTTCCCATGACAACTTGGTCCCGGTGTTCCAGTTAGCCGTATTGTAACTGTAGTCCGCAATTAGAAAAGGATGTACAGTTGTGGCATTTACGCGTTCATCGTAGAGATAGGGTCTATATTGCAGCTGCCCTAATATACCGGTCGAAATCTGAAAGGTCAATCCAACGCTATCTATCGAATAGGTAGAGCTCAGATTAGTGTTGCTGCGGCCACCGTATAACCAATACCAGCTTTCAAAGTCGATATCTTGAGGTTTCTGCCATTTGGCATTATAGAATCGATCTTCCAAAAAACTGGAATTCGTATTAGTCCATTTCAGCGACATGTTTTTGCTCTGCAGAATAGTACCAGACATAGAGAAAGCTGTATCAATAATGCGCGCACTATCGGGATAAAAGAAGTATCTTTGCGGATCTACCGCATTGAGGCGCTTCTCTGTAGGATTCATACCGGCTGTTGAAGCATATTTTCTTTTCCAATTGAAAGATGACGATAGATTGGAGAGCGTAAAAGCAAAACTATTTTTCTCAATAAAAGGATTCCACGACCACGAAAGGCTTGCTTTTTGTGAAAAAGAACTGCGTTCATCTATTGTCTTGAGGGAAGAACTGCCAAGGATAGAAAAAAAATCATAGGATTCATTTCGATCCATAAAATCCTGTTCAACGAATGGATCGGAATAAAAAGGCAAACTGATCTGCCACTTTATTCCCGCCTTATTCTTTTTAGAAGAGGCTTCGAATTTCATTAGAATGCGCATCGGAAGGTCTATCGATGAGAGCTTCCATCTATTCCAGACCGAAGCATAGTCACCGGCACTATCATAAGGAGAATAGTAACCCGTCGATTCCAGAAAAACAGAACGCGAAAAGGCAGCTCCAATAAGCCAAGAAATATCGTATGGATAGGTATTTGCCAATTCTCCTCTTAGCCCAGCAAAAACCCCCAGGGCTGAATAGACATCTCCCAAAATCGCTATATTTGTCTGATTCTTGCTTTCATCAGCAGGCTTAGTTTTGGAAATATAAGAACCAAATGAGCCTGATGTTCCTTCGGTAGTGGATAGCAGGGAAGATTTCTGTACTTCAGAACTCTGTGCTCCCTTAAGATAGGTGGTTGTCTGCAAAAAAGCTCCAGCACGAGATCTAAAACCGACCACTGGATGAAATTCCGATGCCTTAGAGGGATAATAGAACATAGGAAGCCATATGACTGGTATCGCACCCACATATAATATAGCGTTCGATGCTGCCCAATCTCCAGATTCGAACAGCCAGATCTTTTTTGCTCGCAGAATATAATGAGGCTTTATAGCGTCGCAGGCAGTAAGAGAGCCATTGGCTAATGCAATCACCTCTTCGGATCTGGAAATCAAAGACTCAAAATGTACTATGAGTTTGCGGGAACCTGGGGTGGTAGACTCCATGTCGAAAGAACCATCGATAAAGACACCAGAGTTATCATCTAGATCTACGGCTATGGATTCTCCTTTGTAGATATCTGTTTTGGATTCGGTCCGACGCGTATATTCTACATCGCCATAAGCTTTTACTTCTTTTGTATCACGATTATAGACGACATACTGAGCCTTTATCGAATGCGTCACTCCGCCGGAGTCAATTAACCGGATTATTAGAGGCCCTGTAAGACGAAGCTCTTTTGTTCCGTTTTCGAGGCTAAAATACTCGGCACTTGCAGCTTGCTCGATGGTTAAAGTTATATCGCTATCGGATTTCTGCACAACCTCTTTAGGTTTATAAGCTCTATTGTCATTTTGAATCTGAGCTTGGGCAGCACAAGGCACAAGCAAGATCCGAAATATAAAAATAATGCCAATTATGCGCCGCATCGATTCGTATGGTATATGGAAAAATGCGGGGTTGGCAAGAATACCATTTCTCTACTAGCTCATATGTTCAGCAATCTGCGCAAGTACTGACCTGTATATGAATCCCTGCAAAGGGCAATTTCCTCAGGAGTCCCTTCCGCAATTACCATACCGCCTCTTTCACCTCCTTCGGGTCCGAGGTCGATAATCCAATCGGCCTGTTTTATGACATCGAGGTTATGTTCAATCATGACTACGGTATTTCCACTGTCTACAAGTCTACGAATTACCTCGAGCAATTGGCGCACATCAGCAAAATGCAGCCCTGTAGTAGGTTCATCCAGAAAATAGAGCGTACGCCCAGTGGCTCGGCGTGCCAGTTCGAGAGAGAGCTTTACTCTTTGTGCTTCTCCCCCGGAAAGCGTCAGGGCAGATTGTCCCAGGCGAATATAACCAAGCCCCACATCGACCATCGTCTGAAGTTTATGCGCAATCGAAGGGATATGAGCAAAGAATGTTCTTGCTTCTTCAACCGTCATGTTGAGCACATCGGCTATGTTCTTGCCCTTAAAACGCACATCCAGGGTATCGGAATTAAATCGCTTCCCATGGCAGACTTCACAGGTGATATATACATCTGGCAGAAAATTCATCTCGATCTTGATTGTGCCATCTCCCTGACAATGCTCACAGCGCCCACCTTTGACATTGAAACTAAACCTCCCTGGCTTCCAGCCCCTTGCTTTCGATTCGGGCAAGCTTGCAAACAGTTCCCTGATGGGTGTAAATACACCAACATAGGTGGCGGGATTCGATCTAGGAGTCCTTCCTATGGGGCTCTGATCGATATTGATGATTTTATCTATGTATTCTATTCCTTCGAGGCTCTTATAGGATCCTTCACGGATCGCGGAGTGCATCACACGGTTGGAAATAGCCGGATATAATACATCAGACAAGATAGTGCTCTTTCCCGAGCCTGATACACCCGTGATACACACAAACCTTCCAAGAGGAATCTTTACATCGATATTCTTGAGATTGTGCTCGCTGGCGCCCTTGAGGGTGATGCAAGCGCCATTCCCTTTTCGCCGTTCTATAGGAACTTCGATCTTGAGAGAACCCGCGAGATATTGCCCTGTAATGCTCTGGGGATTGGCAACAACCTCTTGCACGCTGCCTTGAGCTACTATATAGCCTCCGTGCTCGCCCGCTCCGGGTCCAAGATCCACAATATAGTCCGCTGTTCGAAGCATTTGTTCATCATGTTCTACAACTATGAGGGTATTTCCAAGGTCTCTAAGATATGTGAGTGTATCGATGAGGCGCTGATTGTCTCTCTGATGAAGACCAATAGATGGCTCATCCAGAATATAGAGCACGCCCACGAGAGAACTGCCTATCTGTGTGGCAAGCCTGATTCGCTGGGCTTCACCACCTGAGAGAGTCGATGCCTGGCGCTCAAGCGTGAGGTATTCAAGCCCCACATTTTGCAAAAAACCAAGGCGTGCAATAATCTCCTTGAGAATCAGCTTAGAAATTTGAGCTTCAGTATCTGTTAGTCTGAGAGACTTGAAGAATTGGACAGAATCCTCTACGGGCATGCATGAAATCTCGTAGATATTCTTGCTCCCAATGGTCACGGCTAGAGCTTCCGGCTTCAATCTCTTCCCATGACATACCTCACACTCTTTTTCGACCATGAATGATTCTAGCCAATCCTTTATGTCGTTGCTTGTCGATTCCATATAGCGACGACGGAGGTCCGCCAAAATTCCGGGAAACCTAGACTCATACTCGAAATATCCGGTCTTATCCCTATTGTTGTAGCGAACATGTATATTATCATCAGAACCATAGAGAATAGCATTCATCACATAAGAAGGTAGCTTATCGAAAGGAGTATCCAGGCTAAAATGATAATGATCGGCTAGCGCTTCGAATCGTGAGCGGTTCCATGCCGAATTAGGATTATAGGCTAGACAACCTCCTTCGTTGAATGACAAGCTTCTATCTGGAATAACCAAGCTGGGATCAAACTCCATGTTCATGCCCAATCCACTGCAAGCCGGACAAGCACCTTGTGGAGCATTGAAAGAGAAAAGCCTTGGCTCCATCTCTGGCAAAGAAATACCACATATCGGACAAGCGCCTTTTTGGCTAAAAAAATCTTCTTTTCTTTGACCATCCATCTCGCGCACGATGATCACAATGCCATTTGCTATGCCGAGCGAAGTCTCGACCGCCTCAGCAACTCTGCGGCGGCTCTCTTCTGATAACAAAATGCGATCCACCACAAGCTCGATCGTATGCTTTCTCTGCTTTTCGAGGACAGGAGGAGATTCGATATCTATGAATTGCCCATCGATCCGTGCCCTCAAGAAGCCCTGTCTAAGAGCATCCTCCAGTATTTTTTTATGCTCGCCTTTCTGGCTTCGTATTACCGGAGCTAAAACTTGTATCTTTGTGCCCATAGGCCATGAGAGAATAACATCAAGAATTTGGTCGACACTTTGCTCGCGAATCTCCCTACCGCAGGAAGGACAATGAGGAACACCTATTCTTGCAAATAGAAGTCTCAGATAATCATATACCTCAGTCACCGTCCCGACAGTCGATCTGGGATTGCGAGATGTTGTCTTTTGCTCGATCGAAATGGCTGGAGAAAGCCCCTCGATATAATCGACATCAGGTTTGTCCATCCGCCCAAGAAATTGCCTTGCGTATGCAGACAGAGATTCCACATAGCGCCGCTGGCCTTCCGCAAAAATCGTATCGAAAGCCAGAGAGCTCTTTCCAGAACCCGACAAGCCCGAAATGATAATTAGCCTATTTCTCGGGAGTTCGAGGTCGATATTTTTCAGATTGTGTTCCCGTGCACCTTTGATGATCAGTTTGTCCATTGTTTGAAAATCATACTGTGGTCCCTGGCATAAAGACAAGTATGCTTGACAGATGTATAGCTATTCAGGCTCTGCTAGACATTGAACTTGAAGAACATTATGTCTCCGTCTTGAACCACGTAGTCGCGCCCCTCCTGTCGCATCTTGCCTGCTGCCCGTACAGCAGTCTCCGAACCATAATCTATAAGATCATTGTAATGATAGACTTCAGCCTTAATAAAGCCTTTTTCGAAATCGCTATGAATAACGCCTGCCGCCGTCGATGCCTTATCTCCAGCCTTAATTGTCCAAGCGCGACATTCGTCTTCTCCTGTTGTGAAAAAAGTGCGAAGACCCAATAGTCTGTATGCCGCATGGGCAAGCACATCAAGCCCTGGCTCCTCGAGCCCTATGCTATGAAGAAACTCAGCTCTTTCTTCTGAATCCTCTATGTCTGCGAGCTCTGCTTCGTATTTGCCGCAGATTACAACCGCCTCCGAACCCTGTTTTTCTGCAATCGATTTTACTATATCTACATATTTGTTATTGGCCATTCCCGATTCATCGACATTGCAGACGAATAATTCCTTTTTGAGAGTCAATAGAAAGCTGCGCCGAGCGTAATCTACCTCTTCAGGCTCGAGAATAGCCGTAGAAGCCGGTCTTCCCTCTTCCAAGATAGGCCGCAGCTTTTGCAGCACGGCAATTTCCTTTTCGATATCCTTCTTGAGATTAGGGTCTTGAACCTTGACCTGGCGACTCAACTTATCCAGCCTTCTATCGATGCTCTCCAAATCAGCCAATGCAAGTTCGGTATGAATAATCTCGATGTCATCGGCTGGATCTATCTTGCCTGATATATGAACCACATTAGGATCATCAAAACATCGTACCACGTGTGCTATCATGCCAACTTCGCGAATATGGGAGAGGAATTGATTACCAAGACCCTCTCCCTTCGAAGCTCCTCGAACAAGGCCTGCGATATCGACAAATTCGACCACCGCAGGTACTTTTCTTTTTGGTTTGAATATATCAAAGAGCCTATCCAAGCGCTTATCCGGCAGTGGAACAATACCGACATTGGGATCTATCGTGCAGAAAGGATAATTCGCTGTGTCCACTTTTGCCCTTGTAAGAGCGGAAAAAATGGTGGATTTGCCCACATTGGGCAAACCCACAATCCCACAGTTGAGCGGCATTAGGGCATTCCTCTAATTGCTGTATTGATTACCAAAGTATAGCAAGGACAAATTATACAACAAGTACCATGCCCGCCATCTAGAAAAATGAAACTCAGGAATATAATTTTGAAAACATATATTTACGAATCATAAAAACTGAAGTAGGATGAAACAAGAACCACAAATCAAGGAGGACTTATCAATGCATGACCTTTCTGTGTATTTGTCCGCAAATGCCCATAATATGAAGAAATCTGTAATCAGAGAATTGCTCAAGCTCACCAATCAACCAGATATCATCTCATTTGCTGGTGGGCTTCCTGCGCCGGAGACCTTCCCCGTTGAAGACCTCAGAGAAGCAAGCGATCAAGTCTTTAGAAAATACGGTGACAAGATCCTCCAATATGGCACAACGGAAGGCGATAATGATCTCAAAGCCAGGATTATTGAATACGAGTCATCTCACGGCGTTAATCTCGATCCAGATAATATTCTCATAACTTCGGCGAGCCAGCAGGCTCTCGACATGGTTCCAAAACTCTTTCTCGACCCAGGAGAATATGTAATTGCGGAGCGTCCTACCTATCTTGGAGCCATTCAGGCAATTCAATCCTATCAAGGAAAGGTGCTTGGCATTCCCTTCTCTCATGCCAACGATGGCCTGGATATGGATGAACTCGAGAAAGAATACGCTCGCGCTAAGGCTGAGAATAAGCGCATAAAATACATCTATGTAATTCCGGATTTCCAGAATCCCACCGGAGTATGCTGGAGCCTTGAAAAACGCAAGGCCCTTATAGAATTTGCATATCGGGAAGAATTGTTCATCGTTGAAGACGCACCATATCGAGAGCTCAGATTCATGGGTGAATCCATTCCTTCCTTGTACCAACTGGAACTGGAGATGCAGAACCTTGGCATTGTGGTTGGCCTTAAGACCTTCTCTAAGATACTTGCGCCTGGTACAAGAATAGGATGGATTCTAGCGCGTAAGGATATCATTCAAAAACTGGTCGTTGCAAAGCAAGCCGTGGATCTCTGCACAAGCCCCCTCACGCAGAAGATTGTCGCCCAATTCCTGGCAACAGGCAAACTCGAAGAAGTCTTGAAGAATACTTGCGCCATCTATCGCGATAAGCGCAATTTCATGCTGCAAAAGCTGGAAACCTATATGCCCAAGCGTCCAGATCTCACTTGGACAAAACCAGAAGGTGGCTTATTCTTGTGGCTCTCTCTGCCTAGCTACGTCGATACCGATAAGATGTTTTACAAGGCAATCGAAAAGAAAATCGCATATGTGGTAGGGAGTTCATTCTATTATGATGATCCTGAAGTGAATTCCATGCGCATCAACTTCTCCTATTCGAGCTACGAACAGATAGAGGAAGGAGTTAAGCGCCTTGCCGATACATTTAAAGAAGAAATTGAAGAGCACGAGGGTCATCTCTGAAGCATGAGACCGATCTCTGGCGCATAAGGTTATCTCTTAGGCCATTATAGTCTAAGAAGAAGGATTGAGTCAGAATATACAGCTCTATATTGGATTAAGCGCAACGAACCTGCAAAGATAGGTCTACCTGTATGCACTCGAAATTATAAAATCGGTGATAAAATAATATTTTATTTTGAACTCATATTGTCACAACCCATAGAAATTGCTATTTTTCTCTAGCAACAGCTATCTTTTTCAAAGGTGAAAAACCATGCCGATAATTCAGGTGATCGATGTAAAAAAGGACTATTATCTGGGGAATGTCGTTGTTCCCGCACTTAGAGGAATCTCCTTTGCTATTGAAAGAGGCGATTTTGTCTCTATTGCAGGGCCTTCTGGCTCGGGAAAATCGACCATACTCAATATAATTGGCCTAATAGACATTCCAACTTCAGGTGAGCTAATCATAAATGAGAAGAATACTAAGGGCCTTTCTGATAGAGAGTTGACTCGCTTTCGACATGAAGTACTTGGATTTATTTTCCAATCCTTCAATCTCATTCCTGTCTTGAATGTCTACGAAAATATCGAATTCCCGCTGCTGCTCGGAAAGACCAAAATCCCCAAAAGCGAATGGAAAAGCTGGATAGATTTTCTCATAGACGAAGTAGGTCTTTCCGATTGGCGAAATCATAAGCCCAATGAGTTATCTGGAGGACAACGCCAGCGCGTTGCAATCGCAAGAGCTCTTGTTACTAAGCCTTCTATTGTACTGGCCGATGAGCCAACGGCCAACCTCGATTCCACTACCGGCGAACAGATAATCGACCTTATGAAAAAAATAAACCGAGAATTGGAAACAACCTTTATTTTTTCCACTCATGATGCAAAGATCGTCAACATTGCCGACCATGTTATTCGCTTGCGCGATGGCATGATCATTGGCAATAAGCGAAATGGTGAAGATATCCTTGAAGAAAACGCATCTATCGCGTCTGCGGAGAATTGAGCATGCCTATCATCTTCAAAATAGCTTTCCGCAATATCAAAGCTCATAGATCCAAAAGCCTCATCATCGGAGTCTTGTTAGCAATGGGAGCCATGGTATTAGTACTTGGCACAGCATTTATCAATGCAACCGAGGAAGGAGTGCGCTCAACATTCTCAGATGTATATACTGGAGATATTTTTATCTCCGGAATTTCGAGTGATGGCCCTGTATCTCTGTTTGGCGTGACTTCTACAAGTGGCATGGCAACGACGCCCATAATTCCTGAGTATGACAAAGTGATTTCCATCGTAAAATCGACTCCACATCTAGAGAAGACTTCTTCGCTCGCAACAGGCTTTTCTCAGGTGATTCGCGAAAATGGTGATCAGGAAACAGAAGAAGACTCTCAAAAGAAGATAAAACCTCAAGATCGGTTTCTGTTCCTTTTTGGAATCGATGCAGCGAGCTATTGGGATCTCTTTGAAACCGTAGAAATCGTTGCGGGAGAGAAATTGAAACCTGGGCAATCTGGCATCATGATCAATGAGAGCCAATTCCATAAATTCTCCGATTGGTTCGAAAAACCTCTTTCGATAGGCGATCCTTTGCTTATTCAGGGTTTTTCTACAATCGGTTTCCGCTTGAGGGAACTTCCAATAGTCGGCATTTTCCGGCTTAAAGAACAGGGTACGGCACCCGAACAACTTGCTTATATAGATATCGAATCTCTCCGCGTTATGAGCGGTATGACTGTTGGAGCCAACGAACCAATACAACTCAAGCCCGAACAGACAAGTATGCTTTCGATAGAAGATCCCGATGAGCTTTTCAGCGATGATATAATCGTGACTTCGGAGACTTCAAAACATTTCGATGTCGCTTCAATCTCTAGGGAATTATCCAGGCCCAGCGAAATAGATCCTCTAAAGCCCGATGAAGGAGCATGGCAGTTCATTGTAGGTAAGGCTGATTCTTCCCAGAATATAGATCGCATCATCTCTTCTTTGAATAAGGCTTTCGAAAAAGAAGAGATCCAAGCTATTGCAGGTAACTGGCAAGTAGCCGCTGGCCCATATGGTCAGTCGGTAGATATTGTTCGGATTATATTTGCTGTTGCCATTGTTATCCTCTCTATCGTCGCCATAATAATCATAATGAATACCTTTGTTATTTCTGTAATCGAGAGAACAAGCGAGATTGGCACCATGCGCGCCATTGGAGCTGGAAAGGGTTTCGTGCGCACTATGTTTGCGGCTGAGGCATTGGCTCTAGCATTGGTTTCTGCTTCGATTGGGGCAGGACTAGGCCTCCTGATTATCGAAATCCTTAAATCGCTCCGAATCGAGGCGACAAATCCATTTTTCCTTGTTCTATTTGGCGGGCAATACTTAAGACCAATTGCCACGGCAGGAAATGTAATTTTTGCAATAATACTGATGATAGTGGTAGGCTTTATTGCCCACCTTTACCCTGTTTCGCTGGCTTTGAAAATTCAGCCAGTAAGAGCGATGCAGGAAGAATAGGAGGGAATACATGAATTTAGTATTGCTCCGCATCGCTGCACGAAACCTAATGCGGCAAAGAAAGAGAACTATGCTCCTTGCGGGAGCAATAGCCTTTGGAATAATGATCGTAACGATCCTAAACGGGTTTGCCGGATCATTTGTCAAGAATATCTCAGATAATTTCTCGTATTTGATGGGCGGCCATGTCTTCGTTAGTGGAACTGAGGTTACACCATCGGGCAAAAGAATTTCGATAATTCGCGATGATTCGGTGATTATGCAAGCATTAGAAGATTCTGGACAAAAATGGGTCAGCTTGCAGAAAACCAGCCAGACCATAGCCACATTGATCTTCGAGGGTAAGAGTATACAGCAGACGCTGACTGGTATCGATTTGACTCATTCCGGAATGATAAAAGAACGGCTTGCTCTCGTCGACGGGAATTGGGAAAATCTCTCCTGGTCTAACGCAATCATAATTTCCCAGAGCATTGCTAGAAAACTCAATGTCCTGCCTGGAGATGTGTTGGTTGCACAGTTGCAGACCATAACAGGCCAAAACAATGTTGGAGAATTTCGAGTCGCTGCAATAACCATTGATTCAAGCTTTGTTGGCTCTATTATGACCTATGTCCAACTTGAATATCTCAATAGTCTTATAGGTCTGGGAAAAAATGAATATATGTCGCTTGGTATAATGCTGGAAAAACTGGAGAAATCCGGAGCTTTTGCCAATGCTCTCTATACTTCGATGAAGGGTATGGGGCTCAACCTTTTCGATCGTTCAACAAAAGATGAAAATGGTTCGATGACACCATTTCAGGCTATGCTTCTCGAGCAGAGAACAGAACAATGGACCGGGACTAAATATAGGCTTTATACTATTGATGATGTGCTTGCCCAGGCAAAGCAGATTGTAGTTGCGATCGATACCGGAAGCACAGTGATTTTGATCGTCTTGTTCGCCATTGTGATGATTGGTATATCCAATACTTTCCGAATGGCAATGTATGAGCGAATCCGAGAAATTGGAACAATGCGCGCTATTGGTGTTCAACGGAATGAAATAAGATCTATGTTTCTATATGAGGCACTATTGCTTTCGCTGGCAGGTGCTATTGCGGGAATAGTCTTGGCACTTATCGCCATGGGCTTGTTGACGCTTATCAGTTTTGATCCGCTTTCGCCAGTATTCTTGATTCTGAAACGCGGTCATTTTTCATTCTATGTGCCGCCGCTTCGTGCTATAGGCAATATCCTCCTTATCGCGGTGCTTACACTCGTTGCAGTATATGCACCCGCAAATGCTGCGGCAAAATTGCCACCGGCAGAAGCCTTGAGAACAGTAAAATAAATAGGAGTCTATCGGCATGTATTCGAATGTATCCCGGAAGGCAAAAAGCCTTAGGAGAGGGATTTTATCCATCTTGTCTTTATTATTGCTGTTTTTTACGGGATTGAATCCCCTGCTAGCCCAATCAAAGCCGGATCCCAGAGAGCTCATCAAGCAAGTCGATGATCTGAGCGATTTTTCTGGCAAGGATTTTTCAGCTGTTTTCACCATTGTCACTCAAAAACCAGGGGAGAAAGACAGCGTCACTCAGGCCCGAGTTTTCCGCAGAGATGCAAAAAAGCAATTCGTAATTCTGATCTTGCTCCCGGAAGTCAACAAAGGACAGGGTTATCTCAGAGAAGATGATAATGTCTGGTTTTATGATCCAACAAGCCGCAAGTTTTCGCATTCTTCGATGAAAGAGAATATACAGAACACAAAAGCGAAGAATTCTGATTTTACTCTCAGCACCTTTGCTGAGGATTATACCGTGACAAAAATGACCGAGAGCATGGTAGGGAAATTTCCGGTTTGGGTATTGGATCTAAAAGCGAGAACAAATGAAGTAGCATATGATCGGGTAGTGCTCTATATCCGCAAAGACAGGACAATGTTGCTCAAACGAGAAGACTATTCGGTAAATGGGCGCCTTATGCGGACTACTGCATATCCGAAATACGTAGAGCTGGAAGGGAAACTCCTTCCTTCGCAGATATTGATCGTTGATGAAGTCAACAAAGGAGAAAAGAGCCAGATGACCATGACGGAACAATCTGTGTCTCCCTTGCCAGATAGGGTGTTTACAAAGGCTTTCCTTGAACAAGTAAGCAGATAATCCAGGAGGTAATAAAGGAGGATGTAGCGATGAGTCTTCTTCGGAACTTAGGTGCAATCGGTATTCTATGTGTGATTATTATGGCTGCGCCCTTCAGCATATCATCTCAAGAAGAGAGCAATGATATCGATGCGCTCTTTGAGGATGAAATAATAGTTCAGCAAGACAGCGATACTCTCGGTCAAGAAGAATCCCAAGATTCATTCATAGGACAGACAAATCCACTTCAGAGTTTTCTAAAAACCGAGACTGTAAAGATCGGCGGAAACATAAGCGGGACTGTGAGCGCTTCCTGGACATGGAATGATCCGTGGACGGTGGGTTTTGATCTCGCAAATCCAGATTCACATGAATTGGCCCCAGCCTTGAATAGTCTTTTATACTTCGATGCACGGCCAGAGGAGGATTTCCGCGTACATGGCTCGTTCAAGACCGCTTGGCCGTTTGCACAGACAGAGAATCTTTTGAATTCTGCAGAGCTCGATACAGCCGGTACCATCATTACAACATCGACATGGGTAAGAGTACCCGATGTTCGCATTTTCGAACTCTTCTCGGATTTCCAGCTTGGAGATAATGCTTATCTGCGTTTCGGAAAAGCCACGGTTAAATGGGGTGTCGGATACTTCTTTAGTCCAGCGGATATTATCAATCTGGAGTCTATCAATATTCTGGATCCGACCGTGCAGCGCGAAGGCCCACTTCAGTTTCGAGTCTTTGTTCCTTATGG
>Ga0255343_1000837_pt1 | contig 45360 bp, 31 predicted proteins | sample wastewater_treat_4_FD_192413 | JGI IMG/M metagenome (GOLD analysis project Ga0255343, IMG submission 192413) | Wastewater microbial communities from Lulu Island WWTP, Vancouver, Canada - plant16 | ecosystem: Engineered > WWTP > Wastewater > Unclassified | place: Canada: Vancouver, British... | reverse complement strand
TTCACTAAATGAAACAATAGAAAAAGTTAGTAATGGCATCAGAGAACTTTCTCAAAAAAAAGATTTAATAAAATCTATGACACTTTTTCCTTATCTTAATGTTTTATAATAGAACGCAACTTGGTATTAATCTGTCAATGAATTAATAAAACAAATATAATTATTTTTAATGGAAAAATCAATCTATTACTATTTTTTTTTAAATTTTTAAAGCTTAAAAACTTTTAAACGAGTTTATTGAATCGTACACACTTCTTCGCATGCTCGAATTAAGCTACGATTAGCTCGCTCCAACAACCATGACGCTCGCTCGGATTTGCAATCCGAGTGCTTGGTAATGTTACACTCGGATTACAAATCCGAGCGAGCGGAGATAGTAATAAAAATTAACGCCTTTATGATCTTTAAAAACTTTTTACTTTATAAACTCAACAATTTTATCTAAAACAAGTTGTTCTATAGTGTTTTGAATTGTATAATATTCACTAATTGCACCAGTTTCTGATTTTTGGAATAAATGGTTAAGACCTTCAATAGCAACAATTTGTACTTCTTTTTTAGTTTTTAAATTCTTTTCAATACTATTTAAGTTATCTTCCATTTTTACTTGCAAGTCAGTAGAACCATTTATAGATAAAACCCTGCATTTTACTTTCTTAATATATTTGCCTGGGTCAATTTTTATAAAATATTTCATCCAAGGCGATGATAATTGCATAACAGCAACATTTATTGCAGCATCTCCAATTTGATATTTTTGTCTTTCTTCTTCGGTAAAATGCTGAGCATATTTATCGTAAATAATTTTAATATTTTTTCGCAACTCATACATATCCACATTTTTTGTTGCTATATCAAGAATTTCGGATTGCATTTCGCACATAACTTCAATATGCTCATCAGGAAAATTAAAACTTTTATTTACATCTTTCAATTGCTGAACCAAAAGCTCTTTAATTGGCACTCCAGGACCTGCAAGACTAATTATAAAATTTAACTTTTTTGTTTCTTTTGCTGCTAACATAAAAGCAATCAGTCCACCTTCGCTATGTCCTAAAACTCCAATATTTGTTTTGTCGATATTTGGGAAATCATAAAAATAATTTAATACAGCCTCAGTATCTGTCATAAAATCATAAGTTGTAGAATTTGCAAAATCGCCCTTTGATTCAGCTATGCCTCTATCATCATATCTAAACACAGCTATTCCATTTTGTGTTAAGTAGTCTGCAATTACCATAAAAGTTTTATGTCCTGCAATTTCTTCGTTTCTATCTTGAGCTCCCGAACCGCTTACTAAAATTACCAAAGGATATGATTTTAAAGTGTCTGGAATAGTTAAACTTCCGCATAAAACAGAATTTCCTTTTAAATTTTCAACACAAATATTTTTTTCTAAATAAGGGAATGGTGGTTCTGGTGTTTGAGGACGATTTAAAAATGCAAATTCAGAATTATCAGTAATTTTCAACTCAGTTTTTAATTCTGATTTTCCTTGCTTCCAAACTCCTGAAAAAGTTTGTGTTTCATCAATTAATTTTCCACAAAAACTCGCAGGTATTTTCTTAAAATTACAAAACAAACTATCTCCACCATAAAAAGTATCGTTAGATTCCATTTTGTAAAGAAATTGCTCAGGAACAAACAAATAGGCTGAATTATTTTCATCAATAGAAATTATAATTTCGATTGAATCTTGATTTGCAATAATATTTCCTTGTAAATATGTTAAATTTGAATTTTGAGAAAACGCATTAATCGAAATTCCCAAAAAAACATAAAATATTAGTTTTTTCATTTTTATATTTTTAAATTTATATAAAATATTTTGCAATCTGATAAGCTGCAAAACCAACAACCCAAGCAATTGCAGTTGTGTAAATTCCTGAAAAAATTGCCCATTTAAGTTTTGATTCTTTCCAAATAGCTGAGATTGTTGCTATACAAGGAAAATAAATTAAAATAAACAATATAAATGCTAAAGCTACAGCTTTATTATAAACTTTTTCGCCTGCTTTTTCACCAAATGCATAAGTCTCGGCTTTAAGTTTATTTTGCAAAGAGCCTGATTCTAAGTCTTCATCAGCTTGATAGAGGACTCCCATTGTGCTTACTGTAATTTCTTTACCTGCAATGCCAGCAAGAATAGAAACGCTCATTTTCCAATCAAAGCCAAGTGGTTCCATAACAGGTGCTACAAAATGACCTATTTTTCCTATATAAGATTTTTCGTGTTCTTCGCTACGTTTTTGGAACTCTAACTCATGAATTTTTTCCGCATTTGGTTGTTCTTGTTTCTGTTCTTTTGCAATTAATGATTCATAATCTTTTGAATAATCAATATTTTTTGGAAAATATCCCAAAAGCCAAATAATAATAGAACCTATTAATATTACTCCTGCAATTTTTTTCAAATATTCTTTGCCTCTATCCCATGTGTAAACTAAAAGTAATTTTGCTGTAGGTTTACGATATGGCAAAAGCTCCATAACAAAAGGAGCTTCTTTTTGTTTTAAAATTGTTTTACTAAAAAATTTAGAAACAACAAGAGCTAAAATTATTCCAAACAAATAAATTCCAAATAAAATTAAAACAGGATGTTCAGGGAAAAATGCAGAAATCATTAGAATATAAACAGGTAGCTTAGCCGAACACGACATAAAAGGCAAAATCATCATTGTCAAAATTCTATCCCGTCTATTTTCTAAGATTTTAGTACTCATAATTGCTGGCACAGTACAACCAAATCCCATAATCATTGGAATAAATGATTTTCCATGCAAGCCTATTTTGTGCATATATTTATCCATCAAAAAGGCTGCCCGCGACATATATCCTGTATTTTCCAAAATACCTATAAAGAAAAATAGAATGAAAATATTTGGTAAAAACACTAACACGCCTCCTACTCCACCTATTGCCCCATCAAGCACCAAATCCTTAAAGAAGCCGGGTTTCATTACATTAGCCAAATATTTCGATAAAGAATCTATTCCATTTTCCAACCATTCCATTGGATATTTTCCAAGCTCGAAAGTAGCAAAAAATGTTAATCCCATAAAAGCTAAAAAGATTGGAATTCCCCAAAATTTATGAGTTAAAATTTTATCAAGTTTTTCAGATCTTGTATCAGTTTTTTTGCCAGATGTAATTTCTGTTATTGCACCATTTACATAGGCTTTACGAGCGTTTTTAACTATATTAAAAACATGATTATTGTGAAGATTTTCTAATCTTTTTATTTCATAATTAGCTTTTCGCCTAATTTTATTTTGGCAAGGCAAACCATCGAATAATCTATATATTAAATTATCTTTTTCTAATAAACCTATTGCTAAATAACGAGGCGATGCCACATAATCAGCCTTAGAACTGCGCTTTAAAAGTTTTTTTAATTTAGAAATAGATTGCTCAACTTGCCTTCCATAGTTTATGTAAATATGTCGTACATAAGGCTCTGTATTTTGATGAGTTTTGATTAGAGTTTCTAAAATCTTTTCTCGTGCTGAATTTTCTTCCTCTAATTCAGAGTAATTAATAATAGGTAAGCCAAGAAGTTTACTTAATAAATCAAAATCAGCTTTATAAGAGCCAGACTCAGGATTATAATTACGCAATGCCAAAACTATTTTAGCATCCATATCTATAAACTGAGTTACTAAATTCAAATCTGCTTCTAAGTTTTCAAAATCAACTATCCCTAAAAAAACATCAGGAAAATCTGTTAACACTTTATTTCTAAGTCTTTTACGCGGATAATCATCACCATAAATAGTTGAAATTTCAGGCAAATAGTTGATAGAAAAATTATATCCTTTAAATTTATATTCTGTTTGATTTTCAAAAATATTTGTATCAGAGGTTTCTTCATTAGAAAATACATCTATCACTATTTCAGCATGATCTTCAGCTAAAATTTCTTGAAGTTGAGGATTATCTGATTCAACTAATTTTATAAATCTCAAATAATTCGCTGGAAGTCGTTTTTTTCGCTTACAACCAACAAAATTAAATTTATAGAAGCCTGATTTACTTTCTTTAGTAAAAATTAATTCAGTATTAGGACTAATTCCAAGCTTGCTAATACGCCGCCTCATGCCCCACCTACCTGTAATTTTACTTACAGTATATTCTTTGTTTAACTCTATATTTTGTTGAGCGACCATTTTGCAAATTTAATTTAATCTAAATAAAAGACAAAAAAAACTAAAAAATGTTTTCAACCAAAATTTGTTTATTTATGGTTTTGAAAAGCCAGACTTCTAACTTCTTGATTTACAATTAAGTAAACAATGGTCGCAGAATGAAAATTCTCCACGAAGTCTTGAGTCAAGTAAATTTGCAATTCTTTCTCTAAGAGGTGGAATATTTACTTTTAGCAAGACATCATTAGCAAAAGCAAACATCAGCATAAGTTTTGCTTCTCTTGCATCAATTCCTCTTTGTCGCAAATACATTAGTGCATCTTGTCCAAGCTGTCCGACTGTAGCTCCATGCGAACATTTTACATCATCTGCATAAATTTCCAACTGTGGTCTTGTTCTCATTTTAGTTTGAGGAGTAAGGCACAAGTTATTATTTGTTTGATAAGCTTCTGTTTTTTGAGCATTTTTTCTTACAAGTATTCTTCCCAAGAAAGAGCCTTGTGCATGTTCGTCTAAAATTCCTTTATAAAGTTCATTGCTCATGCAATTTGGCACAACATGGTCTATTAGCGTAAAATTATCAACACGTTGGCCTTTGTCGGTAAGATTTAAACCATAAAGATTAGCTTCTGAATTTTCGCCTGCAAGTTTTGCAAACACATTGTTTCTCAAAATTCCACCATGCAGAGAAATTACAAAAGAATTGCAACGAGAATATTTTTCTAAATTAATAAAATGAGAATTTATAACTCCCGATTTATTTGGTTCGTTTTGTATAGTGTGGTAATCTAATTGAGAATTTTCTCCTACATAAGATTCTGTAATATCAACAACAAAATTATTACTCATGTTTAGAGTATGATCACAAATTACAAGAGAAAGCTTAGAATTTTTTCCAAGAACAAAAAGGTTGCGTTTAAAAATATTTTTATTTCCAAAACCATGTGTAAGATTTACTAATTGAATAGTTTTATTTACTTCTATATTATCTGGCACATAAATAAAAACGCCATCTTGAGCAAACATTGTATTTAAAGCAACAAAGCCATCTTCTATTTCGCTTGGATATTGATTATAATATTTTTCAATAATTTCGGGATATTTTGCTTTTGCCTCTTGTAAACCACAGATTATCACTCCTTCATTCAAATCTGTAATTGGTTCATTATCTTTATAATATTCGCCGTTAGATAAAAGTACAACATGAGTGTCTAAATTTTCTACTTCACATTTAAAAAACTCATTCAAATTCACAACAGCACCACGCGAATCTATGGTAAACTCATAATCTTTATTAAGAATATCAGCTATACCAGCATTTCTATAATTCTCGTTTTTATTATCAGGTATTCCAAGTTTTTGAAAAATTTCAAAAGCCTTTTTTCTATAATTAGAAAGCTTTTCGGACTCATTATTTTTTAATTTATCCTTAAATTCTTCAAAAACATTTATATATTTTTCGTAAGTTTTTTGAATATCCATAATAGTTTGTTTTATTCTCCTAATTCTTCTTTTATCCAGCTATAACCTTTTTCTTCTAACTCAAGAGCAAGTTCTTTGCCTGCCGATTTTACAATTTTTCCATCATACAAGACATGAACAAAATCAGGTACAATAAAGTCTAACAGACGTTGATAGTGAGTGATAACTATAGCGGAATTTTCTGGAGTTTTAAGTTTATTAACTCCATTAGCCACAACTCTAAGAGCATCAATATCAAGTCCTGAGTCTGTTTCGTCAAGAATTGCGAGTTTTGGTTTTAACATAGCCATTTGAAAAATTTCATTTCTCTTTTTTTCGCCTCCCGAAAAACCAACATTTACCGAACGATTGGCAAGGTCGCTTTTTAGTTCTACAAGGTCTTTCATTTCACGCATATATTTTAAAAACTCGCCACTTGACAATGGTGGTAAATTTTTAAATTTACGCTGTTCATTAACTGCTGTTTTCATAAAGTTAATCATACTTACACCGGGAATTTCGACAGGATATTGAAAACTTAGAAAAATTCCAGCTTTTGCTCTTTCTTCAACATTCAAATCGAACAAATTTTTCCCTTCGTAATAAATTTCACCTTCGGTAACAATATAGTTTTCGTTACCTGTAAGCACAGCCGATAAAGTTGATTTTCCTGAACCATTAGGTCCCATTATAGCGTGAATTTCGCCAGGTTTAACTTCAAGACTTAATCCTTTTAAAATTTTCTTTCCGCTCACTTCTGCATGTAAGTTCTTAATAACTAACATATTATATGTTTTTTTTATTATTATTTAATTTATTTTTAAAATTTTATCCAACACTTCCTTCCAAACTAATTTGTAATAATTTTTGTGCTTCTACCGCAAATTCCATTGGTAGCTTATTTATAACTTCTTTGGCATAACCATTTACAATCAGTCCTATTGCATCTTCGGTTGAAATTCCTCTTTGATTGCAATAAAAAATTTGGTCTTCACTAATTTTTGATGTAGTAGCTTCGTGTTCTACAACTGCTGTATCGTTATCTACATCAATATAAGGAAAAGTATGAGCACCACATTTATCTCCTAAAAGTAAAGAGTCGCATTGTGAGAAATTTCTTGCATTTTCTGCATTTTTCCCAACTTTCACCAATCCACGATAAGAATTTTCGCTTTTTCCAGCCGAAATACCTTTAGATACAATTATAGAGCTTGTATTTTTTCCAAGATGTATCATTTTTGTTCCAGTATCAGCTTGTTGAAAATTATTTGTAACTGCTACTGAATAAAATTCTGAAGCAGAATTATCGCCTTTTAAGATTGTGCTAGGATATTTCCAAGTAATTGCCGAGCCAGTTTCGACTTGAGCCCAGCTAACTTTTGAATTTTCTCCTTGACAAATTGCACGTTTTGTTACAAAATTATAAACACCACCTTGCCCCTCTTTATTTCCTGGATACCAATTTTGCACTGTTGAATATTTTACTTCAGCATCTTTCATTGCAATAATTTCAACTATAGCTGCATGAAGTTGATTTTCGTCACGTATTGGTGCTGTACAACCTTCCATATAGCTTACATAAGAACCTTCGTCAGCAATAATCAAAGTCCTTTCAAACTGTCCAGTGTTCATAGCATTTATTCTAAAATAAGTTGATAATTCCATTGGACAGCGTACACCTTTTGGAATATAACAAAACGAGCCATCGCTAAAAACAGCTGAGTTTAAAGCAGCAAAAAAATTATCTCCATAAGGTACAACAGAACCCATATATTTTTTAACTAAATCAGGGTGATTTTGCACAGCATCAGAAAATGAGCAGAAAATTATTCCTTTTTCAGCTAATGTTTCTTGAAAAGTAGTCTTAACCGAAACCGAATCCATTACCACATCTACAGCCACTCCTGACAAACGTTTCTGCTCATCTAAAGGAATGCCTAATTTATCAAAAGTAGCTTTAATTTCGGGGTCAATTTCATCTAAACTAGTATATTTTGGTTCTTGTTTAGGTGCTGAATAGTAAATAATATCTTGATAATCAATTTCTGGAATATTCAAATGTGCCCAATTTGGCATTTTCATTGTCAACCACTTTTCAAAAGCTTTAAGTCTAAATTCCAACATCCAATCAGGCTCGTTTTTCTTTTTAGAAATCAAGCGAATAGTTTCGTGAGTAAGTCCTTTAGGAATTTCATCTGCATCTATATCAGTAACAAAACCATACTTATAATCGCTTTCGGTTACTTCTCGCAACACTTTATCTTGTTCTTTTTCCATTCTAAACAATTAAAGTTTCAATTTTAATAATTTGCAAAAATACAATTAATATTTTTAATATTTTTATACGCCCACCTATTTAATAACAATATTAAAATAGAAATGTTTGGAAGAAAAAATAATTTAAAAAATTTCAAAGCAATATTAATAAATAAAAACTCTTTCAACCGAGTTTATTGTGTTGCCCTTGCGGGCAAAGCCTTTGAGGGGACAACTACCGTAGGCTGCGCCTACGGTTAATCACATGTTGTCCTACGGACAATCTTTTGATGGTCTTGTGTTGTCCTTCGGACAACTAGCATCAAAGCGAGCAGAGTGAGCTTGCGAACTCTGCGAAGCAATAGATGCGTCAGCCACTTTACCTTCGGTAAACTCGTAAACTCGGTTCGACTTTATGAACTTTAAAAACTTTACAAACTTTAAAAACTTTAAACTGAGTATTATTGTATAGTTAGCTTTGAAGTATATTTTGCTTCAGACAACTGAATTTCTATAAAATACATTCCAGACTTTAAAGTGCTTAAATCTATACTTGATTGATTTGAACTCAAGTTTGCAACTTTAACCACCTTACCTAAAATATCACTTATTCTAACAGTTGCTTTACTTTCTGGAATATCTATATAAACTATTCCATCTGTTGGATTAGGATAAATAGAAAATTTTGAAGCAAAGTTATCGTTAACAGGTGCGCAATCATTTACTGTAATGTAATTCGTCATTGTTTTTGTATTAGAACCGCCAGCATTACTTGCAGTTAAAGTAACTGAATATATTCCTGGAGTGTTATATATAACTGTAGGATTTGGCGAAATACTAGAACTTGGCGTAGCACCATTAAAAATCCAAGACCATGACGTTGCATTATTGCTTGATTGATCCGAGAAACTTACTGTTAACGGAGCGCATCCTGAGGTTGTATTTGCTGTAAAATTTGCAACAGGTGCTGTTGTTGATTGAGCGACAGTAATATATCCATTTTTTGTTTCTGTTGCGTTTTGTGAGCCATTACTAACAGTTAAACTTACATTATAAGTTCCTGGAGTATTATAAATTATTGTTGGCGATGGAGATGATGAGCTTGAAGGACTTCCGCCAGGGAAAGACCACGAACGGCTTGTTATTGTTCCGCCAGTTGACAAGTCAGTAAAACTAACGCTATTACCTGCTGTTACATTTGTTGGTGTTCCGGAAAAATCAGCAACAAGATTTTGAGATCCACCTGATGAAGTTAAAATTTCAATATCATCTATCAAAAATGCATGAGCATCATTAGAGACACATTGAATAGCTAGATAAACCCCTTGTCCGTTATAAGCATTTAAATCATAATTGTATTTTGTCCAAGTTGTTGGAGCTTCTGTATATGTTCCTGTAGAAATTTTCGTAAAACTTGAAATATTATTATTTGTTGTAGAAATTAATACATTAAATCTTTCTTTACCATAATTAGTATTAGCTGTTTTCGCCCAAAAGCTAAAACTAGAGTTTGATTCTAAATTTATCTTAGGTGTAATAAACCAATCATTGTTAGGAGGTGTTGTCGCAGAAAAACAAGCCCCACATTTACTTCCTCCATGTGCATCCCAGTTTCCTCCAGCAAGAGAAGGATTTGTTGCTGAAGCATTAAAAGCTATAAAAGAGCCTGCATAGTTTTGATTTTCAAACTCTACAGTTTGAATACTATAAGTGTAGCTTCCGTCTCCATCATAAGTCGTACAAGGAGAAAATTGGTCAACCGCAAAATTTGTACAAGCCTCAAAATCATAAGTAAAGCCACTACCTTGTTCTACAACAGTAATATATCCATTTTTTGTTTCTGTTGCGTTTTGTGAACCAGCAGTAACGGTCAAAGTTACATTATAAGTTCCTGGAGTATTATATATTATTGTTGGCGATGGCGATGATGAACTTGATGGACTTCCTCCAGGGAAAGACCAAGAACGGCTTGTTATTGTTCCACCAGTTGACAAATCGGTAAAACTAACACTATTTCCTACTATTACAGTTGTTGGTGTTCCAGAAAAATTACAAACTAATCCCACATTATTTGGGTCTAAATAATCACAAGAAGTTGCACTACTATTTGGTGCAAGCCAAGGTTTTAATTGTTTATCATTAGTTGTTCCGTTTGATGTCCAATGATAAGAGAATTTTCCGTAAGCATCTGGCGAGGTTGGACTAGTACAATAAGAAGACCCACCTGTCAAAGTTCCAACAACTAAACCATTATTATTAAATATAGGTGAACCAGATGAACCTCCTTCAGTAACACTATGACCATGAGCTGTTGATGCCCAATTAACCATCCAGTGAGCACCAGTCGCTGCTCCATCTCCATAACTTACTGTAGTTAATTGTGATGTGTAAGTGCTAACTTTTTTAATATCCCCGCTAGGGTGATGAAAAGAAACTCCACTTGGACTAGCGCTTGGAGAAGCAGTCCAACCATTATAAACAACACCTATATTTTTTAAATTTGTAGAAGTTGTATTTAGTTGTAAAAGTAAAAAGTCTGAACCTCCGCTTAGTGGTCCACGTGCTTTTTTTGTACAACCTGTTATATTAGAACCGCTAGGTTCACTTGTTGCAGTACAACCTGCACTTTCATACTTAAATCTAAATATCCATTGTCCTAATTCATAAGAAGTTGCTGATCCCCCACAATGGTCAGCAGTTAAAAAATATGGTGTTTGATCATTATTTGTATTATTTACTAAAGTACCAGAACACCAACCGCCATACCCGCCTTCAACAACATAAATTCTAGCAACTCCTTTTTGTTGTGCTCTCCAATTATTACCTTCGCTACAATTTGCATTTACCATACAAGAACCTGATGAACCAAAATTAGCACTAGCACGATTATCATAAAGTTCTGCTCCACGATAAAAATATGAAAAAGCACTCATTTCTATAATAGGCTTAATTGGTTTTACTTGTCCTGTCAAAGATTTTGCTAAAGGGGCAATATATTCAATTATCAATTCTTGTCCATAAACCACACCTATTGCATAAGATCCTCCGTCATCATTATCGGTAGAGGTGTAAGGACCTAAAACAACAGTTCTATCAGGATTATAAACAAAAAGTTCACTTCCTTGTGGTAATTCAAACTCATCAAAATGCAAAACACATGATTTTGCTCCATCACTTGAAACTCTCAATCTCCATATATTCTTACCATCAGAAGTGCGCTCCCAAGTACCAGAATTATCAATATTAGCTGTAAAAGGAATTAAACGAGCCACTTTCATCATTGTTCCGTTTTTCTCAGCTTCAGCTTCTTCGGAACGAATAAGTTCCATATTTGGAGGATATAAACTTATGTGATCAACTTGCTCAAAACTCAAATTATGCTTAAAACTTGCTGGTAAAGCACCTGTATTTATCTGAGCAGATAATAAATTAGCACACAATACAAATAAAATAATATACAAACTTCTCATAATCATTAGTTTTAAATTTTTTTAATTAAACTTGCCAAAATTAAATAATTTTTATCTTATAACTATTCAAAAATAAATAAATTTGTAAAAAATTTTTTAACAATCAATTCCAAAAATCAAATAATCTAATGACAGTCAATATTATATATACATCAGACGGATCCAAAACATTATATTCTGAAAAGCACAAAGAACATTATGCTAGTATTAATGGTGCATTTACAGAGGCAATACATATTTTTATAAATTTAGGTCTAAAAAAATTTGAAAATCAAAATTTGAATATTTTAGAAATTGGGTATGGAAGTGGCTTAAATGCAATTCTAACTTGGTATGAAAATCAAAAACTAAATAATAAAATTTATTATCACGGAATTGATATTGAGCCAATAGATTTAAAAACAGCAAAAGCATTAAATCATTTTACACTTTTAGAAAACAATATTAAGTTTAATTCAAATTTTTATGAAAAATGGGGAGAAAAAGTAATAATTTCAAAAAAATTTCAACTTTTTAAAGAAAAAGTAGAACTTGAAAAAGTAAATTTAAGCAAAAATTATAATTTAATTTATTTTGATGCTTTCTCACCTAAAAGCCAGCCAGAACTATGGACTACAGAAATTTTTCAAAAACTTTTCAAAAATATGACTGCAAACTCCTATTTAGTAACATATTCGAGTAAAGGCATTGTAAAACAAGCTTTACGCCAAGCAGGGTTTGAAGTAAAAAGATTTCAAGGACCTTTAGGAAAACGACATATTATTTGTGCAAATAAACTTTAAAAAAAGTTTTGTTTTTTAAAAAATATAATATACTTTTGAGCTAAAATAAATTATTAAAATAAATTTAAAGTATAACTAAAAATTTTATTATCATGAAAAAAATCTTTCTCACATTTAGTATGCTTTTTCTCATACTAATGTATTCTACCAACCTCTTTGGTCAAAAAGTAAACTCTCTATGGGTTGATGGTAGAATTTACTTTAAAGTTTCAGACCATGTAAATTTAAATTTTACTAATGAATCTGGAAGCATCAATCCTAAAGATGTTTATTTTTTAGAAAATTTAATTAACGAGTATGGAATAACTGAAATGATTATGTCATTTAAAAGTGCTGAAAGTGATATTTTGCAAAGAACTTTCAGACTTGATTTTAATGAACATGAAAAAATAAAAGAATTGCTTGCAGATTTGAATTCTATGCCAGATATAGAATATGCCGAACCTGCTCCTTTATTTTTCATTTCATATGTTCCAGACGATCCTTATTACAATGCTAATTTATCAGCTGGATGGTTAGGTTCTGCAAACTCTAGTTGGCATCTAAATTTAATAAATGCAGAACAAGCTTGGGATATAACAACAGGAGATCCTAATATTGTTGTAGCAGTTTTAGATAATGCCATTTGGATTGACCACCCTGATTTACAAGGAAAAGTTAGTCTTGCAGTAGATCTTGGAAATGGAGATGATGATCCAAATCCACCAGAAGCTACATATATTTGGTCTCATGGAACTCATTCAGCAGGATTAATAGGCGCTGGTTTAAACAATGGTATTGGCGTTGCATCTATTGGCGGAAATGTTAGCATTATGGCAGTAAAACTTGGTGATGATGCTAGCGATGGACAATCTATGGCAGCAGGTTTTGAAGGAATAGTTTGGGCTGCTGATAATGGAGCTGATGTAATAAATATGTCATGGGGAAGTCCAATGTTTTTCCAAACAATGCAAAATATTGTAAACTACGCATATAACAAGGGCTGTGTTCTTGTTGGTGCAGCAGGAAATAACGGAAACGGAATGGAAACTCAAATGAACCCAGATATACCCGAAAACTATGTTGGTTATCCAGCAGCTTTAAATCACGTTATAGCTGTAGGTTCATGTGACATTGGTAATAATAAATCAGACTTTTCAAACTATGGAGACTGGATAGATGTTTTATCACCAGGTGGTTACGCTACCCAAGGACTTTTGGGAATGGGAGCTTTCACTATTTTAAGCACTACTTATAATGACGCAGGAGATATAAGTGGACAATTATTAGGTTCAACTGGTGGTGCAGGCTCTTATGGAGTTTCTGGAAAATACGATGTTATGCAAGGAACTTCTATGGCTGCTCCTGTTACTTCTGGCTTATGTGGTTTAATGCTTTCGGCAAACCCAAATTTAACTCCAGAAGAACTAATAGCTATGTTAAAATCAACTTGCGATAATGTTGATGCTCAAAATGCTGAATTTATTGGACAAATTGGTGCTGGTAGAATAAATGCTTTTGCTGCTGTTTCGGCAGCTGCAGCAACTGCAAGCAATCCTTTAGTTGCTGATTTTGAAGCTTCTACAGTTGTAATTTCAGAAGGCGGAGTTGTTGATTTTACTGATTTAAGCGTAGGTACACCAAACTCTTGGTCATGGGAATTTGAAGGTGGCACTCCTGCAACAAGCACAGAACAAAATCCAAGTGGAATCACTTATCCAACAGCTGGAGTATATGCTGTAACATTAACAGTAACTGATGCTGAAGCTAACGAAGATACTGAAATAAAAACTGCTCTTATTCTTGTTGGACAAAGCGGTGCACTTGCTGAAAGTGCTTGGTTAGAACAACACACTCGCTTTCCTAGTCCTTACAGAGGTGTTTTCCATACTGAAATAGCTAACGATAATACTGCATGGGTATTAACTTATGATGGAACTGGCGGTGGTATAACTCGCGACTTTGCCAAAACTGGCGATGGCGGAACAACTTGGATACCTAATACATTCAATGTCCCTGAAAATCTTTCTCCTGGAGATATTTCTGCAATTGATGATATGAACGCTTGGGTAGCTCTTTATGACGGCACTAATGGAGGTGGTGGCATTTACAGAACTTCAGACGGTGGTGAAACTTGGATACATCAAGCAAGTGCTGCATTTAACAACTCTTCTAGTTTTTGTAATGGAGTACATATGTTTAATGCAAATGATGGCTATTGTATTGGAGACCCTGTAAATGGTGAATTTGAACTTTATTTAACAAATGATGGTGGCGAAAACTGGACACTTATAGACGGCAATAATATTCCTGATCCACAATCAAATGAAATGGGTTGGACAGGAGTTAATTGTGCTATTGGTAATAATGCTTGGTTTGGAACTAGTACTGGTAGGGTTTATCGCTCAACCGACAAAGGTCAAACTTGGACTGCTCACGCAACTGGACAATCTAATGTAAGTAAGATTTCATTTGCTGATGAAAACAATGGTGTAGCTATTTGTGCTACTTATAACCAAACCACAGGAACCATACAAAGTTGGAAACTAATAAGAACTACTGATGGTGGCGAAACTTGGGAAATTATCCCAGTTGAAGACCAATACATAAGCGACATATCCGCCGTTCCTGGAAAACCAGGAATGTATGTTGGTGTTAAAATTTCACAAACCATAGAAGATAACTTCTCTGCATACAGTTTAGATTATGGAACTACTTGGGAAATGCTTGACGACTCTGTTCAATATACAAACGTAAAAATGTTTAACCAAAATACAGGATGGGCTGGAGGATTTAACTTAGATGCAAACACTAGCGGTATTTACAAATGGTTAGGAATACCTAATCTTGATAGTCCATATTTCACTTCATTACCAATTACAAGCATTAATGAAGGAGAAGAATACTCTTACGAAATTACAGCAGAAGATCCTAATACACTCCCATTAACAATAACTGCTCAAGAAAAACCAGATTGGTTAGAACTAACCGATAATGGAGACGGCACAGCTATTTTAACAGGAACTGCTCCTACCATAACGCAAATAAGTCAAAACTTTAACGTAACTTTGCAAGCATCTAATGGCACAGACATTGGAGAACAAGTATTTACAATAACTGTTCATACGACCAACACACCTCCAGAGTTTGTTTCTGAACCAATTACAAGTGGAGTTCAATACGAACTTTACGAATATAATATCGAAGCAACTGATGCAGATGGTGATGTAATTACACTAACTGCAACAACACTTCCAGATTGGGCTGAAATTATTGACAATGGTGATGGAACTGGTAAAATAACTGGAACTCCAACAGAAAAAAGTGTAATAGGCTTTCAAGTAAAAATTCAAGCTTCTGATGGAATTCATCAAGTAGAACAATCATTTAGAGTAAAAGTTGCTGAAAGTTATGTTGAAGATTTTGGACATGGTAAAATCAATATTTTCCCTAACCCAACTAAAAACATCTTAAATATTCAAAATTGCCAAAATACAAATTATGAAATAATTGATGTAACTGGAAAAGTTTTACAAACTGGCAAAATTAATGATTCAATAGAAACTTTAGATATGTCTAACTTTGCTAAGGGTAACATTTTTATCAAACTACAAGACAATGAAAATGTCTATATAATGAAAATTGTAAAAATGTAAACCCAACTAAATAACTAAAAACACCGTAAAAGTATAAAATTAAAACTTCAAGTAATAAACACTTGATTTTAATTAAAAAAAAACTTACTTTTACGGTGTTTTTTTATGGAATATATTGATATAATAATAGTTATAGCCAGCCTAACTCTAACAGCAGGATTTATATGCAATAGAAAAGCATTTAAGCAACATTTAATTTTCATATCGCTTATTGCTATTGTTGTATATTCTTTTTTGCGACCATTCTACCCTATCGGAATTGTAGCAGCCTTAGGAATTATCTCACATATAATTTTCATTATTAAAAAATCGAAAACAAAATCTACAATAAAACTATTAGAAGTTGAATTTGACAATGCTTATATCCAAGAATTTATCAATAATTACAAAAGAGATATTTATAGTTTTTTCCCATTTTATCAAGCTGAAAAAGGACAACGTTGCTTTTTAATGATGTTAAATGCTGATATGGCAGGAATTTTAATTGTTAAAATAAACAAAAATGAAATGCTTATTGAAGTTGATTACACTAAACCAGACTATAGAAACGAAGTTATTGGAAAATATATTTTCAAACAAAATACAGGTTATTTTAAAAAATTAGGAATAGATAAACTCTTAACAAAATCATATCATAAAGGACATTCAAAATATTTAAAAAAAATGGGTTTTGAACAAGTAAACTTAGACAATCAATCATTTTTCGTGAAAAATTTATAAATAATTAAAATGTTTTAAATTAAATTACACATTTTTTTTAATATTTGTAAAATTTATTATTTTTGGCTGATTTTTAAAAAACATTTTTGACAAGTAATGATAAAAAGAATATTTTTTCTCATCATATTATCTCTAGCTATCTCAAACATAGGATTGGGACAAATTGACATTCCCGATGCTCCCAAATTTATTTCCGCTTCAATTATTCCAGAATCAAACCCAACTAGCGTACACATAAAATGGCTACCTAGCGATTCGCTTGATGTGCAAGGATATATTGTTTACCAAATAATAAATTCTATAACAGAGACTATAGATACTGTTTGGGGAAGAGAAACTACCGAATATATATATTATGGTCTAGGGAATTATCAACAATCCGAAAAATTTAGACTAGTTTCTTTTGACAATCAATACTATAAGAGCAACATAACCTCGCCACATACAACTATTTATCTAGCACATGAATATAATAAATGTAACAAAAACGTAAGTTTAAATTGGACAAACTATGAAGGCTGGCAAACAGTAAAGGAATGTAACATTTATAGAAGAAATATTGAAGGAACTTACGAACGAATAGCTAAAGTTTCTGGAGATAAAACTAGCTATGAAGATAAATCTTTAGAAGCCAACAATACATATTACTATTATATTGAAGCGATTAGTCCTGAGAATTATAAAGCTAGTTCTAATTCTATTAAAGTAAAAACAGAAGCTTACAGAGCTCCAAATTTTTTAATAACTAGTCAAGCAAGCGTAAAAGATAATAAAATAGACTTAAAATTTGTTGTAGATAATACTGCTGAAATTATAGAATTTAGAATTCAAAGAGCAACTAGCCCTGATGGAGACTATAAAACAATAAAAGTTGTACAAAACACCAGTCAAGATGTAATATTAATTTCAGACAATGAAATCGATCCAAATAATGAAATTTATTATTACAGAATAGCATCAGTCAATCCATGTGGAGATATTAATGCATATTCAAACTACGCATGTAATATTCTATTAAAAGCAGAAACTGCCGAAGATTTGAATCATAATTTAAGTTGGAATGAGTACCAACAATGGGCAAATGGTGTATTTAATTATAAAATATATAGAATTTTCGATAACATTGAAGCTGAAATTGACGTAAATCCAAATAATTTATTTGACTATACATATAATATAGAATGGTATGTAAAATACTGTCACAATCTAAAAATAAATACATCTAACAAATACTGCTATTATGTTGAAGCTGTTGAAAAACAAGGAGAAATAGCAATAATAAGTAAAGGACGTAGTCGCTCAAATATCGCATGTGTTTATCATGAGCCTGTTTTTTGGATACCTAACGCATTTAATGTTTCGTCTCTAGAACCTGAAAACAAAGTCTTTAAACCCATTATATCTTTTATAAAAGAAGAACCTTATGAGTTTAGTGTTTATAATAGATTTGGAATGAAAGTTTTTGAGACCAACGACTCTCAAGAAGCTTGGGACGGCAAAATCAACAAGACATATACTGCCCCTTCTCAATACTACACTTATTATGTGAAATATTTTGATTTTAATGATAAACAACACATTAAAACTGGCATTTTCTTTCTTTTTATAAAATAACATTTTAGAAATATTTTATTATTTTTGTAAACAAAATAAATTTTGTTTTAGCTTTTTTGTATGGGACTAACAAAAGAAGAAGAAATATGGATTGAGTCGCAGTTTGATGAACTTATAAAAGTATCAAAACGCTTGAGATCTCAAGATGACATAGATTTAGTTCGCAAAGCATTTGACCTTGCAAACAAAGCTCATTCAAAAATGCGAAGAAAATCTGGCGAACCTTATTTTACTCACCCAATAGCAGTTGCAATGATTGTAGCCTCAGAAATTGGACTAGGCGTAAAATCAATTGTTAGTGCTTTATTACACGATGTTGTTGAAGATACAGACTATACTCAAAATGATATAGAAACACTTTTTGGTCCTTCAATTGCTGGAATTGTTGGAGGGTTAACAAAAATTGCAAACATTTTAGACAAAGATGCGAGTTTACAAGTCGAAAATTTTAGAAGAATGATTTTAACAATGTCACAAGACATAAGAGTTATATTCATAAAACTAGCAGACAGACTTCACAACATGCGTACTTTAGACTCCATGCCAGAATATAAACAAATAAAAATAGCAAGCGAAACAACATATTTATATGCTCCATTAGCTCATCGATTAGGTTTATATTCTATAAAAACTGAATTAGAAGATTTAGCTTTAAAATACGAACACCCACTGATTTATTGGGAAATAAGTAAGAAATTTACAGAAACCGAAGAAGAAAGAAATAAATATATTGAGCAAATAAAACTTCCTATTCAAAAGGTGTTGGAAGAAGAAAATATTAAAGCTAATATTATAGGGAGAACAAAATCTATCTACTCAATTTGGAACAAAATGAGAACTAAGAATGTTCCTTTTGAAGAAATTTACGATTTATTTGCCATCAGAATAATATTTGATCACCCTGACGATTATCCAGATTCTAAGGCAAGGGCGAAATGTTATCATATAATGGCATTAGTAACTAATATTTATCCACATTTAGAAGATAGAGTTCGAGACTGGATAGCAAAACCCAAAGCAAATGGCTACGAAGCACTACATGTTACAGTAATGGGACCAAATGGCGACTGGATTGAAGTTCAAATTAGAAGTAGAAAAATGAACGATATCGCCGAAAAAGGACTAGCTTCGCACTGGAAATACAAAGCAAACAACAAAGACGCACTAGGAAATTTAGATAATCTCATAAACACTTTACAGCAAACTTTAGAAAACAATGTTAATGATACGCTCTCGTTTTTAGATGACGTTAAAATGAACATTTTCACTAAAGAGGTTTATGTTTTTACTCCTAAAGGCGAAATAAAAAAAATACCATCAGGTGCTACTGTTATTGATTTTGCATACGAAATTCATACAGAAGTTGGCAACAAAGCCATTGCTGCAAAAGTGAACCACCAATTAAAACCTCTTTCTCATGTTTTAAAAAGTGGCGACCAAGTAGAAATCCTAACTTCCGACAAACAATCTCCAAAAAGAGAATGGCTAAATTTTGCAATTACAACAAAAGCAAAAAATAGAATCAAAAGTTCTTTAAAAGAAGATAGACGATATCATATAGATAAAGGACAAGAAATTTTCATTAAAAAGGTAAGAGAATTAAACTTAAAATTAGACCATAAACGTTTTAAAGAACTAAGAAAAACTTATAACACGCCACATAAAGAAGATTTCTATTTTAAAATTGGCTCGGGACTTATTCAAATAGATGATTTGGAAAAACAAGCAGCTAAGACCTTTAAAACTTTTGCAAGTTACTGGAAACTCAGCATTCCAAAATTTAGAACAAGTCAACCAAAAAGTAAAAAAAACACTCTTATTATTGATGATAACGCTGACACAAAGCGAATTACTTTAGCAAAATGTTGCAATCCAATACCCGGAGACGAAGTGGCTGGATTTGTTAATCCTAACGAGTCTATAATCATTCATAAAAGAATTTGTGAAAGACTAACAAACCTTGCTGCAACTCAAGGCGATAGAATTATTTCGGTAAAATGGACTAGCTACAAACTTCAATCTTTTAAAGCAAAAATTCAGATTGAAGGTATGGATAAATTAGGAATGTTGAATAAAATTACCAAAGTAATTTCTTTAGACTCAAGAGTAAATATAAAAACATTAAGTTTCAATACTGATGACGAAATTTTTAGTGGGGAAATAATTTTATATGTTCACAACTTACAAGACTTAGAAGATATTATGAAAGATTTGCTAAAAATTGATGGTGTTGAGAAAGTTACAAGATTAGAAGAATAATTAAATGGATAAAAATAAAATCATATCATTATTAAAATTACTAGAAGACCCTGACGAAAAAGTGTTTTTTATAGTGAAAGATGAAATTGTTGGACATGGAGAACTTTTTAAGGCATATTTAGAAAATTATCATGCTCTATCCACTAACAGTTTAGCCTTAGAAAGGTCAGAAGATATTTTAGACGAAATTTTTTGGGAAAGTTTTGAAACAAAATTAATAGAATACTTTACAAATCCTGAAGCGAAGTTTTATGAAGGAGTCTTTTTAATTGAAAAATTCTTTAACAGAGATATAGACACCAAAGAACTTCAGACAGACTATTCGATACTAAAGACATCGATATGGATAGAAATGAGTAACCAGCTAACAAATATTGAAAAAATAAATGTTTTAAACACTACTCTTTTTGACAAATTAGGATACACAAAACTAACAGTAAAAGAAATCAAATCAAGCACATTAAGCATAACCTACTGCATTAGCAATAAAAAATTTCTACCACCAAATATAGCTGTGTTATATTGTATGCTCGCTGATGAAATACAAATTCCTGTTTTCCCAATAAATTTACCAGAATTATTTGCACTATGTTATCGCAACGCAGACATACATTCAGAGGTTTTTAAAAACAAATCAAACGACATTATTTTCTTCCTATTCCCTAGCGAAAAAGGTGCAATTATTTCTAAAGACCTTGCTAACAGACATCTTGAAAGGCTTAAATCAAAATCACAAATTAAAATAGATACAACCATTGATGATATTGAAGCAACAAGTTATGACAATCTTCTGTTAAACTATTTTAATATTAGAATAAAAAGTTTAAAAATTTCTAATACAGATAATTTTTGTACTAAATATGCTAAAAAAGTGGAAGATATTTTTCATGAATATTTATAAGTTAAAAAATAAAAAATGCAAATAGTAATTTCCGGAGCTGGAGAAATTGGTCTTTATTTAGCTAAAATGCTTGTAAAAGAAAAACACGATGTTTCTTTAATTGATATTAACGACACAATAATAAAAGAAGTTGATGTCTCCTCTTATGACTTAATGACTGTTTGTGGAGACTGCACCAACTTTTCAGTTCTAAAAAGCGTTCAAACTCACACTTCTGACCTTTATATAGCTGTAACTAACTCTCAAGACACCAATATTTTATCTTGTATTTTCGCAAAAAAACTTGGAGCAAAAAAAACCATTGCCAGAGTTAATAATATGGAGTATTTGAATCCTATTAACAAACTCAGTTTCATAAATTTAGGCATAGATAAAATGATTTATCCCGAACTATTAGCAGCAAAAGAAGTTGTTGGCGTTATAAAACAAACTGGGACAACAGAAATTTTTGAATTTTCGGGTGGTAAACTTACCCTATTCGTAATAAAACTCGACAAAAACAGTCCTATTCTCAACTTAAACCTAATGGAAACCTCACAACTCGTGCATAATAAGCACTTTAGAGCAGTAGCAATCAAACGGTTAGATGAGACAATTATTCCAAAGGGAAAAGATATTTTAAAAGAAGACGATTCTGTATATATAATCTCAACGCCAGATGGAGTTAAAGAATTACTAAAAATTTTTGGTAAAGAAAGACATGACATTAATAATGTTATTTTTCTTGGAGGCAGTAGAATTAGTATAAAAGCTTCAAAATACATTTCTCAACAACTAAAAGTAAAAATTATAGAATCCGACCCTGACAAATGCTTAAAACTTGTTGAAATGTTACCAAACACAATGATAATCAATGGAAATGGACGAAACACTGATCTATTGTTAGAAGCTGGTTTGGAAAAATGTGATGCTTTTGTTGCAGTTACTGGAGATTCAGAAACAAATCTTATAACTTGTATTTTAGCAAAAAGATATGGAGTAAAACAAACATTTGCCGAAATAGAAAATTTAGATTATATAGATATAGCCTCAAAAATGGGGATAGATACAATTATAAATAAAAAACTTATTGCCGCAAGTAATATTTATACTCAAACTATGAAGGCAGAAGTTACTTCAATAAAATGCTTAACAGGAACTGACGCAGAAGTTTTAGAGTTTGTAGCTTCAAAAAATGCAATTATAACCCAAAACCGACTTAAAGATATTAATTTCCCTGAAGGCGTTATTATTGGCGGTATAGTTAGAGGCAAAAAAAGTTTTATTGCTATGGGAGATACTCAAATTAAAGCAAATGACAGAGTTGTACTTTTTGCTCTACCCGAAGCAATACATAAAATCGAATATTATTTCTAACAAAATTAGCTTATAATTCAGTTTTACTTTTCAACAAATTCAAATTTTATTTTGCATAATTCCTCAAATTCTTTCCCACTTTCCAAAATATCTTCATCATCAGAATCATAAAACCAAGTAAGTTGTAAATCACTGATTGGTATTATTTTTTTCAAATAATCATATAAATACCTAGCTGAACTTGTGTTAAAATATTCTAAATCAACATGTAAATTTAGTTTTTTTGTTTTTTGCAAAAATTCTTCAGTAAAAGAGTAAAGCTCTTCAAAAAAAAGCATTGGATTTTCTGGGATAAGAACACCCACAATTTTAATTATGTTTAACTCCAAGTCTTTTTCAACCAATGGTGTTTTTGCTTGAGCTGGAATTTGTGTTTTCATAATAATCAATTTTTAATCTTATTATAAATTTATATTCATCTTCGGATTTAGCTTCTAACAATTTTATATTTACAAAATTTTTAGTTTTTAATCTGCAAGTTAACAGACCATTACCACTTCCTATATTAGATTTAGTATTTTCAATATTTCCCTTAATTTTCAAACTAATATTTTCAAAGTTCAATTCATTTACAAATTTTATATGTTTAACTAAGTTTTCAAATATCTGTTTATCTGTAGATTGAACATAATCTAAAATAATAAAGTTATCTTTTTTAAATATTTCAAGTCGCGAAACTTCCTTACAATTATGTATTATATTGTTTTGGATTAATTCTATTGCACAAATTATTATTTTTTTAAGATAAGGTTTTTCAATATCCTCGATAGAATTAATTTTATTAGTAATAATATCAAAAAACGAGTCGTAATCGCTATTTGAACTAAAATCTATTGTTAATATTTCGTGATTTAAAATTTTCATTAAATAAAATGTATAGGCTTGGGGATAGTTATTTGTTTTATTGCTTCCAAGGTAAAAACATCTGTCATTCCTGCAATATAATCTGTTACAATTTGGGAATTAGTATCTTTTGTTTTATTGTAAAACTCAAACATATCTTTCAAATAATTTCCAAAATTTCTATCTAAATCAATTGCGCTTTCAGAATATTTTTGAAATTCATAAGCATTTTTATCCATTAAATTCATCAAATAATCGAACAAAGTCCTTATTATTTTATCACAAAACAAATCATAGGTTTGCAGTTTATGATGACTATAAATATATTTATAATTAAAATGTTTGAGTTTTGTAACAAATTCATAGGTACGATCTGAAAATCCAATTTTTTCAGAATCTTTAGAATTTTCAACTATATCAATAATCAAATTATTAATTATTTGCCCATTTCTATTCCCGAGTGCTTCTTTCACATCTGCTGGAATATCTTTTTCGCTTATAAATCCGGCAGCAAAAGCATCTTCAATATCTCTTCCAAGATATGCTATTTTATCAGCAAATCTCATCACACAACCTTCGTAACTAGTTGCTACTACTCTCCTATCTTTAATTTCGTCTAATACATTTGGTGTTTTTGTAGGCTTTAGATATTGCTCATCTTTTTCCCCATTATGACAAATTATTCCATCTTTAACTCCATAAGACAAATTTAGTCCTTTACCTTTATTTGCTATATATTCTGCTTGACGATAAGAATTGATTTCATGAATAAAAGCATTATTCCCGCCTAAAATTTTATTTAAAGCTTTTTCGCCAGCATGTCCAAAAGGTGTATGCCCCAAATCGTGTCCTAATCCAATTGCATAAGCCATTTCAACATCAAGATTATGAGAATATTGATTTAAGCCCTTACAAATACTTGCTGCAATTGTAGCAACATGTAAAACATGCTCAATTCTAGTACAAATATGGTCATTTTCAGGAGCGAAAAAAACTTGAGTTTTATTTTTTAATCTTCTAAAAACTGTTGAATGAATTATTGCGGTTTGATCTCTAAAAAAATCACCTCTAACATCAGGAGTCCAAGGTTTAGTTCTTTGTTTATAAAATTCTTCTGGAAATGGGTTTCTCATAATAAAATGTGTTTTTTATTCTCTTAAATATTTATCATAAATATTTTGATGAGTATAATTATTAATATAATCTATTGCCTCGCTTGGTGAATTTGCAACAAAATAAAGATTTCTATAGTTATGATTAGCAAAATTAGTTTCAAACATATAATCAAATTGTTTAAATAAATTATCAAAATATCCGTATGCATTTATAAAAACAATAGCTTTATTATGATATTTTAATTGTTTTAAAGTTATCACTTCAAGAATTTCCTCCAAAGTACCAAAACCTCCTGGTAATGCAATAAAAGCAGAAGAATTTTCTCTTAAATATTCTTTTCTATCCTTCATATCTTTAGTTACAACCAATTTTTGATTTTTTGAATCTACAATATGAGGCTTATTTAACTTTTCTGGCACTACACCAATTATGTTTACATTATTTTCTTTGGCGGCATTCAACAAACTCCCCATTAGTCCTATACTGCCAGCTCCATGCATTATACTATAATTTGCTTTTTTAATTTCTAAAACTAAGTCTTCGGCTAATTTATAGTATTTTGGTTCTAAATCATTACTAGAGCTACAAAAAACACAAAGTCTATTCTCCATAAAATCTTTTTTTTGTAAATTTAAACAAATTATGCCAATCATTATTTTCAACAACATATATTTTTTAACATTTCATTATCAATAAAGTTAATAGCAAAAACATTTTCTTTATCAAAAAAACATAACAACTTGAAAACTAAATCACTACACATGAATAATGGAAGTAATGTTATAGTTAATACCGCTTAATGACTGATAATGACACAAATAGATGTTTTTTTATTTTTTTTCAAAAAAATGTATAAAAATGTTTTGTTTGACCAAAAAAAGTCTTATTTTAGCACATGATTTGAAGGGCATTTTTTTGATTGCTTAATCAAAAACAAAAATTAGCAAACTCTCTGACAATAAGTTTGTTAATTTTTTTTGCTAATTTTTGTTTTGAAGAGATAAAGTTTAAATTATAATTTTAAAAGCAAAAAAAAGGCTACTTTAAATATATTTATTAAAGTTAAATTAATTAAAAGCTATTTAATGAAATGGTAAAAAAGTGTGAAGAAATATGGGGAAAGTGTTTGCAGATCATTAAAGACAATGTGCCAAAAGTTAGCTATCAAACTTGGTTTGAGCCTATCGTACCTTTAGAAATTAATGATAAGGTTTTAGCCATACAGGTTCCAAGTGAGTTTTTTTATGAATTTATTGAAGAAAATTTCCTTGATTTACTTAAAAAAACTTTAAATAAAGTAATAGGAACTGGTGCTAAATTAGAATATCATGTAGTTATCGAAAATGGTGCTAGTGCTGACAAAACCTATGTTCTCAAAAAACCTTCTAGCGATAAAATTCCAATAACAAATCGCCCAGTGCAAGTGCCACTTGATTTAGAAGCTAATGCTATTGTAAATCCTTTTATTATTCCTGGCATCAAAAAAATGCACGTAGATCCAAATCTAAACCTAGAATATACTTTTGATAATTTTGTTGAAGGTGAATGTAATCGTTTAGGTCGTTCGGCTGGTTATGCTGTTGCACAAAACCCTGGTGGAACAGCTTTTAACCCTTTATTTATTTATGGAAATTCTGGTTTAGGAAAAACACATCTTGCACAAGCTATTGGAATAGAAGTAAAAAGATTAATGCCTGAAAAAGTAGTGCTATATGTTGACGCAAACAAGTTTTTAACTCAATATATGGAAGCTACTAGAAATAATAATAGAAACGATTTTATTCATTTCTACCAAATGATTGATGTTCTGATAGTTGACGATGTGCAATATTTCTCTAAAAAAGAAGGAACTCAAGAAGTATTCTTCCATATTTTCAACCACCTACATCAACATGGAAAACAATTGGTTTTAACATCTGACAAGCCACCAGTAGAACTAAACGGCATGGAACAAAGATTACTCTCAAGATTCAAATGGGGCTTATCTGCAGATTTACAAGAACCAGATTTTGAAACTAGAATTAAAATTTTAAAGAAAAAAACATATAAAGACGGTATTGATATTAAAGAAGAAATTCTTGAATACATTGCTTCTCATATTACAAACAATATACGCGAACTCGAAGGTGCTTTAGTTTCTTTATTGGCACAATCAACTCTTAACAAAAAAGAAATTACTTTAGAATTAGCTAAAGATATGATAGACAAACTAGTTAAGAGTACAAGAAGAGAAGTCTCTATTGACTATATCCAAAAAGTTGTTTGTAACTATTTTTCAATGCCTGTTGAAACACTTAGCTCAAAAACACGCAAACGCGAAATAGTACAAGCTAGACAAATAGCTATGTATTTTGCAAAAACAATGACAAAATCTTCTTTAGCAGCTATTGGTGCAGCTATTGGTAATAAAGACCACGCTACAGTGTTACATGCTTTCAAAACTGTTAATAATCTGATAGATACAGATAAAAAGTTTAAAGCAGACGTTGAAGAAATTGAAAAAAGATTAAAAATGTAAAAACTATGTCTTAGATGTGTCAAACTTTTGATTTTGAACACATTTAAGACAAATTACTTTTTTACCATAAAGTTTGTAAAAAACACTTTGTATTCACGTTTTTAATTAATGGAAACTGATTATTTTTATACTATTGCAAGCCCAAGTGAAGGAATTTTTACAGAAAAATCAAGTAAATTTTTAGCTTTTGCTTTCCAAGTTAGTTCAGAAGAACAAGTAAAACAACATCTAAACGATTTAAAAAAGAAATATTATGATGCACGACATCATGTTTATGCATTTATTATTGGCACAAAGCAAGAAACTTTTAGAGCATCTGACGATGGAGAACCATCAAATAGTTCTGGACCACCAGTATTGGGACAAATTCGATCATTGAATTTAACAAACACACTTATAGTTGTAGTTAGATATTTTGGTGGAACAAAACTTGGTATTCCAGGCTTAATAAACGCTTATAAAACAGCAGCAAAAAATGCTTTGGATAATGCAAAAATTATCAAAAAATATATCGAAGAAAAAATTGAAATTATTTTCGATTATGAAGATATGAACTTTGTAATGAAAGTTATTAAAGATTATGAAGCTAATATAATATCGCAAGAATTTCAAGAAAACTGTAGCATAATTTGTACAATTAGGTTATCTTTGTATGAAAATTTTCTAGAATCTTTAAAACAAAATCATAAGTTGATTATAAAGCTAGATGAAGAAGACATTTGCTAAAATATATTTTAAATTAAACAGATGGAAATACAATGAGTTTCCTGATATTAAAAAAGCAGTAGTTTTAATGGCACCACACACAAGCTTCTGGGATTTTGTTTTAGGAAAATTATATTTCAACTTATATAATTACAAACCACAAATTTTAATAAAAAAAGAAGCTTTTTGGGGACCTTTAGGATATTTTTTAAAAAAATGGGGCGGAATTCCTGTTGACAGAGGAAAAAGAAACGGCATAGCAGATATGCTTACAAAAAGAATAAAAGAAGCCAAAGACAGATTTTACCTCGTAATTACACCAGAAGGAACAAGAAAAAAAACGAAAAATTGGAAAAAAGGTTTTATAAAGATAGCTAAAGAAGCTGATGTTCCAGTTATTGTAGGTTTTATAGATAAAAAAACCAAAACATTGGGCGTAATAGGTTTATTAGACATGCAAGGCACTGACATGGAAATTATGGAAAGATTAAAAAAACATTATATAGGTATTACTGGACTAAGAAAAAATAAATTTGAAACAGGTTATGAGTAAATTAAAAGTTTCGGTTTTACAAACCGATATTATTTGGGAAAATGCAGAAGAAAACTTAAAAAATTATAATAAGTTAATATTACAAAATCCTGGCTCTGACTTATATGTCTTACCAGAAATGTTTAATTCTGGCTTTACAAACAATGTATATGGCTGTGCCGAAGACGACAATGGGAAAAGCCTAACAACACTTAGTGAAATATCAAGAATTTCAGGTGCTGCTATAGCTACTTCGCTAATATTAAAAGAAAACGATTTGTTTTACAATGTTTTCGTTTTTGTAAAACCTGATGGTAGAATTATAAAATACAATAAAAGACATTTGTTTAAACTTGGTGGAGAAGGAAAAATGTTTACCAAAGGTAGCGAAAGAGTTGTTTTTGAATTTAGAGGATTCAAAATATTATTTCAAGTGTGTTATGACTTACGCTTTCCTGTATGGAGTAGAAATACTGAGGGCTACGACTTAATGATAAATGTTGCATCATGGCCCATAGAAAGACGTAAAATGTTTGACATACTTCTAAGGGCTAGAGCAATAGAAAACCTTTGTTATGTTGTGGGCTGCAACAGAATTGGTATAGATGGGAATAACTTGTTCTACACAGGTGGTTCATGCATAATTGACCCTAAAGGCGAATATATTGCATTAGCAAACGACGAACAAGAAGAAATAATAACCGCAACTCTTGACACAGATACTATTCAAGAATATCGTAAAAGTTTCCCTGCTTTAGACGATAAAGATGATTTTAATATTCTAGTATAAACAAAAGTTTATTCGCTTTCGCTTAAAGGATAAATATTATTATCCAAATATAGTCTTAAAGTTTTTATCTTATTAATTTCTACATTTTCACCACTTTCTTTAATTACCTTTAATTTATTATTAAAGTTTTCTTTCCATGCGTCATCGGCAAATGTAAAAACTCTAAGAATTGTTCCTTGTTGTGGATGGTCTTCACCATGATAAACAGTCCATGCATATTCTCTGCCTTTAATAAACTTTTGAGGTTCATAATACAAAGTATAAGTTGAATCTGTTGTTGGAATATTATAAATTAATTCCCAATTTCCTGGATTATAAACCTTTAGATACAACTTCTTTTGTTTTGGATTTTTCCAACTTAAAGTAAGACTATCAATTAATAAAACAGCTTCATCAAATGGAGCTACAAGAATATCGCCAACAGCTCTATAAACACCACCACTACGCCTTGCTTTCTCATTTTCTTGAATCATATTATTAGCAATATAATCAAAAAATTCTTGTGTTAAATTACTGTTACCAACATTTTCATAAATTTTGTTTAAATCAGCAATACTATAAGTTCCAGGATTACTAATACCCATAGGCACCTCATTTTTGTTAGTTAATACTAAATATGAATTTGCTGGAAGTTTAATACTTGCTTTAGAGTTTAAATAAGTATCTCGTTTGACACTTATTTCTTTACCTTTTTCAACAATCTTAGGACTGCCTGAAAAATAGAATACCTTATACTCGCTTTCTTGTGCGTTTAAACCTATTGCGAATAAACTCAAGGCGAACAATGTAACGAAAATTTTCAATTCTTTCATCTCTAGTGTATTTAAAGTTTTGTGTTAAATATGAATCAATTTTAAAAAGTTCTAACGTTTCTTCGTATAAATATAGCACTTCTATACATAAAACCAAAGTTAATACTGATGGTATCATATCAATTTTTATACCAAACTTTGCAAAAATCATAAAAGTTGCCCATAAAACCAAAACAATTAATAAAAATTGTATTGGTTTTGATAATATATCAAATAATTTAGCCCCATGTACATAATAATAAACCAACCACATTAAAAACAATTGGCATATAATTAAAGCTATTAAGTAATTTATCCAATCTGGCACTTTTTGAACATAATCTTTTGAAAGCAACATACTTAAAATATGTGCATGAATTTCTATTCCTTTTGTATCTGCATAGCCATATTCTGAACGTTTTATTGGTGTAAAGTGGCTATCAATAGTATCTGTGGGTGCTCCCTGATGCATTCTTACATAGCCCATTAGCACAATTTTATCTTTTATAATTTCTAAATTTGAATTTGTATCAGAAATTTCTTCATAATCAAAAATTATATATGGATGAAAACCCGCTCTATAATTAATAATTTCAGTTTTTGACTTACGTTGAGCAAATTCTAAAAATACATTTGGGTCATATTTACTCATTATCTCTAAAGAAAAAGCATTAATTATAGTATCATTAAATCTAATAAACTTGTCAAATTCTCTAACAATTTTTGGGTCGGCAATAAACTCTAAATGTCCTACTGGAAACTCGCCAAAAAAAGGATTTGATTTTATTATACCAATAGCTTCGTCTCCATCATCTTCGTCAAACTCTCCAAATCCTCCTAATACAATATTATTATCTAAATTCAAAGCCTGTTTTAACAAATAATCTTCCATTCCTTTTTGTTCGGCAAAAACCGCATCTATTCCTATTACTTTAGGTTGAAATTTTTGAAGGACTGTAATTTGTTTAGCTAATTCTGCTCGACTTAAAGTTCCAATATTTACAATAAAAATATTAGTGTCTGGAACCATGTCATTATGTCTTAATTCTGAATAATATAAGTCGGTATAATCAAAATTATCAAAAAATTCATCTAAGGGATTAAACAAATCAACAGAATCAATGATAGCCCATAAAAGCAAAACTGCTAAAAATGTAAATATATTTATTATAAAAGCATCAAAAAAAGTATAATATTTTTTTTGTTTTTTCATGTGCTTAAATTAATTCTCACATATTTTATGACAAATATATATAATTTTAGAAAAAAACAATACTTCAATAAAAATATTTTTCACTAAAATAAACTTAACTTTCAGAAAATGTTTTTAAAACTTCACCATTAATTTAAGATTAAATCTTCGTCCTGTCAAGTAATTTGGAACTCCATATTGCCAACCACGAATGTCGGTTACAAAAGTGTATGAAATTTCATTTTTAATATCTATTAAATTAAACACTTCAAGGCTCAACCAAATAGATTTAAAATTAGACCAAAATTTCCTTGATGTTGCAAACTGACTTTCACCATCTAACAATTGTTTTGAAATACCTAAGTCTATTCTACGATATGCTTTAAATCTGGCTGGTTCTTTAGCTTTTTCAACTGGTAAACCTGTTCCAAACAATAAATTTATATAAGCTTGCCATGTTTCATGCTTGGGAATATAATCTTGGAAAAATATTCCGAAATTAAGTCTTTGGTCGGTTGGACGAGGTATCATATCTAAATAAATAGTATCAACTGTTCCATCAGCATATTTTTGCCTATAAAAATCCCCTTCTATATCTTCTTGAGTTTGCATTACTGCAACGCTAAACCAAGATTCTGTTCCTGGAACAAATTCTCCATTAATTTTTGCTTCAAATCCCATACTATAACCTCGAGATAAATTATCCCCATAATATTTAATCCTCACATTATCAATATCGTAAGGAATTAAATTATACATATATTTATAATATGCTTCTGTAACAAGTTTAAATGGTCGTCCCCAAGCTTTAAAAATATAATCTCCTCCTGCAACAATTTGATACGAAGATTGTGCTTTAATGTCTCTATTTATACTTCCGTCTAATCTTCGTATTTCCTTAAAAAACGCTGGCTGATGATACAATCCTGTAGAAAATCTAAAAACAACATCTCTTTTACAATTTGGTTTAAATCCCATATTCAAACGTGGACTTATCAAAAATTCGTGATTAAAGCTCCAATAATTAAATCTTAATCCTCCACCCATAGAAAATTCTCCTGCATCAAGTTTTATTAAATAAGAATCTTGAATAAATGCATTTAACCTATTGCTATAAATTTTCATATTATCAATATCGGTTAGGAATAAAGGCACAATATCACGATTTTCGGGAATTATTTCTTTTTGCGAATATCCATAAGAGCCTAAAGAATATCCCGCCGAATCTATCATATTCCATTCGTGAACAGAATAATCAAAGGTTTCGTAATTATATTGAGCTCCCCATAAAATACTGTGATTCCCTGTTTTATAATTTCCTAAATATTTGAATGAAGTAACATAAGCATTCAAATAATTCCTGGCATGATTTAGATAAGAACCTATACCTATGTTTGCTACGCTGTCGCCCAAGTTATCTGAACCTAATTGTTTGTCTAATTCATTCAAATAATATTGACCTAAAATATCGAAAGCTTCTTGCTCTAATGCGTAATACGAAGACAAAATAAACTTCATATCTAAATTTTTATTTTTCTTATATTTTGCTGTTAAAGCTCCTGTAGTATTTTGAAATTTATTTTTTTCTTGTCCTTCGAAATACATCATTATTTTTAAAGCTTCGTTTAAAGTTCCCCAAGAAGTAGCTCTATCTTCTGGAATAAAATTAAAAACATTACTGCTTGCATTTCCCAAAAAACTTAATTCGAGTTTATCGCTTACATCATAAGTACAATATGTTTGAAAGTCAAAAAATTGAGGATCATAATTTCCTTCTGTATCTAAAGTTCCTAAAACATATTTTGTTGTTTTATATCTGAGACCTGTATTATATCTAAAAAGGTGATTTTTGCTTACACCTTCGACATGAACATTTGTTCCTAATAAGCTAGCACTTAAACTTCCTCCAAATTGCGAAGGTTTTCTATATTTTATATCAAGCACAGATGACATTTTGTCTCCATATTGTGCCTCAAACCCTCCAGCTGAAAACACAACACCCGAAACCATATCAGAATTAATAAAACTCATTCCTTCTTGTTGACTCGATCTGACTAGAATAGGTCTAAAAATTTCTATATCATTTACAAAAACTAAATTTTCATCAAAATTTCCACCTCTAACGCTATATTGCGAACTAAGTTCGTTGTTAGACGAAACCGAAGGCAAAGATTTTAACATATCTTCAAAACCGCCAATAGTAGGAATTTTAAGAGAAATTTCGGGATTTAATCTTACTGCTGTTCCATGCCTATCCGAACTTGCAACAATGTCTGTACTTGGCAAAATATTTGCAGCTTCATATAATTCTACTTCAAGATTAAAAACTTCGCCAGGATTTAAGTTTAGTAAAAATGTTTTTGTTTCAAAACTTAAATAAGAAACTTCAATATTTATATCGATAGAAGCTGGCACTATTAATTCAAAGTATCCTTTTTTATCGCTAGTTGTTCCTATTGAATGTCCTACAACGCTAATGTTTGCATAGTGCAAAGCCTTTGATTTTGAGTCATGTACTATGCCAGTTAGCGTAGCAGTTTGAGAAAATGAAAAACTACTAACTAAAAATAAAGCTATGATGTTAAATATTATTTTCAGTTTCATAAAGCTTAGAAAACATAGTTATAACTAAAAGTCCGCAAATATATTGTTTTTAATTAATTTTTTGAATTAATTTCGGGATAAACTATGCGAGCATGATAAATATTTTTTATTTTTTCAGCAAATATTTTCTTAGCTTTAGTAATTTGTTCTAATGTAATACTTACTTCATTAAACTGACCATCATTGAGTTGAGAATCAATAATGTTAGAAACTGTATTTTGAATATTTTCGACAGTATAATCTTGCAAAGTTCTCGAAGCAGCTTCTATTGCATCAGCCATCATCAGAACAGCAGTTTCTATGCTATGTGGTTTAGGACCAGGATATTTAAAATTTAACATATTTGGCTCTAGTCCAGGATTTGCATTAACCCATGAAACATAAAAATATTTTGTTAAAGACGTACCATGATGAGTTTCGATAAAATCTGCTACTTGAGATGGTAAGTTATATTTTTTTGCAATTAGCATACCTTCTTTAACATGAGAAATTATTTTTGTGGCACTTTCTTCAAAATCCAATTCATTATGTATGTTAACTCCTGATTGATTTTCGATAAAATATTCGGCATGACTTATTTTCCCAATATCATGATACAAAGCCCCTACCCTTGTAAGTATAGAGTTTCCTCCCAAAGCATTTACAACAGATTCTGCTAAATTAGAAACTTGCATGGAATGTTGAAAAGTGCCTGGTGCTTGTTCTGAGAGCAATCTCAAAGCAGGATGATTAATATCGCTCAATTCTAATAATGTATAGTCTGAGACTAAACCAAAAGCTTTTTCTAAAATATAAACAAAAGGTAAATATAAAAGAACTAAAAACGAGCTTACTGCAAATGGTTTTAACTCATTTATAAACTCAAGACCAAGTCCTTTTCCTTTCATTAATGAAAAGCCCAAATTTAACACAACATAAACTCCAAAAACTATAAGAACAGTTACAAAAATATGTTGTCGTTTTTGGCTTTTTCTCAAACTAAACATGGCTGCTAAACCAGCTAAAGTTTGAATAATTAAAAATTCAAATTGAGATGGTGCAAAAAATCCAACTATAAATAATGTAAATAAGTAAACAAAAAATGAAACTCTAAATTTATAGAAGGTAAATATTAGTAGCGGAAAAAGTACAAAAGGAATATTGTTTATGCTAAAATCAGTAAATTGGAAAACTAAATAAACCGTTAAAATCATTATTAATATCTGAATTGAGAAAAAACTACTGGTTTTAAACGAATTCATTATTTCGCAAGAAAAATTCAGAAAATAAACGAACAATACTGAAAATAGTAAAACAAAAACCAACAAAATTCCCAAACTAACACTCCAAGTATTGTGCTGCAAATCTTTTGTCATATAGTTTTGCATAGAATTTAACACTTTACATTCATAGTCGCCTATAATATTTCCTTTACGAACAATTACTTGTCCTGCTTGAATTACACCTAAAATTGGACTTAAATTATCTATTTCTTCATTAATTTCTTTCTCATTCAATTCTTGATTATACACTATGTTTGCTGGGATATAATCAGGTGAAATAAAATTTTGAATCTCAACACACCAAACCGAATCAAGTGTTTCAAGCATACATTTATCATAAATATCTAACAAAGCTTTACTAAATTCTGATTTTGTGTAAAAATTATTAACAGAAGTCAATTCTGAAGTTCCATTTTTATCAAAATAAACTTGTTCTAACTTATTGTTATAATCAAATTCAGAAAGTTCAATTATTCCACGATTATAATATGTTGCATTTACTGTTTCAAACTCTTTATAAAAGTTTTCAAGCGTATTGATTTGCTTTCTTGTGGTACTCAATATAAAAATTTTATTGCTACGTGTTTTTAGCGAATCTAATATTTCTTCTATTTTAGTTTGCATTAAATATTTATATTTTTCAATTGCAGAACTATCTTTAATATAATGTGGTATAAAATTTTTTACTACACTATCTTTTTCTAAAGCAATTTCATCTTCAGTTTTATAAATAGGAAAATCAGTTTCTGCCACTAAACTTTCATAAAGCCAAGGTGTGCCCGGTTCATAAGAGTATTGAAATTGTTCTTTTCGTGGAAAAATAAATACAACCAAACTTACGCTTATAACAAAAAGAATAACTAAATAAATAAAAACACCCTTATTTTCAATTTTTCTTTTACTCATTTGTTCATTTTATGAATTAAACAAAAGCAAATATAATATTTTAAAATTAAAAATGAATAAAGATTTTAAAATGAAGTGATAATTAAGAAAATTTGAATATTTTTTTGGTTTAAATAAAAGACATTTCAACTTTACTTAATAAGCATATATCAAATGAATAGCATTTTGCATTTTAATTTATAGTAAATTGTTTGCTAAAAGTTTAGAAAAACTTTATTTTTGCATAAAATACAGTTTATGCTCACAAAAAATAGTCTTTCAAAAATTCTTTCTGCTTCGGAAAGTTCCCATATAGAACGCATCGTATCTACCAACGATATGGATAAATTTTGTCAAGCTATTTGTTCCTTTTCCAACGATGTTTCGTCAAGTGGAAAGAATGGCTATTTAATTATTGGAGCACACAATGACGGGAAATTATCAGGCTTAAAAGTTGACGATAAGTTATTATTAAAGATATCCAACATTCGCACCGATGGCAATATTTTACCTCAGCCGACTATGAGTGTAGAAAAATTCTCTTTTGAAGATGGCGAGCTATTGGTTGTCGAAGTTCAACCCTCAGAATTTCCTCCTGTGCGTTATAGAGGACGTATTTGGGTAAGAGTTGGTCCAAGAAAAAGCACAGCAACAGAAGCGGAAGAAAAAATCCTAATGGAACGCCGTTTATCCAACATTCACACATTCGATGCCATGCCTTGCTTAGGAACAAACATCAACGATTTAGACGTAAAAATTATAGAAAAAGAATATTTACCTAAAGCAGTAGCTGAAGATATACTCGCCGAAGACAATCGTTGTATAGAAGAACAACTTGCTTCGCTTGGATTTTATGATTTGCGTTACAACTGTCCAACTAATGGAGCTATTGTACTTTTTGGAAAAAATCCAGAACGCTACCTACACGGCTCATATATTCAATATGTACATTTCAAAGGAAAAGACCGTGCTGGAGATATTATTAATGAGCATAAATTCGCAGGAAATCTTTGTCGGGAGCTTCCCAAAATTGATACGTTTATCGAAACCAGCATAGCACAAAAACGTCCTATTCCAGTAAGCGTACTTCGTGAAGAAACTTTTTCAAAATATCCATACTGGGCTACTCGCGAACTTTTAATGAACGCAATTATGCACCGCGATTACGAAACCAACGCTCCTGTCCAATTCTACGAATATGACGACAGAATTGAAGTACAAAATCCCGGTGGACTATACGGAAAAGTAACTCCAGAAAACTTCCCAAATGTCAGCGACTACCGTAATCCGTTCATCGCCGAAGCTATGAAAGTGTTAGGCTACGTAAATAGATTTAGTCGTGGTGTAGATAGAGTACAAAAAGAATTAATTGAAAATGGAAATGGTAAAGCAAAATTCGATTTTTCATTAATAACTGCTTTTAGAGTAATAGAAAATGTTTCTGAAAAATATTTAGAAGAGGGATTTATATTAGAAAAAGCCAAAGAAAAAGCCAAAGAAAAGCCTAAGAAATATATAAGTACTACCCAAGAAACAAATAATATTACCCAAGAATCTACCCAAGAAATATATAGTACTACCCAAGAAACAAATATTACTACCCAAGAAACAAACAATACTACCCAAGAAACTACCCAAGTAACAAATATTACTACCCAAGAAACAAACAATACTACCCAAGAAACTACCCAAGAAACAGATAATACTACCCAAGAAACATCCAAGAAACGTCCAAGAAACGTCCAAGAAACTACCCAAGAAGTTATTTTGAGAATAATAAAAGAAAATCCACAAATAACTCAAAGTGAGCTATCTAAAACTATTGGGCTTACCATTAATGGCATAAAATATCACATGAAAAAGTTAACAAAAGCAGGCATCATCAAACACGAAGGACCAACAAAATCTGGCAAATGGATAATACTTAAAAAGTAATTACTTTTAACAGCATTAATTGAATTAAAAATTCTATCAAAACTTAAAAAAATATTAAAAAAGCCAAAGAAAAAGCCAAAGAAAAGCCCAAGATATATATAAGTACTACCCAAGAAATATATAATACTACCCAAGAAACTACCCAAGAAATATATAATACTACCCAAGAAACAGATAATACTACCCAAGAAACATCCAAGAAACGTCCAAGAAAAATCAACAATATATCTACATTTTTTTGAATAATTATAATTGAGAAATTCTTAACTCTCAATTATAAATTCTTAATTCAAAAAAAGGATTATACTTAATTTCATCTTCGATAGTAGTTTCAGGTCCATGACCGGGGAAAACAATAGTTTGTGGATTGAGAGTAAAAATTTTGTTTTTAATATTTTCTATCAGCGTCTCGTAATTTCCGCCGGGCAAATCAGTTCTACCAATGCTTTGCTGAAATAAAGAATCGCCTACAATTAAAATATTATCTTTCTCGACATGAAAAACCACACCACCTGGAGTATGTCCAGGACAAGTAATTACTTCAATATTTGTATTACCAAATGTAATGATAGACTTGTCTTTTAAATCTAAATCTGCCTGCGGTGGTTTTTCCATAACAAAACCATAGGCATAAGCAAAGTTTAAAGAATTATCAACCAAGTAATTATCTTCAAAATTCATTAAAATTGGGACATTATATGTATTTTTTAAATGAAAATTTCCACAAATATGGTCTAAATGTCCATGAGTATTAAGAATATATTTGAGTTTTAAATTATTTGTTGTTATAAAATTATTCAATCTTTCAAATTCATAATTAGAATTTGCAGCTCCATCAATTATTACAGCTTCATTTGTTTCGTCATAAAGCAAATAAGAATTAGTTTGAAAATCATTAACAACAAAAGTTTTAATTTTTGCCATATTATTCAATTTTATAGTTATCTAAATTATGTTTCCAACGCCTGTGCGACCAAAGCCAATATTCAGGCTTTTCAAGTATATCTTTTTCTAATCTATTAAAGTAAATTTTTGTTACCTCCCCTGCTTCTAAATCTTTTGGCGATTCAATCAATCTTTCAAATTCTAATGAATAATATCCTCTTTTAAGTTTTGAAATTTTTAAATACAAAATTGGTAATCCTACCTTTTTCGCATAAGCTTCGGGTCCATATAAACAAGCAGTAGGACGATTTAAAAATTTAATTTTAAAAGCTTTTTCAACATTTGCAGGACTTTGGTCGGCAGCCATAATTATAGCAACAGGTTTTGGTGGAATGTTTGCAAAAATTTCTCTTGTTTTACTAACTTCGACCATTTGCATTCCAAATCTACGACGGCGTTTTAAACCATATCTTTCGCTAAATTTATTACTTAAAGGTAAATATAACGCCACAGCCTGATGCTTTATTCCCAAATCTGTACCTAAAATTCCATATTCCCAGTTTCCATAATGGCTGGTAAGACACATTACAGATTTATTTTCATAATAATACGAATTAATAATTTCTGTATTTTTAAGTATATATCTTTTTTCTATCTTTTTTTGACTAATGCTCATTCCCTTTACCGACTCCAAAGTAATATCCATTAAATGATGAAAAAATTCCTTATTCATCTTATTTATTTCTTGGTCTGACTTGTCTGGGAAACATTTGCTCAAATTATCATAAGCTACAGCTCTACGATATTTTACAACATAATATAAAACAAAAAATAGTAAATCGGATAAAAGATAAATTACCCAAAATGGTAAAAGCCAAAATATGGCTACCAAAATTCTAAATGCTATAAATTCTAAAAATTTCATTAATATTTAACCGGAGCAAAATTAAATAAAATTACTAATTTTTAAAATTTTTCTATATTTGCAGTTGTGAAACTTAATTTGAATTATATTAATTTAATATACATAAATTTTAAAAATGAAAACACAGTTTCTTAGCATAATATTTTGTTTTATTATTTGTTTTTCAGCTAACAATATTTTTGCACAAAGCGATAGTTTAAATGCAGAGAGTCAAAATAAGCATCATACTACACAAACATTAGATAAAGACTCTATTAAAATAATTAGAGAGCAACTTATAGATTCAATTATTGACTATGCAAAGACTTTTGTAGGTTTAAAATATCGTTGGGCTGGAATTACTCCTGCTGGTTTTGATTGTAGCGGTTTTATATATCATATTCACAGACATTTTAATTTACCAATGCCACGAATGTCGAAATATTCAAGCATGATGGGCGATAGAGTTCATATAGACAGCCTGCAACCCGGTGATTTGGTTTATTTTAAAACTCGCTCTGCAATAAATAATACAATAGGTCATGTTGCAATGGTAATTGAAAAAGTTCCTGATTCTTTTATTATGATTCACTCTGCAAGTCATGCAGGTTTGGTAATTGAAAATTTTATTGAATATTCATACTATGTTAGTCGTTATTTATACGCCACCAGATTACCAGACGAGTTTTATTTACGACAATGGAACGACAGCTTAATGGAAGTATATAAACACCAAAATTTCGATATTTATAACGACCACAAACAAGCTGCGGTATTAGCCCAACAACCAGAAGGAACAACAGAGCTTATTTACACAGTAAAATCAGGAGATGTGCTTGGCAGAATTGCTTCGTGGTATAAAGTTTCGGTTAATGAACTCATGGCATGGAATGGACTTGGCTCTACCAGACTTTCTATAGGACAAAAACTAAAAGTTTATGTAAAAGATGCTCTTGTTTCAACTTACAAAGGTGTTGACCAAATGAGTTATGATGACAAACAACGATTAGCAGGAGTTAGCACAACCGCCACCTCAACAAACACAGAAGTGAAAAAAGACCCTGCTTACGAATATTACACAGTACAAGCTGGAGATAATCCATATTCTATTTCTAAAAAATTCCCTGGCACTACCGCCGATGGCATAATGCAACTAAACAGAATTACCGACCCCTCAAAATTACGAATTGGGCAAAATTTAAAAATTAGGAAAAAGTAAGTCAGTTAAAAGTTAAAAGTTGAAAGTTGAAAGTTGTTTTTTGCTTGGCATTCCTTTATGAACTTTTTACTTTATAAACTTTTAACTGAGTTTTTATTGTTTTACCAATTTCACAAACTTATTTCCACTTTCTGAATTAATTTCAACAAAATACACTCCATTTGCAAAATATGAAATATCTATTTCTTTTTGTTCAGAATTTCCTTTCAATAAAACCTTACCAAAAACATCGCTTATTTTAAATTCAAAATATAAATTATCTAAATTATTGAACATAAACACTCCTCTACTTGGATTTGGAAAAATTGAAAGATTTTGCAAACTAATATCTTCTACATTTGAACATGTGTGAGGAATAATTTCAAATTCCGTTCTTGCTGAAGTGCATTCATAAGTTTGAATTTTCCAATTATAAAAGTAGTAATAATAATTATATGGTTCTGAGCTTGCAGAGCTTGCTTTTATACTTACCACATCTTCAATTTTATAAGGATAATTTACATTACTACTATTTCTAAATAAATCTGGAGCGCCTAAACCAACTAATTGTAAATTATTTCCCACAGGCACATCAAAATCTAAAGTAATAATTTGGGTTCCATCAATACAAAAGACAGATTTTTCAGCAATAATTTCTTGAGTCGATGTTCTTAGAGCAATTGTTCGATTTCCATTTCCTTGTGCGTTTACTTTTACTGTTTTTAGCACAAATGGTTTATAAGCATCAAAAATCAAATAGTGAATATAAGAAGGATGACCAAAATATCCTCCATCAGTATTATAATTATCTGAACCTACATAATAGGTTTCACTTCCATAAAATTCTTCTACCCAATAGGTTACAGGTTCTGAAATTGCATCATGCTGCCAAGTATTTCCAATAAAAACAGGAGTTGTGCTTTCAAAAGTATCATACCATTTCAATTCACCTTCGGCATTTTGATTTATTACAAAAGCTTGGTCAATACAAACATTGTCAAGCGGAACTAATTGCGATGCTTCTGGTAAATCAATTGTTATATAATCAGTTTTTATTGAAGTTTGAGAGCCATTTTCATTTCCAACTTTTAATTGTACTGTATAAATGCCAGAACTTAAATATTTATGAGTAGGACTTTGTTCATAGGAAATTTCTCCATCACCAAAATTCCATTCCCATGTTTGTGGATTATTAATTGAATTATCTACAAATTCAACATATCCATCACATGAGTAAGTATTATTAGCTGAAAAAATCGGAGTTGGCGGATTGGCAGAATTTATACAATTATATTGAATTTTAAAACCTTCAAGTGCTAAACCTGAATCAGAATAAAATTCTATTGTAATATATTCTCCTGTCGAAGAAATTATTCCTGGATTCCCTACGGTATTGCAATACTTAGTTTCGTTTATTAATGGAGAAGAAGTGCTTGGTCCATCATAAAAAGCTATATAGTCAAAATTACATTCAATTCCACTACCTTCTTCAATATCAAATTCTAAAATATCTAGAACAATGCTTTCTGAACCAGCTACATAAATAGTTAAACTTGAATGTGTATCTGTAAAATATTTTCCATCAGGTCCTCCAGAATCATAAATTATTCCATTACACTTAGTAATTGTTTCATTACCATAAGTTGGAAAAAATGTTACACAAGGCAAACTTGGGTCTATTTGTACAAAATTTTCTTTATTTTTAAATGCTGAACCGCAACCTCCTCCAGAAACAGTTAATGTAACATTATAATAACCTTCACTATTATAAGTATGTGTGGGATTTATTTCAGCTGAAGTATTTCCGTCTCCAAAATTCCAAAGAAAACTGTTCCCATTATAGGATTGATTTATAAAACTCACAGTAAAAGGTGCTTCACAACTTTGCGTATAACTAGCTGTAAAATTCGCATAAGCTGTATTAACATAGGGTTCATCAGCTACTCCAATTGCATAAAACATTTCACCCACACTTTGCACTTCGCTTGAGCAAGCTCCATACAAATCGGCTGCTGCTTGCATTGCAAAAAACCAAGCATCATAATAATTTGAGCTAGGTGTTAAATAAACCGTTAACAAACGAAAAAATATTTTTTCTGCTTTTGCCATTCCAATTGAAGCAATATCGTAAAAGTTTCCCAAATCGTTTGTGCCGCTACCACCTTCGCTTAATAAATAAAAACCATAACATAAAGGGATTCCATTTGTATGTACACCTCCATTATCGCTTTCATCAAAAACCCAATAACTGCCTTGGTAAGTATCGGGTTTACCAGTTGAATTAGGATCGGCTAGTGAACGCATAACATAACCTATTTCAGAACCTATTAAATAATTTGCATTACCAGGCTTTGCATAAAACTCAACAGCAGTACCAAAAATATCACTAAATGCTTCGTTCAAAGCCCCTGATTCATCTTGATAGATTAAATTTGCCGTATATGAAGTTAAGCCATGAGTAATTTCATGAGCGCAAATATCAACAGTTGTGAGTGGTGTTATATTTTCGTTTCCATCGCCATAAGTCATATAATATCCATTCCAAAAAGCGTTTACATTACTTCCATAGCCATAGTCGATCAAACTAAAATGTACAAAAGACCAAAGTGCATGTCCGTTACCATCAATACTATTACGTCCATGAATATTATAAAAATAGTCATAAGTTGAGGCAGTCGCAAAATGAGCATCTGTAGCATATTCATCAAGTTGAGCATTTACATTATTCCAAATATTATCAGAGTCGTAAAATTCAATTGCACCTTCGTAATCATCAGTATCTTGACAATTTAAAGTTCTAATTCCGGCTCCACGTGTATTGTCGTTTAAAATATATTGTCCGCTTTCGGAGTCAAGTGTAGTATTAATTTGTTGTATTCCGCTATATTGAGTATGAGCCGTTCCAATCGCATTACTTTCATAAAGTTTTGATAATGAAAAAAGTATTTTGCCACTTGCAGCATCAACATAAACATCTTTTCTTTGATGTGGATTTTTTGAATAAATATCAAATTTATATGCAGAATGTAAGTTTGAATTTTCAAATTTTGCTTGAGCAGGTACTAATACTTTTTCTGCTTTTGGAAAGTATGTTGCATCTTCATCATTTAAAAATGTTTTTAACAATTTTTCTTCGCTACCATCTTCCCACATATATTTTTCTGCACCTATATATTGTAAAGCCAAATTCAAAGCTTCGTCTGGAGTAATAGAGAAATTTGAAACAATATTTACATTATTAAACAGTTCTCCATTTAAAGCATAAACTTCTCCATTTTTAATTTGTAAATTCCAAGCTGTAAACTCTATTGGGACATTTTTATAAGTTTGTTGAAATCTATGAGTTTCGTCTCCACTTTTATTTTTTTGAATATTTTTTTCGATTAAGCTTAACTGATTATCCTCAAAAAAAGAATTTGTCAAATCAATAGCTTTTGCCTTATCTAAATGTTCAGCATCGCCAAAATGTATAAAGTTAGGTAATTTCGAAAAATCTTTAAAGCGTACTATATCAGCACCTTTCACTCTCATGTCTGCTTCTCTACCCTTATAGACTTGAGAAAAAACAAAACAAGAAAATAACAGAAAAACAAATAATAGCTGTACTTTTTTCATATTCAATAATTTTATTTTGTAAAGTTATGAAAAAAAACAATATGAATGTGTTTTGTCATAATTTTTGTAAAATTTACAAAAATTCCGCCAAAACCACTAAAAACGCAAGTGTTTCACAGAAGAACCTCCTCTTGCAATTAATCGTAATGCTTCTGTTCCTATTTTAATATGGTCTTCAACAAAGTTTTCAGTAACTTGTCTATCGCTATCGTCAGTTTTTACACCTGTTGAAATCATTGGTTGGTCGCTTACTAAAAGCAAAGCACCTGAAGGGATTTCGTTTGCAAATCCAACAATAAATATAGTTGCTGTTTCCATGTCGATAGCCATTGCACGTGTTTTTCGTAAATACTTTTTAAATCTTTCGTCATACTCCCAAACACGTTTATTGGTTGTAAATACAGTTCCAGTCCAATAATCTCTACCGTGATCACGAATAGAAGTTGAAACTGCTCTCTGTAATTGGAAAGCAGGTAAAGCTGGTACTTCTACTGGTAAATAGTCGTCAGATGTTCCTTCGCTCCTAATTGCTGCAATTGGTAATATTAAATCTCCCAATTTGTTTTTAGCTTTTAATCCACCACATTTACCTAAAAAAAGTAATGCTTTTGGCGAAATTGCACTTAATAAATCAATTATAGTAGCAGCATTTGGGCTACCCATTCCAAAATTTATGATAGTAATATTTTCACTTGTTGCACTTGTCATATTTCTATCACGCCCTTCAACTTCTACATTATTATATTCGGCAAACAAATCTACGTAAAGTTGGAAATTTGTCAGCAAAATATATTCTCCAAATGAATCAAGAGATTTTCCTGTATAACGTGGCAACCAATTATTAACTATTTCTTCTTTTGTTCTCATAAACTATTTTTTTACAAAAATAATAAATTATAAAATATAATAACAAAAAAAAGAGGTTGTCTCAAAACAAGTGTTGAACCAACAACCTCTCAAGGTGTTTCAGAAGTGTTAAAATGTAA
>Ga0255343_1000823_pt1 | contig 46061 bp, 42 predicted proteins | sample wastewater_treat_4_FD_192413 | JGI IMG/M metagenome (GOLD analysis project Ga0255343, IMG submission 192413) | Wastewater microbial communities from Lulu Island WWTP, Vancouver, Canada - plant16 | ecosystem: Engineered > WWTP > Wastewater > Unclassified | place: Canada: Vancouver, British... | reverse complement strand
GATTTTAGGAAACAACTGAGAAGACACAATCAGCGTAGTAACCGTATACCGATGCGACCATTGAAGTTCTTATCTCCTGTTCAATTTTTATCGCAGACTGTCCAATATGTTTGACAATCCTACAGTTTCTGAGAAAGATAAAGGACAGAGTCATGCAATAAATAAGGGCTTCAATAAAGCAAATGGTGACATCCTGGCCTGGATTAACAGTGATGATTATTACCTGCCTGATGCATTTAACACCATAGCAACTGCATCAATTAAATTCCCGAACTCCCTTTGGTTTTATGCAGGAACATATTGGTTATCGAATAACAATCAATCATATGTGGGCGGAATTGAAGACCCTGAAATTGCATCCTGGTATCTTAAATGTTTGGTTTCACAGCCTGGAGTCTTCTGGAGAAGAAAAATCTGGGATCAAGTTGGTTCTTTGGTAGATGAAAACATGCATTTCTCATTTGATTATGATTTATGGCTGAAATTTGCAGCTTTCCAGCCGATACCTCAATTAATCACAGAACCCATTGCTGTTTTTCGATTGCACGAAGAATCAAAAACAACAAACTATTCAAGTTCCTTTAAAACTGAAAACGATGTAATTAGATCTCGACATAAATTGTTGTGGGACGATCCGCTGGTTCAAAAGCGGATAGCAACCTTAGATAAAAAAAGAAATGCTATTAAACAAATTGATAAAATTGGTCAGCAAAATACAATGTTTCATGTTTTTTCTAAAGCCATTCAATGTGTAATTCAGTTTCCAATTATTTTTAAAGATCGTAATTTACTATACCGCTTGAAAAAGAATATAAAGAAGACGATGAAAAAAGAATAGGATGTTTATGTCAGATTACGAAACTAAGGTCAGTATCATTGTTACTTGCTATAATCTGGCCAAATATCTTTATGAGTGTCTTGAGAGTGTTCAAAAACAGACATATACCAACTGGGAATGCATAATTGTTGATGATGGTTCGACCGATAATACCAAACAGGTTAGCGAATTCTTTACTAAGGCTGAAAATAGATTTATTTATCATTATCAAACAAACCAAGGTGTTGCATGTGCAAGAAATGCTGGTATTGCCTTGACTAAGGGCGAATTTATTCTGCCTTTGGACGCGGATGACAAGATAGCACCTGAGTATCTTTCAAGTGTAATTCAGACCTATCTTGAGCATCCTGAGGCAACAATTGTTTATACCGATTGTATTTGTTTCAATGAAAACAAATCCTGGATATGGAAGCTGCCAGACTACTCCTTTCGACGTTTGCTTGACGAAAACCTTATTACTGCTACAGCACTTTTTCGTAGATCTGATTTTGAAAAATCCGAAGGATATGATCCATTAATACTTATAAGGGAAGACTGGGACTTATGGTTGTCAATACTGGAGCCGAGGAGCAAAGTTGTTAAAATTGATAAACCTTTATTTTTTTATCGCCAGCTGAATATATCAAGGAATAAATCCATTCCTGAAGATGTGTGGGAAACGACTAAAAAAAGACTCTATTTTAAGCATATTGAAAAGTACAAAAGCTTCGATGAATTCTCTTCGTACGAAAAATATGTACAATACCGCAAAATCAGGTGGCAAAAGAAATTGAGACAACAAAAAATTGATAAATTGATCAAAAGTTTAAAAGACACGCTCCGATCCTTAAAAGGTTTTACTAAGAACAAGGAGTAAACTCTTACTAGATATGGCAAAAACTGTAATTTCTGTTGAACATCTGACAAAACAATATGACCTGGGGCTGATCAGCAGCGGCACGCTGGCGCGGGACCTGAGCCGCTGGTGGGCGCGTGTGCGTGGTAAAGAAGATCCGTTCACACGGGTGGATAACACCAATCCTTTCCTTAATAATCCTGGCGAAAGCATCCTTGCTTTGGATGATGTCAGTTTTAAGGTTGAAGAGGGACAGGCGCTAGGCATCATTGGCAGGAATGGCGCCGGGAAGAGCACTTTGCTCAAGATCCTCTCGCGGGTGACGGCACCGACCAGTGGGGTGGTGAAAATCAAAGGACGCATTGGCAGCCTGCTGGAGGTCGGAACTGGTTTTCATCCTGAATTGACCGGCAGGGAAAACGTCTTCCTAAACGGTGCGATCCTGGGAATGAATAAAGCTGAAGTGCAGCGTAAATTTGATGAGATCGTTGACTTTTCGGGAGTAGAAAAGTTCATTGACACCCCAGTCAAACGTTATTCCAGTGGTATGTACGTGCGGCTGGCGTTTGCTGTGGCTGCTCACCTTGACCCCGAGATCCTGATCGTTGATGAGGTCCTGGCTGTTGGTGATACCGAGTTTCAAAAGAAGTGCCTTGGTAAAATGGGCGACGTTGCTGGCGAAGGGCGGACGGTGCTTTTTGTCAGCCATAATATGGGCGCTATCAGCCAATTGTGTACACGAGCTCTTATTTTAGATCAGGGAAAACTGCACCAACTTTCCGATGACGTTGACATGGTTGTCAACACTTACCTCGCATCCGGTTATACAGAAAGCAACCAGAGTTTGTGGACATCAGGATCTTCACTAATCGGTCAACCTTTTTTTCAACTTGAAAGATTAAGCCTGATAAGCGAAACCGGGGAAGAAATTATTGGATCAATCAGAAATGATAGAAAGACATTCCTGCAAATTAAAGCAAACGTTTTCCAACTGGTAAATAATTTGCTGATCACTTATAAAGTCTTCAATAATCTCAACCAATTGATCTATATGTCTTCGTCGATTGACACAAAGGTAGAACAATGGCCCGAATTAACCCTCGGTGAGAATATCCTAAGAGTGCCTATTCCTCCCAACTTTCTTAATGAGGGGAGTTATACAATTCGGGTATCAGCTCAAATCAGGCCGAATTCTTACGCGAAGACTGAAGTGATTCGGGATGGAGAAGCCTCGTTCTCTTTCTTTATTGAAGGAGGACTAAGTGAATCACCAGTCTGGACTACAAAAAGGGAAGGGATTTTAGCACCCATTCTAATTTGGGAAAAAGTATAGGCAAAACTATGAATATTGATGGTTTACGTGTTCTTGTAACTGGTGGAGCGGGGTTTATCGGCTCAAATCTGGTTAAACGCTTAGTGGGAAAAGGTGTTGATGTAACCGTAATCGATAACCTGTGGCGTGGGAAAAAAGAAAATCTGGTCGAGTCTGGTCAAGAAGTAATTAACCTCGACAAAAAACTAATCATTGAGGATTTGCGTAATCCGGAAGATTGTTGTGACCTCATTCGAAATTACGATCTGGTTTATCATCTTGGGGATGTGGTTGCAGGTGTTGATTTCACCTTTAATCACGAATATGAGATTTTTCATGACAATATCCTGATCAATACCAATGTCATTTCCGCAACAATTCAAAATAGGATACCAAACCTGGTTTATGTTGGTACTGCCTGCTCCTATCCTTTAGAGCTGCAATCCAGCTTCGATGTAAGTGTACTAAAAGAAGAGCAGGTTTATCCTGCTCATCCTGAATCAGGGTATGGCTGGAGCAAGCTGATGGGTGAATATGAAACAGAACTGGCTGGGAAATCCAAAGGGATTAATGTTGGGGTTCTGAGGTTGCACAATGTTTATGGTCCCGGTGTTTCGTTTGAAGAGGAAAAATCTCAGGTCATCCCGTCTCTGATTAAAAAAGCAATTCTGTATCCGAATCAGGAATTCGTTGTTTGGGGTAGTGGGAAACAATATCGGGACTTCATTTATATTGACGATGTTGTGGACTCCTTGCTGACGATATTCGAAAAGGGCATGAATGAAGGCGCAATACAGGTCGGCGCTGAAACCCCGGTGACAATTAAGTATCTGGCTGAAGAGATCATCAGCATCAGCGGAAAAAGCATCAATCCAATCTTTGATACTTCAAAGCCTGAAGGGGATCGAGGGAGGATTGCTGATTGTAGTAAAGCAAGAGCGATTTTAGATTTCGAGCCGAAGATATCTTTGAGGGAAGGACTAACGCGGACCTATCAATGGATAGCACAGCAAATGAGCAATTAGAAATAAACCAAGTCTACCTGCCCCGTTTTAAGATGATCTATTTAAGCAAGAACATGGCTGCTTATACCGGGGCGCATTATCAGCAGGATGTAATAGAAGAAATGGACCGCCAACATGAGGTGTTTTTTTATGGACCAGGTTTCCCTCATTACGATCCAGAAGATAAGATTGACGATGTAATTTCCAAAGCACCTTTTTCTAAACCTGACTTAATTTGTGTTGGTCATTCATGGTTGGGAGATGATGCCACAAAAGGAATCTACATTCATCAGGATCTGAACTTGCAAAATACTCGAATTCCAAAAGTAATGATCCTGAATAAGGAATATGTTTTATTGAAAGAGAAATTGAATTTTGTAAGGAATAATGATGTACAAATTGTTTTTTCCCATCTTCATAATATCCAGGATTATGCAGAAGAAAGTGAAAGAACGAAATTTACTTTCTGGCCGTTTGCAGCCAATCATCATACTTTTTATGATCGGAATTTACCAAAGAAATATGATATAAGCTTCACTGGGGTACTTCGCAATCGATATCACTCTCATACACAAGAGGATTTTCGAATTCGTGTACAGAAAGAGTTGTTTTATTGCATTGATGAATTGCGAATTGTTAAAAAATTGAAATACCGAAACCTTGACTTTTATTGGAGAGGAGTACCAACAAGTTCACGGGCAAGGAGGCTTGATCAACGTATTCATCCAGGCAAGCCTTTGGATGTTCATGCATATGCTGAATTATTGAATCAGAGCTCAGCCTGTCTTTGTTCACTTTCTCCATTAGGGCTTATCAGTCCGCGCTATTTTGAATCAATGGCTAGTAAGTGTATAGTGTTATGCCCTAGGACGAGTGAACATAAATATCACTTTAAAGACGGCTTTAATTGTGTTATGGTAAATAATGATCTGAGCGACTTTGAAGAAAGACTTTTCTTCGCAATTGATGTTGACGGTACTTCAGGTATTCGAGAAAATGGTTACATAGATGTAATGGTTAATCATACTTGGGGGGTAAGAATTAACCAGTTTACTAATTTGGTTATGGAAGTTGTCTAGGTGAAATTAGCTGTATTTTTAACTTACAAATACTCAATGACAGAATGGAATAATGCTGGGATTTTATATCGGGAATTGGATTTATATGATCGTTTACAGGAAAAAGGGGTGGAAACTTGTTTCATTTCTTATGGTGGGGGGTATTCAGAGACCCAATATCAAAAAACAAAGCCTTTTCTTGTGTTTTTGAAGCCAGATGATATATCTAACTGGAGATATAGTCTGCAGTCACCGGTAATACACAGGAAGTATTTAGTTGCAGCTGATGTCATCAAAACTCACCAAAATCAAGGTTCAATATCTGGCGTGATAGCAAAGTTATTCACTGGTAAACCCTTGATAGCTAGATGCGGTTATCTAAAGTCCGTTTTTGCTAAACTTGAAGGAGAGAGTTTAAAAAACAGATTTAAAATATGGTTAGAGGAAGCGATCTCATTTCGGGTTGCAGACATTGTTTGTGTAAGTAGTCAGGAACAGGCAGACATTGCTATCAGGAAATATCTGCTCAGAAGATCAAAAGTTCGTGTTTGTCCGAATGGGATAGACACAGATATCTTTAAACCCGAGAAAAAAGCAACAGAAAAGTACACCATTTGTTTTGTTGGCAGATTCTCGTGGAAGAAAGGTCCGGATCATTTGCTTGAAGCCATCAAAGGTATTGAAAATGTCAGCTTGGTCATGATTGGCGATGGACCACTTTTGGAACAATCTAAAGCTTATGCTGTGGAAAATGATCTTGATGTCGAATTTGTTGGTCGTATTGCTAATGAAGCTGTTCCTGAGTATTTGAATGCTTCTGATCTTTATATACTACCAAGTCACCATGAAGGCAGTCCCAAGACATTGCTTGAAGCGATGAGTTGCGCGCTGCCTGTGATCAGCACGGATGGTTTTGGCGTCAATGAGGTATTTAGCGATGGCGTTGAGGGGAAAAAGGTCAAGTTCGGCGATGTTGAAGGGTTGCGTGAAGCGATCCTGTGGATGCGGGAGCATACAGATGAAGCCAGAGAAATGGGCAAACGGGGTAGACAACGGGTGATCGAGTATTATTCAATCGAAAAAGCGCTTGAACGGGAATTGTCGATCCTGGAAGAACTGACGGGGGAAAAGCTTCGTGCCTGAGATCACTGTCTTGATGGCGGTCTATAATGGGGAGCGCTATCTTGGGGAGGCGATTGAGAGTATCCTAGGACAGAGCTACGGTGGTTTTGAATTTCTAATCGTTGACGATGCCAGTACGGATGGCACGTCCTCGATCCTGAAGCAATACGCTTTGGCTGACAAGCGGATCCGGTTGATCAGCAACGAAAGCAATTTGGGTTTATCCAGATCGCTCAACCGAGGTTTGGAGCTGGCCAAAGGAGCTTACATTGCCAGGATGGACGCGGATGATATCGCGCGACCAGAGCGTTTCGCCACCCAGCTTGTCTGGCTAAAGGAACACCCAGAGATATTGGTTCTGGGTAGCGCGATTCAGATGATAGACGAAAACGGTTGTCAGCTCCCAACAAAACCACCTCCATATCGCCCAATAGAAATGCGATGGGCGAGCTTTTTCGGACGGCAATTTGTTGTTTGCCATCCGACTGCGATGATTCGCAGAGAGCTTTTTGATCACTTTGGATTCTATGCAGAAATACCAACCAGCCAGGATCTGGAACTCTGGAGTAGATTGATGTATGAAAATCCTTATCCAATTGCGAATTTAGAAGAGATCCTTCTTGATTATCGTGTGCATTCGAATGCAATCAGTACCCAACAGAGCGATTTGCAATTCCAGACATCGAATAGGGTAAGACAAAAGGTTATTGAGGAATTGATCGGCCACAAAATTGAGATCGATGCTGTAAGCGCATATCGTATCCGTGGTGTATATCGAAATATATCCGAGTTTATTCATAATTGGATTGAAGTTTACGCTGCATTTTTTAAGCAATTTCCAGCAGTGATTGACGAAATTGTTGTCATAAATGCAGAATTTCTTGAGCGATTAGGAAGATATATCTATTTCAATCCTCTTACCAAAGACAAGAATGGAAGATTTTCTTTTTATCGGATTAGAAAAATAATCCCTCCAAAAATGCGTAAATCGCTGCTGGATAATAAGCGCGGCAAAACTCGGCATGAGGAGGTCTTGGTTGAGAGCTAAGCCTCTGGTCGCGATCGTTTGCGGGCTAATGAATCCCATTCCACCCGTCAAAGCCGGAGGCCCGCAACTGGTTATCTGGAATACCTGCAAGCATTTAAGCGATGAGGAGTTTGACTGGAAGGTGCTCAGCCTGTGGGATGAAGCTGTTGACGCGTTCGATTTTGACCGTGATCGTTTCCTGCAGTTGCGCGTAGGCAATCGGGAAGCGAAGATCAGCCAACTCGCGCAAAAATTGCCTTATCGCCTGGTCAAGAGATGGTTTGGCGTGGTGCGACCTGATCATTTGGCGCTTAACCTGGCGATGGTGCGCGAGCTTAAACGGATGAAACCAGATGTCGTGATCGTGCACGAGTCGTATTCACTATGCTTCATGGTTGCACGTGCTTTGCCGAAGGCAAAGGTTGTTTTTTATCACCATATCTGCCGTATGCATCTGGATCTAAAGCAAAAACAATGGGAAAGATTGTTAAAATCGGCAAGAAATGGAATAATCGCGATCAACTCTACTGCGATTCCATTGGCAATAGAAAAGTTTGGCAGTTCGCCAAAAAATGAATGGGTGATCATCAATGGAGTCGATGACAAGTTGATCCATTCTTCTGTTGAGGAGTTTGAACCTGCGCAAAAAGACTCAAATGCATTTACATTCATTAATGTTGGCAGAATTACACCAATAAAAGGATTGGATATCCTTATCGAGGCGATGGAAACTGTTGCCAGGTTTAGTTCTCAGAAAGCGCGACTAATAATAGTGGGATCCGCGGCGGTTGATGAAGGTGGGGATTTAGCATTTGAGGCGCAATTGAAAGAACGCGCTGGTAAAATTGGTAATGATGTAGTTCAATTTGCCGGTTTCGTGCCAAATGATCTGTTGGTAAAATATTATAGACAAGCTGATTGCGGCGTCTTGCCGACACGACTGATGGAAGGCAACTCGCTCTTTTTGATGGAGTGCCTGGCGATGGGGGTGCCTGTGATCGCGACAAAGATTGGCGGTGTGCCGGATGTGGTCAGGGATGGTTTGGATGGCATTTTGATCAAAGAAGGGGTAAACGCTGAAGAACTAGCGGAAGTGATGATTGGAATGATCTCTGAAAAAGAGTTATGGGGAAGTAGAAAAACAAAAATCCTTTACAATGCTCGTGAAGTCTTTGATTACAGACGGGTGGCTTCCCAAATAGAAGGGGTTGTAGAAGAATTGCTTATTTCGGAAACAAGAACAGGAGTTGATAGTTGACGAAAGAAAATCCATGGGTTTTCTATCCAGCGAAAGACATTAAACACCCAGATTATCAGGTGGCTTTTTTGATGTCCCCTCATATTTCTTATCCGACAAAGATAGGCAATTCAATAGCAACCTTGGTTGATACAATCGCCACAAAGATAAATTATCAAACGATCGTTTTTTGTACGAACAATAATCACGAAGCCCTGGATTCCTGGAAGGGAAACTATGGTTTAGCGGTGAATCAAAACAAAATGAAAAAACATTTTTTGGAAAGGTTCTGGCTAGGCCGAGGGATTCTTAATAATCTAGTTTCACCGCTTCCAACTGCCTGGAGAAAATATGCCAGGCAATGTGCTGATGTTTGTATTATGCTTGGTGTCAAAGTTCTGATCATTGAAGATGTAGCTGATTTCGGATGGCTTGTTCGTAAACTGCGGAAACATGGAATAAAGGTAGTTCTCCATCAACATGCATACACACAAAGAAATTATAAGAAATGGCTTTGGAAAAGGATTGAAAGACAGCTTGACCGACTTATTTTTGTTTCGCAGAAAACAAAGCAACTCACCGAAGAACTTCACGGCAAACTAAAGGCATCAACAGAAATTGTTTACAATGGGGTTGATCTCGAACTCTATGATCCAAAGAAATCACCTTCATTCCGAACAATTAACAAAGGTGAGTTAGGGTTTGATTCGCATCAAACCATTATTGGTTATATCGGGAGATTGTCTGCTTCCAAAGGAATCTTTGAATTAATAGAGGCTTATAGAAATCTGGGAAGAAAGGATATAGGATTCATAATTGTAGGTGGATTAGACGCGAAAGAACGAGCACGACATAGTGATGACTTTCATATGTCGTTAAAGTCGTTACAAGGTTCAGGCTTTCCTGTGAAATATTTTGAAAATATTGAACAAAACCAGATCCCTGATTTTTACGCTATGTTAGATTACGTTGTTATTCCCTCGCATAATTACTATGAAGGTTTACCCAAAGTTGTAACCGAAGCATTGGCGATGGGTGTGCCGGTGATCGCCAGCGACCGTGGTGGTACGTGGGAGTTGGTCGAAGAAAGCAAGACTGGATGGCTGATTGAAAATCCGGTGGGTGTTGTGACTATAATGGAAGCACTTGAGAAGGCGCTTAAAACGAGTCCATCAGAACTCGCAAAAATGCAAGAATATAATCTCATCCATGACCGACCAAAAATGGATCAAAAGATAATGGTAGAAAAGTTTTCAGACCTAATTTCTGAATTGATCGGAGAGCCACATTGAAAATTGCTTTTGTGAGTTATTTCTATTGGCCGCCGCACTTTGGGGGTGAGTTGTTGATCTCGATCGAACGATTTCAGAGTTTGGTGGAACGTGGGCATGAAGTACATATCTTTACTTCGGGAGTTCCTGGTATGACCTCTGAAGAAATAGTGGATGGCTTGGGAATTCATCGCTCTCCGATAGTACATGATTCCCGATGGGGAAGGGGATTGAGGCGGATTTTGTTTCCATTTTGGGTTCGGTGTAAGTTGCAGCAATATAAGCCTGAAATTATCCATTACGGCGGAGTCGGTGGTATCGGTCCAATCAATAACTGGCTTGGTTACGCATTAATTAATCGCTGGGCAAAATTAAATGACGCAAAAACTGTTGCTGTTCATAGTCTGGCAGATAGCAACTCAGAGGCATTTTCACAAGGTGGTTGGTGGTCGTTTTGGCGTAATCGGTCTTTTGATGGTTTAAATAAAATTGTTTCCGTGAGCCCCTTATTGGATCAGGGTGTTAAGATGGTTTTCCCCGAAAAGGCTGAATTACTTACATTGGGGATAAGAGATGATTTGTTTGTGCCGGTCCCGGATGAAAAACGCCAGCAAACACGTCATACCCTGGAAGTAGCAAATGACGAAATTGTTTTTAGCTTTTTGGGAACGGTCAATGAGCGAAAAGGTTTCGATCTGTTGTTAGAAGCTTTTTCTAATCTGATGCTAGAGAATAGCAAGATCAAAATGTGGGTTATTGGTCCATATTCCAAAGAAGAAAGCCAAAATATTGTTGGATCAGACGGGTTTTATTACGATAAATCCATTAATACTAATGTTAGGATACGCTTTTTAGGTAGAATTGATGACCGAGATTATTTGGCTGATCTTTTAGCTTCGTCGGATGTTTTTGTATTTCCAAGCCGGCGGGAAGGTTTTGGCTTGGCCCCTGTGGAAACGATGGCAGCAGGAGTTCCCGTGATCGTATCGCGTATTGGAGGAGTGACAGATCTAGCGAATGTAGATGGTGAGACGGGTTTTTACATTGAGGTGGGTGATGTTTCCGGATTGGTTGAGGCAATGAGGAAGTTGGCTAACGATCGTGAGCTTCGTGAGCGGATGGGCAAAGCAGCTCATAAAAGAGCTGTGGAATATTTTGGCTGGCAAGAACATATTGATAAGTGGGAAGGCCTTTATTCTGATTTAGTGAACGAGGGAAAAAGTTAGATGGCATATATGAGGCCCGCAATCACAAGGATAGCAAAACAAAAGAAAAAAATGGAAGAACGAGCTGGCAAGCTTATCATCCGCTATCCAGCTTATCTATACACCCTTTTTTATGCCTTTGGGCTTTATTTAGTGTTGCCATTAATTGATGTGCCATTACTTGGTCTTTCAATTTCGGCACCAATTTTTTTTGTTATCGCTGCCACTGTGATCTTTAAACCAGTTAAACCCTGGTTCAAAGAACATCAAGGCTGGATCATTTTGAGTTTGAGCATTTGGTTGGCAGTGGCACTTTCCACGATCATTAATGAGATGTTGCCAGGTGGTTCTTTTAACCGATCAGGTATGATTTCAATACTTCAATATGCGTATTGGTTGCTGGTTTTTGTTGTTTGTGGGTACTTGTTTCGGGACGGTGAGGTACGAAAGAGAACAATAGATGTTTTTGCTTTTGGGTCTTTAGTGTTAGGAATATTAAGATGGGTAGAAGCATTAATATTTGGTCGGATCGGCGCTTGGTCTGGGACCCAAATAATGACACAAAATGGGTATGGTTTTCAATTTTCGGCTTTCTATCCATTCTTGATCTACAAAGTCTTTAATCTTTCAACAAGGAAAAAAGGTTGGTGGATTCTTGGGACAGCAATGACTTTGGGCGCAATAGCAATTAATGGTTCGCGAGGATCATGGGTTGCAATAGCTATTGGTTTCTCTTTAATGGTCTTCTTATTCTTCCTATATTCACCAAGATCAACCTTTTATGGGTTATCAATATTACTCGTGCTTACAATTCTAGGAGGCTTAGTTTTGAGTGTTTCCCCGGAATTAAACCTGGCAGTTTCTTCTCGAATTGATTCAATGACTAGCCTGGATGAAGATAAGAGTTACGTGGTAAGAAAAGTTTTGGTCCAAAAAGGATTAAAACTTTTCGAGGAATCGCCGATTATTGGTGTAGGATCACTAAGATTCACAGAAGAAAAAACCAACCTTGAGTTACCAGAATTATTGAGCCATGCAAATATTGAAATAATTGAAAGAAAGCAAAGCCACAACTCTTATATTCAATTCCTCGCGGAATTTGGTTTATTGGGCTCAATTCCATTTCTTTTATTGCTTTTAGGGCTGTTGTTGCAATTGTATGGACTGAGAAAACGAGTGATCCAATCCGGAGAGCTTCAGATAGTAGCTATTTTTATTAGCTTTGTGCAGATGCTCACGCATATTTGGGTCATTAATGCACTTACAAGCACTATGTTTTGGGCTATGCTCGGATTGGTAGCTGGTGCGGGCAAGGAAGACGTTCAGGTGAAATGAAAGTTGGTTTTTATTCACAGATCACTGGGGTTCAGAGAGATGGGTCTCTCTATCTGCCTGCTTATTTCAGCCGTTTTATAGAGAGTTTATGCGAGAATGTCGAACAATTGACATTGTTGGTTCATCAGGCAGATTCGAAGGAACAGGATATTTTCGATAGCAAGATTGTCAGTGATAACTTCAACTTTGTTTATTTACCGATCAAAAAAACTTTCCCACATTTGTATCTGTTCCCCCGTTTTTATTTATCTGCCTTTCTTGAATCTAGCAAGGATCTGGATGTCATGATTATTCGAGGGCCAACACCATTGATGCCTGCCTTAGCCAGAGAAATCTCACCTATTCCTACCGTTCTAATGATTGTGGGGGATCAACTTGAAGCAGCGCTGAAATCTTCGCAACCTAAATGGCGACAACTTTTAATTAGAGAATTCTGGAAAAAGGTTTATTCAGATATCAGGACGATAGCAAAGAATTCGCTTGTTATCGTTAATTCTGAGAAACAGTATCTAAAATACTTGCCATTTTCCAAAAAACTTATTCAAACCAGAACAACAACATTAAAACAAGAGGAAATCTATATTCGAAACGATAATTCGTTGAATACCCCGATCAAATTGCTTTTCTCCGGTCGAATCGAGTTAGAAAAAGGTATTCTCGAAATTATCGATGCCGTTTCTAAGTTAGTAGAGACTGGGGAAGACGTTATCCTGGAATTTGTTGGTTGGTCCCAGGATGAGCAAAAAACTGGTGACCTGATTATGCAAAGAGCAAAATCCCACGGGATAGAAGGTCGGGTAAATATTATAGGTTATCTACCAGCAGGAGAAAAACTCTTAAATAAGTATTGGGAGAGTGATATGTTTGTCATTGCATCCTCCGAATTTGAGGGTTTTCCTCGATCAATCTGGGAAGCTCTCTCGCAAGGCACATTGGTTGTAGCAACGAAAGTCGGTTCAATCCCATACTTTATAGAAGGTGTGGCTGAATTGATTGATTCTTCAGATCCAGAACTAATCGCACAAGCGATCCAAAAGCTTATCCACGATGACTCACTTCGCACAGAATATCGAAAAAAAGGATATCAAATTGTTCAGGAAATCACACTTGAAAAACAAACTAGCATGTTGGTAGACAATATTCAGCAGTGGATTAATGAGCGAAAATAAACCGAAAGTTCTTTTGATTACCAGTGAATGGCCCAGTGAAGAAAAGCCAAATTCAGTTCCTTTTCTCATCCAGCATGCACGGTTTCTGAAAGAAGAGGGTTTGCAACTATCGGTTTTTTATTTTAGAGGCCGAAAGAATCCTTTTAACTATTTGCGTGCATGGTTCGACGTGAGATGTTCAGAAGCCTGGAAGAAAGCAGATATATTGCATGCGCACTGGGGCCAGAGCGGGCTTTTAACCCTGTTCTCCCGGAAGAAAAGAATTGTAACTTTTCATGGCAGTGATCTTCATGGAATCTTGAACTCGAAAGGGAAACAAACTTTCCAAGGGAGGCTGTTGATTGCCATCAGCAGGTTTCTTGCGAATAGAGTTGATCGTGTAGTAGTTGTTTCAAGCGAACTGAAAATGCACCTGCTCAATTATAAGCGTTCTGTCGATGTAATTCCAATGGGTGTCGATCCAAAGCTTTTCAAACCCATGGATAAGATGGAATGTCGGATGCAGTTAGGAATTAATCTAAGTTCAAAAATTGTCCTCTTCCTCAGTGATCCTGACAGAATTGAAAAGCGCTTTTGGTTAGCTGAAAAAATTGTAGAAAGTCTCAAAGAAAGGAATCCCGATTGGGATGTTGTTTTATTGCCAGTTTTCCAAGCAGCTCATGAGTTGGTTCCCGTTTATATCAATGCTTCTGATGTGCTTCTACTAACATCAAGATATGAAGGTGCTCCGACTGTGATCAAAGAAACAATTGCATGTCAGGTGCCAATCGTTAGCGTTGATGTTGGTGATGTCCGTTCCAGAATCAGCATGATTGATGGCTGTAGTGTATGCTCAGACCAAAACATCCAATGCTTAATCGATGGATTGGAAAAAGCGATACACTTGAATGGCAAAACAAATCCCCCATCATTGTTACTTTCCGAATTGGATGAAAGAAATAATGTTAGACGGTTAATAGATGTTTACAATGAACTCCTCTCTGAATAATGAATCTTCAATTAAAAAACAAGAAAGACCTTTCGTCAGTATATTGATTCCTGTGTGGAATGAAGTAGACAATATTGAAGGTTGCGTAGAATCGGTAAGGAAACAAAGCTATCCAAAGGAGTTAATTGAAATCTTAATTGCTGATGGGATGTCTGAAGATGGAACAAGGCAAAAGCTTGGTGAATTTATTGGTCTTGACGGCAGAATTCGTATGTACGATAACCCTGGTCAGATTGTACCCACAGGAATGAATATCTTATTGCGTCAGGTGAAAGGCGATGTCATTATCAGAGTTGATGGACATTGTCTGATCGCAAGGGATTATGTTGAAAAATGCGTAAACTATCTGATGAAAGATGGGATTGTCGCGGTCGGTGGTCCAATGCGAACGATAGAAAGTTCCTTTACAGGAAAAGCGATTTCGCTCGCACAGTCCTCAAAATTTGGGGTTGGAAACTCCTCATTTAGAACTGAATCCGGTAAAACGAAGTATGTTGATACAGTTCCCTTTCCAGCTTACCGTAAAAGCCTGATCGATCACGTAGGCCTCTATGATGAAGAATTGGTGCGAAATCAGGATGATGAATACAATTATCGGATTCGCTCCAGGGGCTATTCAGTATTGTTGGCTGAAGATGTCCGATCGACCTATTTTTCACGAAGCAGCTTTCGTAAATTATGGCGGCAATACTTTCAATATGGTTTTTACAAAGTAAGAGTCTTACAAAAGCATCCTGGACAAATGAGCCTTCGCCAATTTGTTCCGTTTTTATTCGTGCTTGGTTTCTTGTTTTTATTTGTTCTTGCCATGATCACCAGTTGGGGCTGGTTAGCTTTGATGTCCATGATCTTGCTTTATTTGATAGTTAATCTGGCTTATTCAATTCAATTAGCTTTTAAGCATGGATTTGAAAATTTGCTTCGACTTCCAATAGCATTCGCCATCTTACATACAGCCTATGGTCTTGGGTTTATCTTTGGTTTGTTTCGTTTCTGGAATCGTTGGGGGGATAAAGAAGGTCAGGTGCCTAAGTTCTAAAGCCGGCTATCATCTCTTGAATTTAATGTATCTTGCTAAGAAAACTTTAACAAAGTCATAACTTTATAGTAAACTTTACTATCATGCGAATATCTGTGAAAGGAGGGTACAACGTGCAGTCTCTTGAAGGCTCAGAACAATTCATTACAAAAAACACACGCAAGTTTACAAAGCATTGGGTCTATTTGCTATCCCGCTTTATAAAGCGTTTGTTTGATATTATTTTTTCAGTATTGGGCCTTATCATTTTCTTCCCTCTTTTATTTGGCATTGCGATCGCCATTCGCAAGGATTCTCCTGGACAGATTATTTACAGTGGCCGCCGAATGGGGCGTGATGGTCGCCCATTCAATATTTACAAATTCCGTACTATGCGGGTTGAGCCTGATGATGCGCCTGGCGCTCCTATCACTTCGTGCGATGATCCCAGAGTTACACAAGTCGGACGGTTTTTGCGTAACACTAAACTCAATGAGCTGCCCCAGCTTTGGAATGTTCTCATTGGCGATATGAGTTTTGTTGGCCCTCGTCCTGAAGATTACGATATCGCTATGAAATGGGATGAAAATGTAAAGGAGGAAATTCTTTCAGTTCGTCCGGGTATCACGAGTCCTGCATCAATTCTTTACCGTGATGAAGAAAAGCTTTTAAAGGGAGATGGTTTTCTTGACGATTATCTGGTGAAAATACTGCCTGATAAACTCAGATTAGATCAACTTTATGTTAGGAATCATAATGTTTTGACGGATGTTGACATTATGGCGATGACTGCTATTGCATTATTACCTTCGTTGCGACAAAAAAATATTGACGAACGTTACATTTTTGGTGGCCCTGTCCTTGCTCTTTTTCAACGCATTGTGCCATGGTTTTTGTTGGATGTTGTTGTGGCGTCAGTGTCGGTTGGGTTATCAGGAATTATCTGGCGCATCAGCACTGTAATTAACCTTGGCGTTTACACATTTATTATCCTCGCGCTGGTGATAGCTGTTCTCACAAGTTTCTTCAACATGATTTTAGGTCTCCAACGCATTTCCTGGAATAATGCCAGTCCCGCATACATTCTCGACATTGGCGTCTCGGTTGGTTTGACAATGGCGATTATGTGGGCTATCAACCGGTTTTGGATTACAGAACCCTGGGTGCCTTTTAGCATGTTCTGGCTGATCGGTTTGACGGTGTTTATTGGTTTGCTTGGCGTACGTTACCGTGAAAAATTGTTGAGTAGTGTTGCCTACCGTTGGTTACTCTTCAGGGGAGATAGCCCGATTTTTACTGAGAGGATTTTGATCGTTGGTGCCGGCAAGCTGGGTGAAATGGCTACATGGTTGGTAAAACGCAGTGCCTACGAAAGTGTGTTTGGATTGGTTGGGTTTGTTGATGATGACTTTAATAAACGCGACATGCATTATGCCGGGGTTAGGGTTCTTGGTCCAATTGATGCCATTCCGACTTTGGTTGAAAAGTATCATATCGATATTTTAATGGTCGCGATTGAAAACTGTAGATCTGAACAAATCGATCGCATTCTGAAGATATGTAACACCACTGGAGCAAAAGTTGTCAAACTTCCTGACCTGGTCAAGGTTTTGGAGAAATCATTACAAGGTCTAAGTGAAAATGTTAAATGAGCCGAATTTCTTTCAAAATGAAAAGGTGCTGGTTACCGGCGCTGCTGGTTTTATCGGTTCCCGGTTGGTAGAAAAATTAGTTGAAAGTGGAGCTGCTGTGCGGGCTTTCATCCGTTACACCTCCAGAGCGGAGTTGGGCTTACTGGCAACTTTACCTCACCCAATACTGGATCAGCTCGAATTTGTCAGGGGTGATTTGCGAGATCCATCAGCCGTGAGGAACGCCCTGAAAGATATCGGGATTGTTTTTCATTTGGGTGCATTGATCTCAATTCCGTATTCTTATGTGCATCCCGTTGAAACAGTTCATACAAACGTACTTGGGGCTCTGAACATCCTTGAAGCTTGTCGAAAAACTGGCAGTCGATTGGTGCATGCCTCGTCGAGTGAGGTCTATGGCAGCGCGATGCGCGTTCCGATAGATGAAGAACATCCTTTGCAAGGGCAGTCTCCCTATTCAGCCAGCAAAATCGGAGCTGATAAATTAGTTGAGGCATATTTCCGCTCTTTTGATGTACCATCAATCACGGTCAGACCTTTCAATACTTACGGACCAGGCCAGAGCACCCGCGCTGTGATCCCAACCATCATCACCCAGACAATCCATTCGGATCGTATTAAACTAGGCAATTTGGACTCAATCAGGGATTTTACTTATGTCGATGATACTGTGGAAGGTTTTATCGCTGCCGCTCGGTTGGATCTTTGGGACGGACGGGTTTATAATCTCGGTAGTGGGCAGGAGATTAGCATTCGTAAAATTGCAGAACTGATTTTTGAAATTATGGGCAAAGAAGTAATCGTGGATATTGATCAAAAACGTATCAGACCTGAGAAGTCCGAAGTAATACGTTTGATATCTGATAACAGCAAGGCTCGTGAGAAGCTCGGGTGGATGCCAAAGGTCTCAATACGGGACGGATTGACCCAAACGATCGCATGGATTCGTTCCCATGAATGTTTTTATCGGTCAACCGAATATGGTGTTTAGACTGATTTTGTTGAAAAGATGATAGATGTTATCGAGAAATAATTGAGTGTTCTATTAAAAACAGCATTATAATGTTGAAAAGTTTCTTAGGTGGATAAATGAAAGCAGTAATTCTGGCAGGCGGTAAAGGAACCAGGCTTGCCCCTTATACATATATCCTCCCAAAACCCATGATGCCGGTTGGCGACCATGCGATTCTTGAGGTATTGCTCAAACAACTGAGTCATTCAGGTGTAAAAGAGGTTGTGCTTACGGTTGGTCATCTGGCTCACGTGATGCAGGCATACTTTTTGGATGGGCAACAATATGGGCTCAACATCAGCTACAGTGTTGAGAGCCAACCAATGGGTACAGCCGGTCCGTTAACTCTTGTTGATTCATTGGATGAAACTTTTTTGGTGTGTAATGGTGATGTCTTAACCCTCCTGGATGTCAACGATTTGATTAAATTTCATCGTGAACAGGGAGCAGCATGTACGATTGCCAGCCACTTGCGCACTCATAAAATCAATCTGGGTGTTCTTGAAGATAATGGTCAACCTAACCGAGTTGCCAGATATATTGAGAAACCAACGCTCGATTTTAGAGTGAGCATGGGTATCTATGTTTTTGAACCAAAGGTAATCAATTATATTCCCAGAGGTGTTCATTATGATTTCCCAGCTTTAGTCCAGGATCTGCTCGCAGCCAATGAGATTGTTGTGAGTTATCCATATAGTGGGTATTGGCGCGATCTTGGCGACTATGAGGACTACATGGCTGCGATCGAAGATTTTGAAACCATGCGGGGTCAATTCTTGAGAGAAGAATGAACTGGCGTGTACCTCTGGCGGATGTAAATCTTGGAATCGAGGAAGAAGAAGCTGTACTCCAGGTCCTGCGGTCTGGTTGGCTGACGATGGGGGCAATCACAAGCGCTTTTGAAAAGCAGTTTTCAGAGTTTGTCGGCACAAAACACGCCATTGCGGTAAATAACGCCACCGCAGCCCTGCATCTGGCTTGTCTGGCTTTATCTCTGGGAGAAGGCGATGAAGTGATTTTGCCCTCCCTCACTTTTGTTGCAACGGCTAATGCCATCCTATATACCGGAGCTATCCCTGTTTTTGCTGATCTGGAGAGTGAAGACTGGCTTTGCATTTCTCCTCACTCGATTGAGGAAAAAATCAACGAACGCACAAAAGCAATCATGGTAATGCATTATGCTGGATTTGCTTGCGATATGCCTGTAATTCTAAACCTGGCAGAAAAGTACAATCTGGTCGTGATAGAGGATGCTGCCCACGCAGTTGGTGCCAGCCTGGCAGGCAAAGCATTGGGAACCTGGGGTAAATTTGGATGCTACAGCTTTTTCGGTAACAAAAATATGACCACAGCAGAGGGTGGAATGTTGGTTACTAACGATGACGAGCTTGCTGAGAAAGCCCGACTTTGCCGTTCACATGGCATGACGACCCTAACCTGGGATCGGCACCTGGGGCATGCCAGTTCATATGATGTTGTTGCCTTGGGTTACAACTATCGGCTTGATGAGATTCGGTCAGCAATCGGAATTGAGCAATTGAAAAAGCTCCCAGAGGGGAATGCGAAGAGGGAACGATTGGTACAGCGATACAGGGAAGCGTTCCTGCATGAATGTCCTGAACTTGGATTAGCTTTTAGCACTGAACGAGGGGTCAGCAGTCAGCATATATTCCCGATCCTGCTGCCGGAAGGGATTGAACGCGCCGCATTTCGGGCAAGGTTGCGGAAGGCAGGAATACAAACCAGTTTTCACTATCCTCCTGTCCATAGCTTCAGTATTTATCGCGACCATGTCAAAAACACAGCCTCAAGTCTGCGTATAACTGAACTGGTCGCAAGTCGTGAAGTGACCCTGCCTCTCTTTCCTGGTATGAGTCAGGAACAGCAGGATCTGGTTATAGGAGAAACGATAAAATCCATCAGAGATATGTCTGGAGAGTGTCCCAGGAATCCGGGTTTATCAATCCAACCCGGTTTTCTGCCAAAATTTGATCAGTGATAGAATAAGATTATGAAAAAGATCATTCTCGCGCTTCTGACTGGACTCATCTTGCTAAGCGCTTGCGGGAAGAAGGATAAACCGAGACTTGAAAGCTTCGCTGGTGAAGCTATCGCGACGATTCAAAACCAGAACCTGGTGACGATTACCCTGACAGATATTTTCCCGACGCAATGGACTCCCGTTGTGGTGGCAAATACTCCAGTCGTAGTTCAATCGGTGTTCCCAACAAACCAGGTGGAAACGGATATCGCGTCAGACAGCTACCCGGTCCCGGTACCAGGCTCGGAAGTAACGCCCACAACTAAAACCCCAACGATCATTGTGTCACAATCGTCGCCTTACCCTATCGGTACCAGCGAAACACCCAAACCCAGCCCAACAGTTACGCAGGTGCCAAAGCAAACCCATACCGCTACCTCGGTTCCATTTGAGTGGGCGGGAGAGTGGCATATCTGGTTTCAAAACACAACCGGAAAATACGTCCATAGCATCATGATGCTTACGGTAATAGGCGATAAAGTGTTCGGAAACGCGACAATTGAGGGGGTTGCTTATACTTTTGAAGGCACCATTAATCAAAACAAAGAAGTAAGTGGCGAATGGCGAACTGCGGATCGTACAGTTCGTTTCTGGTGGGACCCGAAAGATACAAACCAGTTCCTTGGTTCCTGGGCTGAAAGGTTCGGTTTCTGCGGAAACAAACTTGAAGCAGTTCAACCTGAGAATTGCAGAAAAACGCCAACGCGATAAGCCTCGATTTATTTGATGTGACCGGATAACAAAAACAACTACTTAGGTTACAAGGTTGTGCATGACCAATGTTACGACTTGCTACACGACTTGCCAACGAAATTTCTTGACATTTGTCTTTTATTGGTTTAAAATATACAAATAAAGTTAAATGGTATCTACAGGAGGGTAGTTTATGAAAAAGACTTTATCTTCAATCTTAATTGTGATTATAATGTTGTCCATGGTTGTCATCGCCGGTGATTCTATGACTTTAGGCAATATTGACTCGACATGGGGTTCGGTAGATCAAGGTGTTGGTGCGTCACCAGGTGCCACTTGTTTACGATACTCTGATGGACCCTCAGGTGCGAATGCGAGTCCTAACAACTTTGATGGAGGGATTACGATGAAAACTAATGATCCGTCCATCCAGAATGGGGATAATACCAACTGGAACCAGGTAAGATATGGGAGGCCATCTGGAGAGTCTGGTTGTGGCTCTGATACTAGTACATATTATTTTGGTCGACAAAGCGGTTTAGCTTTTAATGGTGTCGATGCAGTTGTATATACACCACCTGAAGAACCTACAGACTATGGCGTTTTGGAGGAATTTGTTCTTGGGAAAATGTGCCATGTTAATAATCCAATCAGTGCAAACAATGCTTTTGAGTGGACCACCGCAAATCTAACCATAAGCGATGTGGATTGCGGACCTAATGGCATAGTGGTTGATAAGGATGGAAACCCAGTTCCTGAAGGCAAAGTAGATTTAACATATACTTTTAGTGTACAGTTAGACGAAACGACTAACTCTGGAACGTGTAGGTATCCTAGCGTCACACCTTGCGCGGATGCTGTCATCCCTGGGCAGGCCTCAGGGAACAATTTATACTGCCAGTATGAGAACAATACTGTTGATTCCTTGGTAGCCTTTATCGGGTTTACGCCTGTCGGTCTCGACGATTCTTGTGTAGGTCAAACATTCAACCCTGACAATACCATGGGTATTTTCATAAGTCAAGAAGGTTCGATTAACTGCGCGTGTGTTTGGGCCGCGATTACCAATATCACACCCAGCGCTGTTCAAATGAACTACTTTGAAGCTGAAGGTGGTGTGGAAGAGATCGTCATATCATGGCAAACAGCTTTTGAGACTGATAATCTGGGATTTAACATTTACCGCTCTGAAAGTATGTTGCGGGAAGGTGCGGTTCAACTCAATGATGCTTTGATTGTCAGCCTGGTGCCACCAGGAAGCACATATGGCGCGGATTACCTGTTTGTGGATACGACCGCAAAACCATACACAACTTACTTCTACTGGCTTGAAGATTTTGACGTGAATGGTGAAGTTACTTCTCATGGTCCCGTGAGGGCTGAGTGGGTGGATTAAAGAATTTGAAAAATCAAAGAGTGGGTAAAGCCGAATTATGGTGATCAGGGCAATTCATCTTTGAATGTTTGGTGTTTGGTAGGGTAGTCAGTTTGGAATCACAAGGACTCACTTTAACTGCGAGCATATTACTCAACAGGAATATTTCGTTGAGGCTCGCCTACCAGCAGTCAAAGGTTTTACGGGTTGGGGTAAATGAATCTGTTTGAAACCGCTTGAGCTAATTAAAAAGCGAAAGGTACAGCAATTTTTTGCTTATTTTTAGATAGAATTTGTATTATAAAAAAAGAAAAATTTACTTATGGAAAAGGGGATTAAATTAAGTCCAAAGCAATTGGCTAACACAAGTCAAGATCTCTTGGCTTTGGGCTTTAAAGTTCGGTTTAGAGTCATGGGCGAAAGCATGGAACCAACCATTTTGGCAGGTGATTTGCTTACAGTTGCTCCAATCGAAAGGGATAAAATACGGTTGGGGCAAGTGGTGATGATCATTTCTGATCAAGGAAGGGCTATTGTACATCGAGTTGTTTCCTGTCAAAAAAATGGCAAGAGAAAGCTTATACAAACCTGTGGCGACAACGCGTCGGTGAAAGATAGACCGATTGAAAAGATACAGGTTCTTGGTGAAATTGTTGAAGTCCAAAGGGGTTGTAGTCGCGTAAATTCGTCTTGCTTCCTGAATGGAATAAGAGCACTATGGTATCTGATACGCGCATGTAGAGTATCGGAACATATTGAAAAGGACAGTTAGAAAGAATGAGTAATTCAACCAGGTATTACAGGAATCCGGATTTTATTTTTCGGAATGTGGCCGGTGAAGCGGTATTAATTCCATTATTAAAGGATGTTGCGGATTTAGAGGCTATCTACACTCTCAATGAAGTAGGGGTTTTTATCTGGGAACAAATGGAGACGCCAATATCTATAAAAGAATTAAAGCAGAAAATCCTGGCGGAATTCGAAGTCGATGAAAAAAATCTTGACCAAGATATCATGAATTTTGTTGTGGAATTGAAAGAAGCAAGGATTCTTTTAGAGGCGAAATGACGCTTTGTGAATTTGACCGCGAAATAACCCTGGATGAATTTTCGCTGAACATATTAAATAGTATCGGCAATGATCGTTACCCTTTGAGCGGAACAATTGAGCTGACCCCACGCTGTAATATTAACTGTGTGCATTGTTATATCAATGAAGCCGCTGGAGATGAAACGATTAAGGCAAAAGAGTTGACAACCAGTCTGTGGAAAGAAATCCTTGACCAGATGGCAGAAGCAGGTACTTTCTTCCTGATGATAACAGGCGGCGAACCATTGTTACGCCCCGATTTTGATGAAATATTCCAATACGCGCGTTGGAAGGGAATGATCGTTACCCTTTTTACCAATGGCACGATGTTAAGCCAAGAAAAAGCCCAAATGTTGGCTGAATGGAACCTCGATCAGATGGAAATATCACTTTACGGTGGAACAAAAGAATGTTATGAGGCGGTAACACGGACACCAGGCAGTTTTGAGCGCTGTATGACAGGGATTCGCAACGCGCTGGATGCGGGCTTGAATCTTGCACTTAAAACCATTGTATTGAAAGAAAATTTGCATGAATTGGCGCTGATGCAGGAAATAACGGAAAGTTTCGGGCTCAAATTCCGTTATGATGGAACAATCTGGCCACGACTTGATGGAGACTTGCGTCCCCTGGAGCATCAGGTGCCAGTACAGGTAATGCTTAATCTGGATTATTCGGATCCCGCGCGAAAAGAAGCCTGGGAAAAAGCTCAGAGCCTGGCAAGTGATGCGATATTGCGCGATGAGCGTGTATTTTCCTGCAACGCATCAGTACGCAGCTTTCATATTGACGCATTTGGCTACATGAATGTTTGCATGATGTTAAGGACAAAGAAATTCTATTTGCTTGAAAAGACCTTGATACAAGCATGGAAGGAAATAGGAGAAATCAGGCAATGGAAGCGTAAGGAAAATAGCCTTTGCCAAAGCTGTGATGCTACAGTTTTTTGTGTGCAATGTCCGGGATTTTCCCATGCTGTTCACGGTGATTTTGAGAGCATTGTTAAGCCAATTTGCCTTGCGGCAAAACAAAGAAAAGCATTGTTTAAATAAGAATAGTTGATATAATAAAACAACTGGGAGATAAAATGGATAAAAAGATATACGTATCGCCTAAATTAACTAAGGTTAAAATGATAATGACTGAATCAGTGCTATCGGTTTGCCATGCCAGCCCTACGACCACTCCGATGATTGGTCCGCGAACTTGCAGTGTTGAACTGAATTGTTATCAAGCCCCCTAATTTTAGTTTCAATTAGTGTTTTAGGTGGGTTATGGCAATTTGGTGATTAGATCATAATCACCGTTTATCTAAAAATGCTTAGGTACGAAATCGGTAATCTGAACCTTCTCTATGCGTGTGAAGAGAAGGTTCTTGTTATGAATCGCACATCGTGTTTGAATAAGTTTGCGCTTTCTGAAAAAAGTCAGGGAGATCATCCTGAATTGAGCATAAGGGTTTTGCCTTTTAAGGACGGTTTTTCGCCTAAGGCAGTTGGATGGGAAAATAAAATTGCCGGTAACGAAATCTGGGAATTTTGGGAAGTTGACCAAGAGCATTTTGGATTGCGCAACCCGATGCAAAGGATATGTCGCGAGTTTATTTTTACGAAGGATTACCGACATGGTAAATTATATGGTGAGAATTTTGCAGTTCTCCCACAGGATCTGGAAATAGTACTTTTCTCAAACTGGTTGGCGAGTTTCGGAGATGTAATTCTCCATGCCTCCGCCATTCTGACTGAAAAAGGAGTAACTATTTTTTCTGGACAATCTGGTGTTGGCAAATCAACGCTGGTCGAGCATTTTAGCGGGATAGAAGGCGTTGATATCCTTGGAGAGGACCAGGTGATCTTAAGAATTATTGATGGGGAAATTATAGTATTTGGAACTCCCTGGCATATAAACCCGAATTTCTGTTCAGAAAAATATGGTAAGCTAAACGAAATTATATTTTTAGAAAAAAAAGGCGTGAATTCAAGAGAAAGCCTAAAGGCGGTTACAAGCGCTGCCTTGTTGTTGAAAGCGGGATTTATTCCCTTTTATCGTACAGAATTACTTTCAGGGATTGTTGAACGGATCTCAAGTATTGCTGAAAGAATACCTGCAAGTCTTTTTAGTTATACATTGGATGTGAATCCAACCAAATTGTTTTTATAAGCGCTATATCATGAAGAAGAACAAAATTTTATTAATTCTCCTACTCATCATCCTGGTTTTCGGGGCTTATGTACCTGTATCTTCAATGGGAATAAGATCAGAAATAGAAGAAGTTTTTGATGAACATCGGATTAGCTTCAGTGTTGATTTTACTGAAGGACAATTAGAGATCGAGATGATCGAAGTGGGTGATCGTGAATACTCACAAATTCATTTGATGGACTATGAGATAAATGCAGAGCCCGGAAAGCCAATGCTTCCAGTTGTTTTGCAGAGTGTTGGAATCCCTTTGGGAGCTCAATACAGCTTAAAAGTTTCAGGTGAGGATCCACAGGAAATCGCTCTTAGCGCACCATTATTACCGAAACCAACCCAGGTTTTTGAAGAAAGCAGTTTGTTGGTGGTGTCGCCCTCAAATCCGCCTCAATATACATTCGAGTATCTGCAGGATGCTGATGTATATGATGGCAATAATGTATTCCCGAACGAGCTGGGATTGGTTTCAAATGATGGCATCATGCGTTCGCAACGAATCCTGACAATTGCTTTAAATCCAATTCAGTACCATCCCATAGAGCAAAAATTAACATTTTTTACTCGTTTGAATGTGGTTTTACTACTTGAACCTGGTTATGAAGTTTTCCACTCAAAGCAAATTCCACAGGAGTCTGCTGTATTTGAAGAATTGTTTTCGAGCAATTTACGAAACTATGAACAGGCAAAGACCTGGCGCTTTGATAGCGTGACGCCTTCTGATGTTCAGATGAGCACAGGCGCACCAAGCCTTGTCGGGAGATGGACTCCACCACAAAATTCCTGGCGGATCCAGGTTTTACAAGATGGGATTTATCAACTGACTTACTCCGAGCTGATTAATGCAGGTCTGCCTCTAACGGGGACTGATCCCCGAAAAATCCAGATGTGGTATCGTGGGCAGGAAATGGCTATTCAAGTGGTTGGAGAGTCTGATGGCGTGTTTGATCCTGATGACAAAATTGTTTTTGCTGCTCAAGCGGAAGAAAACAACAAATATTCCCAATATAATGCTTACTGGTTGACAATTTCTAATGAAAATGGCAAAAGAATGCAAAATCGAGATATTACTCCTGGAGTGGCGGAGTATCTCACGGAATATCCTCTGGTTTTTAAGATTGAGGATAACAAATCGTACCTAAGAATGTACCAGGGACCTGAGGAACTGGAACGATTCATTGGAGATTTTTTCATGGGGTCAGTTGCAAAAGACACTGGCGATATTACTGTTGGCAGGTGGGCAAGAAATTTTGAGCTCGTTGATGTTAGTGATGGATCAGGCAAACTTGATGTGGTTGTGGTCGGTTTTAGCAATCATACGGCACTTTCTCCTCAGCATCATTCCACTTTTTGGATCAACGGAAACTATGTCGGAGATTTGTCTTTTGATGGTCAGTACACGATGGGACAAGTGAGTCTTGAAGTCCCAGCTGGTGTGTTTATCGATGGAACAAATCTGGTAGAAATAAAGATCCCAATGGATAACCAGATCGATCCTGAGGATCATTCAGTCTACAAAAGCGACGCATTGATCTTTGATAAGATTGTGATCACCGCGCGGTCAAACTATCGCGCGAGTGGTTTCGCTTACGTATTTACTGCTGAAGCGAATGGTCAGAGACAAATCAATTTTTCTGGATTGACCGCGCAAAATATTCATGGCTTTGATATAACAGATCCGCATGATTCAGTCTCTCTGGAAAACTTCACAGTTCTAGGAGAAACTGAGAAAGAAATCCTGTTTAAAGATAGTTTCGATGGTGAACGCAAGTATTGGTTTGGTGATGCTTCTACATATAAAACAGTAAGCTCAATTGTTAGGGATACCCCTTCTGATCTTCTCTCAACAGCAAATCAGGCTGATTGGATCATTATTACTCACCCAGACTTTATGACTCAGGCGCAAAACCTGGCGAATTGGCGTCAGGCGCATGGTCTAAACGCGATGGCGGTTAACCTGCAGGATGTCTATGATGAATTTTCTTACGGAAATAATAATGCCTACGCGGTTAAGGACTTTTTGTCCTATACATTCGAAAATTGGGCAAAACCAGCTCCAAGTTATGTTGTTTTAATGGGTGATGGTCACTATGACCCGAAGAACATCACCCACACTAATCGGGCCAGTTTCTTCCCACCATTATTGTTAAACCATGATCCTTATTGGGTTGAAAACTCAATGGACAATGCCTATGTCCATTTGGCTGGTGATGACCTGCTGCCTGAGATGATGATCGGGAGGCTGCCTGCCAATACCGCAGCTGAAGCTGCAGCAATGGTTACGAAGATCATTAATTATGAAAGTGACGGGACCAACAATACCTGGAAACGTGTTGTAACTGATCTGGCGGACAAAACAGGAACGGCAGGAAATTTCCCGGCAATGTCTTATATGCTGATTCACGACGAACTTCCCGCTGCGTACCATGATGTTAACACAAGCATTTACTATCAGATCACACATCCTGATATTGAATCGACACGAGCAGCTGTTCTTACAGCTTTTAATGAAGGTAATCTGATCTTCAACTATATTGGTCATTCCTCCCAAATTCAATATGGTAATGACAGATTCTTTCGGACAGACAATCTGCCATTATTGAATAACAACAATAAGCCTTCAATCAACATCATTATGTCTTGTTTGGAGGGTTATTATATTGATCCGAGAAGACCAGGCACAACGAATTATGTTGATTCGCTTGGTGAACAATTTGTGCGCTATGCCAATGGTGGAGCAGTCGCGAGTTGGTCTTCAGCGGGAATGTCGGTCGCAAGTGGACATGACCAAATGAATCGTGGTTTCTTTAGAGCCGTATTCACCGATCAGGTTGTTACACTTGGTGAAGCAATTCATAAGGGACTCTTTAGGTTGTGGCAATATGGCCATTATCAGGACCTTTTATATACCTATCATTTATTTGGCGATCCAGCATTACGGATACAAAGAACCTTATTAGCCCGCTCTGATCGGTTTGCTATAGAAACCAATGAAACACTAAACTTTAGCTTGGATGACCTGACGGTCAACGATGATAATCCCCCTGGCTTGCCTTTGACCTTTGATTTTGAGGCACCGCCTCTTTACGGAATACTGGAAGATTTGGGGAATGGCAATTGGAAATATGTACCACCAGAAGATTTCGCGGGCATGGATATGTTTGAATATTCTCTGTTTGATGGAACGGTCAGGAGTAATTCCACAACTGTATTCATTTATGTTCGCTCTTTTGAATTGTTCTTGCCTTTGGTTTTACTGCAATAATGGATGAAAGTGGTGATTCAATTACATATGAACCAGGCTGGCTGTATAAGTTCCTTCTGATATGCCATCTACTGGGGAATTCAGCATCGAAAATTAGGCTTGATTATGAATTTTCTTGTTTTTCGGATCAGGACTGGGAGGAATTCTGCTTTATAAGCCGGGTTCATTCCGTTACTGAACTCTTATATCCACAAATCAAAGTTATCCATACGGAAGGATTTATTCCTGAAGAAGTGCTGGAACGGTTTAAACAGTTCGTGTATAGCAGCGCAAGTAAAAACTCCTGGTTGCTAAAGTCAGGCAAAGAAGTAGTAGAAAAACTTTTGGATAACGGAATTGAAACGCTTGCGCTAAAGGGCTTTTTTTTACAACAATCAGTATACGCGGACGATGAAATTCGCCCAATGAATGATATCGATTTGCTTGTTCGGAGGGAGGATATCCCAAAAGCGGTCGAAATTCTCAACAATATTGGTTTTCGTATGGAAAGCCATTTTGATCCCGAGTTAAGGAATGAAGACATAAAGCACGTTCCACCGATGTGGAATGATCTTGGGCAACTTATTGAGTTGCACTGGAATTTGCTTGAAGAAAATGAGCCATTTGATATAGATATGGATCAGGTCTGGGCCCAAAAGACCTGTTTTGCAGATAAGTTGTGGGGTTTATCCGTAGAGCATCTAATCGTCCATCTGGCAATTCACGGTGTGTATCAACATTACCTACGCCTTGGATTGCGTTCCTTGTTGGATTTAACTCGGGTGATTGAAAAATATAGCGAAAAGATTCAATGGGATCTTGTCGCTTCGACCGCGAGAAACTGGGATACTGAAAAGAGTTTATGGCTAAGCCTGAAATTGGCAGAAAGGTATTTATCGGTTGCGTTACCAGAAGAGTTTATTCTTTCTCTTGAACCAACAAATCACGCGGATATGTTTGAAAGGGCAAGCAAATTCACTGAGTCTCTCAAACCGATACGGACGGTTTTATCGACTGATTTAATTGAACTTTCAAAGGAAAAGAATGTTGGCTCACGTTTTGGCAGAATTTTAAAACGAATCTTCATTCCGAAATATCAGCTCGCGCGTTTGTACAATATTGATCCACAAAGCTTAAGAATATACCCAGCATATTTTCGTCGGATCAAAGACCTTTCCATGCAATATCAAAAGACTATTAGGAAAATTGAGGTTCAGTCTGAATCCATCAGTGATGATGTTAGTTTATACGAAGAACAAATCGCGATCCATAATTGGCTGGAGCTTAATGACTGAGTCCTTCAGCGAGGGAAACGATTTTTGAAAGGTTTGAATCGATAATCTCCTCAATTTCGGATGCAATTTCGCTGTGTGATTCACCCGTGACGTATGGATCAGGGATGCTAAAAGAAAGCCCTATCATTTCACTTAGCAGAAACATCCTTTCCTTCAGGTTCGGATAATCAATCAGGATGGATTCTTTTTGACCTGCTTCCATCACGAGGAATAAATCAACCTGTTCACGGTGAATCGCTTCTATTCCTCTTGCTCGGTGATTTCTGATATTTAATCCCCTTTTTTCTGCTTCACGGATGGCTTCTGGTGTTGGCGGAGCGAGATACTGAACCCATGAACCCACGCTCTCAACTACCCAGGAATCTCCATAGCCGCGATTTGCCAGGCGGGTTTGCAACATGGCGCATGCCAAGGGTGAACGAAATTGATTTTTAGTACAGACGAATACAATCTTTGGCATTTGTTCTCAGAATAAGTCCTTCTGACAGAGATCAGTCTTCTGGTTTCTTGCGATGATATTTCTCAAAGAAGGTTTCTGACGGAATGGATTTTTTTGTTGGTGGAGCAGGGGTTACGTCTGGAACAATTGATTCTTTATGATACGAGTAATGATTGCTATAGGGCGAATAATAATTATAACCACCATAGTAGTAGTCACGGTTACGAGGTATCTTGTTGGCAACCACGCCAATAACTCTTGATTCGATTCTTTTCAACTCTTCAATTGGGCGACGGGCGGTGATAGCTCTAGTTTGTCCAGGAATGATGACATAGACAATGCCATCGACCTTGGAGGAAAGGATTTGCGCGTCAGAGACAACCATTGGCGGACTATCAATCACAATAAAATCGAATTTCGATTCGAGTTCTTCGATTACCCGGGTCATTTTGTCACTACCAAGCAACTCAGCTGGGTTAGGGGGTAAGGTTCCACAGGTGATGATGGAGAGATTCTCTACCTGATCGAAGCTCTTTGTGACGTCTTCGATTCTCATTTTGCCTGTGATGACATCACTAAGTCCAATGCGATTTGGTTTATTAAACTGTACGTGAACTTTGGGACGACGCATATCACCATCGATAATAACCACCTTTTTCCCGCTTTGAGCCTGGACAATTGCTAAATTAGCCGCAATAGTTGATTTACCTTCCGATTCGCCGGAACTTGTGATCAGGACGGTTTTCAGAGGTACATCAATAGCGGAATATTCAAGATTCGTGCGCAAAGAACGAAATGCTTCTGAGACGGGAGAACGAGGATTACGTGCCACGAAAGTACCTAAAGATTCCTCACCACGACGAGGATTATGTTTCAATTCTCCAATAAAACCGATTGTTGGCAGATCGAGGACTGCTTTAATTTCATCAGGAGTCTTCAAAGTGTCATCCAAAAATTCAACCAGGAAAACAATCGCCGCGGTGACCAACAAGCCAACTGCCGCTCCAAGCAAGGCTGTCCGTGTCGGTTTTGGAGAAATTGGGACAGTCGGTTTAACTGCGGTTTCAACCTGCATAACTGTAGGAGTGCTTTGTGCTTTGGCGAGTTTGAGTGATTCCAGGTTATTAATGCTGGTAATGTAAATCTGTTGGTAGAGGTTTAGTGTTGTTTTAAGGCGTTCGAGATCCGTTGGCGTGGCATCCGAAGAACTGGGAGCCTGTCCCAGAACCACTAACTGCGTGTAGATGTCTTGATAGAGGGCTAGGATCGGTTGTATCTCTGCGAGTTTTGTCTGATAGGCTGCAAGCTGTTCCTGATCTTCAGGCGATTCAGACTCAGGATCGATTAATGCAATATCAGCATTAAGGTTATTTATCTGGGATTGAACATCAGCCATTTGTTCCTGGACTGTTTCAATCTGTGATTGAACCACTTCACCAGAGAGTTGTGTAATTTGCCCTTCGAGGATGTTAATTTGTTCTTCAGCCTGTAAAACACGATCCTGAAGGTTTTTTTCAGCCGCGTCAAATTGAACCGATTGTAGTTTTTCATTTTGAGCGATTAAGATCTCGACCAGTCCATTCGCAATAACTGCTGCTTTGAAAGGATCAGGATCCTTGACGGTTAAAATAACAAACTTTGTATCGCCTACCTGAGAAGCAGTTGCCTGCCCTTTACGGACAGGGAAACCGAGCTCGGTAGAGGCTTGATATAAAAGATCTTCCGTGGTCAACAATTGTGCGTAGGTGCTGACAAGTTGTTGGCTGTTGAGATAGGAGTAGTAATCATAAGTGGTCTGTGCTGCAGGCAGAATAACGAACCGTGCCTGCGCCTGGTAAATTGGTGTTTGCTGACTACTAATGTAGTAACCAATACCACTACCAATCACACAGCCAAGGATGATCAACCATAGCCAACGTTTTATTGTCGAAAATACTTGTTTAATATCCATACTGATTTCCCGGAATACTCCAAACCCTATTTGCTATAATGATAACACTTAAGCTTACCATAAACCGCGATTTTCGTTGCTTTGATTGTTCCTAAGGAGTGTTGAATTCAACTAATAGCAACGAGCCATCTTTTCCGCTCAGGGTGATGTAAAAGTTCCTTGTCTCACCATTTTCATCTTCATATGAAATCCCATAGGAGGGTAAGTCACCATAAAAGGACATCGTGACGACCAGAGGGTGATCGGGCATCAGAGTATCGATAGTATAAATCGATTCCGTTGTGGTGATCAATTCTCCATCTTCGTCAACGCCATCAATGCTGACTCTTAAAAAATTAAAATTGTTTAACGGTTGGGTGCTGGAAAGTAAGAGTTCGACCTGATGCTCTGATTCATCAGCGGTAAATGTGTCATAACTCGCGAAGTTTGCCAACGCTTCTTCTGCCCATTGGATTTTTACAACTGGATGGGTGGATTCAGAAGCCTCCTGGGAGGAGGGAGTATAGTTGGAAAACAGTGTTAGTTCAAACTCCTTAACATTACCTAACTGATCCTGAATGAGCTGCTTAAAGGAATCAAAATCCAGATCTAGTTCATCATAAACATGTTGACCTATTCCACATTCTGGGTCTTTAAAATAGCCTACTGTCTCTGGATCATTCTCTTTGGGTTGGGAGATGTAATAATTAATACATTCCAGGTGTTTCCCGTCAAGAGACAGCTCATTGATGATATATACATGATGATCAGCACCATTAGAGCCTGAGTTAAAGATCTTGCCCTTGTCATGAAACAAGTAAAGATTTCTTGACCAGCCCTCGAAGGTAAGCGTGGGAGTGCCATCGCTAATGGTAAAAAGAGCTAAAATGCTGCTGCCTTTGGCTGGATAGGAGCCGGGATCGTAGATGTTCGTGATCAATAATTCAGGAATACCATCACCACTGATGTCCTTAATAGTATATCCAACACTTGCAAGAGCTACATTTTCAGGATTGAAGTTGGCAACTTCCATTAGACCAACTTCGCCTTTCCCATAATCCCAGTTTTCGATTCCATTGCTAAGAATGTTGTGAAAGTAATCCAGTTTTTCGCGATAAACCTCGAAATAATCTGGCGTTGGTTCAGGCTCTGGCATATTGTTGATTTCCGGGCTTGGACTGGCTGAGATGAGGACTTCGGGTGTCGCAATCTGGCTTGATTCCAGCGTGGTAAGGCTTTTACTGCTGTTACAACTGGATACAAACAATGTCATCAACAATGCAAGGATGGCGATAAAGTGCAATTTGTGTTTCATGTTTTTTCCTCTCAAACTACAAGTCGTAAATAATAGAAATTATAGTCTTGAATAATGATTCCTTGTGAATGGTCCTTACAGATTACATACTTATGTTTTGCCCTAACGAATGTTACTGCCAATTATGTTAAAATAAAACCCATGGATATTAAAGTCGTATCTACAAATAAAAAAGCACGCTTTGAGTATTTTATTCTCGAAACGTATGAGGCAGGCCTGGTTTTGAAAGGAACGGAGATCAAATCGGTCAGGAAGGGTCAGATTTCGTTGCAGGAAGCCTATGTGCGAACAAACGGTAGCGAGATCTGGCTGGTTGGGGCGCACATTGCCCCTTATGAACATGCCAGTGCCTATCAACACGACCCAAAACGGGATCGAAAACTGCTTATGCATAAGAAAGAGATCCGCAGGATATGGGATAATGTTCGAATTAAAGGGATGACGATTGTTCCGATTCGGGTATACCTAAAGGCGGGTAAAGCCAAGCTCGAGATTGGACTTGCAAAAGGCAAAAAACAATATGACAAGCGTGAATCGATCAAGAAAAAGGACATCGAGCGAGAAAACTCACGAAAGGACCGTGATTGGTAAGCCTTTATCTTATCTTGAGGCTTACCTCTTCTTTTGTATAATAATGCCATGGATTTAAACAAAAATATTTCCCGACGAGAATTTTTAAAAATCAGCGGTATGCTCGCTGGCGCGATGATCCTGCCTCAGGCGAAAGCCAATGCAACCGGTCTTACGCAGGAATGGCCTGTTGGCGCTCATTTGGGTCGCGTTTGCGTGGGCGAATTGCGTTCTTTCATTGATCTGACAACAGAACCAAATATGAACGCACCGACGACAACCAGAGTTTGGCGTGATGATGTCTTTGAAATAAAACAGGAAGTGATCGCCAATGTGCTGGACTTTAACCGCTATAACCAGAAATGGTATGAGACCGCGGATGGTTTTATTTATGCGCCTTACGTTCAGCCAGTGAAAAATTTGCCCAACGAGCCCTTGTCCTCAATGCCACTTGACCACGAAGGCAATCCTGGTATGTGGGTTGAAATTACCATTCCAAAAGTTGATTTCGAACTTACGCGACCATGGGATCAGGCTTCTTCCTGGATTCGGGATTCAAATGGACTCGTCAAGCTTTATTATTCCCAGGTCTATTGGGCATCGGATATTCGCCAAAAGGATGGGCGTACGGAATACTTGCTGTCTGAGAAATACGGCGCTTTGCCTGATACTTACTGGGTCGACGCGCGAGCCTGCAGACCAATTACAGTTGAAGAGGTTTCACAAATTCACCCTGAAGTGGGTGATAAAAAGATTGTGATCAATCTGCAAAAACAAACCATGCACTGTTTCGAAGGAAGTCATGAAGTTTATTTTTGTGAAGTTTCCACTGGTTATGTGCGCGAAGGAAAATGGTTGACTCCTGTGGAAACTACTCCTGTTTGGCGAAAAATGGTCTCTTTGCATATGAGCGCAGGCGGGGTTTATCAATATGATTCTCCTGGAATTGCCTGGACGGTCTTGTATCATTCAAGCGGACAAGCCATTCATTCGGTCTATTGGCATAATAATTTCGGTGTTGCCCTTTCGCATGGCTGCATCAATTGTCTGCCACACGATGCCAAATGGGTTTATCGATGGGTTAACCCCTTTCTGCCGCTCTACCCTGGTGAGTTGACCGTGCACGATAGCAGCAATTCAACTTTTGTGCAGGTCATTGAGAGTTAACAACCCGCATGTCACCAATTGAACAAAAGGATCCAATTAAGGACAGTCAACCTGAAATAAAAGAAGAAACTGACCGAAGCCTAAGCAGCAAAATAGGGGATTGGTTTCGTAAAAAGTATTTACTTGTGATTAACCTGGCGCTGGCGATTTATATCTTTTTGCCAGTGGTGGCACCAGTATTAATGAAAACTGGTGCCATTGGTGTGGCTGATAAGATTTATAGTATGTATCGGCCTCTTTGCCATCAGTTGGCTTATCGTTCCTTCTTTCTTTTTGGAGAACAAAGCGTCTATCCACGGCAATTGGCTAAGATAGACGGACTTAAAAGCTTTGAAGAAGTGACTGGTCTTGATTCCGATGATCTTCGATCTGCAATGGCTTTTAGAGGCGATGAAACCCTTGGCTATAAGATCGCTCTTTGTCAACGGGATTTGGCTATTTATGGCGGCTTGCTTTTGTTTGGACTTCTGTTTGGTCTTACCAAACGGAAAATAAAACCACTTCCATGGTTGCTCTGGATACTCCTGGCATTGGGCCCAATTGGATTGGATGGGTTTTCACAACTTCTGAGCCAGATGGATTTGTCCGCGTTGACATGGCTTTTGCCGCGGGAAAGCACCCCGATTTTGCGAGTACTTACAGGCGCAATGTTTGGTTGGTTTACTGCATGGTTCGGCTTTCCTTCCATCGAGGAGATGGTTAATCCGCCCACGAAATTAACCCAAATGTTTCATCAAGGAAAAAATTATGATTAAGCAAGAAAAAAATGGAATTGTCAGTTATCAGTTCGAGAGTTTTGACCCAAACCTAGTTAATCATGCCCTTTATACTCGTATTGGCGGTGTTTCTGAAGGCCCTTACCAGTCTTTTAATCTGGGAGGAACTTGCGGAGACAATCCTGAGCACGTGCGCGAAAATCATCTTAGACTTTTTGAAAATTTTGGACGGCTTTACTCCTCACGCTATGATGTATGGCAGGTTCATGGCGATACTATCCATTTTACAGATGTTCCCAGACCTGACAGTCAAAAGCATCAGCCAGGGGATGGCATTTTTACAAAAAATCCAAGTGTTACCCTGGTGATGCGTTTTGCTGATTGTGTACCGATCCTTTTCCACGATCCTGTGCAAAAAGCTGTTGGTATTGTGCATGCAGGCTGGCAGGGAACCTTGCTGGAAATAGGGAAGGTTGCTGTCAACGAACTTGCTCGGGAATACGGTTCGGATCCGCAGGATTTGGTTGTTGGAATTGGTCCTTCGATTTGTGGTAATTGTTACCAGATTGGTGAAGATGTGCGGCAGCAGTTTTTGAAAAAATGGGGACAAAAGGCGGAAGATTTTATTAATCTTACTAAAGATGGCTACTATTTGGACCTCTGGGGCGCGAATGAATGGGTTTTACGGGATGCAGGTGTAAGTAATATTGAGCAATCCTGCATTTGCACAGCAGAAAATCTACACGAGTGGTATTCTTATCGCAAGGAAAAAGGGTTGACAGGCCGTTTTGCGGTCGCAATTGCCCTTAAGTCTGGAGGATAAGTATGCAGCCAGATCCACTTGAAAATGAAATCAGAGTTAGATTAGAAGGTATTCGATCGGAAATTGAACGGGCGTGTGCTAAAAGCGGTCGTTCAGTTGAGGATGTCCAGATTTTGGCAATCAGCAAAAAGCAGCCTATAGAAGTGATTCAAGCTGCATATACTTTGGGAATTCATAGATTTGGGGAAAGTTATCTGCAAGAAGCGCTCGAGAAGATGGAATCACTCGCCGACCTTCCTAATTTACATTGGGAGATGGTTGGGCATATTCAGAGCCGAAAAGCCAAGGAAGTAGCCAGAAACTTTGATCGCATCCATTCCCTTGATTCTTTAAAGTTGGCTGATCTGCTGAGCAAACATCGCCCTGCCACTTTAGCTCCCTTGGAAGCGTATTTAGAGGTGAACCTGGCTGGTGAAGCCAGTAAAGGCGGTTTTTTAGCCAAAGAAAAGCGGGATTGGGAGGCTCTTTTTCCCATTGTTGAGCATCTTACAGGTTTAAGAGGACTTAAATTGATTGGACTAATGGCAATGCCGCCTTTGTTTGAAGATCCAGAAGAAGCCAGACCATATTTTGTCAAATTGCGTGAGTTGCGTGATGTGCTCAACATTGCTTTTCCTGACTTAATGCTTACTAAACTCTCAGCAGGGACATCAAGCGATTTCGGTATTGCCATTGAAGAAGGCGCGACGGTAATTCGAATCGGGGAAGGTCTGCTGGGTCCCAGGAACTATTTTGATTAAGGGATTATGAAATTATTAATTTTGCTTGTTATTATTTTATGCCGTGCAGTTTTTATCCTACTGTTCCTGAATTTTCTGCTTTCGATGCTATTACCAGGTGACCACCCTGTCAGAATTAGGATTGCCCGTATTGTCGAAGTAATATTGCGACCATTCCGAAAAATATTGAAACCAATTAACGGAATTGATTTCAGCCCAATCCTGGCAATGTTGGTAGTTAATCTGATTGAGTGGTTATTAACAAGCCTGATACGTGCTATGTTTAGCGCTTAATCAGGACTTGTATAAGATACGACCGCAACCCTTACATTTCATGATCACGTCGGGTTTGGCGACCAGCTGCAAGTCTGTTGGTGACAATTCAAACCCGCAGGCTTTACAGCTATCCTCAAACACTTCGCTTACAGCCAGCCCAGATTTACTCTTGAAAAGCCTGGAATAATCCTCAAGTAAGTCCGAAGGAATCTGTTGCTGAACTACATCGCGCTGCGCGTTGATTTTGGGCAATTGACCCAACAACTTCTCCCGTTCGCCTAAAAGCAGGGAATGCTCGCTTGCGCGTTCACTAAGCAAGGCTTTCATCTCCTCGCGGGCCCGGTTGAGGATTTTCTCGGATTCTTCAGCGATGTGGATCGCTTCAAGTTGAGCTTTTTCAAGTTTTCCGATGGTGCGGGTGAGCGCCTCACTTTCAGCTTGCAAGTCCTGGAGTTCTTTAGTCACGTGTATTTTGCCTCCATAGAGCTTTGCCTGGGTTTGTTTATGTTTGAGGGTTTTCTCTTCGATTTTCTGAAGGAAATCTTCAAGTACAGCTTCGTCTGCCTGGTGTTTTTTCAAGGCAGTGTCAATTTTACGCTGGCATTTTTGCACAGCTTTGTCAGAGGCAACGATTATGTCGATTTGTTTGATGCGCTTCAAGCGTTGAAGACGCTGGGTATCGAGTTGTTGTAGTCGGTAGAGGCTGAAAGTTTTGTTCATAGGTCTCCGTTTTAATGATCGACTTTAAGAAATTGTAACATGAAGAATTGTTGAAATGAAAATGAATTTGTAGATTTTTTCCTAAATGAAATGCAACAATCTCTTTAGTTTTCTTTCCACTATTCCTTTAGACTCTCTATGATATAATTTGCCATGGAATTGAAGAAACTCTTCGATTGATGGAGAAAAAAATTGGCATTTTTCAATCCGATAAAATGGTTGTTGGGATTGTTATCGTTGGACCTGGGTATAGATCTGGGGACAGCAAATACACTGGTTAACGTCCGTGGAAAAGGCATCGTCATTAACGAACCTTCCTGGGTGGTAATTAATAAACGAACCCGTGAACCTGAAAAAATTGGTGTGGCTGCCAAAGCGATGGTGGGCCGTACTCCCGCAAATATGGTAACTCTGCGTCCGCTTCGCGATGGGGTTATTTCCGAGTATGACATCACGCAGGCAATGCTGGAATATTTTATCAGCCGCGCGCATGAGAACAGCATTGTTCTTTTCCCTTATTCCCGTGTTGTTGTTGGAATCCCATCTGGCGCGACTGAGGTCGAAAAACGTGCCGTTTATGACGCTGCCATGTCAGCTGGTGCCCGGGAAGCATTTATGATCCATGAACCCTCAGCAGCCGCAATTGGCGCTGGTTTGCCAATAGAAGAGGATAGAGGAAATATGATCGTTGATATCGGCGGTGGTACGACCGAAGTTGCGATTATATCTGCCGGTGGCGTTGTCATTTCCCGATCTTTGCGTGTAGCTGGAGATGAGCTCGATCAGGATGTCATTGAATATATTCGCAGTAAGTACAATCTTTTCATCGGTGAGCAAATGGCGGAAAAAGTGAAAATCGCCATAGGTTCGGCTTATTCCTTAAGAGAAGAAAAAACTGTTGATGTGCGTGGTCGCAACCTGATCACAGGATTACCGGAATCGATTGAAATTTCATCAGTTGAAATTCGTGAGGCTTTAAGTCCCTCTATTCAGGTGATTATCGACACAATCAAGGATGCCTTGGATGAATCACCGCCTGAGATTCTATCAGATCTGATGGATAACGGAATTTGTCTGGCAGGTGGAACTTCACAGCTTCAAGGTTTGGCGGATAGGCTCTCGAACGAAACTCATGTGCGTGTCTGGATCGCGGAAGACCCCATGACCTGTGTTGCCCGTGGATGTGGTATGGTGTTGGATGATATGGATCTTTATGAGAATTTGCTGGTGGGCATCGAAAGGGACCCATACTCGAGCGCTCAACCCTAATTGCAACTGATCGTGGAGAACGATCTTACAAATCATGATTTCCAAGCTATTAACCCCCAAAAACTTACGCAACTTAATTATTATTCTGGTTGTGGCTGGAACCTTGTTTCTGGCTCTTTCCGGTTACCTGACGCCATTGTTTAGTTTTTCGATTAGTCCTTTCATCAGCGCTCAAAGTTGGCTTGCACAACGCTACCTGGCATTCAGCGACTTTTTCAATTCTCCCAGAGATATGGCTACACTTCGAGCCGAAAATAACGTGTTGAATGAGCGTGTGGCGATGCTGCAAAGCGAAATTGTTGCTTTACAAGAGAACCTGGCGCAATCCGAAATTTTATATACTTTGCTCGATTTTGCCCGCTCGAACCCGGAACACGAGTATCTGGCAGCGACCGTAATCGGTCGGGAAGTCAGCCCCTATCTGCAATATATCATTATCGATAAGGGTTCGAGCGATGGCTTGCGCCATGGCATGCCGGTTGTGACTCAACAGGGTCTGGTTGGCAGAATCGATGCCCTGATACCTAATGCGGCAAGGATTCAACTGATAACCGATGCCAATTCGGTGGTAAACGTTAAACTACAGACCGCCCAGGTTGAAGGTCTTGTTCGCGGTTCTGTTACAGGTGAGATTAATTTGGATATGGTGCCGGTCGGAAATGAAGTTGAAGTTGGAGATGTCCTGATGACCTCAGGTTTAGGAGGGACTTACCCGCCGAATATCTTCGTTGGTCAAATTCTGACGATGCAATCGAGAGAAAACGTGCTCTTTCAAACCGGCTCTGTTCAGCCCGTGGTCGATTTTTCCAGTCTAAGCGCAGTGCTTGTGATCACTAACTTCGACTCGATCAATATCAGCCCGTTGATTCCATGAGGTGGCCTTGATTTCCTATTTGTTTGGTTTTGCGGGTTATCTGGTCATGCTTATGTTGCAGTTAAGTGTTTTTAGCCAATGGAAAATGTTGGCTGGCAGTGCTGATATCTTGCTGTTGTTTGTCATCGCCTGGTGTTTGCATGATCGCAGCAAATATCTTTGGCTGTTGGTGTTGTTTTTTGTGGGAATAACAAATTTCGCTTCTGCTTTGCCAGTTTACATACCCCTGATTGTCTATCTTGGAGTCTATTTCGTTAGTCGTCAAATCCAGGCTCGAATCTGGCAAACGCCGCTTCTGGGAATGCTGGTGCTTACTTTTGCTGCCAGTCTGGTACAGAGCGCTTTAACGCTTGGCACCATCTTCGTGCAGCGGGTTGATGTAACCTTTGCTGATGCGCTAAATAGGATCACCTTACCGTCCCTGCTTTTAAATATGCTTTTGGCGATTCCGGTTCACGCCCTGGTGCGAGAGCTGGCTTATTATGCTTTTCCGAAAGGAGTTGAAGCATGAACGCAAAAGAATACAAGAAACCTACTATCAAGTTATCGCGTTTTCGTTGGGTCTATCTGATCATTGCTTTGGTGTTTCTCTACTATTCCGCTCAATTGTTCAATTATCAGATCATTGACGGTGAAACCTATGTTGCGAGGGCAGAAGATAACCGAACAAATGTAATCAGCATTCCGACGCAACGAGGGATGATCTTTGACCGCAATGGTGTTGTTTTGGCGCGAAACATCGCTCAATACAATGTCACTGTTACACCGGCAGAATTGCCGGAATCGGAAGGTGAGGTTCGGAAGATCTTTGACCAGTTGAGTGTGCTGATTGACATTCCGGTCAATCAGGGGGAGGTGAACGAACAAACGGCTGGTACCTTTACTCCTTGCTATACCAATCTGGGAATTTTTCAAATTGTAGAGATTGCTGCGAGCCTTTGGCCTTTCCGGGAAACCCGGCTGAAATGCAACCTGGACAAGGAAACTGCCATGATCATCGAAGAAAAAGCGATGGATTGGCCTGGAATTCGCATAGAAACTGAATCGGTAAGGGAATATCCAACCGGAGACCAGACAGCTGAAATCATTGGCTTTTTAGGCCCAATACCTGAAATTCTACTTGATTACTACACAGAGAAGGGCTTTGTTTCCGGTCGAGACAAAGTTGGATATATGGGTATTGAAAACTCAATGCAGGATGTGCTTTCAGGCTCCAATGGTGTTCGGGTTGTTGAGGTCACGGTTGGTGGAGAGGTTGTCCGTGATATCGAAGAACCGATCGAGCCTGTTCCTGGGGATAACATCTATCTTACGATCGATTATCGAATGCAGATTGCTGCAAGAGCAATCTTAATTGAACAAATGCGTTACTGGAATGATTTTTATATGCGCGAACGCAACAAGATTTTGAGCACGACAGGTGTTGTGGTTGGGATGAATGCCAAGACGGGCGAATTGCTCTTCATGGTTTCTTATCCAAGCTATGAGAACAACCGTATGTCTCAATTCATTCCCGGCTATTATTATGAACAACTTAGTATGGACGATGCCAAGCCGCTGGTGAACAAGGCGATTACTTCCGAATTACCTCCAGGATCGGTTTTTAAGTTGGTAACTGCATTGGGTGTTTTGAATGAAGGTGTTGTTACTCCTGAACAGCAGATTGGCTGCACGCCTACGATCACTCTACGAAACCAATTTTATGAAACAGATATAGGCTTTTCAGAAACCTATTTTTGTCATGATAAACAAGGACATGGCCCAGTAGATTTTATTCACGGTATTGGTTATTCCTGCAACGTCTATTGGTACAAAACTGCCGGTGGTTATCCCGGCGAGGTTGACGAAGGTTTAGGAATTTGGAATATCTATGAATATGGCGCGGCGTTGGGATACGGTCAGGAAACTGGAATCGAGTTGCCTGGCGAGGCGGATGGGCTCTTGCCCAACCCAACCTGGAAACGGCTTAATCAGGGTGAGAACTGGGCGACCGGTGATACTTATCTGGCGGGCGTGGGGCAGGGGTATGTGTTGGCGACGCCGGTTCAGGTTATGAACGCATTCTCCACCATCGTCAATGGTGGTCAACACATGCAGCTTTCCATGATCAGTAGAATAGAGAACTCTGAAGGGGAGACCATCCAACAGTTTGAACCCAAGGTGCTTTGGGACATTACAAAGGATCCTTTGATCCACACCTATCAGGGCAACAACCAAACTGATGAGGTCAAGGTGATCGAGCCCTGGGTCTTGGATCTGTCGATGCGGGGAATGGAAGTCGTGACCGGGCCTGAAGGCACTGCGCGTCGTGAATATGTGGAGCTTTCGGAGAACATCAACCGCATTGCCGGCAAAACTGGTACAGCGGAATATTGTGATGACTGGGCAAACAGCCAGAGCCTTTGTGTGCCGGGTGCCTGGCCCTCTCATGCTTGGTTTGCGGGGTATGCGCCTGCTGAAGACCCTGAAATTGTAGTGATCGCCTTTGTTTATAATGGTAATGAGGGTTCAACCGTTTCAGGCCCGATCGTCAAAAAAGTGATCGATGCATATTTTGAGCTCAAGATGATTGACGCGGAGCTTGGGGGCTTGCAGACTGGAAATTAAGATATGGAAAAGCGCGACATTCTGGTAAGAGGTATTCATGGCGGTGTGTTGATCATTCTGCCTGATCTGCCCTGGTACCAGCAGCGTGATATGCTGATCAGCCGTATCCAAACTCAGGAACGCTTTTTTAAAGGCGGACGGATCGCGCTTAATGTTGGTAGCACAGACTGGACTGAAGAACAATTGCAAAAACTACTGAAAGACATGTCAGATGAAGGCGTTTGCCTTTGGGCGGTCTTGAGCGAGTCCAGTCAAACCGTTGCAGCGGCTGAATATCATGGTTTTCCAACCAGTTTACCTGATCCCCGTCGTGGCAAAGATAAGTCCATTGAAGAAGAATCTGCTGAAAGAGCTGATTATTTCTGTATATCACGCTCACTGCTTAAAGGAGAAAGCTTGCAACGTGAAGGCAACTTGATTCTGCTAGGCGACGTCCTCAACGGTTCCAGTCTAAGCGTGAAAGGCAATCTGATTGTTTGGGGCACCGTGTCTGGCAAGATTTCAGTAGAATCCGAACAAACGGATGTTTTTATAAGATTTTTAAAGTTTGACGATGGTGAAATCTCAATGAATGGCAAGCCTGTTGAAATTGCAGGGAAACAGCAGAAAAATCTGGAGTTTGAGATCAATCTTATCGATGGCGAAATACAAGTGCATAGTAATCGAAGTGGAGGATTCAATCTATTATGAACACTCGTGAAGTTTGGCAGCGCTTCGATTTTATGCTGTTTGCGGTAGTACTTCTGCTCTGCGTTTTTGGGGTCGCGCTGATTAGTTCAGCCATTGCGGGAAATCCAACACTCGAGGGCCATCCGGGACGACAGGCTATCTTTCTGGCGATTGGTCTGGTCGTGCTTTTTTTGGCTGCGTCTTTCGATTACCACATCTGGACGACACTCTCCAAACCTTTCTATGTGGTTGTGGCGTTGCTTTTGCTGGTGGTTTTCATCATGGGTGGTGAGCGCTTTGGAGCGGCGAGATGGCTTGAGGCTGGTCTGGTGACCATTCAGCCGGCGGAATTGGCTAAGATCGTCATTATTTTGGTGCTTGCGGCGTTCTTTTCAAGCAATATTGGGAAAATCAATAATTGGATGACAATTCTCCGCAGTCTAGCTCTGACCTTTGGCATTGTCATATGGATTATGTTGCAGCCCAATCTCAGTACAAGTATTGTGATTTTTGTCATCTGGGCGACGATGCTTTGGATCAGCGGTCTTGAAACGCGCTATATTCTGATCATGACCGGATTTGTTGTTCTTTTTTTGGCGGTCTCATTTTTGTTCGATTTTCCTTATCTGGCAGACTATCAGAAAGCGCGTATCACCAACTTCTTACAGCCAGATGAAACCGCGCGGCATGGTGAGATCTATAATGTCGAGCAAGCGCTGATCAGCATTGGCTCCGGAGGTTGGTTTGGCAATGGTTACGGGCAAGGCAGCCAGGTGCAGCTGCGCTTCTTGAAGATCCGTCATAATGACTTCATTTTCTCGGTTTTGGCGCATGAGTTTGGTTTTGTTGGCACTGTACTTGTGGTAGCGGCTTTGGTTTTTGTCATTATCAGGTGTTTCAGGGTGGCTCAAAACGCGCCTGATGCCTATGGCGCGTTGATCGCCTACGGGTTTGGGGTGCTGATGGGCTTTCAGACCATTGTCAATATCGGCGTTAATTTGCGCGTGTTGCCGGTGACTGGTCTGACCTTGCCGTTCATTAGCTATGGGGGCAGTTCCCTGGTTTCGATGCTGCTGGGCAGCGGTCTTGTGCAGAACGTGCATATGCGGAGTTTGAAGAAGGAAAAAGAGAACGAGATCGAGGGATTTCATCCATACTAAAACAAGGGAAGAGCTGTCCTTAAGTAAACCGGTTCTCAGAAAGACATAGAAAAAGCTGGAATCACGAAATAAAAAAACAATCAGGGCAATTGCATCTAAATCACCTAAATTAAGTCACTCTCGGCTCTTTTTGGTATGAAAAATGTCTATTCAATTTAGGTAAATAAGGTATTTGTGGTGCAGTTGTGGGTTGTCATCGCGAGGAGCCCTTTAGGGCGACGTGGCGATCTGCCTTAAAGCTTTTGTTGCTCAAGAATGGAATGGAAAAACTGATTAACTGCAGATTGCCACGCCCCTGAAGGGGCTCGCAATGACCGTCCGCTAAGTGAAAATTTTATTTTTAGATCATTTTTTCTTAGCTGTGCTAAAAAGATTTAGATAATGTTGGTATGTGCGCTTGATTCTAATAGGCATCATCTTTATTTAGATACTTTTGCCCTGATCAAGAAAATATTTCTATTGTAAGAACTGAAATCTTCTGTTACAATAGCGCATTGCTGTGGGGGCTCGTCTAATGGCAGGACAGCGGACTCTGAATCCGTATGTATTGGTTCGACTCCAGTGCCCCCAGCTCTCAGACCCCGATCAAACGGGGTCTTTTTTTAATAATCGCAAGCCAAGCTTGTACATCTACCATTGGAAATGTTATGCCGGATTTCAAATACAAAATCCGGCCTTGTATATTGAGACTACAATGGTGAAAAGTAAAAAGCACCATTCAGGAGAGTGAGGGTGAATCCGCATCCGACCTTGGGAATGAAGCCCGTAATGTAGATTGAGATCCCCTCACTCAT